>ERZ761607.36-NODE-36-length-337431-cov-14.743337_pt1 | contig 337431 bp, 269 predicted proteins | sample MGYA00511164_ERZ761607 | MGnify/ENA primary metagenome ERZ761607 (study PRJEB28899, sample SAMN02445080) | bioreactor sludge metagenome | biome: EBPR sludge | place: Australia: Brisbane, Thorneside Wastewater Treatment Plant | collected 2011-06-22 ... | reverse complement strand
GCCCGTCAAAGTTGCCATCACAGGCTGTACTCGACACATGACTTAGACTCACACTTGGTGTGATTCTCTTGTTCAAAACTTCGAAGGATACAGGTGCTGTAAAGCAGCCTGAGCCTGTCACACCCGGGGTCGCTGGCATGGCCGATGCTTGACGTTGTGCGCGTACATAATACGTGCCTATGTCCAAAGCATTTTGTACTGCGGTTGTGCTTGGCAGCGGACTGCCAAAACCAATGTTATCATCCCATGTAAAATCAAACGATCCGATGCTGCTTACTCCGCTGATGGTTACATCTGAGACCGTACCCGAGCCGTTTACAGCCATCGGTAAACAAACGTCTACATGCGATGGCGTTACACTCACGATCTCCAATGGAACGGTGTTCTTTTGCACGGTAATGGTACCTGTGCTCAAACAGCCCGTTGTAAAATTGGTGACATCTATTGTATAGGTACCTTCTCCAATTAAGTCTGTGTTGGGTGTGCTGTAGGCACTTGGTGTATTCAATGCATTGGTTGCACTATATGCAATACCTGCTCCATCAGGATCGCTTGTCCATACAAAGTCGTAATTGGCCCCCACCCCCGGCCCGCTGGCGGTGCTGGCGGATACTGTAATGCGTCCGTCAAAGTTGCCATCACAAGCTGTACTGGATACGCTGGTAAGTGATAACGTTGGGAAAATTCTCTCATCAGTAACATCAATTCGGAACGGTGCCGTATTACAACCTTGAGCGGGACCTGAATTACGTGTAGCCACAACGTAGTAAGTTCCTGCACCAAGGTTATTGACAGTTGTTACATTGCCAGGATCGGGCGCAAGGTTCACCAGTGACTGATCCTGCCATTGATAATCGTAGGTACCCAAGGGCACGGGTGCATTATCCACTGCAACAGAAACTACCTGAACGCTACCATCAGGAGCAGCACACACTTCATGTGGTGTTGAGGTTCCGGTAATGATTTCAACCGACAGACTGTTTTTAACTATCGTGGCATTTGCGTTGGTGGTACATCCTGTGTTGACATTAGTCGCTATCAGTTTATAGTTTCCATCCAGCAAAACAGTTGGTCTGTCCACATCTCCATCGTTCAATCCATTTCCATTGTTGCCCACTGTATTGGCAATGGGAGTTGGATTGGTAATATCCCATGTGTAGTTATACGAGAATGGTCGTGGTACACTTGCATCCGTATTGTCGGTAATATCCACTTTAAGTTCACCCTCCAAAAATCCTGCACAACCGGTATTGGCAAATGGAGTGATCACAGTGGTCGGGTCTACCTTCTTGTCCAGTATCTCTACTTTGAAAGGAGCGGTCTCGCAGTTGGCCCCAAAAATTCCCGGTGCGGAAGTTCTTCGACCCACAACATAATAAGTGCCTGCGCCATTGGTTGGGCCTGCATCCGGATACTCTCCTGCCGCACTTCCAACATTTAATACTTCGGTATTAATTATTGTGGCAAATGCATCTTCAAGTCGCGATGGGCTTGCAAAGTTTCCTGGAGCCCCTTTGAACCATCTGAATTCAAAGTTGGGTGCCATAGGAGAATTGAAAACTTCATTTCCTAATCCTGTAAGGCTTCTGTCAATTGTAATTTGTGTGGCGGTAATCGTTCCATCAGGATTACATATCAGCTTGTCAAGTTTTGTAGTAGCGGTGATGTCGAGGTTATATTTATTGGGAAGTATGGTGACATTCCCTGTAGCAGCGCATCCACTCACTGAGTTGGTGGTGGTAACCGCATAAGCTGCACCTCCGTTGTCCGTTAAATTGGCAATGGTGAAAGGCGCTAATCGGGCTATTCCACCTACCGGGCTCATCACTGTAGGGTCTGGCGCCCATGAATAGGTGTAGCTACCTCCCTGCACAGCCGGTTCAGGAGAATTAATATTGGTAACAGCAATGATGCTACCCTCACCTATAGCCGGATCGCACGAAGTATTTGGTTTTGAAGAGAGAGAGATTGTAGGTGCCACGTGTGTATCCTGCGTTACTACTTGCTCTACCACGGTATAGCATCCGGCTCCTACGCCATTGTTCTTTTTACCTCTTACATAAAATTGTCTGTTCCCATTTCCTAAACCTGCAGTAGGATTAACATTCCATCCTGGGTCTACAATGTTGTAGATTTCTCCTTGTGTAGCTCCTCCACCTACTTCTGAATAAGTCAATGTGGTAAGTCCTGCATCCGAATACCATTCAAAGTCGTAGTCAGCAATTACACCAGGTCCTATGCCTGTAACTTCAATCCGTCCATTGGATGTAGGCGCACAGAAACTGTCGTCAGTGGCTGCCACAGTGAATGCATTGGGTAATCCTGGCTGATCGGGAATGTTTACCTGTGTGTCGGTGAAACACTCGCTGTTTAGGTCATGCACCCGGATGGTATAATTTCCGGTTCCAAAACCAGAGATCGGGCCCGATGGTACACCGGTGACCAACGGTGTTGGCGGGGCATAGGCTACCGGAACCGGTGTAATGCTAAGTATTTCGTAAGATGGCGGTGGTGCAGTCATATCACGCGCATCTTTGTCGGCAGTCAGGTCAACTTTACCATCACCAAAAACCAATGGATCACAGGTAGTATTTGGATCAATCGTATTGATGGTAATGATAGGCGCAAATGCAATTTGTTTTACAGTGAGTTGTTTGCCCAAAGGACATGGTGAGTTGGCAGGGTCATTGTCTATGACATGTATAAAATATTCTCCTTCACTCAATGGGCTTTCAGTAAATGAAATGGGTGAGGCACCCACTATGGTGTTTCTCGGCACGCCAAAAGGTCCACTTCCATCATATACATTCACAGTATATCCCGAAAGACTCACACCAGTTACGTCTACATCAATGGATCCATCAGGAGTAACGGGTGCTCCCAAGGGTCCCAATGCGGTATCGCATTTCTCATTGTCTTTCACCAGTGTTGCCAAAATAGCCGGAGATCCAACGTAAGGCACGTTGTCAATGAAATATGAACCACAACCTACGTTATCTGTTACCACTAAGGTGTAGGTATCAGAAGGCACAAAACCAGGTGCTACTAAATCCTCTGCCGGACCAGTAGTTACAATGGGGGCAGCGACTCCCATGTCAGGTGGGTTATTGAAGAAGTTAATGTTAGTATTAGAGGGGGTAGCTTTATACCAATTGAAAGTGTAGGGCACAGTTCCACCCGCAACGGTCACATCAATTTCTCCATTTGTTCCGGTGGTACAGAATCCTGCCGGGGTGTTGCTCACAAAAGTAATACTTGGCGGTGCTGTTCCATCAGGTATGGCTACAGACACCACATTGGATTCACATTTGGTATTGTTGTCAACCACAAGGCCTGTAATAAATCCTGGTTGCAGATCAGTAAACGCTGGAGGATTCCCCACACCCACGGGTGCAACGCTAGAGTAAGTTTCTGGTGATGCTTTTACTACGGTGGGATCAGTAGGTGGCGCAAAAGATTGGTAGGTCCTTACGTAAAAGACTGTAAAGTCAGTACCTGGGATGGTGGAGATGTTTGTAAGTGCAGGTGTGGCACCACCATCAGGAGGAACACACGTGGTAGCTGCGGTAATACCTCCAAAAGAAATGGAAGGATAAGTAATATTGTTGGGAATGAATGCACTCTTTGTGCTTTCACAACCGGTAGTTTCATTTCGTGTGAAGAAGGTGTGGTTGCCGCTGGGGCGATTAGGGTTGGTATTGAGAAAATCGCCTGATGCATTGCCTGAAGAATTGGCTAAAACAGCTCCTCCAGTTCCAAGACCCTGGTGCCAGGTAAAAGTAAATACCGAAGCAGGGGGCCCGCCAGTTGCACTTCCTCTAAGCTGACCATTGGGAAATAGTACATCATCGCAAGAAGTTTGGTCGTTTAGGATAGTGGTAGTAATAACCGGATAATCAAATACATCCAGCACCGTAGCTTGTGCGGGATCTGAAACACATTGCAGCACAGTTTCTTCTACACTTGCCGAATAAAGAGCTGCAGGTTGTCCGCTTAAAGTTTCTCCTGTGGCAGCAGTAGACCAAGTGATTGTATAATTTGGATCAGGTAATGCAATAGCCGCCCCTTTGTAGGTGACAGTTGCCTGCAGTGCTCCGGTGGAACCCAATAGAGGATCACAGTTAATATTGTTTTGCGTTACCGCTACTGCTATGATTGGTTTTTCGCTGGCATCAACCAGAAAAACAGAAGATGTATTCACACACCCGTTTGCATCTTCAGTTGCTTTAACCGTAAAGTTCTGTCCTCCCTGCAGTTGAATGACATTCGGGGTGTTTCCGTTATTAGGAGCAGCGGGCACCTGAGGATCTGATGCTACGTCAGTACCCTGGTACCATTGAAAACGAAAACCTGCGGTAGTACCATTGGCCAATGCAGCAATGGAGCCGTTGGCTGGTCCTGCACAATTCGTTGAAGGTGTAGGCGTTCTGGTAATAACCGGCAAAGTAAGGTTATCCTTCACTTCTGCAGAAACAAAATCAGATTCACATCCAAGATCATCAATTGTTAATGTGGCTGAATAAAATGCCTTTGCCAATTGATCGATCGTTGAAGGAACTGCAGGAGCTGGCACATGCGGAGTGGATGTACCAATTCCATCAAACCATTTATAGGTTAGTGTACTAGGTCCTGCATAAGGTGCGCCTTTATAGGTAATGCTGGCAACAGTAACCTGGCCATTATAAGTTGTAACCGGCACGGCAAGAGCCGGATCACAAATTGTATTGTCTGTTGGTGTGAGGGTAATCACAGGATTACTACTATTATCCGGCACGTTAACAGTTGCTGTTTTCTTGCAACCGGTGTTTTGGTTGATGACAAGGGCGGTGTACTGTAGCCCTGCACCACCCTGAACGTTGGCATAAACTGCAGTAGTGGCTTGAATTGGACCAGCCACTGTATTACCATTGTACCATTCGTACACGTAGGGTGCACCTGTTCCTGCACCATCCACGTCTGTCACTTGTCCTTGGCCATTTTCCAATCCGGTACCAATGATACAATTAGTAGACCCTACAACCGCAGTTGTAATTGCCGGCAAAACTTTATTGTCAGCCACTTGTGCGGTTGCTGCCGATGAAACACATCCAGTTGGGGTGTGAGTTGCAGCCACCGTGTAAAATCCACCATCTAACTCAATTAAGTTTTGGGTTGTTGAGCTACCATTTACCGGATCGGTTAGTGCAGAACCATTGTGCCATTCAAAACTATAGTTCGTTATAGGTGCGATGAGATTGGTAACTGTTGCATTTACACTTCCATTAAATTGCACAGCAGGTGAGGTAAGTAATGGGTCACAAATCGTGTTGTTAGTTGTGGCCAATGTAATTGTAGGCAACACTTTTGCATCCGACACATTCAATGCCAAATTGGTCTGACAGCCATTCGTCTGGTTAGTTACCAATACTGTATAGTCATAGCCTACTCCACCCTGAAGTTTAATCAACTGCGGGGTATTGGCGTTGTTGGTCGGGTTGTTGACAGGGAAGGCTGCCGGTCCTGTCCATAAATAGGTATACCCTACTGCCGCACCGACTGCTGTGCCATCTACCGTTACTACATTGGCTTGTCCATCTTCCAGTCCAACTGCACAATTAGTAGAAGCCGCAGTACTTGTGGTCAATGCAGGTAAAGTCTGAACGTTGTCTACCTGCTGGCTCACCTGTGCCGACACGCAACCGGTAACTGTATGTGTTGCTGTAGCCGTGTACGCGGTTGGTCCACCATTCAATTGGTCATAAATATTTCCTGCGGTTACTCCGGGGCTCTCTCCTGCGCCAAAGGCAAAAGTATAATCCGAAAGCGGGCCAATCTGATTGGTGACTGAGGCAGTGATTCTTCCACTGTAGGTAACGGCTGGTGAAGTAAGAGCAGGGTCACAAACGCCATTATCCGTGGGCGACAGCGTAATCACAGGAAGCACTTTTGCATCCGACACATTCAATGCCAAATTGGTCTGACAGCCATTCGCCTGGTTAGTTACCAATACTGTATAGTCATAGCCTACTCCACCCTGAAGTTTAATCAACTGCGGGGTATTGGCGTTGTTGGTCGGGTTGTTGACAGGGAAGGCTGCCGGTCCTGTCCATAAATAGGTATACCCTACTGCCGCACCGACTGCTGTGCCATCTACCGTTACTACATTGGCTTGTCCATCTTCCAGTCCAACTGCACAATTAGTAGAAGCCGCAGTACTTGTGGTCAATGCAGGTAAAGTCTGAACGTTGTCTACCTGCTGGCTCACCTGTGCCGACACGCAACCGGTAACTGTATGTGTTGCTGTAGCCGTGTACGCGGTTGGTCCACCATTCAATTGGTCATAAATATTTCCTGCGGTTACTCCGGGGCTCTCTCCTGCGCCAAAGGCAAAAGTATAATCCGAAAGCGGGCCAATCTGATTGGTGACTGAGGCAGTGATTCTTCCACTGTAGGTAACGGCTGGTGAAGTAAGAGCAGGATCACAAACGCCATTATCCGTGGGCGACAGCGTGATCACAGGAAGCACTTTTGCATCCGACACATTCAATGCCAAATTGGTCTGACAACCATTCGTCTGGTTTGTTACCAGCACTGAGTAGTCATATCCAACACCACCTTGAAGTTTAATCAACTGCGGGGTATTGGCGTTGTTGGTCGGGTTGTTGACAGGGAAGGCTGCCGGTCCTGTCCATAAATAGGTATACCCTACTGCCGCACCGACTGCTGTGCCATCTACCGTTACTACATTGGCTTGTCCATCTTCCAGTCCAACTGCACAATTAGTAGAAGCCGCAGTACTTGTGGTCAATGCAGGTAAAGTCTGAACGTTGTCTACCTGCTGGCTCACCTGTGCCGACACGCAACCGGTAACTGTATGTGTTGCTGTAGCCGTGTACGCGGTTGGTCCACCATTCAATTGGTCATAAATATTTCCTGCGGTTACTCCGGGGCTCTCTCCTGCGCCAAAGGCAAAAGTATAATCCGAAAGCGGGCCAATCTGATTGGTGACTGAGGCAGTGATTCTTCCACTGTAGGTAACAGCTGGTGAAGTAAGAGCAGGATCACAAACACCATTATCCGTGGGTGCCAATGTAATTACAGGTATTACTTTTGCATCCGCTACATTCAAAATGGCTGTATTCTCACATCCATTATTTTGGTTTGTCACCAAAACGGTATAATCGTATCCTACACCACCCTGTAGCTTGATGAGTTGAGGTGTATTGGCATTGTTGGTTGCATCATTCACAGGAAATGAGGGTGCTGCTGGTCCTGTCCACGAATAAACATATCCTGTGGCACTGCTTACTGCTGTTCCATCTACTGTCAGTACTTGTGCAACCCCATTCTCAATACCAGGTGTACAATTCGTTGAAGCCGTTGTGCTTGTCGTCAACGCAGGAAGGACAGTGGCGTTAGTAATTTGCTCTGTTACAGGAGTAGACACACAGGTAAGGTCAGTGCGTGTAACTACCAAAGTGTAACTGCCTGCATCTTGTTGTGACAATACATTGGTAGCAGAGTTGGGTGTAGGGGCCGGATCTGTTGTCAGACTTCCTGCGTGCCATTCATACACATAATTAGGATCTCCCGGAGCTACAGGCGTTCCATTGAATGTAACAGACGCTGACATACTACCGTTGTAGGTACTACTGGCTTTGGCCGGATCACAAATGGAATTGGGTGTAGGGGTAAGTGTAACTATAGGTACGTTTATGTTTTCACCAATAATAAACTTCTCTGTCACAGAACAGTTATTGGCCGTTGTGATTCTTACTGTGTAATAAATCCCCCCACCGGAAACCTGATCTGCCTGTCTTCCATTTACTCCTGAAGTAGTTGCATGTAAATTGGAGGGTAAAGTGTTGTCGCCTTTGAACCACTCAAACGTAAAATTGGCAGGATCTTGTGGTACTCCTCCTACCAAAGCTGATGCAGTAAGAATACCATTGGGGCTATTGGTATCACAAGAAGTTTGTGCTGCAAGTTGTGTAATGGAGGCAACAGGTATAACCGTTTGATTTAATATTTCAACAACAGGAGAAAGTGTAGCCACACATTGCGTGCTTATCTGCTTGACTTCTGCCTGGTAAAATCCTACTGGTAATCCTGTTCTTGTTTGTCCACTGCCATGTACTGGAGGTAATATACTTCCCCTTGTACTTGTTGCATTATCATAATAGTACCAATCGAATTGATAGTCAGCAGGATTTTGGACCACCGCGTTGAAGAGGGCATCTGCTTTTACAACTCCGCTGTTGAGATTACTGCAATCTACTATGTGCTGTACTACCTGTCCCTGGGCGTCAGGAATTTGAGGGCCGTTGACTGTTGCTGGATTAGAAATTTTGATACAGCCATCTTTAGATACCCTAACCAAATAATTTCCAGCAGTCAGGTTATTGGCAATAGGACCAACTATGCCCAATGGATTAAGAGAAATATCAAACCATTCAAAAGTGAAACCTGTATTACCACCGGCAATTACAGCTTCTAATCGACCATTGGCAGGACTGCATTGTGTTTGATCAGACAGCACATTGATAGTGATGTCAGGGTCATTTCCCAACCTTACTATGTTTTGATTAACCGGGTCGCTGGCACAGCCTTTTTGCGTATTGGTTACCACTACTGTGTAATCACCTTCAGCGCGATCCGTTATCACGTAATCTGTTCCTGCTGGTCCTGCTATGGGGGAACCCGTTCCAATACCGTTGTACCATTGAAACGAATAAGGGCTAAAATCGAACACCTCTACCCCACCTTTGAATATATGAGCGCGGAGTTCTCCATTGTCAGGGGCTGAATTGTCGCATTTAAAATTGTCGCTTACTTTTTCTATGGTGACAGTGAATGGATCAGGCTTGATCAACACTGAATAGGTATTATTGGCAATGCTGCACTCTTTGGTATTGTTGATGACGAGTGGCAAACTTCCATCGCTGTACAAAACGATATACAGGGTAAACTCTGTTCCCGGGCCATTAAAGTTAATTGTTGGCGTCACTAAGGTTTGTCCAACTTGCAGGTTATTGATTGCAATTGTTGCATTGTGTAAATAAGTGCCGCCATTGAGCGGGTCTCCATTAAAAAAGCCCACAGGAACATTATCTGTAATTGGCAGATCCCCGCTATTAACGATATTAAAATAGGCTTGTATTCCCAGGTTGCCACAAATAGGAGGTGTAACTACCACCGCTGGATTATAGACACCATCTCCGTCAATGTCAACCCCGGGGTTGGCTGGATCGTCTCCAAAGTAGGCCAAATCAGGCGCGGGGAAAACAGGACAACCCTGTGCACTTAAGAACGGCACCTGGTTCATAAACTGGTTCAAAGGTCGCTGAGGGCCTGGCAATCCATTGGGGCACGGCCCATTGCTGAACACAAGTCCCTGATCAAGTTGAGGAAATGGCAAGGTGAGATCGTCATTGATGTTTACAACAAAGTATCCTGGCTGATTCCATACTTTCCTGGTAGGAAGCCAATTGTTGGCATTGGAAAAGAACAACCTAACTTCCCCCAATGCCTGCTGTTGGATTGGGTCATTTACATCAAATTTTGCGGCCGCGCAGGGTACACAAATATCAGTGGCTCCATCACCATTCACATCTGCAATTACAGGACCTTCCGTGTAGGTATGTGACTGACAGATGGTAGACCATAATTTATTTTGACCGGTAGCACCATCAATGATCACCAATTCCTGAGAATCGCGATAAACCATTTCTGGCTTCCCGTCATTATCGAAATCATAAATAGAGACTGCCACTACACCCGAGCGTGAGTCATTGATCGTTCGGGGAGTTGCCCAAAGCGGAACGAGCCCAGTGCCCGCACCATCTGTAGTCAAACAGAATAATTGACTCCCTGCGACAAATGATAAATCTATTTTCCCATCTCCATTGGCATCACCCAAGTTTACTCTACCTGTACCCCACGGCCAGCCATTAATATAGGTAGGGTCTGGAGGAAGAAAATATGAAACTGTGCCTTTAGTGACATTCCAATAGAAAACTGCTGTTTTCCCTATATTGCTGTTAAGTGCACCTGATATGACCACATCTAAGAATCCATCCCCATCGACATCTGCCACGCTTGTAGCACTGTGAGTGTCCACGCCATATTCAATAGGGTCATTGGCCAACTTCACAAAACACTTGTCTGCAGAAAGCAAGTTCATGTCTTGAATCAATGTAAGCGCAGCTGGCGCTGCAGGGTTGCGGTTAGTAAGTGATGGGATTCCATAAATTTTTGTTCCCACAACCAATTCCATTTTATTATCACCGGTAATATTTACCGCAACAGTTCCCGAGGATACATCCACGTCCCAACTACCACTTCCAGTTGCAAGTAATTTACCTGTTTCTGCCGCATAGATTCTATCTCTCAGATAGATCTCAGCCTTACCATCACCATCCATATCTGCAATGCCAATAATTCCAGGCCGATCGGTACCAATTTGAACTGCATCGTACAATGGCACCAGGGTACCAGGGGCGTAACGGAAACCGACAAGGAAAAAACACGTTGGGGGAGAACTGGGATTTCCAGATCTATTGCTTACAATGCCAAATAGTTCGGCCTTACCATCCTTGTCTATGTCAGCTATTAGATTCTCATGCTCGTAAAGAAGATTTTTGGGGTTACAACCACCTGTACCCGAAAATATTTTTGCTCCCTGCCCGGTGGTTTTAAAATCGGCTTTAATATCCCCTGCATTGCTCCCATCTGCCTGTCCATTGGAAGTAGCTACGACCCTTATTTGCGAATTCCACTTAGAGGTAATAACCACATCAGGTATTCCGTCTCCATCTACATCTCCAACAGAAACTTTGGATTGGGTATCAGCCGTATTCTGCCCTGAGACGGCAGGTGGTCCTACAAAAGCAAACGGTGTAGCAGTGCCCGGAGGTGTAATGCTACAATTGGACCCCTCGCCAACAAATGCCAAACCATAATAAGAGGCACAATTGGGGTCAGCTTTATCAATCAATCCATCGCCATCGTTGTCAATGCCATCAAAACATCGGCAACCTTTCTCAATGTTGGCGGCAAAGTTGCAGAAAGAATCCGCACAATCGATTTGCCCATTGCCATCATTGTCTATACCATCATTACATTTCTCAGTGGTTTGTGCACTAACACCATAAGCCAACAGTAGACAGCTAATCAGTAGGATAAATAATCTCATACAATTCGCTGTCGTTTTCATTACCGTTCGAAATTGTTATTTGTAGTTGAGCATTAAAAACATTAGCAACCTAACTTGTAAGATATAATATTTTTTAACGACCAATCAACAAATGTCCTGTAAGTGGTTTTTGATCAGGACAACCAATTACATAATAATATGTTCCCTGAGGAACATCCTGACCATTATAGGTACCATTCCAGTCATTTTGGTAACCGCGTTTTTCATAAACACGTTTACCATTTTTATCAAAAATCGAAATAACACATTCGGTAAAAGATTCGATACCAGGTATAATCCATAAGTCATTGACACCATCGCCATTGGGAGAAAAAACATTTGGGATGTTCAATGAGCCCGGATCACTATTTACTTCGATGGTGATCGTTGCCTGAGCAGTACAACCTCCTGTTACCGTACCCTCTACAGTATAGGTTGTGGTTTGGTCAGGTGTGGCAATGGGATTAGCAATCAAAGGATTATTTAAAGATTCAATGGGTGTCCAGGAGTAGGTGTCGGCACCTGCCGCGTCAAGTTGCGCTGATTGTCCTGCTATAACACTTGTTTTATCAGCAGTGACTGTTAATGTTGGCACCGGATTACTTCCAATTGTTATTTGTGCACTACTACTACAACCATTAGCATCCACTGAAGCAACCGAATACAACGCAGGCTGATTGATAACAACAGAGGCTCCTGTTTCACTGGTGCTCCATGTCAATGAATTAAAAGTGCCTGTCACGCTAAGTGTTGCTTGCTCACCGGGGCAAATTGTACCAGCTGATGTAGTAATCACCGGTTGTGTGGCATTCACCACTGCGACACTCTTTGATGTCACATTAGAACAGCCTGCTACGCCTGAATAGGATACCGTGAGGGAAGGGTTATAGTTTTGGGCCGTAGTGTAATTATGTGTTGGGCTGGCAGAAGCCGAAACTGCTCCGTCACCAAAAGCCCAGGCATACACCACCGTTGCCCTCGAATCGAAAGTGGATTGATTGGTAAATGACAAAGCAGTACCCGTACAGGCAGTTGGCGCCACTGTAAATGCCACTACAGGAGGAGTTAATACGATTACTGTAACTTCATTTGTGATTACACTACAACCTAATGAAATATTAGTTACCCGGTTTTTGTACACACCATCTTGGGTCACATTCAGTGTGGTACCGGTTTGCCCTCCGATGTCCACACCATCTTTGATCCACTGATAGGAATGACCACCGATGGAATTCACAGACAAAGTGATCGAACCTCCCTGACAAATGGTGTTGCCCGGAAGAGAACTTGTAACCACAAAATTTTGCAGGTCAGCAATATCTACCAATTCAGTAGCTTCATTACTACTACATGTTCCATCTGAAACCACCAACTTGTACAGACCCGCGTTTGCTTTTGTTACATTGGTGATCAACGGATTTTGAACTCCTGAAGTAAAACCATTGGGGCCTGACCAATTATAGGTAACTCCTGTTACAGCGGTATTGAGTTGCAAATTCTGTCCGGAGCAAACTGGTGAATTCGAAGTGATGGTAGGATCTGAAGGGACACTACCAGTGCCCGCAGTAACAACAATTGCTGCAGAGGTAATCACACAATTTCCCGACTCGCTGGTAGCAGTTACCGTATAGGTGCCCGCAGTGGTAATGTCATAGAATGGATTCGCTGAAACACTTTGGGAAACACCTGACTCTTTCCAGTCATAGGTAGCCACTCCAATACCAGGTATGGAATTCAACCGGATGGTTTGAGTGGCACAAATGGTTAGCGGACCTTCATTCAAAATAACAGGGACAAAGCAATTTTTATTTCTTAGTATTTCAACTTTGTAAGTACTGGTACCTATATTAAAAGAAGAGTAAGCTATTTCGGGTTTGCCATCGCCATCCAAATCTCCTACTAAAATATTTCTTGTTGGGTTGGAAGTAACTACACTGGCATTAGAAAATCCAGGCGATGTATTATTACCATTGTGTCTGAAAATATTTAGCTGCGTTTGGTTCCGATTGGCCACAATGATATCCATATCCTGATCCCCATCAATATCCCCTACTTCTACTCCCCAAGGCCCATTGAAGGTGGTTAGTGTTATGGTGGTGTTGAAGGATATGGATGTAGTACTAGTGTTGAGTAAAACCAGAACTTGATTACTAAAAGTGTTGGTAGTGATTAAATCGAGGCGTCCGTCTTCATTGATATCCGCTGTTACCACTTCATTTAAAGTTCCAGGAGCTGTTATCACTACGGGGGCATTAAAGCTAAAGGAAGCCCCACCTTGGTTTTTAAGCACAAAGATGTTGTTGGATTGGAACTGATTGACAATTAAATCAGCCAGGCCGTCATTGTCCAGATCCTGAACATCCAGACCATAAGTAGTGGTTGCGCCTGTAACGGTAATCTTTACAGGTGTTGGGTTGATGTTTAATACACCTCCCGTGCTCTGATTTTTAAAAATGTACAGTTGGTTGTTGAATGAATTGGTAACAATTATTTCAGGTTTTCCATCATTGTCCAAATCCCTCACCTTCACAAACCTGGCAAAATTACCTATGTCCAATAACAGCGGTACTGCTGCACCAAATGAAATGGTCCCCGCACTGGTGTTGGGCAGCACATAAACAATATTTTTTGTTGCTCCACTTCTGGTAGCTATCAATTCAGGTTTCCCATCTCCATTCAAATCAGCACACGTGATCTTTTCAGTAGGTGCGCCTATATTAAGTGATGCTAAATTGCTTTTGTCTAATTTATTAAAGGAAAGACTGCCTACCGTACTTGTGTTTTGTAATACGATCAAGTCGGTTTCGTTGTCAAATTGGGTTACGGCTAAATCTGGCTTTCCATCAGCGTTAAGATCACATGAACAAATGTCAAACAATTCATTGCTACCAGTAAAAGTAAGTGGTGCATCAAGTTCAGCTGGATTGAAATTAGTACCACTGTAATAAGGACTGAACTTAAAAGAGGACCTTGCTGAAAGCCTTGTAGATAAGTTAATGACTTCAAGCACGCCAAAACGGGCTGAAGGAGGTACTGTTACAGTAATCGAAAATTCAGAGGAAGAAACAATACTTCCTTTCACTTGATTGAACCATACCTGCAACTGAGCAGGTGTGGCGCTAAATCCGGATCCAGTGATAATGACCTGATTGGTTGGATAGGTCTCTACAGGGGTTATTGCGCTGATTACAGGCGCTTGCGCGACCGCTGCTGCTGAAATAAATAATATTGCTATGGTGGCTAAATGGCGCATTCGGTTTTTATTGATGTACAGTTAATAGCCAAGCATCTTTGAACATATTCATTTTACGGTATTTATCACGATCTGTCCTTGCCGCATTAATATTGTTTGACCTTGAAATGTGAACATACCAAAGTGATTTTTCTGAGATAAACCCATAATCCACTTCGGAAAAGCCCAATTTTTTGAGCCCATCACTGAATTTTTTTGCGTTGGCCTCAGTTGAGAACGCTCCTACAATTACATAGTCTGCATAATCCATCTCACTGGAATGTTCTCCACGTTTCACCAATTCGTGTCTTTCCGCGTTGGCATGACCTTCCTCACCATGATGTTCGGTGGCATTGTCTGCGTGGATTTCAAGTCGATTTAATCTTTCAGTTTCACCAGGTTCCTGTGCTGGATTCCTTAAAATATCAGGCATTTTCTCTGTTGATCTCCATCTTGGACCTGCATCATGCTGATTGGTTTGCACAGGAGTACTCTGCACAACTGGCTGCTCCACGGTTTCCTTTATGGGTGCTGCCTGCTTGGCCTGTTCTTTTGCAATCTTTTCCTTTTCTTCTTTTTTGGCCAAGTCTAATGCATGTTTCCGAGCCAATTCCTTTTCCTTTTGCTTTTGTCGAGCGACTAGTGCTTTATAATTTTTACTTCGTTTGGTTTTCTCTGTATCTACAAAAGAATAAAAAGGTATGTTCTTCTTCCGTTCTCCAAACAACAATGCTATTTGTATTTCATGAGAAGGTCTATTCAACTCATTGAGTCCAGTATTTTTTAAAGTATAACTATAACCTACTCCTAATTGATTGTTGACTTTGAATCCGGCCATTGCAGAGATACCAAAGTCTTGCTTGTAGCTACCTCCTATCCACACCTTATGTTGCAAGTGTAAAATTCCTGCCACCTCAAGCTGGGAAGGCAGCAACTTATTTAAGCGATATACCAGATAGGGTTCAAATACATTAAAGTCATCCGCAAAATACATGCGATAGCTGGTGTGAAATATTATAGACTCAAATGGATTTACTTTAGAGACCCCAAATGCGTCTGTTGTTAAATAGACAGGGTCCAAAATATTAGGTAGTGCAATTCCAAGGTTAAAGCTTTTAGAATGAAACGAGATACCTGCATTACCTAGCAATTGAAAGTTATTGTCGAGAAGGTCTTGCTGTATGGGATCCGAAGGAGAAATGGATCCAAAATTTAAGTCATTGATATTTATTTGATTCCATGCAGCGCCAAGAGAAAAACCAAATCTAAACATATTGTCATTGGCCAGCGGGATAGTATAACCCCCAGTCATCATCACTGACGAAGTATTGATCAACCCCTGCTGATCGTTGTTCATGCTCAAACCAAAGTTTACTCTATTCTGTAGCGCACTTTGGAAGTTGACATTTCCAATGGAAGGGGCTCCTTCTATACCAGCCCATTGTTTTTTGTATGAAAAATAAAGTGATGATTTACCATCCACTCCGGTGAGTGAAGGATTGAGCAGAGACGGGTTGAAGTAGAACTGCACGAAATTGTGATAATCCTGCGCAAATGCATATCTTATCTGCAGCGAAAACAAAAATGTTATAGAAACAATTAAAATCGTGCTTTTTCTCAAAAGATTACACTTATTTACGGTTTTAAATTACTCTTAATACAACGTATTACAAAGCATAAATAGTTAGCTAGTGTCAATTTGATCATCCTATGCCTCGGATCTGTTCACTCCCCTCCACATACATCACAATTTTTTTTGTATTTGTACTAACAAATTCACTGGCTCAAAATTTTGCGATTGGAGTAAAGGCAGGTCCTTCCATCAACTTGGGTCACTTTCGTGATTCTGATCTGCGAGATATCTACAACAATCAAATTAATATTGGTTTTACAGGTGGCGGTTTTATTTCTTTTCCTCTCAAAAATAATTATTCATTCATAAGTGAATTTGGTTTTAGTCGGAAAGGAAAAAAACTACAATTTAATAACAATGAGTGGACCAATACCGCTGTATTTAACTTTATAGATCTCTCCATGGCGTTGAGAAAATCATACAACTTTCAGCTGCGCCCAGATATTCAGTCAAATTTATTTTTTAATATCGGTCCTAACATTGAATACTGGATAAGCGGAAAAGGTAAGATGGGCGCAGGGGGTGAGCCTACACACTACGATATCGCCTTTAATCAGGTTCCTGACGCCAACTTTAATATCAACTATTATAATAATATTAACAGGTGGCTTTTCGGGATCGATTTTGGTTTCGGAATGGATGCCCCTATTACTCCTACGCAAAAGCTTCTTATAGAGCTTCGATTCACCTTTGGACAAACCAATCTGGGTAAGGAAAATAGTACCAGTACCATTGAAATACTTGGTTTTCAGGACGACTTGAAAATGAACATCAAAACGCTGTCTGTAACTGCTGGATATAGCTTTGGCTTTGATTTGAAGAAGTCAAAGATGGGTAAGAGCACCAAGGACAAGATCATTAAAAGGAAGAAAAGATGAACTTCCGGATCAATTACTGACCCCTGACTGTTTATTTTCTCAGAATTAAGATCGTGCGTTAATTATAGGTAAATTGCCAGTGAAATTGATTTTCTAGCAATAAATCCAAACATTTTCCGACTATTCAACTTATTACATTGACCCAATTATTAATTAGCTAAAACATATGAACAACAAAAAATTACCCATCATCATCCTTGGTATCATCGGATTCATCGTATTTATGGCGCTGTCTTCAAGCCTCTTCTACACCATTGAGGCCACAGAAAGAGCCGTTGTATTTTATCCTTTCGGCAAAGGTCTGGACAAAGACAATGTGATGACGCCCGGCCTGCACTTCAAAGCACCATGGAACGATGTATTTGTATACCGTGTGAACGAAACCAACTCTGAAGAAAACATGGATGTACTGGACAAGAATGGTCTTTCCATCCACATCGATATCAGCGTTCGTTTTTATCCGCTGCCTGAAAAAATAGGTTACATGCATGAAAACTTTACCCGCGATTATGTCAACATCCTGGTGATCCCCGAAGTAAGATCCACCGTACGGCAGGTGATGGGACGCTATACCGCTGAAGAGATTTACTCTACCAAGCGCGCTGAAGTGGAGTTGAGCATCAAAGAAGAAACTGAAGAGATCCTAAGTAAAAATTATGTGCACGCCACCGCGGTACTAATTCGCTCTATTGAATTGCCTCAACAAATTAAAGGAGCCATCGAAAACAAACTGCAACAAGAACAGGAAGCGCTGGCTTATCAGTTCAGATTGGACAAAGAGAGAAGTGAAGCAGAGCGCAAGCGAATCGCTGCAGAAGGTGAGTCGAGGGCCAATTTGATTATCAACAATAGCTTGACCTCTAATTTATTGAAAATGAGAGGCATAGAAGCCACCCTCGAGCTGGCCAAATCGCCCAATTCTAAAGTGATTGTGGTGGGTTCAGGCAAAGATGGATTGCCGATGATTTTGGGGAATAACTAACTCGCAATAAATAGCTTAGACTATTTCCATTTAAGTACTGATAAGTCTATTTTAGGGGAAATTGAAATTAAAGTAAGAAGTAAAATATAAGTGAATCGTATGTCTAAAACTGCAGAACTAAGCATTGACGGAAAAACATATACCCTACCCGTTTTTACCGGTACAGAAAATGAAATGGCCATCGACATTGGAAAGCTCCGCGACCAATCCGGCATAGTAACCCTCGACCCGGGATACAAGAATACCGGAGCGACTACAAGCGCCATCACCTACCTGGATGGTGACAACGGTATTTTAAGATACCGCGGCTATTCCATAGAAGAACTTGCCGAGAAGTCGACCTTTATCGAGGTTGCCTACTTGCTCATCTTTGGTGAATTGCCTGGTAAAGATCAATTGCAGCGTTTCCGCAATGATATCAAAACCCACACGCTGGTTCACGAAGATGTAAAGAAGATCCTGGATGGATTTCCTTCTACGGCTCATCCCATGGGTGTACTGGCTTCCCTATTCTGCTCACAAACTGCTTTCTATCCAGAGTCATTAGATCCTAACCGCGCCTCTGAAGGTGTTTACATGAGCATCATCCGCTCGATGGCCAAAATGCCAACGTTTGCTGCATGGGCCTACAAGAATGCAATCGGGCATCCTGTCAATTACCCTGACAACTCTCTGGAGTACTGCTCGCGCTTTATGAAGATGATGTTTGCCTTACCGGCAGAACCTTATGTAGTGGATCCGGTGATCAGCTCTGCCATCGATAAACTATTGATCCTTCATGCCGATCACGAGCAAAACTGCTCTACCTCTACCGTAAGAATGGTGGGATCATCACAGGCTAGCATTTATTCTTCTATCTCAGCAGGAATCAATGCCCTGTGGGGACCTTTGCATGGTGGTGCCAACCAGGAAGTAATCGTAATGTTGGAAGCCATCGCCAAAGATGGCGGCAACATCGACAAATGGATTGCCAAAGCAAAAGACAAAAATGATCCATTCCGTTTGATGGGCTTCGGACACAGGGTTTATAAAAACTTTGACCCCAGGGCCAAAATCATTAAGAAAGCAGCTGACGATGTATTGGGCAAACTGGGCGTGAAAGATCCTATACTTGACATTGCAAGAAACCTGGAAGACATTGCCTTGCGCGATTCTTATTTCATCGAACGCAAGCTGTACCCCAACGTTGACTTTTACTCTGGTATCATCTACAGAGCTCTCGGTATACCTGTAGAAATGTTTACAGTAATGTTTGCTATTGGAAGGCTGCCCGGATGGATCGCACAGTGGAAGGAAATGAGAGAGAACAAAGAGCCTATTGGAAGACCAAGACAAATTTACACTGGTCAAAAAGAACGCCAATACGTTCCCATTACCAAACGATAATTAAAACGTAAGAACTATATTTAAGCCCCACTAAACGGGGCTTTTTTTATGGACTTGACAGAAGAATTCAACAAGGCGGTAAGCCAATCGAAAGAATTGACCAAGCGTCCTTCCAATGAGGAGTTGCTCGATTTGTATTCACTTTTTAAACAGGGCAGCGAAGGCGATGTAACCGGAGAGCGCCCTGGTGGCTTTGACTTTAAAGCCATCGCCAAATATGATGCATGGGCCTCCAAAAAAGGATTGTCGAAGGAAGACGCCATGAAGCAATACATAGACCTCATGAAAAAACTACTGGAGCAATACCAATAAGCTTTGCCAATTTTTTATCAACCAGTTGTACAGGAGGGCATCAATCACCTTGATCAGGAAGAGGCAAGGCATGCCATCAAAGTACTAAGATTACAAAGTGGGGATCCGCTGCGTATTACTGATGGTAAGGGGAGCATTTACGAATGCACCATTACGGATATCGCCAAATCCACCTGCAGTTTTTCAGTTCATAAAACCATCTCGGTACCCAGGCGCAATTTCAGCATCCACATTGCCATTGCCCCCACCAAGAACATCGATCGCATTGAGTGGTTTGTAGAAAAAGCCACCGAAATGGGCATTGAGAAAATCAGCTTTGTCCGGAGTAAAAATTCTGAACGCACCGTGGTGAATCCTGAACGCCTTGCCAAAAAGGCAATTAGTGCCATGAAACAATCCGGTCAGGCCTGGCTTCCCCTGTTGCAACCCATCCAACCCTTTGATCAATTGCTGGATTTCGGAGGCTTGAAATACATCGCTCATGTAGATCCTGAAAATCCGCAACACCTGAAAGAAGCACCACCCAATGGCCATTATCTGGTACTCGTTGGTCCCGAGGGGGACTTCTCACAGCAGGAAGTTGATTTGGCTGTAGAGAAAGGATTTCAAAAAGTATCACTTGGCGCTACCACGCTTCGAACAGAGACAGCCGGATTAGCCGCTTGCTTCATTTTGAATCTAATCAACAGCTAATGGTTTACTTCAACTGGAATTACGATTATCTTAGCTGATCTGATTTCTATCCTTACTGCATGACACCCACAGAAGCCAAAAAAGAGATTGAAAGATTGTCAGTACTGGTCAATCACCACAACAATTTATATTATCAGAAACATAAAACAGAAATATCAGATTACGAATTTGATCAGCTGCTGGCACAACTGGTAAAACTGGAAGAGCAATTTCCGGAATTGCGGTTGCCCGACTCCCCTACGCAACGAGTCGGAGGCACAATCACCAAAAATTTTGAAACGGTGGTGCACCAATACCCGATGCTTAGTCTGGGTAATACTTATTCCCAGGAAGAGTTGATTGATTTTGACAAGCGGGTGGCCAAAGGACTTGGCAATGAATCGTATGAATATTTTTGTGAGTTAAAGTTCGATGGCGTTTCTATTTCGCTGATTTATGAAAACGGAATATTGACAAAAGGCGTAACACGCGGTGATGGTGTACGAGGCGATGATGTGACCACCAATGTGAAGACCATCAGAAATGTACCATTGAAAATAAAAGGCAAGGACATTCCGGAGAGATTTGAGGTGCGTGGTGAAGTATTTCTGTCGCGTTCGGCATTCAACCAACTGAACAAAGAAAGGGAAGACATTGGCGAAGAGATTTATGCCAACGCCCGAAATACAGCCTCCGGATCTTTGAAAATGCAAAACTCTGCGGAAGTGGCTCGCAGAAAACTGGATTGTTATGTCTACTATCTGCTTGGAGAAAACCTAGCTATTGAAACCCATGCTGAGGCCATATCCAAACTGGAAAAATGGGGATTCAATGTTTCTGCCACCTACGCCAAGGCCGGCACCATTGACAAAGTCTTTGACTACATCAACAGCTGGGAGAAAAAACGCATGGACCTTCCTTTGGAAACGGATGGTGTGGTGATTAAAATCAACAGCCTCCTGCAACAAAAAAAATTAGGCTTCACTGCTAAAAGTCCACGGTGGGCCATTTCATATAAATACAAGGCAGAAAGCCAGAGCACCCAGTTGAAAGCGGTAGCCTATCAGGTGGGAAGAACGGGGGCCATTACACCCGTTGCAGAATTACAACCCGTTTTGCTTTCAGGTACAACAGTTAAAAGGGCTTCATTGCATAATGCCAATGAAATAGAGCGACTAGATTTGCGCATAGGTGATTTTGTTTTTGTAGAAAAGGGAGGTGAAATTATTCCCAAAGTCACCGCTGTGGACCTGAGTCTAAGAGACAAGAAAAGTAAGCCCATCACCTACATCACTGCGTGTCCCGAATGTGGTACCCCACTTATAAGGCATGAAGGAGAAGCCGCTCATTACTGCCCCAATGAAAAAGGTTGTGCACCACAAATCACGGGCAGAATAGAACATTTCATTCAGCGCAAGGCAATGGACATCGATTCGCTGGGCGAGAAAACCATCAAACAACTTTATCAGCTGGGATTGGTAAAGTCACCTGCAGATCTTTATGACCTTACTAAAGATGATTTGGCCAGGCTGGAAGGTTTCAAGGAACTGTCTATTAATAATCTGTTGAAAGGAATCGATGAATCCAGGAAGGCACCTTTTGAGGCAGTGCTCTTCGCATTGGGAATACGATACGTGGGGAAGACAGTGGCTGAAAAGCTGGCCAACCATTTTAAAAATATGGATGCCCTGATGTCGGCTACGTATGAAAGTCTGCTGGAAGCACCTGAAGTAGGTGAGAAAATTGCTGAAAGTGTAGTGAATTTTTCCAAAGACAAAGACCATCGTAAAGAAATCAGCAGGCTTCAGCAAGCAGGTCTTCAGTTCACTTTAGTGGAAAAAAAACAAAATAAACTGAGCAACGCACTTGACAACAAATCCTTTGTTATTTCGGGGGTATTTGAAAAATATGGACGCGATGAGCTGAAGGAACTTATACTGTCACATGGTGGCCGTGTACTGTCCGGGGTTTCTGGTCAGCTTGATTATTTACTGGCAGGAGACAACATGGGGCCTGCCAAGCGACAAAAGGCAGAAAAGCTGGGGGTCAAAATCCTATCAGAAAAAGAATTTGAGCAGATGCTGTGAGATTTTGACTATTAATGAGAAATGGTGAATTTGCGACATCGTCTATAAAGGCACAACATTGTTTAGAAATCGCTTTCTACATCACAGAACCAACTCCGCTTTAAAGAGCAATACAAGTTTGCGTGCCAGCATACCGTACCAGCAGGCCCTGTCAATAGGCATTCTGTTCAGTGTGGAAGACAAGCAAAAGCATGACGCCATCAAGGATTTTATCAAATTGCTTCAGGCAGATGGTAAAAAGGTGAAAGTGCTGGAATTTTTACCCAGCAAAAAAGAAAACTACGAATTCATGTTTGACTTTTTCACCATTAATGACCTCTCCTTCTGGGGCAAAGTTACCTCGCCCGATGCAGATAAATTCATAGAGACACCTTTCGATTATCTCTATGTAATCGACAAGGCTTCCAACCCCCTGGTATTACATCTACTGGCGAGAAGTAAGGCCAAGTGCCGTATTGGTAAATTCTCAAAGGAAGATCAGCCTTTTTATGAACTGATGATTGAGCAAAATGGCTCCACCAAAAGTCTCATTGAAAGCATGTATAAATACTCCAGGCAACTGAAATAATTTCACCCGCTCTCGTCTTGCTTGGTGGGGGCACAAATCAAATGACCAATGAAAAGATTACATGGAACAGGCGTAGCGTTAGTAACACCATTTACTAAAAGCAAAGAGATCGATTTCAAAGGACTTGAAAAGCTATTGATCCATACTGCCAAGGGGGTAGACTATTATGTTGTGATGGGCACTACAGGTGAGTCGGCCACACTCAGTCACGCAGAGAAAGTGGAGGTATTGGATTTTGTAAAAAAACACAACCCAAAGAAATTACCCATTGTATATGGCATTGGAGGTAACAATACCAGCCACGTGGTGCAATCCATCCTGGAAGCGCCCTTAAAAGGAGTTGACGCCATTCTGTCTGTAAGTCCTTATTACAATAAGCCCTCGCAGGAAGGTATCTATCAGCACTTCAAGGCGGTTGCCGCAGCCTCACCACTTCCTATTGTTCTCTACAATGTACCCGGTAGAACAGCCTCCAACTTATCAGCGGCTACCACACTTCGCTTGGCTGAAATTCCAAAAATAATTGGCGTAAAGGAAGCTTCAGGAAACCTGGAACAGTGCATGAATATCGCCAGTAAAAAACCCAAAGACTTCTTACTTATTTCAGGTGATGATTTACTCACATCCTCCTTCTATGCGATGGGTGGTGCTGGTGTAATATCTGTTTTGGCCAATGCTTTCCCACAAATATTTCAACAAATAAAAAACCATAGTCTCAATGGTGATTTCAAGAAAAGTGCACTGGAGCAATTCAAACTGCTGGACATTAATGGGCCCATGTATGAGGAGGGCAATCCTGTGGGCGTAAAAATTGTATTAAGGGAAATGGGCATATGCGAAGAATACACTCGCTTGCCGCTTACTACAGCCTCAAAGCCACTGCAAAAGAAAATAGTTGGGTTGCTGGAGCCCTTAAAAATAAAGAAAGGATAGCCCTTTAGATAGCACTATCCTTTCCAATATCAGTACGCAAGTAAGTGTGTTACTACTGAGGCTTATTCTTTAATTCCTGAACTTCAGCCCTGATAGCTTGAGCCAGATTCTTTAAATCCTGCATTCCCTTTCTCACTCTTGTTCCAGCTGCGCTGTTGGCCTTATTGTAGAATTTGTCAGCGTCACCTTCAATAGAAGCGATCAGTTCTTTAAGCTCTTCAAATTTTCTCATTGTATAGGATGTTTAAATTAATAGTTGAATTCCTTACGCCAATTTAAGGAAAAACGGCTAAAAACAAGCGATATACCTATTTTTTCAGATTTTAACCCCTCTTTTTAGGCCCCTTTGGTCACCGAAACGAGGGCTTCTGTGCGGTAAAATCCTTCGTCCAGCTTGTGTTTTAAGGCCGAAAAAGCGGTCAATGTCTCCTCCACATCGGCCAGTGTATGAACAGCCGTAGGGATGATTCTAAACATGATAACATCCTTAGGCACAACAGGATAGATCACCACAGAGCAGAAAATACCATAATTCTCTCTCAGGTCCATGGCCATATTGGCGGCCTCTCCCACACCACCCTTAAAGAGCACCGGGGTAACCGGGGATTGGGTAGATCCTAAATAAAAGCCTCTTTCTTTCAATCCGCTTTGCATGGCGCGGGTAATTTTCCACAAATTCTCCTTCAATTCGGGCTGGGTACGCAATAACTCCAGCCGCTTCATGCCTCCGATCACCAATGGCATCGGCAAGCTTTTGGCGAAAATTTGCGAGCGGACACTGTATCTCAAATACTTTAATATCTTCTTATCTCCTGCCACAAAGGCTCCAATGCTGGCCATCGATTTGGCAAAAGTAGAAAAGTACAGATCGATTTGATCCTGAACTCCCTGCTCCTCGCCTGCGCCAGCTCCGGTCTTACCCATGGTGCCAAATCCGTGTGCATCGTCAACAAACAACCTGAAATTGAATTTTTTCTTCAATTCACAAATACCTTTCAGGTTGCCCATATCACCAGACATACCAAATACACCTTCTGTGATCACCAAAATACCGCCACCGGTTTCATTCGCGATTTTTGTCGCTCTCACCAGCTGCTTCTCAAGGTTTTCCATGTTGTTGTGTGGAAACACAAATCGCTTGCCCATGTGCAAACGCACGCCATCGATGATACAAGCGTGTGATTCAGCATCATATACGATCACATCTTTGCGATCTACCATGGCATCGATGATGGATACTACGCCCTGATAACCGTAATTAAGCAGCATGGCATCCTCTTTCTGCACAAATTCCGCCAACTGACGCTCAAACTCAAGGTGGTTTACCGAATTTCCGGACATCATACGGGCACCCATGGGTGCTCCCATGCCATATTGTGCGGCAGCTTCCCCATCCACTTTTCTTACTTCAGGGTGATTGGCAAGGCCCAGATAGTTGTTCAAGCTCCAATTGAGCACCTGTTTACCATTAAATTTCATTCGAGGAGCGATCTCCCCTTCGAGTTTCGGGAAAAAGAAGTAATCGTCAGGCAGGTGAGAATATTTGGCCAATGCTCCGGCCTCCATTTTAAGCTTTTCGAATAAATCAACCATCGGTTTTCTGGGGTTAAAAGTGCCGCAAAAATATAAAAAAAAGTCTAGAGCACACAGGTGTGACCAATTACCACAAAATATTGAAAATTCTGTCTTTATTGTAACAATAAGGCCATAATCTACCCCCTGGTCAATTGCACAAAGCTTCCAATGGCCTTTTGCAAATTAATCATTAGCATTGCAGCTTGACGTTATCATAATGCAGAAAATAAAGAAAATATTAGTTGCAAACCGTGGAGAAATTGCCCTCCGAGTAATGAGAAGCGCCCGTGAGATGGGCATAGCCACTGTGGCTGTGTATAGCGAGGCGGACCGGAAGGCTTTGCACACACGATTTGCTGATGAAGCTGTTTTTATTGGCCCTCCTCCTTCAGCCGAATCTTATCTGAGAATTGACAAAATAATCGCTGCCGCCAAACAAACCAACGCAAATGCCATTCATCCTGGCTACGGCTTTCTTTCAGAGAACAAAGTATTTGCACAAAAGGTAAGGGAAGCGGGTATCATCTTTATAGGTCCCTCTCCCGAGTCAATTGAATTGATGGGTAGTAAACTTGCTGCTAAAGAAGCAGTGGCAAAATTTAATGTTCCCCTGGTACCGGGAACATCAGAACCCATTGATGACATCCCCAATGCGAAAAAAATAGCAGCAGAAATAGGATATCCTGTATTGATCAAAGCAAGTGCTGGTGGTGGCGGAAAGGGCATGCGTGTAGTAGAGGATGAAGCCAGCTTTGAGGAACAAATGGAGCGAGCCATCAGCGAAGCAAAATCAGCTTTCGGAGATGGTTCCGTATTCATCGAGAAGTTTGTGAGCTCACCCCGACACATAGAGTTTCAAATTTTTGGAGATCAACATGGCAATACCATTCACCTTTTTGAAAGAGAATGCTCTATACAGCGGAGGCATCAAAAGGTGATAGAAGAAGCTCCATCTGCTTTGCTTACACCAGAACTAAGAAAATCCATGGGTGAGGCGGCTATTAATGTAGCCAGGTCCTGCGGATACTATGGAGCCGGTACAGTAGAGTTTATCATGGATGAAAAGAAAAATTTCTACTTCCTTGAAATGAATACCAGGCTTCAGGTAGAGCACCCGGTAACAGAAGAGATCACAGGCCTTGACCTGGTGAAACTCCAAATACAAATTGCGCAGGGAGAAAAGATTCCTTTCAAGCAAGAAGCATTGCGGATCAATGGACATGCCATTGAAGTGCGGGTATACGCAGAAGATCCAGCTAATAATTTTCTTCCAGACATTGGTACGTTACAAACTTATAGCCGTCCGCAAGGCCATGGTATTCGGGTAGATGATGGCTTCGAACAGGGAATGTCTATTCCATTTTATTACGACCCAATGATTGCAAAAATGATCTGTCATGCTGCCTCCAGAGAAGATGCCATACAAAAAATGATCAGGGCCATTGAGGATTATGAAATAACGGGAATAGAAACAACACTGGGCTTTTGCAAATTTGTAATGGAGCATGAAGCCTTCCGTTCTGGCAATTTTGATACGAAGTTTGTAGAAAAATACTTCAAACCTGAAGTATTGCAAACAGAAGGTACACTGGATGAACAACAACTGGCCGCTGTACTTGCCGTCACCGTTATGCAAGATAAGAAGACAAATTCCACAGTTGCTCCTACCTCAAACGGAGGAAGCAAGTGGAAAAAAAATCGCTTATAATCCGATGGCCGAAATCAAACCTATTCAGGCCTGGCGATACAATGCCAAGCTTGCCCAGTCGATTGATGTTTTAACTTCACCACTCTTTGATGTGGTGTCGGACAAACAGCGTAAAGTACTTTATCAGCACCCTTACAATAGCATTCATATCTCTGTTCCACTTGGTGATAACCCAGCTGAAGAAGCATCCCAAAAGCTTGCCGAATGGAAAGAAAAGGGTGTAATTCTACAAGACAGGCTGCCGGGCATTTATGTATACTACCAGTATTTTAAGCTGGCGGGATCGCCCAAAGAGTTTTGCCGTAAGGGATTTATTGCCCATGTACGTGCTTACGACTGGAGCGAGAATGAAATTCTGAGGCATGAAAGCACCATGCCCAAAGCCGTTAATGATCGCATAGCACTGCTTGAAAAGTTGCAAATGCACGTCAGCCCAACACACGGACTATACACTGATGAGACTTTTGAGTTGGAGCAGTATATGGATGAGGCCATCTCCAACCCACTTTACGAAACGGAAGACTATCAGGGTGTTCGCGATGTACTTGGCGTTATTCATGATGCACGAGTTATCAAACTTTTTATTAACCTGATAGCATCTAAAAAAATAATACTGGCTGATGGTCACCATCGCTATGAGGGCTCTATTGCCTACAGGAAAAAGCAAATGGCAGCCAATCCCAATCATACCGGAAAGGAAGGTTATAACTTTCACCTTATGTACTTTACCAATACAGAGGCAGATGATTTGAGAATACTTCCCACACACCGGATTATAAAAGGTCTACCTGAATTCAATGAAGAAGAACTTCTCGAGAAGTTTAAAGAAGATTTCATCATTAAGCCTGTAGAGGATGCCGATACCATCAATGAAATAATCATGGGAAAGAAATGGGCTTTCGGCTTGTTGTTCAAAGACAACGCTGTAAAAGTTCGATTGAAACCTGAAGCCTTTGATAAAATGACATGGCCATTTCCTGATGTTGTAAAAGGATTGGATCTCACTGTAATGCATTACTTTATCATCGAAAAAATATTAGGAATTCCAGGCAGTGAACAAACCCGTTCCGACAAAGTAGAATTTGACCGTAGTTTTTCAGATTGTCTTGCCAAAGTGATCAAGTCGGAAGCACAGCTGGCAATTATCACACAGGAAATATCTATAGAGAATGTGAAGGCAGTTTGTGCAAGCGGATATACCATGCCACAAAAGTCAACCTATTTCTATCCCAAAGTAATTTGTGGATTTTTATTTAGCTCAATCAAAGAAGATGAATTTCAAACGCCCCCTTATTCTGGGTTCGAGTAGTCCCAGAAGACAATTTCTGATGAAGGAGGCGGGCTATGCGTTTACGCTTGCAAAGCCTGAAGGAGATGAATCGTTCCCCTCTTCCATTCCTGTGGAAGTGGTGCCTCAATATCTGGCTGAGAAGAAAGCCAAATCCATTGAATATCAACTCAAGGGTGATGAAGTGATCCTCACCTCTGATACAGTAGTCATACTCAATGGTCAAATCCTTAACAAACCCACGGACCGAGAACATGCCATGGCCATGCTCTCAGAACTATCCGGAAAAACACACACAGTAATTACTGCTGTGTGCCTTCTGGATAAGCAAACCATGGACTGCTTTGATGATCGTACGCGTGTCACTTTCAAACAGCTGACCCCTGAAGAAATAGCCTACTATGTAGATAATTATCAACCGTATGATAAGGCAGGTGCCTATGGTGCACAGGATTGGATAGGGATGGTAGCAATCGAAAAAATCGAGGGGTCCTACTTTACCGTCATGGGGTTGCCCATGCATAAGGTTTATACGCACTTACAAAATTTTCAGGATAGCACTTCCTGATAGATGCGCATAACATCATCGGCAATCTTTTTGGAATCAAATCGTTTGATAAATTCCTTAGATTGTGCAATCATCTTGTCGCATTGCTGCGGATTATTCAGCAAGTCATCAATTGATTTAGCCAAAGCCTTGTCGTCATCGGGGTCTACGTAAATGGATGCTGGTCCTCCCGCTTCTTCCAGACAAGATCCGGTAGCAGCGATAACAGGAACACCAGAAGCAATGGCTTCTACGATAGGAATTCCGAATCCCTCAAAGCGCGATGGGTACACAAATAGGCTTGAAGCCTGATAGATCATTGGTAAATCCTTAAAATCGACCTGATGAACAAAGTGCACCCTATCCTTCAATACCTCTTCTGCAATGAGTTTGTCCAATTGTTTTTGATAGGATGTGGACTTGCCTATTAATACAACATTTATTTTTTCTTTTGTCTGGGCAATGGCGCGCAACAGCAACAATGCATTTTTGCGGGGCTCCAGTGTGCCTACGCTAAGAACATATTCATCAGGAAGGTTGTACTTCTTCTTTACTTCATTTATCTGTTCAGAAGAAGCTTTCACCTCAAATGATTCGTGGCACCCTTGATAAACTACACTGATTCGTTCTTTGGGTACTTTAAAATAGTGTGTCAAATCATCAGCTGTCTGCTGACTGATGGCAATAATTTTATCAGCAGATTCGCAGGCTTTCTTAATTTTCTTCTTGTAGATGCCCGCGTCAATTTTTTTGTATAACTCCGGGTATCTGATAAAGATTAAATCATGAATGGTAACAACCGTTTTCAATCCCTTGGGCTTTGTAACAGGAAGCTCGTTGCTCAAACCGTGAAAAACATCCATTCCATCTCTAAAGGCAATGTTGCCAAGATTGACTGAACGCCAAAAGCTGCCAAATCCAGAACCCTTTAACCACCTTGGAGGTGTACGCACCAACATTTTGGGATTAGTCCTAAAAGGTTTCGTTTCTGCGTGATCCTTTACTTTAGGACTATATAAAGTGTAAAGGTGGTCAGGATGGTGTTTCAGCAACGCATTAACCATAAATCGGCTGTAATTACCCAATCCGGTAAAATTGTTGAAAAGACGTTTGGCATCGAAACCTATTCGCATTTCATTTCTATTTGAACATTAAATATAATAATTAGAAATGGGAATAGCGCATTGGTACAATACGAATTGCCTCAGGACCTTTACGTCACTTTTTCCTAAACACTATGATCATTTTTTAGGTTTGGCATTGTTCAACTCAGTGTAATCCACGGGTCTTGTGGAAGTGTCTCCCATCAGGTGCTCGGAAAAGTAATCCGCCTTCATCCAAAAGAAATACTCGTTCATATCACCGTACCCATGGCGTTGGCCTGGAAAATGAAAAAAGTCAAAACGTTTGTTGGCTTTGATCAAGGCATTGGCCAAAACAATCGTATTTGCCGGATGTACATTGTTGTCAATGTCGCCTGTGGTAATCAATAATTTTCCTTTAAGGTTTTTGGCAATAGCAGGATTATCATCAATCTTATATTCAAAGTTGACTTCACCTTTGTCATTGGTTACTTCTTTCACACCATGATGCTTTTCACTCCACCATCTGTTGTAAATGGCATTTTCATGATTACCCGAAGAAGAAACAGCCACCTTAAAAAAATCAGGATAAACCAGCATGGCTGCGGTACTCATAAATCCACCTCCTGAATGACCAAAAATTCCAACCTTATTGATATCGATGAATTGATGTCTGTATGCCAATTGCTCCGCGGCCACTTTTTTATCTTCCAGTCCATAATCCCTTAAATTATTATAACCATAATTATGATAACGCTTGCTCCGATCCGGGTGTCCTCCCCTATTTCCTACTGTGATTACTACAAAGCCTAATTGTGCCAACCGGTCTGTACGATCCATGTTCGTGGTGAAGGATTTATAAACTGCCTCAGTTTGAGGACCAGGATACACATATTCAATCAGTGGATAAAGTTTGGTGGAATCAAAATCGAATGGCTTGTACATCACACCATACAAATCAGTAATACCATCACCTGCTTTCACCTTAAAGGGTTCTGGAAAACGATATCCTGCTTCAAATAATTTGGATAAATCAGCAGTTTCCAAATCCATTATCTTGTTTCCAAGATTGTCTATCAAAGTAGATTTTGGCGTAGTGTTAACACGCGACTGATTGATTACAGAAAATGTTTGATCATCGTTTAAGCTTACGGCATTGTCATATTCTCCCGGAGCAAGAAGTTTAAGGCCTGTTCCATTAAAATTGATTTTATACAAATGAAGATAATAAGGGTCTTCATTGGGTTCTCTGCCATTGGCACTGAAGTACAGCACTCTGTTTTTTGCGTCTATGCCTTCAATACGATCGCAGTGAAACGGGCCTGATGTTATTTGATTTTTCAAAGTTCCATCCCCGCTGTACAAGTAGAAGTGCCCCCAACCATCTCTTTCCGACCATTGTATGAATTCTTGTCCATTGTTAATCAGGCCGGGAGTTTTGATCTCCACATAGGTATTCAATCGTTCTTCAACCAATACCTTTACCGCACCTGATTTAGTATCTGCCACGCACACATCAATTCTTTTCAAATCACGACTTGTTCTAGAAAAATAAATTTTATCATTGGAGCTGGCCAACCACAATGCGGGCTTTCTGCGATCATCCCTGTTTTTCTCTAGCCGAGGTGCATTAAATACATTCACCACCTGATCAGGAAATGTATCTGTTTTAATTTTTAATTGACTTTTTGCTTCAAAATCAAATACCAACAATTCATACTTAGGAGACTCTTTCTCACCCGGCATTTGATACTTATACGTTTCCAAAGTAGGCCTGGGGGTGGCCACTGAATTGATCACCCACAAATCTTTAACAGTTCTCTCATCCGTTCTAACCATTGCGAATTTTTTCGAGTCTGGCGACCAGTCAACAGACACAGGTTTTCTTTTGTCTTTGTTCTTGACTTTCTCATCATCAGTCACACCTCTGGTCCCAGATCCGTAGCTATAGTATTCTACTCCATCTGTTGTCAGTTGATATTCAACGATGGTGGAGTCTTTCTCATTTTTCAAAGCCTTATTGTAATTGTCAATATCCATCCAATAGAGGTTGTGGTTTTTTGAAAACAGAACATATTGCTCATTAGGTGCTACAGATGCCCAATCTTTGTCGTCTTTAGGCTTTTCATAATCCTTCAGGAGTTGTAGGACTCTCGAAGACAAGTTGTATTCAAAAAAATAAGATTTGGGCACCATCTTCTTCTTTTTGTTTTTACGCTGATCATTGTCCTGAGTATCTCCAATTTCCTTGTCTTTGTCCTCACTGTCTTTGTCCTCTACTTCAAGTAGCTTGCTTTTCACTTCAAATCTGATTGAAGTCTCGTTGTTGATAAATTCAATTTTTTCTATGTCAAGATTTTTCCTGTCGAACGGATCGCCTGTAAGGCGGGTCATGTCGGCAGCGAGCTTATCATGATCAAACAAAAGGTTTTTCGATTTTAATTTTGGGTCAACGATGTAATAGAATTTTCCATCTGCTGTTTCATATTCATACCAAAACCTGTTGCTGTTTTTAAGCCAATGAGGGTCTACCCGGGTAGAGAAAACCATTCGCTTAAGGTTATCCGGAGAAAATCTGCTGGCGAGTTCGTAATTGGCTTTGACAACTGGTAGGCGCTGTGCGTGTACCCCTGCTACCTGCAGGGAAAACCATAGCATTACATAAATATATTTCATGGGTATGGAGGATTTTTTGACTTTAAGAAGCCTGTAATTAGGGAAAAATACCGCAAAGCGGCAACAAGATAATAGCCTTGCGGTACAAATCAGAGGATGAGTTGCCCCAGAATTGTTAAACAAAAATACCCTGCATGCTATATACAGGGTATTCTTATCTTTTTAAGTAACTGTTTCTGAAATACTATTTATCCTTTTCTTCCTTTTTCTCCGCGAGTTTCACCTCATCCCCATCTTTCAGTCTTTTCGACACTACAAGGAAAGGACCAGTAATGACCTCCACGGTATCGCTCAATCCGGATATGATCTCGATATTATCATAATCGCTTATACCGGTTTTAACCTCCACCATTTTTGCTTTACCGTTATCATTGACAAAAACTACAACTTTGTCTTCCTGCTTTTGTTGTTTTTTACTCTCGTCTACTACCTGGCGGTTGTTATTGCTGCTGCCTCTTTCTGCAGCTTTGTCCTTTTTGTCTTCCTCAGGATTGCGTGTGGTTACAGCTGCCAACGGAACAGACAAAACATTATTTTTGGTTTCCGTAAATATCTCAACGCTCGCTGTCATTCCAGGACGGAATGGATAGCGATTTCCTTTTTTAATCAAATCCTCATAGGAAGATCTCAAAATAAGAATGCGTACTTCAAATTCGGTAATGGCATCTGCCGATTGCTTGTCCTTTGCCGTGTTGGCAATGTTGGTCACAATTCCTTTGAATTTTTTATCGGTATTTGAATAGGCATCCACTTCGATCATTACCGTATCGTTGAGGTGAACGCGAACGATGTCATTTTCATTCACATTTACCCTTACTTCCATGACATTCAGATCAGCAATGCGCAACATCTCCGTACCTGCCATCTGCGCAGTACCAACCACCCGCTCACCTTGTTTTACGTTGAGTTTTGATATCACACCAGTCATTGGAGAAGACACTGTGGTTCTTCTTACATTTTCGCGGGATTCCCTCACACTCGCTTCAGTACTTCTAACGATGTACCTGGCAGCCTCTACCGTTTGTTTTGCTGACTCCAGGTCATTCTTAGCAATTTTAAAGTTTTGTTGTGCCAGCTGCCACTCGGCTTCAGAGATCACCTTTTCATTCCAAAGCTGCTGCTGCCTGTTAAATTCCTGCTCTGCACGAATAAAGGTTGCTTCAGATCGCGACAACGCAGCTTTGGAAGATTCCATATTAGCCATTTGTTGATTGAGTGAAGCTTCAGATCGTTCAAGTTGACTTAGCCACACGTCTGGTCTGATCTTGACCAAAACTTTACCCTGTTTAACAGAATCTCCATCCTCTACATTGAGTTCAATAATTTCTCCGGATACTTCCGGTGCCAACTTTACTTCAGTGACCGGCTGCACAGTACCTGAGGCACTGACTTTTTCTGTGATGGTTGCTTTCTTTGCCTTGGCCAACTCTACCTCAATAACATTCCCTTTTCCAATCCAACCCTGCGACTTGCCTACTGCTAAAAAAATGATGATCACCACTACTGATCCGATAAGGAAATAAATAAGCTTATTTGATTTGCGCTTTTGCTTTGCCATTCGTTCTTAATTAAGAAATAGATTTAATAGTCAATAGGTTTTCCCTGATAAAAATCAAGGATCTTCTTTTTAAAAATAAAATTGTATTTGGCGCGAGCCAGGTCAGACTTCGCCTGAAAGAGATCATTTTCTGATATTTGGTATTCAAAATAGTTGATGGCCCCCAACTCAAATCTTTGCTTAGCCATTCTGTATGCTTCTTCGCGTGCGTTTACCTGCTTTTGTGATGCAGCATAAGATTTGGACGCTGCCAATGCATCATTGTAAGCCGTTTCGATGGTTTGTCTTAAGCTGTTCTTTGTTTCTTGTGCGTTGATATTCGCTACCTCATGGTTGATGGCTGCCCGCTGAACGCCTGATCTATTTTGCCATCCGTTAAAAATAGGAATACTCAAAGACAAACTTACCTGTTTAAATAGATTGTCTTTTAATTGATCCTGTTGACTGTAGCCTTCTGATATTACGCTGGTAACTGGCTCCAAGCCATATACGTCATAATTTGTACCACTCACATTAACCAATCCCAGCGGAGTACTCGATGGGGCAAATCCTGTAATGGTTGTCCGGGGGATATCAGAAGCGCTGGAATAATTTGACGCTGCCGATCCATTCAGGCTCAGCCTTGGATACAAACTGCCTTTACTGGCTTTGAGTGCCAGTTGAGCACTTTCTACCTTTAGCATTGCACTGCGAATCTCAGGCATATTTTGAAGTGCTATGTCGTATGTCACGTTGGGCCCATCCTCCAGCAGCAAATCCTCCAGTTGCAAATCAGGCACCTGAACACGCATGGGTGTGCCGCCAGGTAGCTGCATCGCTTGCTTCAATTGTAACAGAGAAAAGTTTAAGGCATTCTCTTGATTGATCAGGTTTACCTCGTTGGTGGCTACTTGTGCTTCCTGATTCAGTTCATCTCCTCTTGGCAAACCACCCACTGCAACCTGCCGCTTGATGCGTTGCAATTGCTGCTGGCTGGAGTTCAGTTGGTAGCTGGCATTATCAAATAATTCCTGATTGAAAATAACATTGACATATAAAGTGACCACGTTAATGATCACATCATTCCTGGACTTTTCAAGGTCTTGTTCAGATGCCTCGTAGTCTCTTTGGCTTTGACGAAAACTATTCTGAAGGCGTAAGCCATTAAAAAGAGTGAGCGAAGAACTGGCCTGCATATTTATAGCAGTGGAGTTTCGGTTGATAAAAAGATTGGTTACCGGATTCAAAGCCCTACCAAAATTTTCACCATAAGAAGATCCGGCATTCAATGAAGGTAAGAATGCCATCTTGGACTGAAATAAACCCACTTTAAAACTTTCTACATTATACAATCCCCTTCTCACGTTAAGGTTGTTATCAAGGGCTACTCTCACACACTCCTGAAGTGTCCATTCTTTCTCAGAATTTTCACTTTGGGCAAGTACAGGTACGGTTGTAATAAAGGTTAGAAACCAAATCGTAAATAATCTCATCATACTTAATTATGCTATTTCAGGGATGTAAATGACCTCCTTTACCCAACTAAGACTATTCAGATAGGTAAATGTTACATCTTTAATTCCAGAATCCATTTCTATCACCAGGCAAGCCAGATCATTCTTACCTTTTCTTGAAACCGACATGGTGGCTATGTTGCACTGATCATTGGCTATCACACTGGCTATAAAAGCAATACTGCCTTTCACATCATCGGCATAAATAATCAAAGTATGGTTTGAGGTAGTAAAATCTGCTTTAAATCCATTTACCTCTGCAATATTGATCATTCCTCCTCCTTTGCTCTCTCCCAGCAAGTCTACCTTTCTATCACCTTTCTTCAGTTTCAGCTTGATGGAGTTGGGGTGAAAGGTGGAGGCATTTCCTATGGATTTGAAATGATACTTCAGACCACTTTGTTTAGCCAGCTCCAACGATTCCTTGATGCGCTTATCATCCGTCTTAAAATCCAGTAATCCAGCAATAATGGCACGATCGCTGCCATGGCCTTCATACGTTCTTGCAAAAGAATTATAAAAGGTAATTTCAGCTTCTTCCGGAATATTGCCCAATATGGCTACTCCTGCCCGGGCGATCCTAACTACGCCAGCCGTATGTGAACTTGAAGGGCCTATCATAACAGGGCCTATCATGTCAAAAACACTACTTTTTTCGGGCATATTGTCAATACGGATTTGAAAATGGGTTGGACGTCAGATTGGGGTATTTTTTTTCACTAATTGGTAAAATTAACACAAGAGACGCAAAACTTGTTTCGTTTGGCTAATATTTATCAATCAATTACTTACTGACTACAGATATTCAAGTTTCAGCAAGTGGTGTCTACATTGAGGGCTGTCTTTTGCTGAAAAATGATGCTTCCATCTGTTAATATGGCATTTGACTCACACCAAATTAGGAATATCGTTCTTTGTGATCTTATACAATTGGTTGGACTCCTCCTCCTTAAACTTCATGACCAAATTAAGTGCATCAGGTACCACATCGCTGCTTAGAATAATCAATGACCCCTTGGTAGCATTTTTTATTGCATAGGTGATGGCTTCTTTTTCTGATGGGATAATTGTTACCTTCTTCTTAGGGTCCACACTTTTAATACCATCGTAAATCATTTCGATCAATTCTTCAGATGTCTTGCCTCTCAGGTGCTTGTCTTGTCTAATGATAATCTCGTCAAACATTTGAGCGGCCACTCTGCCTATTTCATTATTGTCTTCCTCTCTTCTGTCTCCAATACCGGCAATAATGCCCACTTTTGGCATTCCATCCATTTTCTCCACCAGCTTTTGCAATGCCCTGAGCCCTGCTGCATTATGGGCATAATCCAGCATAATCTGGAAGTCTTTGAATGAAAATAAATTCAATCGGCCTGGCGTTTGAGCGGGTGAAGGAATAAAGGATTCTATGGAAGCTTTAATATCTTCTATGGAAAACCCTCTGACAAATCCTGTAAGTACAGCTGGCAGCACGTTTTGAATCATAAAGGCTGCTCTTCCATCAAAGGTAAGAGGTACATTAACTGCTTTGGTCACACGCATCTTCCACTCCCCTTTACATATTGTAATGTATCCGTTTTCGTAGAGCGCATAAAGACCTCCGTTGCGGGCATGGCGTTTGATATTTGGATTTCTCTCATCCATAGAGAATAAGGCCACATTGCACTTGATGGATTTGCGCATGTTGTATACACGATCATCGTCTGCATTGAGAATGGCATAGCCATCGGGCAAGACGGTTTCTGGAATCACCGCTTTTACCTGAGCCAACTGATCGATGGTATGAATTCCTTTCAAGCCAAGATGATCAGCCGCTACGTTTGTAACAATGCCCACATCGCAATTTTTAAAACCTAGTCCAGCTCTGAGCAAACCACCTCTTGCACATTCTAAAACCGCAAAATCAATAGTAGGATCTTTTAGAACAAACTCAGCGCTTGCAGGCCCTGTACAGTCACCAGCCATTAGCAATCTGTTTTGTATATAAACGCCATCACTGGTCGTGTATCCTACTTTGTAGCCCTTCATTTTTACCATATGAGCTATCAATCGTGTAGTTGTGGTCTTTCCATTGGTACCCGTAACAGCAACAATCGGCACTCTGGAGGTTGACCCAGGCGGGTATAACATGTCTATTACATGTCCAGCCACATTTCGTGGCAGGCCTGAAGCGGGAGCCAGGTGCATACGAAATCCCGGACCAGCATTCACTTCAAGTACTGCACCTCCCGTATCGGGTAAAGGTTGACCTATATCGGTAGTCATGATATCTATTCCGCATATATCAAGACCTATGATCTTGGCTATTCGTTCAGACATGAAAACATTATAAGGATGAACGATGTCAGTAACATCTTCTGCAGTACCTCCTGTGCTAAGATTGGCTGTGTCTTTTAACTTAATAAATTCATCTTTGGCAACAACGCTATCCAGTGTTAATCCTTTTTCTTCCAGAATACCCAATGTTAAGTCGTTGATATCAATCTGAGTAAGTACCTTTTCATGACCATACCCCCTTCTTGGATCGGCATTGACTTTATCAATTAACTGCTTGATGGTAGATTTTCCATCTCCTATAACATGTGCCGGTGTTCTTTTGGCAGCTGCCACAAGTTTATAATTGATCACCAGCAATCGATAGTCTTCTCCCACTATATATTTTTCTACAATAACAGATCGGGAAACTTTCTTAGCAGCTTCAAAGGCAAAAAGTGCGTCTTCCCAATTGGTAATGTTGGTGGTTATGCCTCTGCCATGGTTGCCACTGATAGGTTTGACGACCAATGGAAACTTTACATACTCCACCGCCTCCTTCAAACCTGCCTCGGTTCTGATGATTTCTCCTTTTGGAATCGGTATCTCCGATTGTTCCAATAAATGTTTTGTATCCTCTTTATCACATGCAATCTCTACGCCTATGCTACTGGTTTGGCTGGTTACTGTTGCCTGAATACGCTTTTGATTTGCTCCATATCCCAATTGACAAAGTGATTGTCTGTTTAATCTTATCCATGGTATACCACGGCTCTCTGCTTCTTCAATAATAGACCCTGTACTTGGACCGAGCCGTTCGGCTTCTCGAATTTCGCGCATCTGCTGAATATCCGTAGAAAGATCGTAGGGCTCCCCAGATGTAAGCGCCTCGGCTATGCTTACAGAGGCTTTGGCAGCATATCTGCCCACTTTCTCTTCCATGTAGTCGAATACCACATTGTAGACACCCTCTTCACCATAACCTCTTGTACGACCAAAACCAACATCCATACCCGCCAAAGATTGTATTTCCAGTGCAATGTGTTCAATAACATGCCCCATCCAAGTGCCCTCTTCCACTCGTTGGAAAAATCCTCCTGGTTCGCCAACAGAGCATCGGTGCTCATACATGGTCGGGAACATGGTCTTAAGTCTGTCAAGGAAGCCATCTATGGTATTGGTAGGACGCTGCTCCATTTCTTCAAGGTCGAGTACCATGACAATTAATTTATGTCTTCTTATTGACCAATAATTCGGGCCCCGCATCGCGTTGATTTCACGTATCTTCATAATATTGCAAGCTTGGAAATGACTTTAAGACGATTTTCTATAAATATAGATTTTGTTAGGAAACTATTTTCAATTAGCAGTCGATAAATACCATGTTTAAATGATCGAAAAACGAATTACCAAAGGCATCCTTATACCTGTAGGAGGAAATGAAGACAAAGGGGACAGATGGAACAGCAGATTGAATTTCTCTGAAAAGGGAGTATTATCTCACATCTTGCAAGAGGCCAAAGGAAAAGAATCAAAAGTAGTGGTAATTCCAACGGCATCTAAAATTCCTGAAGAAGTTGGACATTCTTACATTAAAGCCTTTAACAAGCTGGGATGCAAGGAAGTGTCCATATTAAACATTACAAGAAAAAATCATTCAGAGAACAAGGAGCACTTGCGTCTCATCGAACAAGCAGATTGCATAATGTTTTCTGGTGGTAATCAATCCAGAATAAGCACGAAAATAAAAGACACCACACTGCATGAAATACTGAAGCAACGATTTGAAAGCGAGCCAGTGGTAATTGCAGGCACCAGCGCAGGAGCAATGGCCATGGCAGAAGAGATGATCGCTGGCGGAAGTAGTTCAGAGGCACTGCAGAAAGGAGCGGTTATTATGAAAAAAGGACTTGGTTTTTTTCCAGAGATAATCATTGATACTCATTTTGTTAGAAGAGGAAGATTTGGTCGATTGGCTGAAGCCCTTGCGAAGTATCCGGATAAACTCGGTATCGGACTGGCCGAAGACACTGGACTGATCATCAAAAACTGTAATGAGTTTCGTGTTATCGGTTCTGGAATGGTTATCGTCATGGATCCATCTAATCTATCGCACAACAGCTATGCTCAGCTGAAGACAGGTACACCCATGTCTATGTCCAACCTCACTACGCATATTTTGGCCAACGGAGATCGCTTTACTATGGACAATAGGGAGATAGAAATACTTCCTATTACTTCTTCATTTGTCTAGTATTTCACTTGTAGATAGCTATAATTTTTTCCCCATTTGCATTCATGGAGGCACGGTACATTCCATCTGTGTTAAACGTCATGGAAGTATTGCCCGCTACATCTACTGCAATCAATCCTCCATCTCCACCGAGTTTAAGTAAGCGCTCATGAACTACTAGTGCGCAAGCTTTCTCCAAGGACATTCCTCCGTATTCCATCAGGCAAGAAACATCGTAAGCCACAACACCACGAATAAAAAATTCTCCGCTACCCGTGCACGAAACGGCACACGTTGCATTGTTGGCATAGGTGCCAGCACCAATCATTGGACTATCACCTACTCTTCCAAATTTCTTATTTGTCATTCCTCCAGTTGAAGTAGCCGCAGCCAGATTGCCGTATTGATCCAAAGCTACTGCTCCAACAGTTCCAAATTTATTTTCTTTAGAGATCGAATGATCCAATTTAATTTGATCGGTGCCCTTTACCTCCTGCCATTGTTGATATCGCAATTCATCAAAAAAATAGTCTTTGCTTTCGAACGAGCAATCCATAGATCTGGCAAATGCTTCCGCACCAGCTCCAGCCAGAAATACGTGTTCAGATTTTTCCATCACCAGCCGTGCTAGCGCGATAGGATTTTTTACACCGGAAATCATTGAAACCGCGCCTGCCTGACGTTCTTTCCCCTCCATAATGGATGCATCCATCTCGTGTGTCCCTTCCGCAGTAAAAACAGAACCTTTTCCAGCGTTAAACAATGGAGAATTCTCCAATTCAATAATAGCTATTTCAACGGCATCCAATGAACTACCTCCTGTTGCTAAAGCATTATACCCAGCTGTTAATGCCTTTTCAAGATTCAACTGGTATTCTCTTTCTTTGGTAGCAGACATATGCTCCTTTAATAAGGTCCCTGCTCCACCATGTATAGCTATCGAAATCTTTTTCATTCTATACTAACACCTTACTTGTGAATTGTTTTACTATCATCCGGCACTTCCTTTCTGTTAAACATACTATAATCCCGTTTGACAACCGCTACACGCAACCGGTAATCTTTAAAGATGGTCGTTCTTCCCTTTGTTTGAGCCACGCGATGTGTTTCCAGATTTCTCCATTTGGATATAGCCTCTTCATCTTTCCAGAATGAAAGTGATAGAATTTTCGTTGGATCATTAATGCTCTGAAATCTTTCAATAGAAATAAACCCATCTATCTTTTCCAATTCAGACCGTAGGTCAGTTGCTATACTTAAGTATTCCACCTTGAGGCCTTCCCTCGGAATTACTTCAAAAATAACTGCTATCATATTACTTATAGTCCAGCGCTTGCGAAATATCTTCTATCAAATCTTCAATGTTTTCAATACCTGCAGAATAACGAATCAAGCTTTCGGGTATTCCTAATTCAGCGCGTTGCTTCTCTGTGAGTTCTACATGACTTGTTGTTCGTGGTGGTCCTGCCAGTGAACTGACAGAACCCAGGCTGGCTGCAAGGTGTGCTAATTTTAGTCTGGGTAAGCACTTTTTTACATTTTCATAACCTCCCTTCAGAGAGAAACTCATCATCCCTCCAAAACCAGACATTTGGGTTTTGGCAAAATCATGTCCCTTATGGGTGGGCAGTCCGGGATAGAATACGTCTTCCACCTTGGGATGAGTCTTCAAAAATTTCGCTACTGCCATTGCATTCTCGTTTTGTCTGAGAATGCGAAGCTCCAATGTTTTCATTCCTCTGGCGATCATATAAGCCGACATAGGATGTAAAGCTGCTCCGGTGATTTCTCGATATTGAAATATTTTTTTAATTAATTCTTTATTTCCACATGCCACCCCACCCATTACATCGGAGTGGCCACTTAAAAACTTGGTCGCACTGTGCAGCACTATGTCGGCACCTAGCACTATAGGATTTTGGTTGATCGGAGTAGCGAAAGTATTATCGACAACCACAATTGCACTTACTGATTTGGCAGCTTTAATTAATCTTTTAAGATCAAGAACTTTTAGTGTCGGATTGGTAGGCGTTTCCAAATAAACCAATTTACATCCCTTTGAAATCTCCGCTTCCATCTGCTCATGATGCCCTGCTTCACAGAGTGTAACCTCCACTTTTATTGAAGGTAAAAACTCCAGAAACAATCTGCTTGTTCCTCCATAGGTATCTTTTATTGAGACCACCCTTTCACCAGGAGCCAGCAAAGCAAAAAGTGTATTGCTGATAGCAGCCATTCCCGTAGAGAAAGCGGTCGCAGCTTCGGCATATTCGAGTGCCCTTACCTTTTCCTCAAATACCTCTACAGTTGGATTGGTATTCCTGCTATAAATATGACCTTCTTTTAAACCAAGGGCTACTTCGGACCATTCGTCCAGGTCGTGGTATCCATAAGTAACACTATTGACAATAGGTGGTGTGGTGGCCCCTTTATAAAATTCCTGCATTTCACCAGCCCATACAGAAGTTGTTCCCTTTTTTAACTTATCCATACCCAATGCGTATAATTTTGATTAGAAAAATAAAGCTAGTACAATAATCAGACTATCCGAATGCTCAAAACCACTGCCGGTAAAAGTTGTCTATATCGAGGACTAAACCATATTGTTGATCAGTGATTAAGCGAAGAAATCAGATCATTGATTTTTCCAGTCTCAATGGGTTTAACTAGATAGTCCGAAATCTCCTGTATCTTCTCCGCTCGTTCCAAATCAACAGGATCTACTGATGAAGTTACCATATAGATGGTAATTTTTTTACCCACTTTAGGTTTCAATTTTACATACTCTTCCAAAAATTGCCAGCCATCCATAATTGGCATATTCACATCCAAGAAAACTACATCTGGAAGATGGTCCTCATTGGCAATGTTATCCATAAAAAAATCAAGCGCTTCTTCTCCGTCAGAAAAAACCAATATTTTCTTGGCCAGATTACTGGACTTTATTGATCTGGTAACGGTATATTGATAAATATCATCATCATCGATGATACAGATAATAGTTGCTTTAGTCATTGTTATTTCCAAATCGAATTATGAATTTACTTCCTTTATCTTCCTCACTCTCAACTATTATTTTACCTCCCATGGCCTCCACTTGTGTTTTGGTAATAAAAAGACCAACACCTTTGGCTTCCGCATGCCTATGAAATGTCTTGTGTAAGCCAAATATTTTATTTCCGTGACGCTCAAGATTAATACCTAAACCGTTGTCAGCAATTGTAAGTACTATTTCATCATTTTCAATAAAGGATTTAATCTGAATCAACGGCCTTCTATCGGGCGAACGATACTTAATGGCATTGCCCACTAAATTTTGAAAGATACTCTCCAAGTAACCCTTATTGTACAAAATTGTAGGCACTAAAAAATCAAACTCAATGGTTGCTTTTGATTCCTGAATTTGGGCGGTCATAATTTCAGTAGTCTTTTTTAATATTTTTTCAAATACCAATTCAGAACGCTCCGTGTCCAAATTCTCCTTAATTTTTAGTGCCTCAACCAGTTCATTCAATGTAGCTGACAAATGATGAATTACCGTTTCAAACTTCTCAAAAATTTCTTTTTTATCTTCCTCATTTTCCACGGTATTATAGATAGCTAATAGTGAATTTAAATTGCTTACAGGTGCGCGCAGATTATGAGAAGTAATGTGTGCGAAATTGGCCAGTTGTCTGTTTCGGTTGGTAAGGTCCTCTGCCATCTCTTCAAGATGTTTTTGCGCAGCGATTCGCTCCGTTACATCACGAATTGCCGCTGAGACCAGTTTTCCTTCTGAGGTTTCAATTGGACTGAGACTGATCTCTATGGAGAATTCCTGACCATTTTTCTTTACACCAAGTAGTTCCCTGCCTTCACCCATGGGCCTGATCAATGGATTTGCAAAGTAACCCTCCCTATGACCTACATGCGTATGCTTGAATCTTTGGGGGATTAACATTTCAACCGATTGACCCTCGAGCTCTTCTCTGGAAAAACCAAATAGCCTGATGGTTTGAGAATTTACGATTACAATTTTACCATTCTGATCTACTATTACCATTGCATCAGGAGCCGATTCCAAAAGCGACTTAAATTTTTCCTCTGATTTTTTTCGCTCAGAGATATCTGTGGCAATCCCCAGAAAACCCGTTATCTCCGTTCCTTCCTTACGAATAGCTGTCACAACCAATTGAACAGGAAATGAGGTCTTATCTTTTCGAATGTAAGTCCATTCACGTGATTCAAATTTTCCCTGCTTGGCATATTCTACAAAAACATCAAAGCCCTCTACGCGTTTTCCAAACATCTCACTCAGCTCTTTCCCTCGCTTCTTAATTTCTTCCTCCGAATGAATGATAGCAGGTGTATGACGACCTATCACTTCGCTTGCTTTGTATCCAAGCAAGGTCTCAGATCCTTTGCTGAAGTAGGTGATTATTCCAGATGTATCAGTGCCAATGATGGAAACTTGTGATCCCGAATCAAAAATGGCAGACATCTTTAGATTAAGATCTTTGGCTTCTTCTTCTGCCAGTTTTCTCTTAGTGATATTTTCTATCTGTGAAATAAAGTGAATCGGTTCTCCCAATTCATCTCGCAACAAAGAAACATTTAATAAAACCCAAACGATACTTCCATTTTTATGAAGATATCGTTTCTCCATTTGATAAGTATTTATCTTATCTTCTAAAACTTGTTTCACCAAATCAAGGTCTGTAGCCAAATCATCGGGATGAGTAATATCCTGAAACGTCTTTTGAAGCAATTCTTCCTTGCTGTAACCCAGCATTTTAGGAACTTGAGGATTTACCTTAAGCCATTTTCCCTCCAGCGACACTAATGCCATTCCAATTGCAGAATGCTCAAAAGCTTCCCTAAACTGCTCCAGAGATTGTCTAAGTTCATTTGTCCTTTTCGCAATTGTATTTTCCAAGGATCTATTTAACTCAATCACTTCTTTTTCTGCTGCTGTTCTATCCTTATCTACAGCATTCAAATTTCTTGCTGTACGCGAAATCAAAAACAGTCCCACCAAAGTAAACGATACTGCGAGCAGGGCAATAACAAAATCTACTGTAATCAAATTCTGCTGATACACTTTTTGTCCTAAAAAACCCAGCACAATAATCATGAGCATCATAATTGGAAATAATTTCTTTGCCATTAAGTTTCCAATTCTATTACCCACGAAGAGACTTAAAATACCAACAGATGGATTCATGAAACAGGCTGCAGTGGCCAGTATCAGAAAAATAATCGATGTAGGAAGCGCCATCGATGTAAGGAAGGAGAGTTTATAAAATGCCGGGATATTGTACAAGTACCCTAACATGGCAATGAATGAAATACCAATTACTATCTGTAACAGGTTTTGGACTGTCCTTAATATTATTTTCGATTTGGATCGGATTAATAAAAAAGAAACACTCAGCAGGATAAAGTTGAATGAAGATGTAGTGGCCATGCGACCAGGCGCAACCTTACCTGTCATTCGCGCTGTTTCATCCTTAATAAAGAATTCATCTATACCTGCACTAAAGCCAGCCATATCCTGTAGCAATGAAACCGAGGCCAGGAGTAAAACAGGTATAACAGTAAATCGACTAATTTTATAGATATCAGCTTCTTTTTGAAGAAGGACAAAAGAAATGCCTAATAGGATGAAACAAATTGAATTATTGAATTTCATGGATGGAAAACCGGGGACGATACTTTTAAGGATAGGTTCATCCAGTATCCAACCTGACAGAACAGCCATTCCCAGGAAGACAATAAAATATCCTGCTACTAATAATTTTATTTTTATTGATTTTTGATTCATGAAACTCTTAAGATCCAAGTTAATAATTACGGTGTTGACATTTAATACTAGTCAAATGACAATTGCATCAAGTCAGCACGGATGTAATAAACTCAGGATAATATAGTGAAATTGACAGGAAGCATATAGGTGAGGAAACCCATTCCTTTAACAGACAATAAATCTAACTACAATCGAAATTAGCTTTTAAAGCCCAATACCCTCAGAAAATATCTTTACACTGCAATTGGCGCTTTAATACCTGGGTGAGATTGATAATTCAAAATTTCAAAATCCTCAAACTGATATTCAAAAAGTGAATTGGGCCGCCCTTTGATCTTCAATTGTGGCAGTGAATAGGGAGCCCTTGAAAGTTGGGTCTTTGCTTGCTCCATGTGATTGGTATATAAATGTACGTCTCCACCCGTCCAGACAAATTCACCAACCTCCAAATCACATTGCTGTGCTACCATGTGAGTGAGCAATGCATAGGAAGCAATATTGAAAGGTACACCAAGAAAGTAATCGGCACTGCGCTGATACAGCTGACAGGATAGTTTTCCTTCTGCTACATAAAACTGAAACAATGCGTGGCAGGGAGGTAGCGCCATCTTATCGACTTCAGCGGGGTTCCATGCAGAAACAATGTGCCTTCTGGAGTCGGGCTTGTTTTTAATTTGTTCCAGCACTTTTGAAATCTGGTCTATCGATTCGCCATTGGGAGCTGGCCAACTCCGCCATTGGCTGCCATACACCGGTCCCAATTCTCCATTTTCATCCGCCCATTCATCCCATATGGATACGCCATTGTCTTTGAGGTATTTGATGTTGGTATCTCCGTTGAGAAACCATAACAGTTCATAAATAATTGACCGCAGGTGCAATTTTTTGGTGGTCACTAAGGGAAAACCATCTTGTAAATTAAATCTCAGCTGTCTTCCAAATACCGACAATGTGCCCGTACCGGTTCGATCGGTCTTTTTGGCTCCGTTGTCCAAAATATCCTGCATTAAAGAGAGGTATTGCTTCATTTCGATTGTAGTGGTTACGCAAATATAAGGGTTTACCTTTTCAGCGGTTAGCCTTTAAGACTCGAAAATGAGGTAACTATTTATCAAAAAAAAGAAAAGCCTCCCTTGCTTGCGCAAAGGAGGCCTTTTACCCATCCCCTCAATCCATCTCAACCTTAAACGTTACCTTTCACCTCAACTTCTTTGGATTCTCCATTGATGGTAATGGTTACTATTTTATCGCAAGTACCATTTCCATAATCAATTGTCAACTGACGATTTTCTGTGGTTAGCAATTTTACTCCGGCCACCGGCATGAAAATACGGCTGCTAATTGCACATTCTCTTTTGAAAATCAACGCTTCTGTTATCTCCATAGTATATGAAACACCATTTCTATTTGTGCCCGCTGCAGTACCCGTTACTCGCCACTCATCGTTAACAGGATTGCTGGCTCTGATCCACTCACGTTTTCTGTTGGATTCACGTGTGGCAAATGTTTCATCAGGCCAGGTAGCCTTACCTCCTACTACCACAATGGTAAATGAAGGATGTTCTTCCAGGCTGTCGCTGGCATTGGTAACCGTACGAACACCTTCAATTTTGATGTCGTTGATAGAGTAACCATCAAAAGTGGTAACAATGGATGAACCTGGAAAAAATCTCCTTCCATCATAAGTGATGATAATTTTTCCCTTACGCACATTTCCTCTTTTGTCTACACATCCATCATCACCAAAGTCAATGGTAATTACACCTTTAGGATGTGAAGGTTTGCTGTCGTCAGCTACATCAATTGTTACTTCAGCGCACTCTAACCTGAAGTCACTGATGATAATTTTTCTGCCACCTGTTGAAGTTTTACCTCCGTCCACAGTAGCATTGTCGCTGGCCACCGCCACTACTGATAGGTCATCCGCATCTTCAAAGTAGGAGTCGGTGACTGCCTCGTTTTCAACGCTAACCTCATCGGTATTGCTTATTTCCAAAATCCCGCTCTCATCGCAGGAAAACATCGTGATTAACACCAGAATTAAACCGAGTGTATACTTTTTCGTTGTTTGCATATAGATTGATATGTTTGTTTATAGTGCTTAGAGCCTGAAACATCTTCAGGGTTTAATGCCCATTGATAATTATTTTCAAAATAATGAGGGTTTACCACGTATATACCATTTTCTTCCTGTTCATAACCGGTTTTATGGCCATTTCACAGGATTCATTGGCCCAATTAAAAATTGCAAAATTGAAGTATAACGGTGGAGGCGACTGGTATGCCAATAAAACAGCATTACCTAACCTGATTGAATTCTGCAACCGGGAATTAGGAACGAACCTGGCTCCGGATGAAGATAATGTAGAAGTGGGCAGCCCCGATCTGTTCTCCTATCCATACGTTTATATGACCGGGCACGGCAACGTGGTATTCTCTTCAGAAGATGCCGCCAATCTCAGAAATTATTTAATCGGAGGTGGATTTTTACACGTTGACGACAATTACGGAATGGATAAATTCATCCGTATTGAATTAAAGAAGGTGTTTCCTGAACTGGAACTGGTTGAAATTCCTTTTGATCATCCTATCTACCATCAGAAATTTAAATTCATCAACGGACTTCCCAAAATTCATGAGCACGATGGGAAGCAGGCCCAGGGATTTGGTCTTTTTTATGAAGGCAGATTAGTGTTGTTCTACTCCTACGAATGTGATTTGGGAAATGGCTGGGAAGACAGGCGCATCCACAATGACCCGGAGGCCAAAAGACAGGAAGCCCTGAAAATGGGTGCCAATATCCTCTCCTACTGCTTTACAAGTTATTGATTATTAATCGTTTGTATAATTTTTGATTTTTTGATTTGCACTTTATAACTAAATATTTAGTTTTACAACGTAACGCATAGTTATAAAACTTAATCGATAGTTATGGAGATGAAAGAGCTTACCAAAGCAGAAGATCAAATCATGCAGATTTTGTGGAAACTTGAAAAGGCATTTGTAAAAGACATTATTGATCAATTTCCAAATCCAAAACCAGCCTACAATACTGTTTCAACAATTGTTAGAATTCTGGAGAAGAAAGGTTTTATCGGGTATAAGGCTTACGGTAAAACACATGAATACTACCCGCTTATTACAAAAGAGAATTACACAAGGTTCTATTTGAACAATATGGTGACCGGGTATTTCAATGGATCATTTCAAAATCTGGTATCGTTTTTCGCCAAAGAGAACAAAATGAAAGTGCAAGATATCGATCAGCTGGTAGCAGCATTGGAAAAAATTAAAAGTAATAAGCCATGAATGAATTGATCAACTACTTCATCGAAGCCAATGCCGGTTTGGTATTTTTTTATTTGATCTACTGGGCTGTGCTTCGCAATGAAAATCAATTTTCACTGAACCGTATCTATCTGTTGAGTAGCTTGATGGCTTCTCTCCTATTCCCCCTTATTACAATTGGGACTGATACGCCATTTATTCCAAGCCTAAGTAAAGCTGTTTCGGCCACATGGCTTCCTGAAGCAATTGTTTACAGTAACGGCATCGCCTCATCAACTAAGAATAACCTGACATCCTATAATTGGAGCTGGATTAGCCATTTGTACATATTCATTGCTGCTATTCTATTCATTCTGTTTATGGTAAGAATAGCATCTCTGGTAAAGCTCTTTAAGCATTCTCAACGCTACACTTGGAAAACATACACCATTGTGGAATCCAATGAAATTAAAGGCATCTTTTCATTTTTCAATTTCATTTTCTTTAATCCTGTTCTTCCGCTTAATGAAGCTGATAAGCAGGAAATATTGAGACATGAAGAAGTTCACATCCAAAGACTTCACTCATTAGACATTATTTTGATTCAGATGATTGGAATTTTATTCTGGTTCAACCCAATTGTCAGAAGCTATAAGAAATCCCTCGTTCAACTTCATGAATTTGAAGCCGATGCGCGCTCGGTTGAAGAACATGAAGTAGATCGGTACTGTCACTTACTGGCGAAGGTGGCATTACATAACAATGGATACGTACTCGCCAATCACTTTACTAATTCATTTACCTTAAAACGAATTACAATGATGAAGACCATTAAAACAAAAATAAAAAACTGGAAAATAATGATGTTGGGCGTCACCCTGATGCTTTTCTTCCTAGCAGTGTCCTGCCAGGATCAAATTAAAAATGAGTTGGAAAGCAGTTCCATCACTCAGGTGGCTGATTATCCTGCAGTTGTGAAAGCAGACATAGCTAAGTGGGAGAATAAATTCCCAGGTTCCAAATTCAACTACTTGGAAGGACCTTCTGATGAAGTAAAGAAGAAACTGGATACTTTTTCTGGCACAGTTGCAATTCTAAATACTTACCCTTACCCGGAAAAAGGGCTTATTGGAATTTTGACAAGAGATATTTCAAAGTTTGATCTGAAAGACGATAATGAAGTATTTACCATCGTAGAGGAATCAGCACGTCCAAAAGAAGGTATTGAAGCATATTATCAAAAGTTAAGCTCCCAATTAATTTATCCAGACGATGCAAAAAAGAAAGGTATAGAAGGTAAAGTTTATGTTGAATTTGTTGTGGATACGGATGGAACAGTACTCGATCCTCATGTGTTGAAAGGGGATTATGAAAGTTTAAATAATGAAGCTGTCAGAGTTGTTGGTCTTTCTAACGCATGGGTGCCTGGCAAACAACGAGGAAAAGCTGTAAAACAAAGAATGGTTCTGCCTATTGCTTTCAAGTTGAATGAGCAGGGAGAAAAGTCATTTAGCTTCGATACCATTATTGAAGGAAAAGGGCAAAACATGAGAGTAACTGGAAATAAGATTGCTATCGATGGTGAGCAATATATGGTTGGTCAGGTATTTAATGAAGAAGGTAAACCTACAGCTGGGATGAATATAGTACTAGAAGGAACTAACAACGGAACAGTGAGCGATAGAGATGGGAGCTACCATCTTAAATTAAGTGACTCCAATGGCAGGGTAGTTTTTTCCTTTGTAGGATACGAAACCAGGTATATCTCCTTTTAAGAAAAGTTCAGGCTGCTTCAAATCATCGAAGCAGCCTGTTTTACATTCCTAAAACTTCTTCCAATTTTCTTTCAAGCCCCTTACCTCTCAGGTTCTTTCCAATTATTATTCCATCCGGATCTACCAATACAGAAAAAGGTATGGCGTTGATATTGTAAAGTATAGCAGCTTCAGAGTTAAAATATTTCAAATCGGAAACATGGGTCCACACCAGTCCATCTTCCTCAATGCCCTGAAGCCAGTCCTCCTTGGTACGATCCAATGATACTCCAAATACCTCAAATCCTTTATCATTGTACTTGTGGTACATCCTTACCACATTGGGATTTTCTTGTCTGCAAGGGCCACACCATTTGGCCCAAAAATCGACCAATACGTAATTCCCTCTCAAGGATGAAAGGCTCACTACCTTGCCTTCCGGGTTGGGTAATGAAATTTCCGGAGCAGGCTGTCCTACAGCCAATACCTTCATCTTTTCAACAGTGGCAATAAATTCTTTGGCCAATGCATAATCTGGCCACTCTTGCTTTAGCTCATCGGCTACATGCAAATACAAATCGAAATATCTGTCCCTATCCAAGAAATTGGAAGCTGTCAGTAAATTGATGACTGCTACTGATGGGCCTTGTTCTTTCAACAAAGCGGCAACTTTATCAATACCCTGATTGTATACCGCCATGTACTCCTCTTGTATTTCTTCCATACGGGCTTTATCATTGAGGGCCCTGGCCTTATTGAATTCATCGTTAAGCTCAACCATTCTCGGATTTTGCTGATTTTCAGCAGTAATCTCCTGTACTTTATTAACCAAATCCATATCCGGAGATCCTTTGATTTCTACAAACCCATTGGGGTCATTGCCATCAACATTTACTTCAATATCGCTCTTGTCAATAATGAAGTCAACAAATTGAGTACCATAGAAATTAAGCCGATAGTATCCTGGCTCCTCTATTCTCACTTTTTGGCTGTACGTATAATCTTTGTTGAGTTCAATTATCTGCTCTTTACCTTCAGTAATCACATTCAATTGCTCTAGTTTGATTACTCCATTGGCCTGAGGAAAACCTACCGTACCATGCAACGTCACCTGCCAACCTTTTTCTGATTCACAACTGAACGATACCCATGCTATAAATCCAATGAGAAACAACTTTTTCATATTTCACTTAATTTTTTTTGTAATAAACTGTTAGCCACCTTAGGGTCTGCTTTCCCCTTAGTTTGCTTCATTACTTCACCCATAAACATAGCAATTAATCCTTTCTTGCCTTTTTTGTATTCTGCCACCTTAGCCGGGAAATTACCCAATACCTTGTCTACCACCTCCTGAATAGTGCTCTCATCGCTTTCTTGTATCAGGTTCAAATCTTTGGCCACCTTCAATACATCAACGTTTTCTTTATCTAATAACGAGGGTAATACTTTTTGGGCTGCATTGGCAAAGCTAATTTTATTCTGCTCTACCAATTCAATCAAATCTGCCAGCACTTTTGGCTCCAATGGAAGAAGCTCAACTCCCCTTTCGTTAAGCAGCGACTTGATCGGCCCCATCAACCAGTTGGAGACTGATTTATAATGGGTCGTGAGTGCACTTACACTTAAAAAAAAGTTGGCCATAGCTTTATTTTCAGTGAGCACCTCGGCATCGTATTCAGGAAGATTATATTCGCTGATAAACTTTTGGAGTAGCGCTTCTGGCAGCATTGGCATTGTAGCCTTTATCTCATCAAGCCACTCATCTGAAACCAATAGTGGGCTTAAATCCGGATCAGGAAAATAACGATAGTCGTTCAATTCCTCTTTAGTGCGCATGCTGCTGGTGGTTCCGGAAACCACATCGAAGGTTCTGGTTTCAGAAACAATTGACCCTCCCTTTTCCAATACAGCAATTTGACGATTAATCTCATGATCTATTGCACGTTGCACATTGCGAATGGAGTTCATGTTCTTGACCTCTACCTTTTTTCCCAGTTCACTTGCTCCCCTTTTCATCACAGAAACATTCGCATCGCAACGCAATGATCCTTCTTCCATATTGCCATCACAAATATCAAGGTAGCGAACGATCTTTCTTATTTCATTAACCAGGGCTCCAGCTGCTTCCGAACTATTGATAACCGGCTCAGTAACGATCTCAATTAGCGGCACTCCAGCCCTATTGAGGTCGATCAAGGTATCAACTTCATCTTCAAGGTGAATTGATTTACCGGCATCTTCTTCTATATGAATTCTATTCAGCTTTATCTGAATGGCCTTATCCGACTTAACATTTACTTTAATAAATCCGCCTATGCATATGGGGGTGCGGTCCTGTGTAAGCTGGTAACCTTTGGGCAGATCCGGATAAAAATAATTTTTTCGGTCAAAAATCTGGTAGCGTGAAATTTCGCTGTGGCAAGCCAACCCCATTTTAATGGCTTGTTCAACCACACGTTTATTCAACTTGGGTAATGTGCCAGGATGGGCCAACGAGATAACACCTACTTGCGTGTTGGGTGCACCTCCATAAGCTGCCGCATCTGAATTATAAATTTTGCTGGAAGTCTGAAGTTGCGCATGAACTTCAAGTCCGATCACCGGTTGATATTTGTCTACAATTGATTTATCCATTTCCCACCATCTCTCTGGCCTTCTTTACAACTGCATCCAGTCCATTTAGGTTCTTTCCGCCAGCGGTAGCAAAGAAAGGCTGGCCTCCTCCTCCTCCTGAAATCTCAGCAGCGAGGATTTTTACCATTTCACCAGCATGAAACTTTTTACTCGCTTCCACTTCTGCACCTAGCATCACTGCCACCTGGGGTTTGCCATCTACATTCGCAGCCAATACCATGAACAGATTTTCAAACTGATTGCGCAACGCGTAGGCAATGTTTTTTAAAGCGTCTGCATTGGGCAATTCAACCTTTTCAATAATAGTCATCAATCCATTACTACTAACACCCCTTGCAGCAAGGTTATCTTTGAGCTGGTTGGCCTGTTGCTGAAATACTTCCTCCAACTTCTTCTCCAGATTATGTTTTTCCTCAAGTAGATTTTTTGTCGCTGCGGCAATGTCCTTCGGATTTTTAAGAAGCATACGAATATCCTGCAATAATTTTATTTCATTATTGATATGGGCTTCTGCTCCATCTGCGGTGACAGCTTCAATCCTTCTGATGCCTGCCGCTACCGAGCTCTCCGCAATTATTTTAAACAATCCTATCTGACCAGTAGCGGTCACGTGGGTACCTCCGCACAGCTCTACCGAGTATTTGGGGTCGAAGGTAATCACACGTACATAGTCACCATACTTTTCTCCAAACAAGGCCATAGCGCCCATTCCTTTTGCTTCTTCAATGGGCACATTTCGTTGCTCGTTCAAGCGAATGTTTTCGCGGATTTTTTTATTCACTAAATCTTCCACCTTGCTGATTTCATCATCTGTCATGGCAGCAAAATGAGAAAAGTCGAAACGAAGTATTTTTTCATTTACCAGTGAACCTCTTTGCTCAACGTGCGATCCCAGCACTTGCCTTAACGCTGCGTGCATCAAGTGAGTAGCTGAGTGATTGTCCATGGTAAGCTGGCGTTTGTAGGCATCAACCTTCAAATTGAAAATTCCTTCCAGCTTTACAGGTAGTTTATCTGTATAATGAACGATCAGTTCATTTTCCTTTTTGGTGTCTATGATCTTTATTTTTTCTGCATCAGACTCGATCAGCCCAGTATCACCTACCTGGCCACCACTTTCTGCATAAAAGGGAGTTCGCTCAAATACCAACTGGTATAGCTCTTTGTTCTTTTGTTTGACTTTGCGATAGCGAAGCAGCCGTGATGAGGCGGTAAGATTTTCGTAACCTACAAACTCTGGCTTTTCACCCTCGTTCACCGCAATCCAATCTCCGGTTTCTTTTACGGCATCAGCCTTGGAGCGGGCTTTTTGCTTTTCCATTTCCTTCTTAAACCCTTGCTCATCTACTGTAAGTCCTTTTTCTCTGGCAATAAGAGAAGTAAGGTCAAATGGAAATCCAAAAGTATCATACAATTCAAATGCCAATTCCCCTCCTATGGTTTTGTTTGTCAGGCCTGTTTCAATGTTCTCAATTCGCTTCAAACCTTTCTCTAAAGTTCTCAGGAAAGATTGCTCTTCTTCAATGATCACACGCGTTACATATTCTCTTTGTTGATACAACTCCGGGAATACCTCCTTGAGTTGATCTGCCAAAAGAGGCACAAGCCGGTACATGAATGGCTCCTTGAAATCCAAATATGAAAAGGCGTAGCGCACTGCTCTTCTTAAAATCCTTCGGATGACATAACCTGCCCCGGTATTGGATGGAAGCTGCCCGTCTGAAATCGCAAAGGAAACAGCCCGCACGTGATCGGCCACTACCCTGATGGCTACGTCCTGCTTTTCATTTTTTCCATATTCAACTTTGGCTTCCTTAGCGATAAAATTTATAAACGGGGTAAATACGTCTGTATCATAGTTGGACTTTTTACCCTGAATAGCCATGCAGAGCCGTTCAAAACCCATACCTGTATCCACATGTTTATCGGGAAGGTTTTCCAGTTTTCCATTCGAAAGCCGGTTGAACTGAATAAATACAAGGTTCCAGATTTCTACCACCTGAGGATGATCCGCATTCACCAATTCCTTTCCAGGAATTTTCTTCACTTCTTCTTCTGGCCTAAGGTCTATATGTATTTCTGAGCACGGACCGCAAGGACCTGTATCACCCATTTCCCAGAAGTTGTCTTTTTTAGATCCATATATGATCCTGTCTTCACCTACAATTGGTTTCCAGATTTCAAGTGCTTCCTGATCTGCGGGAAGATTGTCCGCTTTGTCCCCACCAAACACACTGGCATATAACCTGTCTTTTGGAAGCTTGTACACTTCGGTAAGTAATTCCCATGCCCAGGCGATGGCCTCCTTCTTGAAGTAATCTCCAAAAGACCAATTGCCCAACATCTCAAACATGGTATGATGATAGGTATCAAACCCTACATCCTCCAGGTCGTTGTGTTTGCCACTCACGCGAAGGCATTTTTGGGTATCTGCTATCCGCTTGCTTTTGGGTACCGAATTACCAAGAAAATAGTCCTTGAACTGGACCATACCGGAGTTGGTGAACAATAAAGAGGGGTCATTTTTAAGCACCAGAGGTGCCGAAGGAACAATCAAATGTGCCTTTTTTTGAAAGAAATCGAGGAATTTATGCCTTATAGTGCCAGAATCCATTATTTCGCTTTAATTTATGCCTTTTTGTAGGTCAAAATATGACTATATTTAGCGCCCTAAACCGGCAAATTTAGCAGGAATCAGAGGATTTATATGCCTAACAAGAAATATTACTACAATCCAAAGACACTTCGGTTCGAAAGGAAGAAAATTTCCATCTCTAAAGTAGTAGGGAATGCTTTTGGCTATTTGTCATTTGGTGCGCTTTTTTTTGTGGGCTTGTTGGTTCTCCAAAACTATATTGTAGAAACACCTTTGGAAACTCAGTATCGTTTGGAAAACGAATCATTAAAAAATCACAAAGCCATTATTAACGAACGTCTTCAAACGGCAAGCACGCAACTAACAGCGCTCAAATCCAAAGACGGAGATCTTTACAAGAAAATATTTGAGATCCCTAAAGCGGAAGCGAGTGTCAACTACGGAGGACGCGAAGAGATTTTGGCTGCCTCCTCTCCTGTTTTTATGGATTGGACTGAAACCATTACAAACCAGTTTGTTTCAATAGCTCGAAAAGCAGAAAGAAGTAATAAGTTTTTTAGACTGACTGCCAGCGTTGACAAATCTGATTGGAATAAACTGCAATCAACTCCTGTGTTACAGCCAGTTGAAAATTTTGAAGTAGACCAGCTGGTTTCCGGCTATGGTGTACGCATTAACCCATTCCACAAGGGCAAATACCACCACGATGGTGTTGATATTGCAGCACCAAGAGGTGCCAATGTAGTTGCTGCAGGACCTGGTAAGGTTATCTCTGTAAAGAAAAGCGATTTGCTGGCCGGTTTTGGAAACTACGTAGAGATTGATCATGGCTATGGTTATATCACCAGATATGCCCACTTGGATGTTATTAATGTTCGTGTTGGGGAAAAAGTATTGAAAGGATTTAAGATAGGAACAGTAGGATCATCTGGAGGTTCTATTGCGCCCCATGTCCATTATGAAGTAAACGTTAATGGAACTAATGTAGATCCTCTGCAATATTTGGTGCAAGGTTTAAATAGTGACAACTATGCCAGGCTTTATATCGCAAGTAAAAAGATAAACCAATCCCTAGATTGATGGCAAAAGTCGACTACGTATACAATCCCAAAACTTGTAGGTATGAGCCTGTCATCATAAACAGTCAGATTCTGTTAAGAAGACTGGGAAGGTTCATGGGCGTTTCATTTATGATAGGAGTAATTTCTCTGCTGGTTTTTAATGCCAATTACCCATCGGTAGACGAAACTTTGCTGCTCTCAAGGAATGAAGCACTGAAGGGAGATTGGAATGTATTGTATAAAAAACTTGACAATGCAGCCAAAGAGCTATCTGCTTTAGAGCAAACAGATGATCACAATTATCGTGTAATACTTGACCTGGAGCCATTGGCACAATCGGTGCGTGAAGCCGGTGTCGGTGGTCGCGAAAAAGAAAACGCCAATATCCCTTACAGAATCATCAAAGAAGGATATGAGAAAGCTGAAAAGTTAAAAAACAGACTTGATATAGAGATTCAATCCTTCGAAGAATTGAATAAGGAACTGGCCTACAAAGAAAGAATGTGGGCTTCTCGTCCGGCTATTCAACCCTTGAGCAATGAAGACCTAACTTACCTTCATACCACTTATGGAATGCGCAAGCACCCTATTCTTGGGTATTGGAGGGAACACAAAGGATTGGATTTTACAGCACCTAAAGGCTCACCCGTGTATGCCACAGGAGATGGAACTATAGAGGAGGCCCATTATTCAGATTCCTACGGCAATGTGGTTTATATCGATCATGGATTCGGTTTTGAAACGCGTTATGCCCATCTGGTTGAATACATTATCAAAAAAGGAGAAAAGGTAAAGCGCGGGCAAATCATCGGTTATGTGGGCAATACAGGACTCTCCTACTCAACGCACCTTCACTATGAAGTGCTATTCAAGGGTGACCAAATCAACCCGATTAATTTCTTCCAGCGTGATCTCAGCAACAGAGAATACGAAAAACTTGTAGAGCTGGGTGGAATCGCAACTACTTCCCTTGACTAATTTTCGTCTGGTTTTCAACATGCGCTATTTTTTCTGGATTATACTGGCACTGTCATCCTGTGTGTCATCACGTAAAGTACAACAAAGCACCACTGACAAAACTCCTGTGGATACGCTCCTTGTGAAGGTTGATACGTTGACGCTTAGGTCAGATACAGTGGCCATAGCCATAGGTCCAATACGCATAGACACCGTTGTAGAAATTGTAAAGAAGGACACGCTAACCTTTATTGGGGTTGGAGATATCATGATGGGCACCAATTATCCTAATGCGAACAGATTGCCCCCCAACAATGCCCGTGATTTGATGGCCGAAGTAAAAGGTATTTTACAAGACGCGGATGTCACAATGGGCAACCTGGAAGGTGTGCTTCTTGATGAAGGAGGGACACCAAAAGGGTGCAGGAATCCAGACGCATGTTATGTATTCAGAAGCCCAACTATTTATGCTCAGAATCTACTTGACGCAGGTTTTGACATCATGAGCCTCGCCAACAATCATGCAGGAGACTTTGGCGATGAGGGCCGCAAAAGCAGTATGAAAACACTTGACTCGGTGGGGATTATATATGCCGGTCTGGTATCACAGCCGTACGTTTTATTTGAAAAGGAGAATATTAAGTATGGATTTGCAGCATTTGCCCCTAATTCAGGGTGTGCCAGCATCAACGATATTGCTGCGGCCAAAGCCACTATCATGCATTTAGATTCGTTGGCTGATGTGGTTATTGTATCCTTTCATGGCGGGGCGGAAGGAAGTAAATATGAACATGTACCTAGAAAACATGAATTATTTGTAGGTGAAGATCGAGGTGATGTTTACCATTTTGCCCATGCAGTAATTGATGCAGGTGCGGATATCGTGTTTGGACATGGACCACACGTGACCAGAGCCATAGAGGTTTACAACAATAGATTCATTGCCTATAGTTTGGGCAATTTCTGTACCTATGGCGGTTTTAACCTTAGTGGTGTGAACGGGTGGGCCCCCATTGTAAAAGTGTATACCAATGCAGAAGGCGCATTTTATAAAGCCAGGATTACACCCATTTACCAATCTTATATGGCACCAGTAAGCATTGATTCACAAGGAAGGGTAATTAAACGGATGAGGGAGCTAACCCTTGAAGACTTTCCTGATACGATGATTACGATAAGTGATGATGGTTGGGTACACTATTCCACAAGATAATGTTGATACATTGTCGATTAAAATTTGCAGTTCACCATTGTTCCAAGAATAAAGAATTACTACTTTGCATGGATAGATAGTGATAAAAACTCATTTTGTATAGCGCATTAGCTACGCATGGCCTACAAAGAAAAAGAAATTGAAAAACTCTACTACTCCATTGGAGAGGTAGCGGAAATATTTAACGTAGCGCCTTCCTTAATTCGCTTCTGGGAATCTGAATTTGAGCTGATACAGCCTAAAAAGAACCGCAAAGGAAACAGGCAGTTTACTGTAGAAGACATCAACAATGTAAGAACCATTTATCATTTGGTGAAAGAAAAGGGGTTTACCCTTCAAGGCGCCAAAGAAATGCTGAAAAACGATACTCAATCAGTAAAAGACAAGATGGAAATGATCGATTCATTGAAAAGAATCAGACAATTCCTATCTGAGGTCAGAGACAAACTCCATTAAGCTGTTCCAGCTTACTATTTCGCCCTTTTATTTCATTTTCCTATAATAGCATTTTATTGCTTCAATGGATCAAAACAGACTAGCATTGCTTGCCCTGCATTTTGTGCCCGGGATTGGAGACTTTCTGGTGCGCCAGCTGGTAAGTTATTGCGGATCCGCAGAGGATGTTTTCAAACTTCCCAAAAGCAAACTGATTAAAATACCAGGAGTTGGCGCCAGCACTATTTCAACACTTAAATCCAGTAATCCTTTTCTTGATGCTGAGCACGAGATAAAAAAAGCAGAGAAGGCAGATACCCGAATTCTTTTTTACCTGGACGCAGATTATCCACAGCGACTGAAACAATTTGACGATAGCCCGACCCTCCTCTACGTAAAGGGTAGCGTTAATCTAAATGCATCCAAAACCGTGGGAATTGTGGGTACGAGACAGGCAACCTCTTATGGCAAAGAGATGGTGGAAAAATTGATAACAGAACTGGTCCCTCATCAACCTTTGATCATTAGTGGCCTGGCGTATGGCATAGATATTCAAGCACATAAGTTGGCCTTACAGAAAAATCTATCTACGCTGGGAGTAATGGGAAGTGGCATGGATGTGATCTATCCTTCTGTTCATAAAGATACGGCCATGAAGATGCTGGAGCATGGTGGACTGGTTACAGAAAATCCATTCGGCACCAAACCCGATGCCCATAATTTTCCAGCACGCAATCGCATTATCGCTGGCCTTTCCGATGCACTCATCGTAGTGGAGGCTGCTGAAAAAGGAGGTGCCCTTATCACGGCAGAGATTGCTAACAACTATAATAAGGATGTATTTGCCATTCCAGGGGCCGTGGGGCAGACTTATTCTGCAGGCTGCAATAAACTCATTAAAGTAAACAAAGCCCATTTGCTCACTGGCATAAAAGACATTGAGTACATTATGAATTGGAACCCGTCCGAACCCATAACCACCCAGGGTGTATCTCAACTGGATTTAAACCTTTTTGATCCTGATGAATTAGTAGTCATCAACATGCTTCGCGAGAAGAAAAACGCCATGGTAATTGATGAGCTAAGTCGAAAAACTTCCCTCTCACCCAGTGTGCTGGCATCACTCCTTTTAAATCTGGAATTCAAAAATATTGTACGCTCCCTTCCAGGAAAATTGTACAAACTGAATAAGCTTTAATGGGTGGCAAAAATAGCATCTGCCATTGTCAGTGCCTTGGCAAATGCTGCCTCATCAATTTTTGGCCTGGCATCCCGCAGGGTCAAATAATCCAAAATCGTTTCTGTTGCCAAATTGCCCACCAGCTCATCTTCAGCCATCGGGCAACCACCCCAGCCTTTTATTGCACCATCAAACCGATTGCATCCTGCATTGAAAGCTGCCTCAACCTTCTCTTTGGCCGTGGCTGGATTGGAGTGCAAGTGCGCACCAAATTCTATTCGGGGAAATCTTTTCTTTAAATGCGTAAACAGATAAGTAATTTGCTCTGGTTGAGACACCCCAATGGTATCGGCCAATGAAATGACTTCAATCTCCAATGTGGCCAAAATATCTACAAACTGGGATACGATATTGACATCGTATGGATCATTGTAAGGATTACCAAAGCCCATACTGATGTAGGTCACCATCACCTTATCATGTTTTTTACACAATTCCTGAATGTCACTCACCGTATTCAGCGCCTCTACAATAGATTTGTTGGTATTCCTCTGCTGAAAGGTTTCTGATATCGATAATGGAAATCCCAGATAACTAATCCCTTCGAATTTTATCGCATCCTGAGCACCTCTGGTATTGGCCACAATAGCCAACAGTTTTGATTTTGTATCGGCCAAATCAAGTTGACCATATACCTCTGCTGTATCTTTCAATTGAGGAATTGCCTTGGGCGATACAAAACTTCCAAAATCAATAGTATCAAACCCAACCTTTAACAATTGATTGATATATTCAACTTTTTGTGCTGTAGGAATAAATTTTTCAATCCCCTGCATCGCATCACGTGGACATTCAATAATTTTCATTATTACAATTTGTAATCTATGCTCCTCATTTTAGGGCAATAATACAATAACAAATAATTGGTAAACATGAATCACAGAAAAATAGATTCCCTGGCCGTAAATTATGGCGACTTATCTGAATATTGAGCAATAAGTCCCCAAAACAGAGATTAATTGACGCTAAATTAAATGCTAGATGCCCTTAACTGAACTGACTTCCTCTTTAGGCCCGAAAAGAGCTGCCCATTTATTGCACAGAGCCACCTTCGGTCCCACCAAAGATCAAATTGACTTGTACGCTACTTATACTCCTGCTCAGGCTGTTGCTCAATTATTTGGGACCACATTACCTGACCCTGTACTTCCTGTTGACCCGGAAACAAGCACTGAGTGGTTCCTGTCTGGCACAACCGAAGCAAACAGTGGCGACAGCGATTTACAGGAATTTTTTAAAGGGTGGTTTCTGGCACAAATGCTGAGTACGGGTATAGCACCTAATGAATCACTGGCTTATTCAACAAGAGAAAAGATTGTGTTTTTTTTGCACACTGTACTTACTACTATTCAGTCTAAGGTGGACAATAGTCGCTCTCTCTATTTTCAAAATCAATTGTTTCGTCAATTTGCACTGGATAAAACTGCACTTACCACTATCAATTTTAAAGAACTCACAAAAAAAGTATGTGTGGATAATGCCATGCTTAAGTTACTTGATGGCAATCTCAATGTAAAGGGTAGCCCAAATGAGAACTACGCCAGAGAGCTTCATGAGTTGTATACCATTGGAAGGGGACTTGAAGGTACACTTCCACCTATCACTGATCCTGGAGATTATTTTCTTTACAAAGAATTGGATGTTCAAGAGGCAGCCAGGGTTTTGTCGGGTTGGGATATTGATACCACGTTTGCCAACATAGATCCTGACACCAATCTTCCCAGAGGAAAAGTGAGAGGATCTGCTACCAATGCTTCTGCCCATGATAATACAATAAAACAATTCAGTGATCGGTTTGGAGGCATCACTATTCAGCCTGATCCTTTCTTACTGAATGGTACAAGTGCCACCGAAGCAAGTGCTCTTGACGAGATCAGTCAGTTGATCGAATCCATTTATTCAAAGCCAGAAACTGCCAAAAATATCTGTCGAAGGGTTTATCGATTTTTTGTATACCACAGTATTGATACAACACTTGATAATACTGTTATCCAGGAGATGGCCACCACTTTTACAAACAGTGGATACAAACTTCAGCCTGTACTGGAAGAATTGTTTAAAAGCACCCATTTCTATGAAGCTGCGGCCGGGGTAACCGATGACAATTTTGGTGGAGTGATCAAATCTCCTTTGGATGTAATGATTGGGTCCTACAGATTTTTCAATGTGCAGCTGCCCGACCCCATTGCATCTCCCACTGATTTCTATGAAGCAACCAATACAATGATCCGATCGTTGTCGAAAATGGGAATGCAATTCTATGAACCTTTCGATGTTGCAGGATACGATGCGTATCATCAATTCCCTATATATCACAGAAGCTGGATTTCTACCAATTACCTCACCGAGCGTTATCAATTTATAAGAAACCTTAACGATCAATCGATGACGGGAATGGGTGTGGACCTGATAGGATTTGTTCAAAACAATTTTACTAATGCCATTGCATCAGATGCCCGATTATTGATTATTGAGCTGGCCAAGTACCTGCTACCCGTCAATGACAATCTCACATTTGACCCGGCAGCTGATGACGCCTCTGGACTGACTGCAGAACGCTTGAATTATTTCCTTACCGCTTTTTTGAAATCCCCTCAGATTGACCCTGACCCAGAGGCTTCCTGGACATTCAGATGGAATAACCCGGTAGATATGGAGGTGGTGAAAAAGCAATTGGAAAGTTTGTTCAATGCCCTCATGCAATCCCCCGAATATCAGCTATTTTAAATTAGACAAATGAAGAGAAGAGATTTTATAAAAAGATTGTCGTGGGCGAGTGTACCCTTCGCCATTGGAGGTATCCCATTAAAGTTAATGGCTGAGAATCCGCTTACTAGAATGGCACAGCAAAGCAACAACGATCGTGTGCTGGTTATCTTGCAGATGCACGGTGGCAATGACGGCTTGAACTGTCTTATTCCGGTACAAGCCTACGATGAGTATTACAGCAGACGTGCCAACATTGCCATTCCGGCTAAAAATAGCTTGCGCAAAATGATTCCCCTGGACAGCACCCTTGCCGCTGACGCACAAGTTGGGCTTCACCCCGACATGAGGGGAATGAAAGAAATGTACGACCAGGGCCGTATGGGATTTATCCAGGGCGTTTCATATAAAAACAATAATGGCTCCCATTTCAGAGGAAGAGACATTTCATTCATGGGAGGAAGTTTTGATGATTACTTCTCCTCAGGCTGGGTAGGCAGATTCCTCCAACAGGAATTTTCTCCAAAAGTCTATCCTAATGAGTTTCCGAATGAAGACATGAAAGACCCACTGGCGATTGAAATGGGTAGCGATGTGTCGCTCATATTCCACCAGCAGGGCAATATCCCTACCTCCATTTCATTGAACGATCCTGTTTCCTTTTTCAACCTGGTCAACGAATTAGAAGGATTTGTTGACCAAGGGGTTGATCCAAGAGGAAAACCTCCAGCTTTTCTTGATAATTCTCCTTACGGGAAAGAGTTGAACTGGATATTGGGTCTGGAAGAAAAATCGGAGGATTATGCTGAGCGTTTATATGAAGTGTATAACAATTCACCAGAAGCCACAGTAACGTACCCCGAGCGATATCCTTTCAATGCGCCCTCAGGTAGTGCCAGAAACAGACTTACACCTCAACTCAAATTAATTGCTCGCCTTTTGGATGGTGGAGGTGCAGGACTGGGTGTAAAAACGAAAGTCTTTTTGGTAAAGATTGGTGGCTTCGATACGCACGCAGAGCAGGTGGAGAGCTATGACCCTACGATGGGTGCGCACGCAGCGTTGATGTACAATATCTCATCGGCAATGAAGGCCTTTCAGGAAGATCTTCGGGCCCGTGGCATAGAAGATCGTGTGCTTACAGTTACCACTTCTGAGTTTGGTCGTAGGATCCATTCTAACGGCAGTTATGGAACAGACCACGGCACAGGCGGGCCGATGTTCCTGTTCGGCAAAGGGGTACAGCCGGGCGTAGTGGGGAAAGTGCCGGATTTAACGAAAAACAATGTGGCAATGCAATTTGATTACCGACAGGTGTATGCCAACCTACTTAAAGACTGGATGCTTGTGGATGAAGATGTCATCAACAATGAAATCTTTTTCAGAAACTTTATTAATGGCCCTAAGGAGGAAGGAAATGGTAATTACGAACCACTGGCTATTGCCAGTCAAGTGATATCAGCCACTCAATCAGACTTTATCTCTTCAAGATTTGCCTTAAAAGATTGTTACCCCAATCCAGCCACTACGTTCACCACAATTGAATTCAGAATTAACACCACCAGCCAGGTACATTTGCAACTTTTTGATTCACAAGGCAAGGCATTAAAAGTACTTCTTGACCAAACCATGGAGGCAGGTGAGCACTCAGTTCAAGTAGACCTCCACGAATTCAAACCTGGAATTTATTTATACAAACTGAAATCAGGATTTCTTAAGGACACCAAAAAACTCGTAATTACCCGATAGCATGAAAAGACTTTTACTATGGTTCACGGTGCTTGCTTTCACCAGTACTTCTTTCGCCCAGTCTCAAAGGAAACCTCCTGCAGGGTTCAAAAGAAAAGCCAACGAAAAGCAAAATAGTTTTTTGGACAAGCAGTGGTGGATTGGTTTAAAGGTAGGACCTAACCTGACCAAGGCCAGTCCGGAGACCAGATACTCCATATTAACACCCACTAACTATGCACTGCCTCTTACCGATAAAAAGTATGATGGCTTTAGTAAAATAGGAAGTCAGGCGACTTTGGAGATTACTTTCAATTACAAAGGAATAGGAATCAGTTTTCAACCTACCTATCGCCTATCCAGATTTACTTATACGAATGAGTTCATGTGGGACAACCCGGAAAATGCAATTGAAATGCTCGAACTTAAATATGACCATGAGCTCAAAATTGACTATGCCGATTTGCCACTCATTATCAAGTATGACTTTGCCGGAAATACATTAAAGCCCTACGTACAGGCGGGTATATTTTATTCAATGCTCATTAATGCCAACAAGACTGTGGACATAACCGGAACTGACTTTGCCTCAGGAGGTACCAATGTACTTAGCAGTGAGCCCGTTATTGTTGGTGCCAAAGACTTATTTCACAAAAGTTATTGGGGGATTATGGCGGGCACCGGGTTACATTACAATCTGGGCAATGTAAGGCTGGTGCTGGATATGTCCTATCGAATTGGAATGAGTAACATTACCAACACCAAGAATAGATTCAGTAACGATCGATTATCCGGAATTGGCGATGCAATGGATGATATGAAAACAGATAATGTTGTTATATCCATTGGCTGTCTCTTCCCCATGCGCTTTCTCAGTACCAGTTTTAAATCCATAGATCGATAATTCCATGAATAAGTTGCTCCTCATCCTTTTTGCCCTACTTGTTACATCCTGCGCCAACGAATCGGATCCAGAGGCTGACAAGGCCAATTTTGTGCGCATCTACGATAGTAACCGGTACAATACATCCTACAATCCCATCGATATGAAGCAAACCGCAGATGGAGGGTATTTATTCCTCGCTTCAAGAAGATTGGACGAATCTAATTTCCAGGGTATTTACATTATGAAAGTGGATGAATTTGGTGCTTTCGTAACTGAAGAATTAGTGGATGAGCAATATGTGAACCCAGTTGGAGAATTACTGTTTCTTAACGATACCTATTACTTTTTTTGTATGACCGCTGTAGGACTTCAAACACAATTGGTTGAAGTAGGAAATGATGGCACCCTCGGCAATATTTACAATGTAGGAGGCTCATACCCTACTGCGGCTGCAATTGATGGCTCTAACTTTATTTTATTGGGATATGATAATACGGCAAAGGAAAGCGTGGTAGCTATTGTTAGTCCAAATGGAAATGTAATCCAGGCCACGGGTTTTAGTGTTGGTGCAGGAGATGCTGTGGAAGAACCCATTATCAATCATTTTCTCAGAACAGGAAGACAATTTCCCTTCCAGGTTGGGCGAGCAGCAAGTGGTCAGTATTTCTTCAATGGGTTCTACAATTATACCTTCTCATTGGTATTTACAGATTTGGCTGGCAGCCTCGCAGTGGTACAAGGTCAGCAGGACGATGGTGGCATCAGTCGGGTTGTCCAGGTGAATGGCAGCACCTTTGCCAGTGCGCGGTTTAACTTTGGCGATAATTATTTTCTTCCCAATGTTTCGTTAAATACATCTGGTATCTCTTCAAGCAGTGATTTGGGCGGTTTTTCATTGCCTGAGCTGGTTGATAATGCTCCAGTACACATCCTTGTTTCCAGAATAAATGAAAAAGAAGTGATTCTTTATGCAAGCAATACCAAGAGTGGTCAGATAGGCCTATACGCATATGAACTTTCAACCGGGAAATTCCTGGGCAGCAAGTACCTGGGTTTCTCAAACCCTTACGAAATAAATAGCATGATTAATACAAGTGACGAAGGACTTGCCATTGGAGCCACCACTTACGTAACGGGGCGTTTTCCAAGGATTACCCTCTTTAAGCTATCTACTGAAGAATTGTCGCAGATCTTCTGACCTTCCATTTTATTATCTCAATGCTTTTTTATTCCTTGAGCTTTGAATATGATTAAAGTTGAAGAGAATGTAAGTCTAAAGGAATACAACACCTTTGGAATTGAAGCTAGGGCAAAATATTTGTGTCGCATATCCAGCGAAGCAGAACTCATCGCCCTATTGAAATCCCCAATTTTTAATGAAGGGGAACATTATATCCTGGGTGGAGGAAGTAACATACTTTTCACTGGTGATTTTGATGGGCTTATGATCAAAGTTGATCTGAAAGGAATAGAGATCGTTGCGGAGGATGAAAGAGAAGTGCGTATAAAGGCCTATTCAGGTGAAAACTGGCATCAGTTGGTTTTACATGCTGTGGCCAATGATTGGGGAGGTATTGAAAACCTTTCATTGATACCCGGTACAGTGGGTGCAGCACCAATGCAAAACATTGGGGCGTATGGAGTGGAGATTAAAAATCTGATTGAAAGTGTAGATACTATAGAACTGGCTACGGGGTTGTTCAGAACCTTCACCAACGAAGAATGTGGGTTTGGTTACCGGGAAAGTGTCTTTAAAAAAGAGCTTCGTAAAAAATATTTTATCTCAAGTGTTACTTTAAGATTGACCAAAAAAAATCATCAACTCAACACTTCCTATGGAGCAATTCCAGAGACACTGAAGGAGATGCACGTGACGATACCAACGGTGAAATCCATCAGTGAAGCTGTAATAAAAATCAGAAGGAGTAAACTACCTGATCCCGCTGTGATTGGTAATGCTGGAAGCTTTTTTAAAAACCCTACTATCCGCCTGACTCAATATAAAAACTTGCAAAGCGAATACGTAGCTATCCCCGGCTATCCTGTTGATAATCAAAATATTAAAGTTCCAGCAGGATGGCTCATTGAACAATGCGAATGGAAAGGAAAACGAATCAATAATGTAGGTGTACACCCAAAGCAAGCTTTGGTTTTGGTTAACTATGGAGGTGGAACTGGCGAAGAAATTTTACAATTGTCCGAAAAAATTCAAGCTGCGGTTTTAGAAAAATTTGATATCACACTTACCCCCGAAGTGAATATTTTATGATCAAAAATATTGAGCCATGCACGATGAAAAACTCCGCATTGACACCTCACAGAGATTTTGACAAATAAAAAATTTTTTAAAAATATTTTTGCGGAATAAAATTTTATTATACCTTTCATCAACGTTTAAACTATAAACTAAAAAAATTAAACGCTATGGCAAAGAAAGCAGCTAAAAAGACAGCAGCTAAAAAGAAGGTAGCTAAGAAAAAAGCTACCAAAAAGAAGGCTGCAAAGAAGAAGAAGTAATTTAGGTCAGACCTAATTACTCTTTAGCTTAACGAAGGGAAGTGGTATGTACATCACTTCCCTTTTTCTTTATTGGATCTCCGAAAACCCCTATATCATATGGGTTACATTGGTAAGTGTACCTGAATATTTTTCGCAGGCCACACCAAATTTTCTTAAGAAATCAACCCCTTCATCATTGGATAGTCCCTTGTGCTCTGCATATGAGTTGAGGTATATTACTTTAAGTATACCCATACTGAATATAATGCGTGCACAAGACAGGCAGGGCGATAAGGTAACATATAGGGTAGCCCCCTCTACAGCAGTTTTATTCTTTACGGCATAAAGTATCGCGTTTTGCTCAGCGTGTATGGCCAGTGAGCATCCCCCTTTCGAATCACGTGGACAGCCCACTTCTGGATATTCCACATCACAATTATGTGTACCTGCTGGCGGGCCGTTATAGCCAATGGATATGATCCTGGTATCCTTGGTGAGCACGGCACCAACATGTCGCTTAATACAATGAGAGCGTTTGGCCAGGTTCACAGCCAATTCCATATAGATATCATCAAAAGCAGGTCTTTGCATTTTTTCTGTTGTAAATGGTGGAATTCAATGTGCAAGCTGTAAAATTAAGGATTGGAACCAAAATTGTTATATTCGCCACTAATGTCAATGAGAATCAGATTATACTACGCTGTCATCTTGTTCTTGCTTACCTACAGCGTCTCCTATGCGCAAGAGCAAAGGATAAGTCCGTTGAGTGTAACCACTTCAAGGTACAAGGATACCTATGTAAAAATAGTGTACAGTCAGCCTCAGAAGAAAGGACGCGAGATATTTGGCAACCTGGTGCCTTATGGTCAGGTTTGGAGAACAGGAGCCAATGAAGCCACTGAAATAACCATCACAACGGATATAATCATTAATGGTACCGAACTAAAAGCAGGTACTTACTCTATTTTTACAATACCCAATGCATCCAGTTGGACCATTATAATCAACGCTGACCTGGGATTGTGGGGATCCTATAATTACAACGAGAAAAGGGATGTAATGCGCTTTGTTGTGCCTGTTGTAAAAAACAACCAAGTAACGGAATCATTTACCATCGGAATTGATCCTAGAAATAATGTAGCGGATATTTTCTTCGTATGGGATAAGACAAGGGTCAATATTCCCGTTCAATACCTGGAACCAAAACCTAAACCATAAAATCGTTTTCGGAAATGCTCATTCGGACTTTTTACACCTTCCTATTTCTTCTTGCTCAATTGGTAGGCCTGGCTCAGGAAAATTCAGAGCTAGCCAAACGAAATGGGTTCAAAGACATTATTCTTGGAATGCCTGTAGACAGCGTGGTAGGAAGTAAGTTTAAAAAAGACATTTTGGAAAAAAATGAATTCCAAGCCGCCTTATATGAAGTTGATAACCCTTCCTATAAGAACATTGGGGAGGTTAAGGTGAAAAAACTGGAGCTTAAAACCTATAAGGGACTTGTGTACCAAATTGATGTAATCACACACAAGGACACTCGCCTCATGAAAGGTATGGAACGATTATATGGAAAGCCAAAGTACATTTTACCTACAGACTCCTACAACTGGACTGCAGATAGTCTCAGCTTGACCTTCAAGGATCACTCAAAAAAGGAAATCAAACTCACCTATCGCTCCTACCCTGTTCTAAAAATGATGCGGGTAGACAAAGGCAAAAAGATAGATGACATCGCAGATGATTTCTAGTCATCAGCCTTTATAGCTGATTCTATATATCATTCCACCTTTGTCATCAGATACCAACATAGATCCATCAGGTAACACCAGCACATCTACAGGTCTTCCCCATGCTTCTTGGGTTTCATGATTCAGCCAACCTTCTGCAAAGGTTTCATAACCGACAGCCTTTCCATTTTCCAACTTTACCATGCTCACCAGGTGTCCGCTTTTCTTTGTCCGGTTCCATGAGCCATGCTCTGCAATGATAGCCTGATTTTTATATTCTGCCGGAAACATAGTCCCCGTATAAAATTTTACTCCCAGTGGTGCCACATGTGCATTCAGGTTCTGAACAGGAGCGGTAAAATCTGAACATGGTCTTTTATTTCCAAATTCAGGATCTTTGATTGTGCCACCATGGCAGTAGGGGTAACCGAAGTGCATTCCTGCTGTGGGTGCTGTATTCAACTCGCAAGGAGGAACATCATCACCCATCATATCGCGGCCATTGTCTGTAAACCATAGGGCTTTGGTATCTGGATGCCAGGTGAAACCAACTGTATTGCGAATACCGCTTGCATATATCTCCATACCTGATCCATCAGCATTCATTCTGGTAATGCTTGCATAAACGGGTTTTTCTGACTCACAGATATTGCAAGGTGCCCCTACAGGTACATACAATTTTCCGTCTGGCCCAAATGCGATGTATTTCCATCCATGATGCGTTTCAGTAGGATATTGATCATAGATTACTTCAGGTACTCCTGGATTGGAAAGGTTATTTTCAATGTCTTTAAACTTGAGAATTCGGCTTACCTCAGCCACATAAAGGTCTCCATCTTTAAAAGCTACACCATTGGGCATATTAAGCCCAGATGCAATTACCCACCGCTTATCGGCTTTAAAATCACCATCTGTGTCTTTTACCGCATAAACCTTATCCTCATTTCTGTTGCCTATAAATAATGTTCCTGAGGGTGACAGCGCCATCGATCTGGCATTACTTACCTCAGCAAATACACTGATTTCAAATCCTGCTGGAAGTTTGATGGTATTCAACGGCAGATTTGCACTTGCTTCCGTAAGTGCCGGACTGGAATTGTCTGGCTGGTCAGTGGCTGTTATAGTTTCTTTGCTGGAACTGTTGCAACCGTTAAGACCGAAAAACACCAGAGCCGTCAATGTGCTCAATAAATACTTCATACTTCTAAAATTTAAGTCCACAATTTAGTTGTCTTTAGACTTTATCCATAAGGTTAAAAGGTTTTTTACGACCCAAAACCTTTCTATTTTTGCAGCGTTTTTATCATCACCTGCAACTGATCTGCTGCCATGATTTCCGTTTCTAATATATCTTACTACATAGGCGGAAGGCCACTTTATGAAGATGCGTCCATGTTTGTCAAGCCCAACGACAAAATAGGTTTGATTGGAATGAACGGAACGGGTAAATCTACCCTACTGAAAATTATCAATGGTGAATACAGGCTGGATAAAGGCACTATCAGTATGGCTAAGGACTGCACCATTGGTTTTCTCAACCAGGATTTGCTGTCGTATCAATCCGATGATGCCATCCTTACAGTGGCCATGGAGGCTTTCAAGGAAGCCGTAGACACGCAAAGGCAAATAGAAAAGACCATACACGAGTTAGAGAAAGCGTATTCCGACAAGCTGGTAGAAAAGCTCACCAAATTGCAGGAAAAATTCGAACACCTTGATGGGTACACCATGCAAGCCAAAGCAGAAGAGGTTTTGGAAGGCATCGGTTTTACGACAGCAGATTTGCATCGCCCTTTGCAGGAGTTCTCAGGAGGATGGCGAATGCGAGTTATGCTGGCCAAGCTGTTACTGGAAAATCCATCTCTTTTGATGCTGGATGAACCTACCAACCACCTGGACCTGCCTTCCATTGAGTGGGTAGAGAATTATTTAAGGAACTACCCCGGGGCGGTCATTGTGGTATCTCACGACCGTCAATTTCTGGACAATGTTATTCTAAAGACTGTGGAGGTAGCGAACCAACAACTGGTCAGCTACGAAGGCAACTACAGCTTCTACCTTAAGGACAAGGAAATGCGGGAAGAGATTCAACAGAACGCATTTGAGAATCAACAACAAAAAATCCGGCAGACTGAGCGTTTTATAGAGCGTTTTAGAGCCAAATCCTCCAAGGCAAAGCAAGTTCAGTCCCGGGTAAAAGCCCTCGATCGAATGGAGCTTGTTAATGAAGTAGTCAACGATACCGCGGCTATTAATTTTAAGTTTTCATTTAATCAACCCTCAGGACGACATGTAGTCACCATGAAGGAAGTTTCAAAATCCTATGGATCATTGGAGATTTTGAAGAACACAACCGCTACCATTGAGCGTGGGGATAAAATTGCATTGATTGGTGCCAATGGTAAAGGGAAATCTACACTGCTTCGCATCATAGCCGGCTCAGAAAAAATTGAAGGGGAAAGCACCATCGGCTACAACGTAATCATGGGCTTTTTTGCCCAGCATCAATTGGAGTCCCTTCACATTGAAAATGAAATTCTGGATGAACTCAAACAGGCTGGCAGTGGAAAGACAGAACAAGAACTTCGTGCCATATTGGGGTGCTTCCTGTTTTCTGATGAAGAAGTCTTTAAAAAGATTAAAGTATTATCAGGAGGTGAAAAGTCGCGTGTTGCTCTTGCCAAAACGCTAATTTCAGAAGCTAATTTCTTGCTTTTGGATGAACCAACCAATCACCTTGATTTTCTATCAGAGAATATCCTTATTCAGGCGTTGCAGCAATATCAAGGTAGTTTTGTTGTGGTCTCTCACAACAGGCATTTCATCAGCCAGGTAGCCAACAAGATCTGGTATATTGAAGACAAGCAAATCAAGGAATATCCTGGCACCTACGAGGAGTACGACTACTGGCGTAAAAATGTGCTGGTACCCCCACCCTCTTCATCAAATGAACCAGAGAAAAAGAAAGTATCTCCCAAGCCTAAGCAAGAGCTAAAGCCAACAGCAGAGGCTGCATCAAAAAAGAAAAAAGCACTTCAAAAACTCAAAGAGGTAGAGCAAAAAATAGAAGACTTCGAAAAAAAGAAAACCGAACTAGAAGCTGAAATGGCTAAGCCTGAAATCTACAGCGACTTTGAAAAATTAAATAACGTGCAGCAGGTTTTTAATGACGTTGCCGAGAAACTCAAAAGCGCCAATGATCAATGGGAGCAATTGGCTGAAGAAATTGATGCCCTGGGTTAATCCAATTACTTAAATACATATTTAAGTCTCAACCCCACATCCAACACCAGCGGATTGTAAGAAACCTCCGCATTGTCTTTTAATACTGAATTGAAGGCATAACGGGCACCTGGAACGAGAGAAAGACTATACTGGTCACCCAATTGGTAACTCAATTCAAATCCCATTAATCCACTCCAGTTTACACTTCGATAAGGAGAATTCTTACCTGCTTTTTGAGAAAAGCTCTCCGCTTGTCCGGAAAGATCTCTCAGCGCGTTCTTGATAAAAAAGTCAGTGGAGATACCAGCATTGATCTGAACATCTATTGTACGGTCGACCAATTTATAACCCACTTGCATTGGGACAGACAAGTATTGATTAACACTTTGGATCGGATAAGTTTCTCCCACTGTGAGTATGGTTTCTGCATCCAGATAATCAGCAACCGTTACCCGTAATGAATTATCGGTTGTTAAGCTCGCATAGTTTGAAGTATAATTAATGTTTTGGATGTAAAAGCCCAAACCACCCTGTACCATCCATCGGTCAGCAACCTGCTTACCTACGTTGGCTCCAAAAGAGTAGGCAGTTCCAACGGAAGCTTGTGTACTCTGTGGCTGCATAGCCCTCGAAAATGCAGCGTCAGGATTGGTCATCATTGAAAATGAGGGGGATGGAGCCGCCACAATTGGACCAGATTGTCCGGGATCGTAGCTTCCCCCTGCAAAGCCCAAAGATGCATAAACCCCTTCCTTGGCATTGTTCTTTTCTTTGTTGGAGGCCATGTAATAGGAAGGCATTGCCGGTAGCCTGCGTGGAAAAATGGGTTGGTAAAATGTTTTACGTTTAACTTCCACTTTCAAAGTTGGAAATTCCGGAACATGACCTTCTGAATAAAATTGCTTCCTTGAAAGGTCAGTCCCCTTTACCTCATTTTCTTCCTGATGAGAAACCATTATGGTATTAGTACTGTAATCTCCTGCAGGGCTTTTGCTCAACCCAGATGAAGCAGCCTTTTGCCCCCTGTTAAGTTTAGTTTTCTCTAATGGCGTAATCACTACACGTCCTCGCTCAGGGTTATTATCTTCTCCTGTAATATTACTTTCCTTCTTTTCTGAAGTAATGGCTTTACTTTCAACTAAAGTCATCGTGTCATCAACGGCCACAAGGTCCAGGACAATATAAGATCCCAGCAGCAATGCAAATAATGCAACCGCTGCAGCCAACCTTTGATATACAAAAATCTTTTTTCTGCTTTCCTTGTTCTCAATGAGAAGTAGGTCGGTCTCAATTTTTGACCAAAGCGAATCAGGAACATCATTTTCTGCTCCTGCAAAAGCCGCTCTCCAATTATCCTCAAACAATGACCTGCTCATATTCCTGATTTATCTTCTCCAACACCTCTAGCTTTGCTTTCAACAAGACCCTGGCTCTATTGTATTGCGACTTGGACGTTCCAACGCTTATTGACAGCATTTCCCCAATTTCTTTATGACTATACCCTTCGATGGCAAACAGGTTAAAAACCACCCTGCATCCATCCGGAAGCGATTGTACCAATTCCAACAGGTCGTTGTGATGAAAATGCGCAAATGATATCTCCTCTTCCTGCACCAAGTGATTTTCATGCACATCCACGATAGGCATCATATAGAGCTTTTGACGCTGCTTATTCAGGGCGGTATTAATCATTATTCTTGTGATCCAGGTAGAAAGCTGGGACTCTGCCCGGAATTTTGAAATATTGGAAAATACCTTTACGAATCCCTCCTGCAGGGCATCCTCGGCCTCCTGGCTTGATTTTGAATAGCGCTGACAAATTACCATCATCTTACGGCAATAGCGTTCATACAGGGCTTTTTGAAAAGCCCTCTCCCCCTTGGCACAACCCTTAATTAAATCCTCGTCCCTCAGCATGTACGCGATACACTAATTTGACACGTTATAGTAGAAAATGGTTGGAATGCCATTCTGATAGGGACCTCTAACGGACATCGCCCCCCTCCATGTTACATTTATTGACCAATTGGGATAGAAATTTTTAAAGTAGCTTTGCTTATGGTGCTGATCATTTCAATCCTTTTGGCTCTTTTTGGCGTGGAATCACCCAAGAAACTGATATATGAAAACCATACCTACGAGCCTGAAATTAAATCTGTGCAACTTTACAGTGCCAAAAGGGAGATTAGAAGCCATCTGCTACCCGCTGTCACCCGAATTGACCAAAATGATCTTGTACTGGAATTTGATGATTTGCGCAACGACATCAATAGTTACTACGCCCGGATCATTCATTGCCAATACAATTGGACAGCCTCCTCTTTAAGAGATCTCGATTTTATGCTGGATTACAATGAGTTTAATGTCAACGATTATGCTTACTCCAGCAATACCCAAATACCCTATGTTCATTATCGGTTCAATTTGCCAAGGGTTAAACTTCCGGGCAACTACCTCTTGGTAGTGTACCGCGAAGGCAATAAGTCAGATATCATTCTTTCTCACAGGTTTATGGTTTTTGAAAATCGCACGAATTTAAAAAGGGATAACCAGGCCTCTGGAGCGATCACACTTCGTTCCACCAACCAACAACTGAATTTTATATTGGACTACAGGGGTATGGAAATTGTTAATCCTTTTGAAAGTGTGCATGTGGTGATCCGTCAAAATCAGCGTTGGGACAATGCCCGGTACGATGTGAAGCCAAGCTTTGTTCGGGAAGACATAAGCCAAATTGAATATCGCTTTTTCGGAGACGACAAGTACTTCAGCGCAGGAAATGAATTTCGGTTTGTCGACTTTAGATCCATCAATTTCCCAGGTCAAAATACGGATCGGATTGATAAAACCCCCAGGCCCTATCACTTATGGGTACAGCCCGATTATCCCAGAGATGCACAAGTATATACCCAATATCCTGATATCAACGGACAGTTCAATATTGAAAACCTTGACAATGGAAGTGCTGAAACTGCTTCCAATTATATTGACGTTACATTCACCTTAAAGGCAAAAGATTTTGGAAAGGCTAAGATTTATGTTGTGGGCGCTTTCAACCAATGGAAGAAGGATGCAGAAAGTCTGATGAAGTTTAATCCTGGTGTTGAAGCTTATCAGAATACCGTTCTTCTAAAACAGGGATGGTACAACTATCAATACCTGGTTGATGACAATCAATTGGGGCCCTATTATTTTGAAGGAAGTCACTTTGAAACCGAAAATTTTTATGAAGTGCTGGTCTATTACAAACCCTTTCAGCCCAATACGGATTTGTTAATAGGCTACTTTCCTATTCAAATCAATGCCCGTTAAGCGTAATTAAATTCCTCTTTGGATTCGGATTGAGAAGTCTTGGAATCTGTGTTGGCTACATCCAGCATGCCAAAACCTTTATGAGAGAAGTGACCAATGCCATGTTCGTAAACAAATTGTTGCACAGGCTGTGGCGCATACATGGTGAAAGGGAATGTATATCCTCTAACTTCAAATTTTACATCTGAATCATAAACCGGATATATTCGAGCAAACTTCTTATGGGAGGATTGAATCCGGTTCAAATACTCCTGATCGGCTACCACTTGAAATTTATAAAAATCTGCCAATTGTTCGGCCGTGTATTTTCCACTGGCCTCCATGCGTGCTATGGTGGAGTCATACAGCAGATCTGAAAACTCGTCTTCTTGCGGTGAAATAAACCGCTTCGCATTGTCATCATTGAATGTGCCCGGCAACAATACGATGGGCGAAATACAAAGAAACTTTACCGAATCGGTGATGGTGACAGGATCTTCATTTTCTACCGCCTCCGGTACTAACTGGAGATTGCCGATGGACAATTCCTTTTGAGCAAAAAGCACTCCCAGGAAATAATCCAGGAAGGCCTTGTCTGCAGCTGAAAACACCAGCGTTATTTTTGAAGAAAAGAAATGCAGCCCCTTCCTACTGATTTTGATCTGGCCCTTAAGCCCCGAAAAATTGAATTGCTTATAGTCTGCATAATCCTTATTTCCACCAATCAATATGAGTCCCTTAATGGTTTGTGCCAAAAGAAACTGATGATGAAAGGGAACATAAGCCCCTCTATTCTTAAGCGAAAAAACGATCCGGATTCTCAAAGCCTGCGGATTATGCCTGTCAAAAAATACCAATGAGTACCGCTAAAAAGTTAAATGCGGATAGCTAAAATACTAAAAACCAGACAAATCGGCCTCGGTGATGTAAGGATTATTTAAACATTGAACCTAAAATGCATAATATCACCGTCTTTCACCACATATTCCTTGCCTTCAATGGCCAATTTCCCTGCCTCTCTGCACCCTGCTTCTGTCTTATATGTCTGATAATCAGCCAACTTAATCACCTCGGCCTTAATAAATCCTTTTTCAAAATCAGAGTGTATCACTCCGGCTGCCTGAGGTGCTTTCCAGCCCTTGTTTATCGTCCATGCCCTTACCTCCTGAACACCCGCGGTGAAGTAGGTAATCAAATCCAGCAAGCTGTAAGTGGCTTTGATAAGCTTTCCCAATCCTGATTCTTTCAGGCCATATTCCTGAAGAAAAGCTTCCCTGTCTTCTTTGGTATCCAGTTCTGCTATTTGCGCCTCAATGGCGGCACATACAATGATCACCTCTGCCCCCTCTTCTTTGGCTTTTTCTGCAAGCTCCTTTGAAAATGCATTTCCGGTATGGACAGAAGCCTCATCTACGTTTGCGACATAGACCACTGGTTTGGCTGTGAGCAATTGCAAGTCCTCAATGGCCTCTAAATCCTCTTCGGTAGCATTTACCATCCTTATGTTCTTTCCTTCCAGTAATGCTTCCTTAAATAGCTTTAGACTGGCCAGTTCTTTCTTAGCTTTTGGATCGCCTCCTTTTACTGTGCGCTCTACCTTGGCTATTTTCTTCTCTACGGACTCCAGGTCTTTTAACTGCAATTCGGTGTCAATGATCTCTTTGTCGGCAATGGGTTTAATGCGGCCATCCACGTGTACAATGTTTTCGTCTTCAAAGCACCTAACCACGTGGGCGATGGCATCCACTTCACGTATGTTGGCCAAAAATTGATTACCCAGCCCTTCTCCTTTGCTGGCTCCTTTTACAAGGCCGGCTATGTCTACAAATTCGAATGAAGTCGGTAATACCCTTTGTGGATTAACCAAACTCTTCAATATGTCAAGTCTTTCATCAGGAACAGCGATAACCCCAACGTTGGGCTCGATGGTGCAAAATGGAAAGTTTGCTGCTTCCGCTTTATTATTGGATAATGCATTGAAAAGGGTGGATTTGCCCACATTAGGGAGTCCCACAATGCCGCATCTAAGTGCCATAATTATAATTCCGGTTTTTAAAGGGGGCAAATATAATCACTCGCTGCCGATTGCACGGGATCATAAACAAAAAGCCCCGAAAAATCGAGGCCTTTTATCAATCTAGGTATAGGTTAGGAAATTAATCCCATTTAAGTTCTGTATCAATTGTAGAGGTTTTGGCCTCTTCAGTAGATTCACGCGGTTGGTCAAACTGTTCAAAATCCACTTCAGGCATCAATTCGGTTTTTACGTGATTCACCGTGTTGTTGAGTGCCTCCACAAACTTGTTGAAGTCTTCTTTGTAGAGAAAAATCTTGTGCTTCTCATACGTAAATCCTTCATCGTCTTTGTTGTACCTCTTCTTACTTTCCGTAATGGTAAGGTAATAATCGTTTGATCGGGTGGCTTTTACATCAAAGAAGTAGGTGCGCTTTCCAGCCTTTACTTTCTCCGAATATATCTCATCCCTTCCGTTATTCTTATTCTCTTCCACAAATCTGGGTTTTAGTTGTTTCCTTTGAGGTAAATTGATCTAATCTAAGGTAGTATTTTATAAATTTATCACAAACTTAAGGCACCAAAAATGCCAATAATGCGTTTTATTATGTTTGTACAGACCCCTAATTAATCAGGTATATTTCTTATTTCCAAGGTACGTGAAAATTAATTTCGACAATATAAAGCAGTCAGGCAACCTTGAATTGCTCGCCAGACAGCTTGTAGAAGGTTTTATTACTGGATTGCACAAATCTCCCTATCATGGGTTTTCAGTGGAATTTGCGGAGCACCGACTCTACAATGAGGGGCAAAGTACACGTCATATCGATTGGAAGGTGTTTGCCAGAACCGACCGGCTTTATACCAAACAGTACGAAGAAGAGACCAATCTCAGGTGCCTTATAGCCATAGACTGTTCTTCGTCTATGTATTATCCCGCTAAAAGTCTGGCCAAATTCAAGTTTAGTATTTATGCTGCTTCTGCAATCAGCTATCTATTGCACAAACAAAGGGATGCTGTGGGATTATGCCTTTTTTCAGATAAGATAGATGAATTTACACCTATCAAATCAACCCCTACCCACCTGGACAAGATTTTTCAGCTACTTGAACGGGCTGCGGAACATGGTGCAAAAGAATCCAAGTCAACAAAAGTGGCCAATGTACTTCATGAAATAGCCGAGAAAACCCACAGAAGGTCCCTGGTGATTCTTTTCAGCGATATGTTTGATGGCGATGAAGATCCAAACGAAATATTCAAAGCGCTTCAGCATCTCAAGCACAATAAACATGAGGTATTGCTATTTCATGTAACTGACCACCAAACTGAATTGAATTTTGAGTTTGACGAGAGGCCTTATGAATTTGTAGATCTGGAAAGCAATGAGAAGATAAAGCTTAATCCGGGAGAAATCCGCGAACAGTTTACCAAACAGCTAACAGAATTTCATAAAGAGTTAAAACTCAAATGCAATCAACTTAAAATTGATTTTATCTCTGCCGATACACAGACTGACTATTTTGAAGTATTACAAGCCTATCTGATCAAAAGGTCAAAAATGCGCTAATTAGCTTTGAAGCTCTTCATTGTGTAACCACGCTTTCTTGGCAGCAAGTGTTTCTTTGGATTCCACCATATCAGGATCAGGCACGCAGCAATCTACTGGACAAACAGCTGCACATTGAGGCTCTTCATGAAATCCGGTACATTCCGTGCATTTGCCCGACACTATATAGTAAAATTCATCAGACACCGGAGCCTGGTCTTTATTTGCATCTACTTTAGTACCATCTCCCAGCACCACTTCGCTGGAAAGCGCTGTGCCTCCTGCCCAATTCCACTCTACTCCACCTTCATATATCGCTGTGTTCGGACACTCAGGTTCGCACGCTCCACAATTGATACACTCATCAGTAATCTTTATAGCCATACCTTTAAAAATCTATCTATTCGAGTAATTTTGCCAAAAATACGATACAAATTACATCCATCAAACAAGTTATTCACCACAAAAGTTTTGGGTTCTGCCGATGAATTTAGATGAAAGAATTAGTGCATTTAGTGAATTGGGAAATCAACTAACTACACTTCCCGAAAGTGACTTGGCTGCATTGTCCAAGAAAGCGGAACAGAAAAACCCCTGGTTTACAAAACAAAATATTGCGTTGGCAATTGCAGGGATTGGTCAGTTCCTTTTAGCGGATAAATTAACAAAGTGGGTACAGAATTATCAACTCATTAGCGAAAACCCTAAAAAAATAGGAATAGCTATGGCAGGCAATATTCCTTTGGTTGGGTTTCACGATTATCTGTGTATCCTGATTGCAGGACATCACGCTCAAATTAAGCTTAGCACTCAGGATGATGAACTGTTGCCTTTTGTCCACAAATTGTTAGTTAACATTGACCCCAGATTTAAAGATTGTGTAACTTTTGAAGACAAGCTCCATCAATACCATGCAGCCATAGCTACAGGCAGTGACAACACAGGCCGGTATTTTTCCTATTACTTCAAAAATGTACCTCATATTATCCGCAAAAACAGGTCTTCTTGTGCTGTTCTCATAGGCGGAGAAACTGATGCTGAACTGATGGAACTGGGGAACGATGTTTTCTCTTATTTTGGGTTGGGTTGCAGAAATGTTTCCAAACTTTACATACCGGAAGAATATGATCTCATACCCTTATTAAGATTATGGGAAAAATTCGTTGACATCACTGATCACAATAAATACGCAAACAACTATAACTATCAACGCTCAATTCACCTGGTTAACCTTAAGCACTTTTATGACAACGGTGCGCTCATTATGGTTGAAAGCGATAAATTGGTATCTCCTATCTCTGCTGTGTTTTATGAACGCTACACAGATCAGAAAGATCTAAAGCAACGCATCGCAGTTCATCAGGAAAAATTGCAGGTGGTGTTATCTGCCAAAGCATGGTTTGATGGAAGTATCGATTTTGGCAAAGCCCAAAAACCTGAAGTGTGGGACTATGCCGACAATGTAGATACTCTGAAGTTCCTGGCTGATCTCAAATAGTTACTTACCCCGTAACACTTCAACCCAGCCGGAGTAGCTTTGTCCTGCGGCATTGATGCGATAGAAGTACACGCCATCCGTCACATCACCACCATCCCAGTCATTCTGATAGTTTTTGGATGAATACACAGCTTTACCCCATCTATTGGTCACTATCACTTCAGTGGCATCAGGCATATTGCGAATAAAGAATACTTCATTAACCCCATCACCATTAGGAGTAAATATATTGGGGATCATCAGGCTATTATCAACTCCTATGGTTACCTGATAATCTTTGCGGCAACCCAGACCATCTCGAAGCGAAAGCAAATATACGCCTGCATATAAATTAGGTGCGCCAAATTCTACTTTAAGGTTTAGGGGATTTCGGGTGGCTGTTGTAAAATCCTGAGCAAATACCTGCCCTGGAAATACGGGCTGAGTTAATTCCAATCGAACCTCATAAGGTTCTTCAAGGCTTTCACTTATGCCTACCAACATGGAACCCGTTGGAAGGTCAGGAACTGAAATTTTCTTGTTTACATACAGCGTATCAAGATTGGCTGCGGGACTGGTTACAGTAAATGGTTTGCGTGCTGATTGAACAGGACTTGGACAAGATGTCGTTAGCGATTGATCTTGTGAAAGTTTTATTTCGAAATCTCCCGTACCAAAACCGGAAATAGTTACAGCTCCAAGTGACTGAAGTTGTGTAATAGAACCTACAGATACTACGGCCCCTAATTGCGTTACTTCGTAGGTGTAATCTGCCATATCTGAGCCGTTGATGTTTGTCAACACCACTCCCCCTGCACTTCCAAAACAGTTAACGCTATTAGGTGCTACGGTAAAGTCAACCACATCAGGACCTAACAACACAGTAACCTGACCAGTTTTAACACAACTGGGATCTCCATATTCAATGGTATAATTATAAGTACCAACAGCTAAGCCAGTAAATAGAGGGTCGTTAAAATTAGTTTGAGATACTCCCAAATTAGTTGCCGAAATACCTACAATATCTATTCGAACGCCTGTATTGTTGATTGTAGGTGTTGCAGGGTTGATGTTGAACAAAATAGAACCAGCGGTAGGAGAACATATCGCGGCACTTGGTACTGGTGTAATCACTACTGTGGCACAGTTTCCTGTTGGTCCACCACAAAGTGCATCTGTGGCTGACCGTACTGCTACCTGTACAGTAGAAGAAGCCAGGCAACCTCCCAAATTGTAAGAGACATTGATCGACACAGTTGAACCTGCCGAACCCGATGGGTCAAATTGAGTTCCAGTCACTCCTGTCCCTGTAAAGGTAAATACACCACCTGCTGGGCTAGGCGTTACCAATGCAGCCAGATTCACAGGGCCAGAACCAGGACATACCACAGTGGAGTTGTCGACCGTTAAAGAAACATTCGGAACTACATTGATGTCAAACGCCTCAGTAGGCGCTATACAACCGCCTGCGTTGTAGTCAACCGTGATATTTATTGCGCCACTTAATCCACTTGGATCAAAATTGGAACCCGTTACTCCGCTTCCTGCAAAAGTGAATGCCCCACCACCAGGATTTCCACTTACCAAAGTATTGAGGTCTATGATTCCCGATGATTCGCAAGCTGAAGCCGATGTAGGGACCGTAATGGTGGCACTGTTCACCACATCGATATCAAAAGTGGTAGCAGTGGAACATGTGCCTGAAGTGTAACCAACCGAGATGGTAACCGTTGTGCCGCCTAAACCAGAGGGACTAAAATTAGGATCAGTAACTCCAGTTCCTGAAAAAGTAAACGTACCTCCAGCGGGTGTAGCACTGACTAATGTTGTTAAATCGATCGGGCCTGCCGCTTCGCAAATCTGAACAGGTGGAGGTGGTAAATTAATGGTGGCTCCATTGGTAACATCCACCGTTACTTGAGCTGCAGGTGTATCACCACAGGCATACACAGCGGTAACATAGAAACTGGTCAACCCAACTGTGGTCATATCCAATTGTGCTGCAGCGGGTGTATAATTAGCACCGGTAAATATTGGAGGGTTAGTCAAGGCGGCATCGGTGTACCATTTGTAGTCGATCGCCCCAGCACTGGACGCATTCAATGTGGGTGCAGGTGAATTTACACAAAGAGAGATTGGGGAGGTAACTGTAGGCGGAGGTGAAGCACTATAGTTAAAATCAACTCTGGAAAAACCTCCGCGATCGAAATATTCCAATACCAAATTATGCGTGCCTGCTGTGAGGCATACAGGGTTTGAGTTGTAAGTTGTGAATGCATGTGTACTGAATGCTCCCGCTGGTAATACACTCACGCCATCTACAAGGAGACGCACGCCATCATCTGCACCAACCGTAAAGGTATAAACACCAGCAGCAAATGTTTTAGTCATTCGGAAACGAATGCTATAATCGTTGAGGTATGAGCCGCAAATATTAGGTCCTGCTACCGGAACAGTATTGGAAAGGTTAAGGTTAAAGACGTCAGTTGTTGTATTGTAACTTGAAAAGGCACTTATCCCTGCAATTTCTGTTTCAGTCAGGAACCCTCTGTACTTCGCATTATTAAAATCAATATTGGTTGCTGGTGGCGCTGGACTGCCACTGTCATCGTAAACATAGGCCCGCCAGGTTTCATTTCCGAAGGTTGCAGGATTGCCCGCAATTGGACTCATTGTTATGGTAGCTGAACCACTTACCGTACCTGCCCCACATCTGGTGTCTGTGACTGAAACAAGGGAATAGGTAGTGTTAATAACCGGTGAAACGGAAAAAGTATGTGGTGAGGCTGCAATTCCGTTGATCGCAATGGGTGCTCCACCATCCGAATACTGAATGTTCCATGGGCCAACCCCTGTGAGCGTAATGGTAATGGTTGAGCTCTGTCCTGTACACACTGTAGCGTCTCCAGAAATCGTTGCTGTGGCAACATCAAACAAATCAACAGTAACTACAGCAGAAACCGGATTACAACCCGTGGCTGTGATCGTATACTGAAATTGGTAAGAAGCACCAGGGATTCCGGTAAAGTTCACATTATTACCTGTGATGGGTGCTCCGCTTGCTGTTAATTCCGTCCACACACCACCTCCATCAGGTACGCCACCAAGGCTGGCAAACAAATCAAATGAGGCATTTGAATTACATGTATTTACAGTATTGTTCAAACCAGGATTGGGGGGATTACTTACGATAACGGTAACTACCGCTGTTGCATCTGCACATGGGGCTGCGCTAACTCTGTATTCAAAATCATATGATCCCGGAGGTATACCCGTAAGGTTAACATTATTTCCTGTTATCGGTGCACCACTTGCGGTAAGTTCGGTCCAGGTACCACCTGCATCAGGTGTGCCTGCAAGGCTTGTCAATAAATTGAAGGCTGCATTGTTATTACATGCACTCACTGTATTGTTGCCACCCGCATTGGGTGCTGTTACTACATTCACCGTAACTACAGCTGTAGCATTAGCGCAAGGCGCTGTTCCTGTTACTGTGTATTGGAATGTATAAGCTCCTGCTGCGGCTCCAGCAAGGTCCACATTGTTTCCTGTGATGGTACGGGCGGCTCCGGTGAGTTGTGTCCAGGTGCCTCCTCCATCAGGAGTTCCTGACAGGCTGGTAAATAAATTAAACGCGCCATCGTTGTTACACGCACTTACTGTATTGTCTGATCCAGCATTGGGTGCTGTTACTACGTTCACCGTAACTACAGCTGTAGCATCTGCACATGGCGCAATGCCTGTAACTGTATATCTAAAAGTATAAGCTCCGGCAGTAGCTCCTGCCATGTCCACATTGTTTCCTGTGATAGTTCGGGCGGCTCCGGTGAGTTGTGTCCAGGTGCCTCCTGCATCAGGTGTGCCTGCAAGACTAGTAAATAAATTAAATGCGCCATCATTGTTGCACGCACTTACTGTATTGTCTGATCCAGCATTGGGTGCTGTTACTACGTTCACCGTAACTACAGCTGTAGCATCTGCACATGGCGCAATGCCTGTAACTGTATATCTAAAAGTATAAGCTCCGGCAGTAGCTCCGGCCATGTCCACGTTGTTGCCTGTGATGGTACGGGCGGCTCCGGTGAGTTGTGTCCAGGTGCCTCCTCCATCAGGTGTTCCTGACAGGCTGGTAAATAAATCAAATGCGCCATTGTTGTTACACGCACTCACCGTGTTGTCTGCTCCTGCATTGGGGGCTGTTACCACGTTCACTGTAACTACTGCGGTGGCATCTGCACATGGCGCAGTGCCTGTAACTGTATATCTAAAAGTGTAAGCTCCTGCTGTAGCTCCGGCAAGGTCCACATTATTTCCTGTAATGGTTCGGGCGGCTCCAGTGAGTTGTGTCCAGGTGCCTCCAGCATCAGGAGTTCCTGACAGGCTGGTAAATAAATTAAATGCGCCATTGTTGTTGCACGCACTCACAGTGTTGTCCGCGCCTGCATTAGGTGCTGTTACCACGTTCACAGTAACAACTGCAGTGGCATCTGCACAGGGCGCAGTGCCTGTAACTGTATATCTAAAAGTATAAGCTCCGGCAGTAGCTCCTGCCATGTCCACATTGTCGCCTGTGATGGTTCGGGCGGCTCCGGTGAGTTGCGACCAGGTTCCTCCTGCATCAGGAGTTCCTGACAGGCTGGTGAATAAATTAAATGCGCCATTGTTGTTGCACGCACTCACAGTGTTGTCTGCTCCAGCATTGGGGGCTGTAACTACGTTCACAGTAACTACAGCTGTAGCATTAGCACAAGGCGCTGTACCTGTTACTGTGTATTGGAAGGTATAAGCTCCGGCAGTAGCTCCTGCCATGTCCACATTGTTTCCTGTGATGGTACGGGCGGCTCCGGTGAGTTGTGTCCAGGTGCCTCCTGCATCAGGTGTGCCTGCCAGACTGGTAAATAAATTAAATGCGCCATTGTTGTTGCAAGCACTTACGGTGTTGTCTGCTCCTGCATTGGGGGCTGTAACTACGTTCACTGTAACTACGGCTGTAGCATTAGCACAAGGCGCTGTACCTGTTACTGTGTATTGAAACGTGTAAGCTCCTGCTGTAGCTCCGGCAAGGTCAACATTGTTTCCTGTAATGGTACGGGCGGCTCCGGTGAGTTGTGTCCAGGTGCCTCCCGCATCAGGAGTTCCTGACAAGCTGGTAAATAAATTAAATGCACCATTGTTGTTACACGCACTTACGGTGTTGTCTGCTCCTGCATTGGGGGCCGTTACCACGTTCACCGTAACTACTGCGGTGGCATCTGGACATGGAGCAACTGTTGCTCTGTATTCGAATGTGTAAGCCCCAGCAGACGCACCAACCATATCTACGTTATTGCCAGTAATTGTTCTTGCCGATGCTCCTGTAAGCTGTGTCCAGGTGCCTCCTGCATCGGGTGTACCCGCCAGGCTTGTAAATAAATTGAAGGCTGCATTGTTGTTACATGCACTTACAGTATTGTCTGCTCCTGCATTGGGGCCCACCGGAACTACGATATTTAGAATATCGATAGTGCAACCCAACGCATCTTCAATAGTCACATTATAATTTCCAGCATTTAAATTGATGGGATCTTCAACGGTATTTGGAATCGCTGTGGGACCGGTCCATGTATAAATATAGTTTGGCGGACCACCACCGAGTGGTGTACCACCAGAAACGTCCAGGCTAATTGTGCCTGTTCCCGGAGTACAGGCTGGTGTAATTGTGTTTACCGATCCATTGATCTGAGTGGGTTCCGCGACTTGAATATTGGTTAATGTCTTGTTCCGACAGGTTAGCACGCCACCAGTAGACCTCACATTAATCCGATACTCGCTGCCGGGATCAAAAGCATTACTTGGAATTCCAAAAGCCTCAGCACCTGCAATGTTTAGCGATCCATTTCCAGGTGTGAATATGATATTGGTAAAAGAAACATCATCATGAAAGGCTAACTGCGTGAGCCCTCCTCCACTATCCTGAAAAAACAATTCGATGTCCCAAGGGGGTTGTGCATTGGGTATGTTTCCTGCAGTGATATTTAAACTGATCTGTCCGTCATTGCCACTGAAACAACTGGTGCTGGTAGTTGAGGCCGAGATGGACAAGCATCCTGGTTGCGCCATCAATTGGGTATGGCTGAAGATCAACCCGGAAATCAGTATAATAAAATTGACTAATCGTTTCATAGACCTATCGATTAGCAAATTCAATTTCTAACACTTTTCTTTTGCAGAGGAAAGCCCCTTCGTCTTCAAATTCAACAACTACTCTGTATATTTCTTCCTGGGCCAACCTTAGGTTTTTGAAGCTGAAATTCTTCGTGCCTGATCCCGTAAATGACTCAATTTTTGACTCACTCGTACCTGTTATTTGTACAAGTTGTCCCGTAAACACACCTGATGCGACCACACTCAAATCAAATGAACCCGACTGGTCACTATTAACTTTTATTGCCTTAGCACTCACCTGCTGCTTGCACTGACTCAAAACCTGCCCTGGATAAAGACAAAAAATAAAAAGTAAAAGCGTGATTATTAAAGCACTATAGGATCTCATCTTAAAAAATAATTACAAAAAATTAAGCAATAATAAATATCCTTCAAAAAAGTATAGTAACCCTATGTTAATAAGTAAAGATGTGGAAAACCATCTGCCATGCCATCGAAAAAATCAATATTACCCAATTCAGGTAAGATTTAGCTTAAAAAATGCCTTTTTAGTACTTTTTCAGTACTTTTTATTCAGGATTTCACTCATAATAAAAGCCTTTTTAAACCCTTTCGGGTCTTTCAATTCATTTAAAAAATCAAATGTTGGTTTTTTCTTCTTCAAGTCGTACTCTTTAAAGTGCTCCGACCTCACTATTCTTCCGGTATTGGCTTGCTCCTTAATTGGGCTTTTTGCCTGTTTTTTAGCTGCTTCGTAGGTTTCAAAAGCCTTTACATCCTTTGAAACATCATAATCCACATCCTCCAGGTCCTGGATCTCGTCAGGAATATCATCATCGTAATCCACAAAGTCGTATTCTTTTGGAGCCGGTGGGGGGGGAACTGCCTTTACAGGCTTGGATAGTGCCTTTTCTCCCTGAATTTCTCTCAAAAGGTCTTCAAAACTGATCGGTTTTGGTTGTCTTGATTCTGACCCGCCATCTAAATCGGGATCATCGCTAGTAACAGGCGGCTGCTCCGGCTTTTTTTTATTAGCGCGGGCAATAAGAGTGATTATAATCACGATAAGCCAGATCCAGAACTGAAAATCCATCGGATCAAAGATACCCAAATATCCTTAATTCCAATTTTACGGCCGCTAAATCTCATCTGGATAAAATGTGGATGAATTTAAAGTGCTGCGTTTCTCAAATGGGAAATCAAGGTTATCTTTGCGGTCTTCTAAAATACAGACAACCACTTTTCAACGAACGTATTCATGCAGTTATCGAAGCTGGAGATCAAGGGATTTAAGAGTTTTGCCGATAAGGTAGTTATCAATTTTGATGAGGGCATCACGGGTATCGTTGGCCCCAATGGTTGCGGAAAATCGAATGTAGTAGATTCTATCCGTTGGGTATTGGGAGAGCAAAAAACCAGTGCCTTGAGATCCGAAAAGATGGAGAACATCATCTTCAACGGCACCAATCAGCGCTCTCCCCTTCAAATGGCAGAAGTTTCGCTAACCATCAACAATACCAAGAACATTCTTCCCACGGAATATTCTCAGGTTACCATTACGCGCAGGTTATACCGCTCCGGAGAAAGTGAATACTTGTTGAATAACGTCACTTGCAGACTTAAGGACATTACCAACCTGTTTTTAGATACAGGAGTTGCTTCTAACAGCTATGCGATTATAGAGCTGGGAATGGTAGATGACCTTCTCAACGACCGCGACAACTCCAGAAGAATGTTGTTTGAAGAAGCTGCCGGGATTTCAAAATTCAAGAAGCGCAAAAAAGAGACCTTGCGTAAGCTTGAAGATACAGACGCTGACCTGGAACGTGTTGAGGATTTGCTGTTTGAAATTGAGAAGAACATGAAAAGCCTTGAGAAGCAGGCTAAGCAAACAGAAACTTACTACAGGATCAAGGAAGAATACAAACAAAAGAGTATTCAGCTTGCCAAGCTGGTAGTAAAGAAACAGAAAGAGAAATTCGACTCAGTCAATAAGCAGGTAGCGAGTGAAAACGATCGCAAAACATCACTCACCGCAGCCATTGCAGAAAGAGAAGCATTGATTGAGAAGTCTAAGGCAGAACTTATTGAAAAGGAGAATACGCTTTCGAGCAGACAAAAAGCCATCAATGAGTATGTTGGAAAAATAAGACAATACGAAGGAGAGAAACAGATCAAGAATGAGCGACTTCGCTTTCTCAACGATCGCGCTTCCAACCTGAAAGAACAAATAGATCAGGACAAACAAAGTAATGAGCGAGCCCGCTTCACCATTCAAAGTCTTGAAGCTGAAAAAGAGGTGGCGCAGAGTTCACTGGATGAAATTTCTGCTAAAGTAGAGGCCCTAAAGGCTGAATACGATGCACAAAAAGCTGCCACTTTTACCTTGCAGGGTGAGGTGGATACATTGCGCAAAGCACACCGTGTACAACAAGACGAATCTTACCAGCTCAACAAGGCATTAGAAATCCGCGAGATACAAGTCTCTTCATTCAAACAGGAGATTGAAAGAACTGCCACTGACTCCAACGAGCAAAGCGCAAGTCTTGCTGACTTTGAAAAGAAACTGGTAGTACTACAAGACGAGATCACAGAGAAAAACAGTTACTTGACCAAACTAAAGAATGACGAAAGTGAGGTCATTCAGAGATCGTCTTCATTGGAAAAGACGATTGAGATGATCCGTGAGGAAATGACGGAAGTAGGTCGTAAACTGGATGCACGTCAAAACGAATACCAGCTGACCAAATCCCTAGTAGAAAACCTTGAGGGTTTCCCTGAAGCCATTAAATTCCTGAAAAAGAATGTGGGCTGGACAAAAAATGCCCCACTCCTTTCTGACATTATCTCAACCAGCGAAGAATACCGTGTTGCAATAGAAAACTTTCTTGAGCCTTACCTCAACTATTACATCGTTGAGCATGAAGCAGAGGCCTACGAAGCCATCAACATATTGAGTGATGCCAGCAAAGGAAAAGCGAACTTCTTCATCCTGGATGCATTTGAGAAATTCGTGCCTGCTGATGTACAGATGTATTCCAATGCTTTCCCTGCCACTCAGATTATTGAATTCGATTCGAAGTATGGCAAGTTGATGGCATACATTCTCGATAAAGTTTATGTACACGATGGCGATGTAAAGACCATTCCTGTAGGCGATGGAAATACTTTCATCACCAAGAACGGAAAAGTGACCAAGAGGCGCTTTAGTTTGTCCGGTGGGTCCGTAGGATTATTTGAAGGAAAGAAAATTGGACGCGCTAAAAATATTGAGAAGCTGGATAAAGAAATTAAAGAGTTATCCAGGAAAGTAGAAGACATTAGACAAGGATTGCTGGACAAACAGCGTGAACTGGAGAGGTTGCGCAACAATACCTTGAAGCAGCAAATTGAAGAAGCACAGAGCGCCATTAAAATGGTTAATGACGAATTCATTTCTGTGCGCACCAAGAAGGAGCAGTTTGCACACATGCTCAACACTGCTGATTTGCGCAGGGAAGACATTCAGGAAAAAATTCAAAACCTTACACAGGAGCTTGAAGATTTAAAACCTAAAGCAGAACAGGCGCTTGTTCTTGTGCAACAGCATGAAGAGAAACTGAAACTGGTAACTGAGGATTTTAATACACAAAACGAAATCTTAAGTCAGAAGTCTGCAGCTTTCAACGAACAAAATATTTTGTTCCATCAGCAAGGCAACAGGGTAAAGAGCCTCGAACAAGAAGTTCGCTTCAAACAAGAATCGATGGAGCAAAGCAGCCATCGCATTGAAGTGAACCAGGAGGAATTGAAGAAGAATGAAGAAGAGGTGAAAATCATTATTGAAACTACGCAAAGCAATGATGAGGAACTGATTGGTATGTATGCCCAGAAAGAGGAGATGGAAAAAGGATTGGGCGAAGCGGAAAAACTTTACTATGCAGCCAGGGGCGAGATTGATCAATTTGAAAAAGACCTGAAAGAAATTCAGCATCAAAGGCAGAACATCGATACCATTTTGATGCAGTTACAAAATGAACTCAGCGAGAGTAAACTTGAATTGAATTCTGTTAAAGAGAGATTGTCGGTAGAATTCAAAGTGGAACTGGACACCATCATTGGCACTGAAGCTGAATTGGAAAACGAAGAACTTCCCAACGAAGAGAAGATTCGCAATGAGGTGACCAAAATTCGAGATCGTCTAGAAAATATGGGGCCTATCAACCCGATGGCGATGGAGGCCTACAATGAAATTAAAGAGCGAAATGATTTTATTATTGCTCAAAAGGCAGATTTGGCCAAGGCAAAAGAATCATTGTTAAGCACTATCAATGAAATAGAGAGTGTAGCCAGCGAAACATTCATGGAAGCCTTTAATAAAATTAAAGAGCATTTTATTGAGGTATTCCGTTCCTTGTTTTCTGAAGGAGATGATTGCGATTTGAAACTAATCGATCCTTCCAAACCTTTGGAGTCAGATATTGAGATCATAGCAAAACCAAAAGGAAAAAGACCGCTAACCATCAACCAACTTTCTGGAGGTGAGAAGACGCTTACTGCTACTGCCCTTTTGTTTTCCATGTATTTATTGAAACCAGCGCCTTTCTGTATTTTTGATGAGGTGGATGCACCATTGGACGATGCCAACATTGACAAGTTCAATAACATCATTCGCAACTTCAGTAAAGACAGCCAGTTTGTAATTGTAACTCACAACAAACGCACTATGACCAGCACGGATGTGATCTATGGAATTACCATGGTGGAAAAAGGAATTTCAAGAGTGGTTCCAGTGGATCTGAGAGAATTGGCGTAAGCTATAAATACCCAATACGAAAGACCTGTTTAACCCAGTTGAACAGGTCTTTTAGTTTTTAAGCTGATCGACTACTGTTCTCACTTTAGACATGTAGTCCCTGATCTCAGCTGGTACATTTTCCAGGCTGGTATCTATGTGCCAATAGCTCACTGCTGTCTCTGATTTGTAGTAAAGGTGATACCCTCCCTGGTCGGCACAGTCGGGACAGCCAAAAGTAGTATTTGGGTTATTAGTAAGGTAATCCGGAAAATCCTGAATGAGTTGTTTGGCGATTTCGTATTGATCCTTGCTCATGGGAGTGACCTCAAAGGCAGGTTCGCTTCCTGTGTACCGCTCAACGACATCTCTAAACAGCTGACCGTCTTTCAATTGAAAAAAATGAGCGCAATCTCCCGCGCAAAACCCATGTGCCATACCAAATATAAGAGCCGCCTGTTGTTGGGGTTCGTGATTTTTCTCGCAACCGTCTAAAGCAAGTACCACTGCCAACAGAATTATAATTCGGTATATACTCATTCTCACCACGCTCATTTAAAAGATAGACACTTGGGCGATCCAAAAGGTTGGAATAACATCACGCATATGATTCTAATCGTATTTATTAATAACTTGATCTTATAAATTTCGGGATAAATAAGGGAAATGAAACAAGATATTGTTGAAAGAAGTGACATTGAGCATCTGGTTAATTCCTTTTACGATAAGGTTAAGAAGGATGATCTGATTGGATATATTTTCAATGATGTGGCTCAAGTAGATTGGCCCCATCATTTGCCTATTATGTACAATTTTTGGGAAATGGTGCTGTTTGGCACCGGACCCTACAAAGGAGATCCCATGACCAAGCACATTCAATTGAATCAATTGACCAAGTTGGAGCCACAGCACTTTGACCGATGGAAGCAGCTCTTCTTTGCCACCATTGACGAGCATTTTGAGGGTGAAAAGGCCACCGAAGCCAAACTAAGGGCAGAAAATATAGCCAGACTAATGGCATACAAGGTGCAACAAAGCAATTAGTGAATCGCCAACAAACCCATCAACTGCTGTTACTTTTTCTGCATGTCATTGGGCAATGTCATTAATACAGCCATCAAATCTACTCCATACCAGAGGTTGCCAATGCGTACGTTTTCATTCTCTGCATGCTGGTTGTTGTCGTGATTGACCATATTCACTGATATCGCTGGGGTTTTTAAAACATCGTATATGGCATTGTTCACCCGATTAGATCCTCCGGAACTTGGAAGAAATACAGCCTTGTCCCCGGTAAAGGATTTCACACCATTGATCACCCCCATGATTTCAGGTTGATCCATATTTACTTTTATAGCAGGAAATCCGTTCTCATTTCTCGTCACCTTTACAATTCGCGGGTACTTCATCCGGGTGGCATGATCTGGTTCATCACGCACGATGTGCCATCCTTCCTTTTTAATATGAGCTTCCACCAAATCCATCATTTTTTCGGGATCATTGCCTTTTACGAGGCGCATACTTAATTCAGCAATCGCAAAACCGGGGATAATATTGGCGGCTTTGTCTCCCACCGATCCACTAGACAAACCCCGTATAGTTAGAGAGGGCAACAACATCCGCTCGTTCAGAGAGCCAGTACCCTCGGTCCTTGCCAGACCCAATTCTTCTTTCATCTGCGCATCTATGTTTGGTGCACTCATCACTTGCTTTTTTTCAAAGGCAGAGATTGGTTCCACGCTGTCATAAAATCCTTCAATAGTAACATTACCATCCTTATCAGTCATGGATGCCAGCAAGTGCGCCATCATTTGACCAGGCACAGGTGCCCAATTGCCATAATGACCGCTATGCAAAGGGCGATTAGGGCCATAGGCTACCAACTGCATGCTGGTTACTCCCCTGCCTCCAAATTTGAAGGATGGGTCTCCTGTTTGGTAGACTGCTCCATCCACCAGCAGCCACACCGATATGTCTTTGAATAATTCGCCATACTTGGTCATGTAAGTTTCAATGTGTGGAGAGCTTGATTCTTCTTCACCATCAAAGAACAATTTGATATTAGAGGTAAGGCCTATTTTAGAAGCTTTCAATGCATCGATGGCTGCCATCATCGCAATGATAGGTGCTTTGTCATCGCTGGCGGAGCGCCCGTACATTCTCCAGTCTTCATTGATGGGTTCACCCGCCTTGGGCATTGGAACTGATTTGCCGCCTTCATACATGGCTTTGTCAAACAACTCCGCATTAAAGGCATCTATTTTCCATAAAGCAGGATCAACAGGCTGGCCATCGTAATGGGCATAGAAACACAGCGTGCGTGTAGCACCTTTCACTTTATATTCACCATATACGATCGGAGGTGCACCGGGTTCTTGCAGCAGACGCATGGCAAAACCACGGTCAGCAAACATCTTTTTAATCTTCTCCGCGTTGCGTTGAATGTTGGGCAAATCGGACGCATGATTAGGAATGCTAATCAAATCTTTTAGTTCCGTCAGAATATTTGCCCCATCTTTTTTAATCCATTCTCGGCTGGCTTTAACGGAAGGTTGGGCAAATAACAAAGAGGGAATAAAAAGGAGTAAGTAGAATGCTTTCATGGTTGGCTTGGTCATATTTATTCAAAATACTCAAATCCATTTAAGATGACCAGACCGCCCCCTTCAAATCCGGCATTTAAAAAAAATTTTACACAAGAGGCATGCAGTCTGTTACTTGGTATTAATGACCGCTACCGCCTCCATCTCCACCAGGTATTCATCTTTGTACAATGAATAAACACCGACCAATGTGTTGGCAGGCATGTCTTTTTCGCCCAGTATCTCTTTTCGCACACTTCTAAAAATGTCGAGATCGCTTTCTTTGTAGCGCACGATGTAGGTATTCATCTTTACCACATCTGAGAACTGCGCTCCGGCATCCGACAATTGTTTCTTCAGATTCATAAAAGACGAACGAATTTGAGTTTCCAGGTCTTCACCCTCTCCTACCTGACCTGAGATATAGATGGTTTTTGTTTTTCCGGAAGTGACTACCACTGCATGCGTATAGCCTGGCCCCGGATTGACATATTCTTTTTTAATTTGGGCCTCAGCCGATCCATACAGGCAGGCAAGAAAGATAATTAGCGTGATTGGTTTCATAATGGGGGATCTGTTTACTTGTTAGCTTTAATATATAGCGTTTCTTCCATTCTCCCGCTATTAGCGTTATGTTTATTCGCTACCGGTTTTCTTAAGTTTATAGTATGAAGATGACACGCAGAGAAAACCTTAAATTATTAGGTGCGATGGGCGTTAGTTCTCTCGCTCCTTCGTGGCTGGCATTTGAAGATGCTATCATTAAAAGACGCATTCCATCCACCGGAGAAATGTTGCCTTCCATTGGTTTGGGTACCTGGAAAACATTTGATGTGGGGCCTAAAGAGCGTGAGCCACAAAAAAACGTTTTGATCAATCTGCTGGCAAAACAGGGAACCGCAGTGGATACGTCTCCCATGTATGGTCAGGCTGAAGAAGTAATTGGCGATGTATCAAATGCACTCGGTAATAACAAACAGTTGTTTTTGGCGACCAAGGTCTGGACAACGGGGCGTGAAGCCGGAGTGGCACAAATGAACAAATCATTTTCTTTATTAAAACGGAAGCAAATTGAGTTGATGCAAGTTCACAACCTTGTGGATTGGAAAACACACTATAAGACCTTGCAACAGTGGAAGGAAGAAGGGAAAATAAAATACATTGGTATTACACATTATGTCAACAGCGCTCATGATGAAATTGCCGACATCATTAAGACTACTCCAATGGATTTTGTACAGATCAACTACTCCCTCACAGCAAGAAATCTGGAGAAAAAATTACTTCGCTTTGCTGAAGAAAAAAAGGTTGCGCTGATGATCAATCAACCTTTTAATGGAGGAAATATTTTTGATTTGGTACGCAACAAAACTGTCCCTGCCTGGGCTGCTGAGTTTGACTGCACTTCCTGGCCTCAATTCTTTCTTAAATATATACTTGCCGACCCCGCGGTAACCTGCATCATTCCGGGCACCTCTAACCCAATTCATATGTTAGAAAATTCAGCAGCCGGAATAGGGAAATTGCCCAATGAAAAGCAACGCCAACGGATGATTCAGTTCATTGAAGCATGATCCTTGGTGCTGTTTACACCTGGAAAATGGATGTGATATCCCTTTCGATGCGCCTGGGTCTTTTGGTATTGGCATCCAGTAAGCACCACAAGGTTTTGGCAGCGACCAGTATTTTTTCTGTTTTTTGATTACGTATTTCCACGTGTCGTTCGGACTTTACGCCTTCTGACCAGGCTACCCATGTTTTTGCTATTAATACTTCCCCTTCAACGGCCTGTCCTTTATAATCCACTTCGTGACGCAACACCATCCAAATGTACTTTTTCTGCACTTCTCTTGGCGCCAAACTTTCCCAATGGGCTTTGGCTACCTCTTGTGCCCATTGCACATACACCACATTGTTGACGTGATTGAGTTCATCAATGTCATCAGGTGTTACAGTTATGATATGCTCAAAAGTTTTCATGGATGATGTCTATAGATCAGGCATTGCTTCTCTCTGAAGGTGATCTCCTTTTCCAACGTTGCCCCTACTGCCATGGCCACTTTGATTGAGTTTTGATTCTCAGCAATTATTAAGCTGATCAGCTTGCAGTTTTCAAGTGCATCAAAAGCCATGTCTTTTACAGCACGCGCTGCTTCACTGGCAAATCCTTTTCCCCAGACTTGGGGAGCCAATCCCCATTTTATTTCAGGTTCAGGCCAATCATTGGGATACCATAAACCGACCACCCCTACTACATTACCAGAGGCTTTCTCCACTACGGCATAGGGTCCATAACCCCTCAGCTGCCAGTGTCCGATCATACTCGACATAGTTCTCCAGGTCTCTCCTTCTGTGAGTGTACGGCCAATGGTATATTTCATACAAGATTCATCAGAATAATACCGATGCAGCGCTTTCCAATCTTCATTTTGAAAAGTTCGGAGCAGCAGTCGGTTAGTCTCCAGTTTGGTGGGCACTAAGAAATTCATTGACTAATTACTTCTATTAAAATAAATTTTTAAATCAGCGTACATCTGGTTGCCAGCTTCATCTGTTGGGTCCAAACTCAAACCCGACCTTACGGCTGTAAGCGCATTTTTATAATCTTGTTTTTTAATAAATGAACGCGCCAGAAAAAAGTAGCCAAGGGCCAGGTTCGGTTCAATCTCTACTGCCTTTTTATACCACACGATGGCATCATCCGTATTATTGTTTCGGTAATGACAGTTGCCAATATTAAAATAGGCAGAACCATTCCATGGATTTATGCTATTGGCTTGCTTATAGGCGGCCAATGCTTCAGGGGTGCGCTGTAGTTTAAACAATACATTTCCTTTGTTCAGCCATGCATCATAATTATTGGGATCCGTTTTAATCGCCCTGTCCAGCATCTGCATGGCCATTGTATTGGACTCGAGGGCAGCATAAGCAATGGCCATATTGATCATTACCACCGCGCTGTTGGGTACAATTTCCAGACTCTTTCTATAAATTTCAATGGCCTCTTCATAACTTCCTTTCTCTTCAAATTTTTTCGCCATCACAGGTAGTGCGTTGGCCCATCTTTTCATCACCTTTCTTCTGTTTGCCTCATCCATCTGATTTAATTTGTCTACCAATAAGTTGTGAATCTGATCATCGTTGTCGTTGGTTAAATGTAAACTTGCCATCGCAACCGATTGAATATCGATGTTCATGTGTGATACATAATTTTTGATCTTGCTTACCGTCTTGTCATCCAGATCCATGTTGGGTTTCAGATAGTTGAATGCGAATTGGGAGATCCCTGCCATTTGTCCCATTGCATGATTGGAAGAATCCGGGAGCAACAAGTCGCTGGCATCAAACAGGCTCATACTGGGATTGAACCTGATCAGCCGCTCCACCATATCATTGTGTGGTTTTATTTCACCATACCACTCCTCTACTTTGCTTTGCAGAAATGCAATGCTCTTGTCTTTGTGGCATTGTACACAGGCAGTTTCTATGCCTATACTATTATCAAAGGCTGGCCGTGGGATAGGAATGGTATGATCTGAACGTGCAAAGCGAAGGTGTTCTCCAATCGCTTGCTGTTGCAGGTAAGGCATGTGGCACGATACACATTTACTTCCTTCAGAACCAATTTTATGAAAAGTATGTGATTTGATATCGATGGTTTTGCTACCATGGCAAGAAGTACATTGACCATCATCAAATGGACTTGCCAACACTTGTCCATTCACATCACGATAAGATTGCTCATGCGGGTCGTGGCAACTCACGCAAGTCATCGATCCGTTGATGTAGCAATCGCTGCTCAGGTGGTTGAGTTGATACGCAAACTCCTTAATACGTCCATCTGGATGGTATGGATTTTCTTTTTCTGTGCCTAACATCGGAAATTTAACAGAATAGAATTCTTCCAAATCCTTACCGGGCAGAAAACCGGGTTGCAGGGAATTTTTTAACGAGTGGCACCTGAAACAGGTTTCCAATGAGCCCTCTTTGTCCAGGGTCAGCAACGACTTCAATCCCAGCGAACTCTTCTCTTTCCAGTCGGTACCAGCAACAATTTGAAGGTGTTCTTTGCCTGGGCCATGGCACGATTCGCAGTTGACAGCCAGCGTAGTAAATTTGGTGCTGAATATTTTTTTGTCCAGCGCATATTCCAACTGTATCTGACTACCATGGCATCCTTGACAATTTGATTTCTCAAGGTGTGTACCCAATACCCTTGAAGGAAGCCATTCACTTTCCTTATCAATAATTCTATCCTGTGTAATGGGCACCCATCCTTCTCCTTTACTTGTTTCGCCAAACCATACCTTTTCATCTCTTATAAAATCAAAAGGCAACATGCGCATGGTACCATCAGGAAAATAACTGAAATAGGTTTGCGTGCCTCCAGCGATCATGTGTCCTCCACCCACCACACCATCCACTTTATATACTTGCTCAGGCAGACCATCTGTTTTTAGGTTAAACATATAGTCACCATTGGCAGCCCTGTAGGGTGTGAGTACAGCATCCTTAAATCTTCTGGGTTTTCCATCGAAGAGCCCAATTATCTTCACGTCTTCCGGTGATCCACCCGCCTGGCCGTGCGTTGATTTTTTCCATTTATTATAAATATCAGCGTGACAGGATGAGCAGGCCTCTGCACCCACAAAATCTTCAAACACTACTTTGTCCAACATCTTTGCAGGCATTGCAGGAAATGGCTTTCTTAGTGACACTTCTGCTTTGTCCTTGCCGGCCCATGTTCCAAAATCTACCCAGCTAAAAATGGCATAACCAATTGCCAAAACGGCCATCACCATCAGCACAATGGTGCCGGTACTTCTTTTGCTTTTGCCCGCAGGTTCATCGTTGGCTGAAGGTTGCTTTGGTCCCGTTGGTTTTAAATGGTTAACCTTATGTTTTCTCTTTCTCCCCATTATTTAACGGTTTTGTTGTCAGAAGACCATTTTGGTGGATTACAGCTGCATAATTCTCGCATGTACTGCACAAGACCTGTTATTTCTTCATTGTTCAAAGTATTTCCCCATGCGGGCATAAGATGACTCTTGTTCAAAATGTAACCTCCGGCAAATATGCCATCAAACAGTGTATCATCAGGTTTTTCCGACATATATTTCGCATCAGCATGTTGGGTTGGCGGTGTGATCAAATAGGCAGCATTGAATCCATCACCGTTTCCATTTTCACCATGACAAATTGCACATTTGCTCAAGTAGATGTCCTTTATAGATAGTTGATCACGTTGTAAAGTGATTGGATGATCCACCAATGATAAATACTTACCTTGAGGAAGCGAATCTCCAAGATGTGTCAAATAATTGATCAACTGATTCCTCAAGTTGGAAGGCATGGCAATTTGAGGCATGATGGTACCAGGCATTGCTGCTTTGGGGTTAGATATAATTGCTGCTATGTATTCAGGTTTTAGTCGTGCGTTTAAATTTGATAGCTCAGGCCCTATCTTTCCACCTTTCCCTCCCAATGAATGACAACCCAAACAGGGTAATTTTTCATCCAGCATAACTTCCACTTTATTTGAAATAAATTGAGATGGTTCGTCAGGATGGTTTGCCATTTTAAAATTCTCATTGGAAAAAATAAAACTGGTTATGCTATCCACTTCTGCAACGGATAAACTGAAGTCCGGCATGCGGCTTCCGGACCCGGGATAAAAACCAAAAGGTCGAACAGCATAGGGGTTGCTTAGATAATTCTTTACCCAGTCTTTATTAAGGTGAGAATTGATGGTAGTCAGATCAGGACCAACAGGTGCATTCCATTGTGCATCCTCACCAGATAAATGGCAGCCTGCGCAATTTTGTGACAGGTAAATTTTCTTACCTACCTCAACAGTAATTTGTGGATTTGCCGCTTTTACTTTTTCAAATTGTTCACGCGTTTTATCATGGCCTTTGTCTTTTAGCGACATTAGGTACGCACTCAGGTTTTCTATTCTTGAGGTCGCATTTTCCAGCGAAGCCTCCAATTCAGTGCTATCTGCATTCAAATGATACAACAAGCCAGGCATGATGCTTTCTTTACCAATGAAAACACTTGGTGCCGCTATAAACTTTTTCAGCCATTTTTCGTTGATCTTGCTGCCCGTATTAGATAAATCAGAGATTACAGCTGTATTGCTTCCATCCACAGCATGACAAACATTGCAAGACAGTGTGCGAAAGTCTTCCTTTCCCAACTTAGGGTCTCCTGTATTCTTAAATTCAGGAAACCTAACATTAGGGATATCCCTTTTCTCTGCAAGATAAATTGCCAGGGCCAGGGCTTCCTTTTCGTCAAAATCAAAGTCAGGCATTCTTGATAACCCAATGTGATTTCTAACTTTAGAAGGACGTTGCAAATAATTGAATAAATATTCAGGCTGGTACCTAAGTCCTGCATGAGACAAGTCTGGCGCCTTTGTTTTAATTGTGTTGTTACCTGTGTTATTTCCATGACAATTCAAGCAGCCCAATTGATCAATGTATTCCTTCGAAGAGTTGGCAACCAGTACTGGTATATCATAGGATCCTGCCGAAGTGGATAGTGGATTTCCGGACTGATCATTATTGGTTTTACAACCAGATAACAGAAATAGGATTAAAGTGAGGTAATGAAAATAATTCGATAAATTATTCATATGCTATCAAAAACAATATAAATCGTTTTTCTGAATATTTGACGAAATATTATGTAACGACACTGAATTTGAGTGAAGTTTTTATGAGAAAAAAATTGTCATTTTTCACAAAATGGTTTTCATATAAAATACAAGTGAATTCCTCGAAAATATAATTCACTAAATATTCGGTGGAACCTCTTTTACTCCTGAATAACCGTCTTATTTTTGCCGTCTCTTTGAACACCGATTTCAACATGGATAATATATCACGCATTGCCTCGGAACTCAATCTCACCTCCAAGCAGGTACAGGTTGTGGTCGATTTACTTACTGCAGGCTCCACCATTCCTTTCATTGCCCGATACCGCAAAGAAATGACCGGTACCCTGGACGAGGTGGCGCTGGCTGCTATTCGCGACCGTCATGAGCAACTGATGGAATTGGACAAGCGCAGAGATGCTATTTTGAAGTCGATTGAAAAGCAACAATTGCTTACACCAGAATTGGAAAAGCTTATACTCAACGCGGAGACACTCACAGCGTTGGAGGACATTTATTTGCCTTACAAGCCCAAGCGCAAAACACGTGCTACAGTTGCCAAGGAAAAAGGATTGGAACCATTGGCTGTGCGACTCTATGAACAAACTCAATTCAATGTAACAAGTGAAGCACAGGCGTTCATTAATACAGAATTGGGAGTAAACAATGAAGAGGAAGCTTTGGCGGGTGCACGAGACATCATTGCGGAATGGGTAAGTGAAAACCAGGAGGCACGTCAAAATATCAGGGAACTCTTTTGGAAGGAAGGGGTAATCCAGTCTTCGGTTGTAAAATCAAAAGTTGCAACAGAAGAAGCACAGAAGTTCAAAGATTACTTTGAATGGAAGGAGCCCATCAGTAAAACACCATCGCACAGGTTGTTGGCCATGCGCAGGGCTGAAAAAGAAAGTTTTGTCACCTTAGACATCGCACCGGAAGAAGCGCGTGCTTTTCAAATTCTTGAAAAACAATTTGTAAAAACAAGCTCACCTGTAGGGGAACAAGTGGCGCTGGCCGTGAAAGACAGTTATAAGCGATTGCTGAAGCCATCACTTGAAACGGAGGTAAGGGTAGAAACAAAAATGAAGGCAGATCAGGAAGCCATCAAAGTGTTTGCCTCCAATCTCAAAGAACTATTATTAACCTCTCCCCTTGGTCAAAAAAGAGTACTGGCTCTTGATCCCGGTTTTAGAACCGGTACAAAATTGGTTTGTTTGGGTGAGCAGGGAGAATTGTTATTTGATTCTGTTATTTATCCCAACGAACCTCAGCGAGAAACCTCAAAGTCAGGAACCATTATTTTAGGATTGTGTGATCGATTTAAAATAGAGGCGATTGCTATTGGTAATGGAACCGCCAGCAGGGAAACTGAAGCCTTTGTAAAGGCGATTGGGTTGCCCAAAGAAATCATTGTGGTTATGGTCAATGAAAGCGGGGCTTCCGTATATTCCGCTTCTGATGTGGCCAGAGAAGAATTTCCTGACAAAGACATTACCGTACGTGGCGCTGTGTCTATTGGTAGGCGTTTGATGGATCCGCTGGCCGAATTGGTAAAGATTGATGCCAAATCCATTGGCGTGGGTCAATATCAACACGATGTAGATCAGACCAAATTGAAAGCCGGACTGGATGATGTAGTGATGAGCTGTGTTAACTCTGTAGGCGTGGAAGTAAATACCGCCAGCAAAGACCTCTTGTCTTATGTATCGGGTCTTGGGCCCCAATTAGCAAAAAGTATTGTTGAGTACAGAAATCAAAACGGTGCGTTTAAAGATCGCAGTTCGTTGACCAAAGTACCCAGACTGGGAGACAAGGCTTTTGAACAATGTGCAGGCTTTCTTAGAATTCGCGACTCCAAAAACCCATTGGATGCCAGTGCTGTACATCCTGAGCGTTATGCCCTGGTAGAGCAGTTTGCCAAAGACCTGAATTGTACCATTAAAGACCTGATGACCAGCGCAGAGCTTCGTAAGAAACTGGATTTAAAAAAATACGTTACCGAGGCGGTGGGACTTCCCACCCTTACCGATATACTTGCCGAACTGGAAAAACCAGGACGTGACCCGCGTGAGAAGTTTGAAGTATTTTCTTTTCAGGAGGGGGTAAACGAAATCAAGGATTTGAAGATTGGTATGGTATTGCCTGGCATTGTTACCAACGTAACCAATTTTGGCGCATTTGTAGATATCGGTGTACATCAGGATGGGCTGGTGCACATCAGTCACCTTAGTGATCAGTTTGTAAAAGATCCCAATGCTGTCATCAGCGTACAGCAAAAAGTGCAAGTGACAGTAATGGAAGTAGATGTACCGCGAAAGCGCATTGCGTTGTCAATGAAAAGCGATCCCTTCGGAGCAAGTCCTGCCGCCAAAAAAGAACCTGGAAAACGTGATCAAAAACGCGCTGTGCCAACGTCTACAAGAAAAGAAGAAAGTATGGAGGACAAGTTGGCGCAATTGAAGGCGAAGTTTGGAAAGTAACTAATCATTAATTGGTGCTGTCTTCACATCATACACTTTCATCCCCCGGGCTTTGTAATTATGAAGTGCAGAAGGATGATCCAAACTACAGGTGTGCACCCACACCCGTCTGGCCTCCAGTGCCCAGGCTTCGGCAATGGCACAGGACAGCAAGTGGCTGCCTATCCCCTTCCCAATAAATCGTGGGGATAATCCAAAGTATTCAATTTTGACATTGCCTTCCTCCTCCCTGTGTAATTCGAAATAACCGGCTGGTGTACCTGAATAATAAGCCACATAGGTTTTCAGGTTTTCATCTTCAGCATACATGCGCCAATCCTCCTCACTCCAACTTAACTTATCCGTCCAGCTCCATTGCTCCCCCACCAACTGATACAGAAAACGGTTGTATCTATACTCCTTGATCTTTACTTCAACAACTTGCAGGTTTTTATCCTGGAGATACCTGGGTGTAAAATCAGCTTGATCAAGCAATTGCAGGTACCAGGTGGTTATGGATTCATTCATACCTACAAGATAGATTTGGGTACCACGCCTCTCCACCAAATGCGAAATTGTTTCCACCACCCTGCTTCCGAATCGGGGTTAAATGCAGCTGTAGTATGCCATGCATTCTCTGGCCTCATGTCTACTTCCATGGCATCGAACAAGTTTTTTGCTACAACCGGATCATGGATCACTGTAATACATTCTGTATTTAAATTGGCACTCCTGGGGTCAAGATTAAAAGTACCGATGATAGCCATTTTCTCATCGATCACCATGGATTTTGCATGTAGCCCAAAGATGGGCTTGTAGTCTATTTCCTTTTGAAGTGCTCCGGTCATGATTTCAAAACGAATAGCTGCATCCGGCTTGAATTCGTAAATGTCAATTCCTATTTCCAAAAGTTTTTGCCTGTCACGGGCATAGCCACTGAAAGCTTCCAGATTATCTGTAGACGACATACTGTTGGTCAGTATTTTCACTTTCACGCCACTTTCTATCGCAGCTTTGAACAGTTGCTGACTTAAGTCAGTGGTAACAAGATAAGGCGACTGAATGGTAATGGATTGTCTGGCATTATTAATTAGCTCAATCAGATAATCCGTACTTGCTCCTCCACCTTGCAAGCCGTTGAGTCCATCGTTCTTGCCAGGGTTATCCGATATGTAGGAGACGCTATCCACCCAAATCAACTTGCCACTATTTTGAATCGTGTTAAAAGCAACTGGAACTGATGCAATTTTTTCCCGAACCTGCGGCCAGAAATTATTCGGATCACATGCATATTGGTGAATGTAATTGTATATCGCTGCTGTCTTTAAATCATCCTCAGGCTTTACCAACTTTTCCAGTGGGGCACTTAAATCACTGTTCCAAAATTCTTCGAAAGAATACCCAATATCCTGGACCACCTTCCCAACTAACAATACATCCCTGTCCCTGAAGTTGTACTCATGATCGTAGTCGAAGTACTCATCTGCAATATTTCTTCCTCCTGTGATCACCACTTTATTATCCACTATGAAGGTTTTATTGTGCATGCGCTGATTGAAACCCTGAAAATTACTGGTGAGACTCCATAATTTCTCCGGAAGATTTTTGCCAATGTTGGCGGTAGGATTATATATCCGAATTGACAGATTGGGATGCGCATTTAAGGCAAGCAAATCATTGGCATCTGCTTCTACCATAATATCATCGACCAACATGCGCACTTTTACTCCTCTGTCTGCAGCCCTCAACAAATAATCAACGGCAATCAACCCGATGTTATCTGCGGAAAAAATAAAGTATTGGATGTCAATCGTTTCGTCAGCGGATTCGGTCAACCATGCCCTCGCTATCATAGAATTGTCGCCCTCTTCTAATGTGTAAACTCCAGTTTTGGCTGACATCAAGTCCTTGAATGGGTCAAGTTGTGCCGAAAGCGAGTGCGTGCTGTCCAAATGAATTTTCGCACAGAAGTCATCATCTATCGAAGGATAACGTTCCCCGCTCGTTGCACATCCAAAGGATACCCCAATGAGAAGTATACCAACCAATCGGAATACGCTTATTATTTCAACCGCTTTACTCATTGGATTGATAGGATACAACCATTTGTTTTTGCGATCCAATTCCATCGATACCCAATTCAACCACTTCCCCTGGTTGGAGATACTTTGGTGGTTTCATGCCAGCTCCAACACCCGAAGGAGTGCCCGTAGCCAAAACATCTCCAGGTAATAAAGTAATCATGGTGCTGACATAGCTGATGAGTTCTGCGACACTAAAAATCATATCACTTGTGTTGCCATCTTGCATGGTCTTACCATTTACTTTTAACCACAATCGCAAACGCTGTGGATCCTTGATGGCCTCAGGAGTAATAAGGTATGGTCCAAGAGGTCCAAATGTGTCGGGGCTCTTTCCTTTTGTCCACTGCCCCGTTCCCTCTTTCTGCCAACTGCGTTCAGTGTAGTCATTCATAATGGTATAACCTGCTACATAATCCAATGCATCGGCTACCTTCACGTGTTTAGCTTTCTTACCGATTACAATTGCCAGTTCAACTTCCCAATCCACTTTCTCTGCATTCTTGGGAATCACTACGGGATCGTTTGGTCCCATCAAAGATGTTGTTGCCTTCATAAATATGATCGGTTCCTCAGGGACTGCAGACCCGGTCTCCTTAGCATGTTCTACATAGTTTCGACCGATGGCCACTATTTTTGACGGACGTGCTATACAAGTTGCCAAACGAGATTCACTCGGTACTTCAGGACAGCTTTTCAAATTGGCGGCTACCCACTTTCTTAATCTGACAATTCCATCTTGTTGAAAAAACTGTTCATTATAATCTTCACCAAAACCTGATACATCCAACATCTTTCCGTTGGGAAGTACAACCCCTGGCTTCTCGGCACCCACTTCGCCAAAACGAAAGAGTTTAGTAATTAATTGATCTTGTGCATCAGTAGGTTGGATACAGGCTGTCAGCGACAGGATACACAACAACAAGAACGTTTTAGGTAGGAATTTCTTCATAGCAATTGAGTTGAACTGATCACTAAAGTTAGGATAATTTGATCAATCAACTGCATTTCCATTCTGCCCCTCAATATTTACTGGCAGTGCCTATGGCATCTAATTTGAAAGATAATTAAGCTTTTTTTAGCTGCAGGATCTCTGCCGTCCGTTTTCTTGTTGTCTCCAATTGTCCTTCATTTTCAGATAAGGACACACCAAATGAGGGCACCATCTCTTTTAATTTGGTCTGCCACTTCTCTGCTTTCCCTTCTACCCCGAAACACCTGGTGATCAAATCCAACATCACGGCTGCTGCTGTTGACGCTCCTGGCGAAGCGCCAAGTAATGCCGCCACTGTGCCATCCTTCGATACTACTACTTCCGTTCCAAACTCAAGCACTCCACCTTTTTCTTTATCTTTTTTAATTACCTGCACCCGTTGACCAGCTTCCTTCAATTCCCAGTCGGTGAGTTTGGTAAAAGGAATGTATTCGCGCAAAGCGGCATGTCTTTCCTCTGGAGTTTGTCTTACTTGTTCGATCAAATATTTCGTTAGCGGCATATTTTTCAATCCAGCAAAAATCATGGGAATGGCGTTGTCTGGACGAATGGAGCTTGGCAAATCCATTAATGAACCGTTCTTTAAAAACTTAGTAGAAAATCCAGCAAAAGGTCCGAACAGTAATTCTTTTCTTCCATTGATCATACGGGTATCGACATGTGGTACCGACATAGGAGGCGCACCTACAGAAGCCTTGCCATAAACCTTTGCATGGTGCTTTGCCACAAGTTCTTCATTAAGGCACTTCAGCCACAACCCACTTACAGGAAATCCACCGTAACCTTTTCGTTCGCTTATCTCTGCCCGTTTTAGCAGGTGCAGTGTAGCTCCGCCTGCGCCAATAAATACAAACCTACTATTGCACTTTTCTTTCTTTCTATTTAGCAAATTCCTTACAAACACATCCCATCCTCCTGTGCCATCCGGATCCAGGTCAAGGGCTTCCGTATTATAATGAATAGTAACGCCCGGCATTTGTTCCAGCTGGCGAATCATGCAGCGGGTCAGGTTTCCGAAGTTAACATCAGTACCAATATCCATACAAGTGGCCGCTACGGTTTGCGTGCTCTTTCTTCCACGCATCACAACAGGAGCCCATTCTGACATCCTATCTCTGTCTTCAGTATAAATCATGCCTCTGAAAAGCGGACTTTCCTGCATTAGGTCATATCGCTTTTTGAGGTAAGTGACATTGTCCTCACCCCACACGAGGCTAATGTGCGGAACCTGTGTAATGAACTCGTGAGGCTGGATGTACTTTTTTTGAACGAGGTATGCCCAAAACTCGCGTGACAATTCAAATGACTCCGCTATCCGGGTGGCTTTGTAAATATTAATAGAACCATCAGGTTTTTGTGGTGTATAGTTCAATTCACAAAATGCCGAGTGGCCTGTACCTGCATTGTTCCATGCATCGGAACTTTCAGTACCTGCCTCATCTAATCTTTCAAAAATCTGTATTGTAATATCCGGATCAAGTTCTTTCAGCATCATTCCGAGTGTTGCACTCATGATGCCTGCTCCCATCAATACCACATCTGTTTCCTTGACCAAGGACTTAATCGTATGTGTCATAGTTGGTTTGGGCTTAAAGCCTACCAATTTAGAGGATCACCGGACACAAAGCAATAAAAAAGCCCTGCAACCTACCGCTGCAGGGCTTGAATACCTGGTTTCTATTTAATTTCTAATGAAGCTTCCGTTCACAGCAGACCAGAATTCATTGGTGCCGCCAGTTCCACTCCAGGAAGCAAAATTAAATGTGTTGGTTCCATTTGTTGTGCCTTGCACCACGTACGCCTTCACAGCCTGTCCACCCCTGTTCCACGTCAGTGCTTTCTTACTTTGACATTGTTCGGGCACACCACCAAAACCTTGCAGGAAATAGGCTTTTCCAGCGCCATATACTTTGGAGGTACCATTACTTTCTATCAGTACACTGGTGGCTTCATCAACTCCTACCCCCCTCACATTGGTATAGCTCACGCCAAAGTCTTGCACCAGCCTGGCCATAAAAGTAAAATGCCTTCCCTGACGGCTGCGTTCGTTGTAGTGGGAATCCGTTATTAGATTTGACAAATAATTTACAGATAGGAATCCTCCACCTCCAAGGCCCTCCATGTTTTTATCATAAGGATTGGCCAAAGCAGCAGCTGACGTTACCGACCCACGAAAAGCACCATAGTAGTATTGTCCCAGTATTGCCAACCCTGCACTTGTACCCCCAATGGGAACATGTTTGGTATTGATTGCATAATTAATGGCATCTTCCAGTTTGGTATCCTTCCAGAAGTTGACATAATCGGATTGATCACCCCCTGCGATAAAAATAGCTTCCGCATTGCGAACAATGGTTTCAGTAAGCGCATGATCTGCATCTGCACGTGAGTCTACAATAATAGTTTCTACAGAATTGACTCCACCAATTACAGTGTATACATAATCGTTGTATCCATTGGAGCCGGAAGAACGCAACACCACAAAATCTCCTCCACCTGATTTACTGGTTAAAAATTGAAAGGCGGCTGTTTCTGCATTGGTATCCGAATCGGCACCCCCTATCATGGCTATTCCAAAGCTAGTGGTAGTCACCACATCCGCAGGATCGCCAGTGGTATAAATTACCGGTGCTGAACTACCTCCTCCACCTCCAGCGGGGCCTGCATTTACCTCCGGAGAAGACTCTCCTTTTTTGGCGTTGGTAGTAATGAATTCATCGGAACATCCGATTACTAGGATAAGGCCTATTGAAAGCAATAAGCGCAATGAACTTTTTTGCATAAATTATAGGGTTAGTTGCTTCCTACATTTTTAACCTCTTCGGTTTATAGGAGTTCATTCAATTTACAAACTTTACCCAATTAAAAAAGAAGAACCTTAGCCTGTAAAAGGTGTGCTTATAAAAGATTGAAGGTAATTGTTTAGTGGGCTATCCATCCGCCATCGGCTACCACCACATGGCCATTCACAAAGGAAGCATCATCGGAAGCCAGGAAAAGAGCAATTTTAGCAATTTCCTCAGGTTTGGCGCTTCGGGGATTTAACCCCATGCCTTCCATTATCCTTTCGTTGACTATCGGAGTAATCCGGGTCATGTCAATTGTTTCACCGATGTTGGTTTCAATTGCTCCCGGGGCAATGGCATTGCACCTGATTCCTGTCTTGGCATAAACATGTCCGGTATTTTTAGTTAAGCCTATCAAGCCATGTTTACTGGCGGTATAAGCTGCACCAGCCCTGCCACCTCTCAAGCCAGCAACTGAAGCAATATTGATAATAACTCCCTTTTCTTTCGGTAAGAATATATTGATTGCTTTTCGCATCGCCTGAAATGGGCCAGTCAGATTGATGGCAATCACTTTTTCCCAAACTTCATTTTCGAGTTCACCTACCGGTGAAAAGTTATCCATAATTCCGGCATTGTTAACCAGTATATCAAGGGTACCGTACTGTGACAAGGCGACTTCAAACATATTATTAATGTCAGCCTCTACGCTCATGTTGGCGATTAACGTAGTGACTTCACCACCTGACTTTTCAATATCCTTTTGAAGGAGCGTCAATCTTTCTTTATTGATATCTGTAGCTACCACCTTACCACCTTCCTCTGCAAATAGTATTGCAATTGCTTTTCCCATTCCGGAGCCAGCTCCAGTTATCAAGGCCACTTTATCTTTTAATTTTTTCATTGTATGTATTTTTTTATGCCATGTGTGCAACACAACTTCACATATTATCACTCCTGCCTATAAAAATACCCTACACTTGGAAGTACAGCAATGATATTGCTCACCCAGAAAGGTGAGTTTGCTTTATGTCAATGATGGAAAGTCAGAAGAAGCTACCAAGTAGACCAGCTTCATATTCAAACTGATTGGTTATTTAATTGCCTTAAGCACCAGTTCGGTTAAATATTCAGTGATTCCTTCCTCCTGTTCTTTGGGAATTTCGGTAAGTGACGGAAGGTGCCTGGCAAAATACCGTTGGTCGTAGGAGGTTTCGATTACTGTAGAGATCAAAGCCGTTGGATAACGGTAATCGGGATTAATTTCACTTACAATGGAAGCAGCCTTTTTACAAAGTTTTTTATAACTGAGAAAAAGTCCTTGTTTGTTTTCCTCATCCACCGTTTTGGTCAGATAAACTTTCTGTGATTCTACGATAACAATTCTATAAAGGGCAGCTTCATCTACCTGGGGTACATGAGGTTCCTGCTCCAGGGGCGAGGTTAGAAGTTGAAGTGCAATTTTTAATCTTTGCTCTGGCGATTTAATGTTGGCTGTAGATAAAGTAAGCCTGTACTCCATCCAAGTCCAATACCAGGTGAGGTGATAAATTAACAGCTTGTGTTTGTTTTCAAAATAGCGATAAATAGAGGCTTCCGTACATTGAATTTTGTCAGCCAGCTTTTTAAAAGTGAAAGCTTCAAAACCCAACTCATCGATTAATCCAATGCTATGCAGAACAATATTTCTTCCAAGCTCAGATGAAGTAGGATCTTTAGTGAAGATCTTTTCATCAATTTTAATCAGAATATTAGGTGTATCCTCTATTTTCAACTTATCTTTTGTTATAGGCAGTTCTCCTGAATTGTAACATTCATTTGCAACAACTCCAAAGAACTGCCCCTTTGTTAGATAGCTAGTGCTGCTTTCGCCACAGTTTTTTCTGTAACGATTTCATCGTCATAAAAATCAACAACCCCGGTCTCTACATCGTACATCCCGCCTACCAAAGCAATCTCACCATTTTCAATCATCTCTTTTAGGATAGGACTGTTCTTTAAAATTTGTCTTTTTGTATGTCTAACGTTTAAAGAAGCGACTTTTTCCACAAATGCTTCATTGCTGGCATTTCTGTTTTCTTTGATCGATTTTTCCGCATCAATGGCTGGTTTTACTTTTTCCAACAATGCAGAAAGGTTACCCATTTGTACGTGATCGCATGCCCCTTTTATCGCACCGCATCGGGTATGTCCTAGTACGACTACAATTTTGGCACCGGCTACCTTGCATGAAAACTCCATACTGCCCAGGATATCTTCATTCAGGATATTTCCCGCGATACGTACGCTGAATACATCTCCCAGTCCCTGGTCAAAAATTAACTCTGCAGAAGTGCGTGAGTCAATGCAGCTTAGAATCACGGCAAATGGATGTTGACCACTTGAAGTTTCGTTGACCTGCTGCAACAAATTGCGGTTCATTTTCAGGTTACTTACAAATCGCTCATTGCCCTTTTTCAAAAGGTCAATTGCTTCAATTGGGGTGATCTTATCTCTTACTTCCTTGGTTAGTGTTCTCATGATTATCTATTTATAATTTATATGTCTTTTCCGGTTCGATAAAGTTGATCATTTCAACTTCTATGTTTTTATTTTTGGCGTTACTCTCATAATCCTTGATCAGTTCTACCACATCATAAGCGATTGATTTCGATTTAGAGCAATCGATTATCACCTTAGAATTAGGAGGAATACTATCCAGGGACTTCACCACGTTGGCTTTGTTGAAAAACGAAACCTCTTCCGCCAGCGTGATGTGGTGTATCTGCTTGCCTCCTTCAGAAGTAATCAGGTCCTTCATATGGTGAGAGTTGCGATAGCTGTGACGCAGCGTATAGAAAATGCCAAAAAGAATTCCTACTGTTATACCCATCAACAGGTCAGTTGCCAAAATAGCTACTACAGTAGCAGTAAAAGGGATAAACTGCTCCCACCCCAACCTAAACATCTGTCTGAACAAGGAAGGTTTTGCCAATTTGTAACCCACCATCAACAGGATGGCTGCCAAGCTTGCCAAAGGAATCATGTTCAGTACACTGGCGATGGTGATGGCACTGATCAACAAAAATACACCGTGTAAAATGGCCGACATTTTTGTTTTACCGCCAAATGAAATGTTGGCAGAGCTTCTAACAATTACCTGAGTTACTGGCAGACCTCCAATCAAACCTGATACTATGTTCCCAAGTCCTTGTGCTTTCAGTTCTCTATTGGTAGGCGTTATTCTTTTGTAGGGATCAAGCTTGTCTGTAGCTTCCACACACAGCAAAGTTTCCAAACTCGCCACGATGGCAATCACTACTGCAATCTTATATACTTCAAAATTGGCTAGCACTGAAAAGTCCGGGAATGTAAACTGACCTATAAACCCAGTAAAGTCTTCCGGCACAGGTATTCTTACCACCTGATCTGCTGCCAGCGTAAAATCGAGCATCCCGTTCTGGAACATCATGTTCATCACGATACCCAGTACGACAACCACGATAGGTCCTTGCAACAATTGAAAAATTTTATGCTTCTTGGTGAGTACCTTATCCCACAGAATAAGTACAGCTAATGATAGTACGGATATGAGCACTGCTCCTGGAGTAAAATACTGCAGCGCTTTGCCTATTTCAGAAAAAGTGTTCTGACCATCACTTTGCATAAAAGACAAACTGCCCTCTTCGGCTTTGTCCCAACCCAAAGCATGCGGTATTTGCTTCAGAATGATCAACAAACCAATTCCCGTCAGCATGCCCTTGATCACTGAGGTAGGAAAAAAGTAGGCAATAAAACCTGCTTTGGCGTAACCTAAAATCATTTGAATAATTCCAGCTAGCACCACTGCCGTTAGGAATGCTTGCCAAGAACCTAACGATGCAATGGAAGACAGTACTATTACTGCTAGTCCTGCGGCAGGGCCACTCACCCCCAGGGGACTGCCGCTGGCGATACCTACAACTATACCGCCTACTATTCCGGCAATTATACCGGCAAACAAGGGGGCACCCGATGCAAGCGCAATACCCAAACACAAGGGTACGGCTACAAAAAATACAACAATACTTGCAGGTAAATCCTGCTTAAAATCTTTAAATAGCGTTTTCATTTATTATTAAATATTTAGATCAACTCATTCACATTTGAAACACCTGACTATAGGCAACCAATCAAATCAACCGGGATTTGATCAGAAAGAAGCGGTTAATTTGGGAGGTGTATATGGAGGATTAGTTTCTCCCGACTGTAAAGAAAAGTTCAAGTCATGGAATCGTGTAAATTCCTCAACGTGAGAAAATACTATCTCTGAATACACAAAGAAGGATTCATGATCTTCCAAAAGGTTGTCAATCACATCAGGCAGGCTCTCATTTCCAGGCATAGGAAGCGTAGCCTGCGTCAATTGTTCCTTCATTAATAAAGAAGTGCTCATGGCATTTAAAGCAGGCAGTTCAGCTATTTGTAATAGCAGGAGAATTAATAAAACACTAATGTTTGCCTTTACTTTCATCTTTGGGAGAAACAAAGATAAATGATAGTATTACTATTATACAAGGGTAGTAATACTTTTTATGGTAAAAGTGCCGTTTTGACTCCATAAAGCTTGTAATTATCTCACCATGATCTGAATAGCTCCAGCAGGACAGCCAATTCACTTCAATTTTAATAAGTCCAGCGCGCTGGCATTAATCACCATTATATATTCCTTAACAACTGATCTGTATCGAGAATTTCGGCAAACTCATCTTTCAAATTGGCCAACGTAGTCAGGTGTATGATCTCGGAAGAATATTTTTCTCCATTGATTCCCATCCTGTCAAAGGTTGCAGTTGCATCGGAAATCAAAATAGTATGGTACCCATAGTTGCCTGCCATTCGTGTGGTCGTGGATACACAATGGTTGGTGGTTAAACCCACTATCACCAGTGTATTAATACCCTGTTCATCCAGTTGTTCTTTCAAGTCGGTACCAATGAAAGCACTGTTTACATTTTTGGTTATGACAGGCTCTCCGGAAATGGGTTTTACACTATCATGAATTTCAAACCCCTTATGGGAGGCGTGCAGTTTGGAGTTAGGGTTTTGTGAACTATGTCTAATGTGAAAGACTGGCAAATTCAATGCCCTCCATTGATTTAAAATTTGTCCAGACTTTATTTCTGCATCCTTGTTGTTCCTGTTTCCTCCCCAGTAATCCTCATCCTCAAACCCTTTTTGAATATCAATCAGTAATAATGCTGGCTTTCTCTCTCTGAGTTTCATTTGGTTCAATATTATGCCGCTCAAAGTTAATAAAGAAATCAGCCTAACGTATTACCACATCTCAATATACCATGGTCATGGTATGGTGTTGCAGACTCATCCACTTTAACTATGCAATTGTAAATGGTTTAAATCCTTAAATGACAATAATGAATAAGACAAAAATTTGTGGAGCAATTTGTCTCACACTTGGTTTCCTTTTTAAACAATCTGACGGGTGGACACAGCTAAGTGAAGCTTACACGGATGGAAAAATTTTCAGAACAGCCCTATACTATGGTAAAATGACCAATGAATGGTCAGGTAAAATAGAGAACGAAACATTTGACGCTGTTGTGTTGGATATTAGCTTCAGCCGATCGCAGTACAGTAATTTTAAATTTCAATCCAGCCATCGATACAAAATCCTGGGAGATGTGATGGCCCTCCTCTATACCAAACCAGGCATTGCAGAAAAACCTAATCCGGGGACACCTACCCTTAGCAGCGTTTTTGGATGGCACAATTATGCACTGTCTCTGGTCTCTACTAAATACATACAATTTTCAGCTGGGGGTCACATAGGAGACTATTATTATGGTGTAGAAGGACTGCACACTTCCCGCAAATCAGATAAAAACACAAGTGGCACTATTTATTATTATGGTGGCTACGGTCCCCTCGCCATTGTGGATTTAAGCATTCCTGGTACTTCTATGGTTTTGCATTACGAAGGCTCCTATGCATTCACATTTGGTGAACAACCTGTGGCACCCGACCAACAGCCTGAAATACTTAATCAAATGTTTGAACTGAGGTACAACAAAATTTTCCTCAACCTGGAAATTGTCAATGGACTCAACGACTGGGGTAACCGCATCAAACGACAACAATTGGGCATTGGCTTTATGTTTTAATTCTTAAATCTTCTTATGAAATATCACTTAATTGTTATCCTTTTCATTGGCACTTTCATTTCATGTGTGGTCGAAGATACGCCCTCTTTGAATTGCGGAAAGTGGGACGTGGAGATCAACAATCCCGATGCAACTGTTACAGTGGAAAACGGGGTACTGATTGTTGATATTCAAAATCCGAAATCAAAAAAAGATGTTCGCCTGATTCAACGTCAGACTGAGAATGAGAATCATCCAGAAATTTCAATTGGCATTACCCTCCTTGACTTTCAATGGACAGGGGTGAATGGTGGTGCTTCACGTGATAGTCAGATCAGTGCATCAGTTGCCTACAAATCAAATCCAGATGCATCTATTCTTTCATCAGTATATGGTGCCGATAAATCCACCTATTTGGTAGAAGGAAAAGAAGTTTTCTCACGAATGCAAGGCAACGGGCGTGTACCCAATGAAGTACTTTTTTATGCCAAAGGAGAAGAAGCCGCATTTGAACGAGACGATCGCACCTTTCCTGTTGCGCTTATCTCAGCTGCACCCAAGGTGGTTTATGTTGATTTTGGTATTGATCCTTCAATTACACGACAAAATCCCACACAATCAATTCACTTTGAGGTGGACTTGATCAAGTTTGAAAAATATACCAATAATAAAAATCCAATTGTTATGGTTACCGGAGCCAATGAAACCAACTATGGACTTGCTCACGATACCTTTGATTGTAACTCTTTGAAATAAAATATAATGAAACTACCTATAAAACCAGCAACCCTCATAATCGCAATCAGCTTGTCTTTAATTCACTTCTCATGTGATGAGCCTCCTTCCAAAGTCGACCCCTGTGATGATAATGAATGGGTGACTGCTACCAAAAATGGTGAACCGGTGTGTCTTTCTGAACTGGAAGTTACCTATTTCTATCCCAACACTAACAGCGCTACGATTGTGTTTACCGCGGGTAACGAGCTTGTTGGTGATCGGGAAATTGAAGCTGAGTTTTCCATACCAGTGGAAGGTATCGAATTGAATACAGATTATCCAATTAAGACCGGTAAACTGTATGGAGCTGATCCCATACAATCCGGCTTCATCCGGTTACTTGTTTTTGATCCTCCAGCTCAGGGCAAGCCGGGTTGTATCTCGGGTACCTTTTCATTAAAGGCAGGAACTCCCAATGGTCCTACCACTTTTGAATATACCAACGGGCGTTTTGTTTATTATAAAGGTACTGTCAAACAATCCGATCAGGGTACTGCCGTCAATTCAGGATGTAATCCATTTATCTAACTCAAACATTGAATCATGCGTCTACCGATACCAGCACTTTTAAAAAGTATTTTTATCTTTTGCCTTGCTTGGAGCATTCACTCATGCATGGAAGAACCAGAAGACTGTCAGGTAACAGCTGAGCCTTTGACCAATGATAACCTGACCGTACCGGAACATGTCGTTTACAGAGGCGTAGGCGCACCAAAGATCACGTATTTGTCCAGCACCTGTTCGGATGATGGCACCACTGATGCCAGTTGGCGGTACAGTGGAGAAGCAGTCTTTAATGGCACCACCAGTTTTACCAATGTATTACCCCCATCCACACTTTCAGATCAACCTGCTGCCTTTGAGTTTATCTCCAGTGGAACGGTTTGCGTCCAACTCACCTCACGCGATCGTACTTCTGCGGAACTGTGCAAAGAGGTGAAGGTACACAAGGACCACGTGTGGAACACTTATCATAAAGAATTTCCGGGAGGCGCTACCCGTCTGCAAGTAACTATGACCATTGACGGAGATGTATACAGTGGCTTTGGCATGTTCAACAACTGGTATCGTTTTGATACCACCACGTTTGAATGGAATCCGCGGGCTTCCATTCCCAACCTGATAGGCTTCAATGCCTTTGCAGGTTTTTCTATCAACAACATTGGATACCTGGTGGGTAACAACTCCAAACTTTACGCTTATGACTCCAACAGCGACAGCTGGATAGACAAAGGGACTTTGCCTGTGTTGGTATCCACTATCCTTAATCTTGGTGCTTTCGACAACAGAGATGAATATGCGTATCCAGTATTAGGAGTAAGTGAAGGTGGTAAAGGATATTTTGGAATAGGTAATCAGGATCGGTTATTTGAGTATGACCCTGCAAGTAACGAATGGACCGAGTTGGCGAAGAAACCCGTTAAGGGTATAGTGGGAGATCACTCCTTTGCTTACAATGGAAAAATATATTGTGGCAATCATGTATTTAACATTGCTTCAGGTACTTGGTCCAAGGGAACTCAAAACTTCAATATTGCAACAGGTTTTTCTCCTACATTTGTTCCCTTCAAAGGAGTAATGTATGGCGGGTTGGCCGGAAAGACGTCCATCTTTGATGGGCAAAATATCACAGCTATTGATTGGAACGGAGCCAGCCAATTTGTGCGGTCTCCTCTCCAACTGCACGGAAATGGTGCTGCAACGGGTAACTTTATCATTCATCCCCGTGTGATAAATGCAAGCGGAAAAGCAGAAACAAGGATGGTTTATTACGTTGACAGATAATAAATCATTTATTATATCCATATGGACAATGCCGGCAACCACTTTGGCAGCAATTGCCGCGAAGCAGGTGATAGTTCTCCGTGAACACAAACAAGCCGTGCTCTACATAAAAATGAAAGCCAGGTTTCATTTCACCCGGCAAAGGAAATGGCTGTCCCTTCAGGCTGGTTAATTTGTCATCCAACTCTTTCAAGCAACGGGCACACAAACAACCCCATGTTGTTTTTTCCAAAAACAGTCTGGTCTCTTCCCTTAACATTACACTTGCACACTGACAATTGTTCACATCGCCCATCTTGCATTCAAAGGGCTGTTGACAACGTTTACAAATGCGTGTTTCGTGTTTGTGAAAATCCTGATGAAGCAATGATTTCAAAGCAGTTTCATTTCAATGAACCAGTAGTTTCCGTTTTGTATTTTGTTTCCAAATTGAACTTGCATTTTGTTTTTAAACATCGGTGCGTTGACCACCAGTGTATGGTACTCTCCATTTTCCCCACAGGCATCCACCCCTATTTGTTCCAGCTGATCAATCAGCATGGGGGTGATTTTTTCACCCAGGTAGGTTGCACCCATGGTTTCGTTGCAAGATACGATATGCGCTTCTATCCCAATGTTGATCATTTCCAGCACCAGTGCCTTCCTGTTTTGTTGCCACAAAGGTAATAAGGCTTTAAGACCCGATTGAGTACACACCATTTCTTCCCAGTTGCGATGTTCCTGTAAATCAATATCGCCAAATACACCTGCTTCAATGCTGTACTTCTCTTTGAGCTCTTGTAGTGTCGAGATGAAAACCTCCTCATACTGCTCCCAGCTCACGGGTTTTGTTACTACAGGCAAACCCATGAGCTTTCCCTGCTGCTGCAGAATTTCCTGAGGGATGGCATGGCTGCGACTTACCTTTCCATTTTCGTTCATCATGTTCAAGAGCACCACTGGCGTATGACCCTGGGCCCTGGCGTTTATCAGCGCCAGGCAACTGTCCTTGCCTCCACTCCAACTGACCATGCACTTTTTCATGAACCAGTCATTTTATAAACTAAAAGACAAACCAGTGTTGACATTGAATGGCATAGTATTGTAACCATGAATTTCAGAATAGCGTTGGTTGAGGACATTCTTCGCGTCAACAAATAGTCTCAGTTTTCCATCCATTAATTTGTATTCGGCATACACATCCAGCAGCTGGTAGGCTGCCAGGGATACAGACTGGTTGGTGAAATTATTGAGGTCAAAGAACAAGTCGCTGCGTTGATCAAAAGTTTTTAAGTTGGCGCTCACAAAGAAAGCTTTATTGATCTGATACCCAACATGAATACCTACTGAATTTTTTGGTCTGCGCAGCAGGTTGCTGTAGGTGGTGTCAGCGCCAGTGGGTGTTTTTGCTGTAACTTCTCCATCTACAAAAGCATAATAAGCCGTGATGGACAATTGGTCAGTGACGTTCCATGTCCCCTCCAATTCGAAACCATAATCATCCTGTTTGTTTAAGTTGACGAAGCCAGTATTGCCATACACGATTACCTGGTCAATAATTCGGGAGAAGACCGTTGCGCGCATTTCATATTGATTGTCTTTTGAAAAGAATGCCATACCCCCTTCCGTGCTTTTGCTTTCCTGAGGTTGCAGTTGCTCATTGGCGCCAAACTGACCATACAATTCGTTCAGCGTAGGTGCTTTAAAACCCGTAGAATAGTTGGCAAACAACTTCATTCTTTTGTTGATCCAAAAAGAAGGATTGATGCTATAGGTAAACGTACTGCCATAGACAGCGTGGTGATTGTAACGACCGCCAACTTCAGCAGAAAACCCATTCAGGTTTTTAACAAAAAAAGAAGCATAAGGACTGGTGATGGTCAATGACGGGTTTTTCTTCACTGCATTTTCATCTTCCATGTTGAGGTTTTGAAAGTTGATTCCAGCCAGCAATTGAAAATTATTTTTCAGGTCGTGATTAACAAACACTTCTGCATGATCGAAATTTCCTTTGTAGGGATAGTTTCCGAAAGCACTTTCAAAAGTCCTTTCGGTTTCGTTGCGACCGTATTGTAAATTGATGGCCCCTTTCCTTAGTGTGTATTGTCCGGTTAAACCGTAGTTCAAAACGGAAGCCGTATACAGGGCTGTTTTGTCATCCGAGAAAGCACCACCATCGTATTGTCCATTGAAATCGGTATATCGCACAAAAGGACGAACCGATAATTTTTGTGTCGGACTGATGCCAAGGTTCAGTTGAAAAGCGTTTTGATCGAAACCATCTTTGTCGAAGTTGCCCGTTCCTGATTCATCCGTTGCCTCGCTGATACCGTCAGTCTGAAAGCGGGAATAACTCAGGTTGTAGTCTACCTTTCCACTATTTCCAGCCACCCCTGCATTACCTTTAAGGGTGTTGTAGCTGCCATAGCTGATGGATCCAAACCCACCGATGGGGCGGTCCCCTTTCTTTTTGGTGATGATGTTGATCACACCGGCAATGGCATCCGATCCATACAAAGTAGACTGACTGCCTTTCAAAATTTCAACCCGGGCCACCTGGTCTACCGACAGCAGGCGCAAGTCGAAGGCACCACCAACACCGGAAGGATCGTTGACGGGAACGCCATCCATAAGTATTAGGATATATTGACTTCCCGCCCCACGCAGAAAAACAGATTTGTCTTTGCCGGGATTGCTTCCTGCGCCATTGATCACCAGTCCTACCTGCTCGTTGAGCACCTGAGCCAGGTCTTTGCCGACACTCCTTTGCAGTTGCTGTTCATCGATTACGGTAAGCACTTTGCCCGTCTCCCCCTGACTTTTTGGAAATTTGGTTGCTGAGATGACTACCTCATTGAGGTGGGTGGTTTTGATAGAATCCTGCTGGGCTATGATTGGATTGGGTGCCAGCCACCCAAAGGCGAATAAAGTTGTTGCCCATACTAATTTCTCTTTTTTCATTTTGAAAAAGGTTAATGGTTGAAAAAAGAGTAAAAGGCTAAAAATGAATCGATGAGGGTATGAGGCGGTAAACACCAACGTCATACTCCAATGAATCACATCGCTTTTTACCCGAAGCTCTGATTAATTAACGTTGTAAGGGCAGGTCTCCTGGCTTGCTCACTTTCTGCGTCTTCCCAAGATTTACCTCAGTGACGTGGTGACAGAAAGCTTTTTGAAGAGCTTACAGTAGCGGGTACTGCTCCGGAATTGATTTTCATCGCACCGGATTCCCTATTAAGCCTGTGAGCTGTTGAACGCACAGGCACCAATTACAGTGCAATGATAAGAATTATTTTATAATGTTTTCCTTTAAATTTATGTTTCAGGACTCCGATGAAGCTCAGCGGATTGATGGCATCATCCACCCATTAAGTACACTCTATCTATGCATTATCCATGGATTATCTACGAAGGATGAAGATAGTTCAACAGGTTAAATGAAAAACAGCGCGAAGGTATTTTTCGCGCTGTTGGTATTTATTAAGCTTTTTCCCATGATCCAATTTTGGTACGCAAGTTTTCCAAGGACGGTTTCATTTTATTCCCATTTTTCCGATTGAAGTCGAATTTTCCGAAACCGATACCGTGTTGCGGAAGTACTATTGTATCTTCCTTGAATCTTCCAGTAATTTTTTTTGCTTTTCAATGGACGCTTTATCACCGATCAGTACCAAAGTCATGTCTTCATATTTGAGGTGATCTTTGGCCATTTGCGAAACCTTTTCTGGCGTTACTGCATAAATATTTTTCACGCGGTTGGTCAGGTAATCATCTTTCAGGCCGTGAAGATCCAAAAAGTTGAGCTGACCGATTATTCCGCCCGGGGTGGAATTTCTCAGCACGAATATTCCTGCTTCATAATTTTTTATTCCATCCATTTCTTCTTTTGAGGGCATCTCTTTTTGCAAGCGATTGATCTCTTTGGCAATCTCTGTGAGTGAAGCCCCTGTATGTTCGGTGGTTACATCGGCTTGTTCGTACCACACGGAGCCGCTTTTCCGATTTTGGATGACACTTCGGGGTGAGTAGGTATACCCTTTGTCTTCGCGGATGTTTCGTGTAATGCGCGATCCGAAAGAACCTCCCAATAATGAATTGGTTAATTCCAGAGAGATGTAGTCGGGGTCGTTGGGTCTGAGTGTAGGCAACCCTACCAGCACGGTAGTTTGCGGAGCTCCTTTTCTGTCTACCTGTACGATCTCATTGGTATGTTTGGGGGTAGCTTCAGGATAATTGATAGCAGGGCCGGTAGTCCAGGGTGAAAACGATTTTTTGATGGCAGCCGTAACTCCAGCTTCATCAAACTTACCTACTACATAGAGGGTGCTGCGTTGGGCGCCAAAATTGTCTCGATAAAAATCCTTCACCATGTCTACGGTGTAGGCGGCCAGCATTTCTTCAGAAGGAAAATACCTACCATACGGGTGATTGGGATAAATGGTCTGAAAAAACTTTTCAGCAGCCTGTGCCTGTGGACGGGCTTTTTGAACAGCCAGCTGTCGTTTCAAGTCATTTTTCAGTCTGTCTATTTCGGAAGCGGGGAAAGCGGGGTTCATCACCAGCTCACTCATTACGGCAATCAGTTCCCCTGCATATTCGGAGAGTACAGCACCGGAAATGGTGGTTTGGTCGATGCCCACATTTACGTTGATGGAACCACCCATTGCAGCTACCTTTTTTGATATCGCGGCAAAATTCATGGTGGCTGTTCCCTCTTTCAAAAGATTTCCGGTGAGGTCGGCAAGCCAAACCTGATCGGCATTCTCATGAACGTTTCCCGTTTTGATGATGAGGCTCACATTTACTTTGGGCACAGCGCCATATTTGACGAGGGTCGCTTTCATGCCATTCTCCAACGAAATGGCACTTTTATCGGGTAGGCTAAAATCTTTGGGTGTTCCTCCTGCCGGTGGAGTTTGCCTTTGCGCCAGTGTGGCCAATGCTGCGATTGTCATTGCGATGGCCAAATGTATCCTGATGTATTTCATTGGTTTTCTGCTTTAGGGTCAACAATCAAAATGGTGCGATTCGTATTGCGTAAAAAGGCTTTAGCCGTTTTGCGAACGAGATCGGGAGTAACTTTTCGGAATTCACTTTCAATCGTATTGATGCGAGAGGGGTCATCATCGAACAAGGCGAAACAAGCCAGCAAATCGGCCCGACCCACTCCGAAGAATCCACCGATATCATCGTACAATGACGAGCGGATCTTTACCAGTGCCAGGTCAAGTTCCTCCTGAGTGACCTTATCCAGTGAAGCAACCGCCTTATCAAACTCTATCAGGATTGAATCGGGTGACACTGATTTATCATAAATCAAATCAGCCATCCATATCATGGGGCCATTGTAGTTGAACATGTTACCCAGGTAGTTGATGCCTCCATTCACGTTGGCGGTGAAGCCTTTTTCCTGAGCCAGAGATTGAAAGAGTTTACTGTCTTCCCCCTGAACCAGCAATTGATCAATAAGTCCCATGGCAAAATATTCGGGTGTATTGCGCTCCGGCATTTTGTAGGCTACTGCCAGCGCGGGCCTGTTGGCCAGTTTGTCTTCTTTTACAAATCGTTTTTCTTTTTCCTGGCGCGGCTCACTGATATCTGCTTTGGGAGGAAGTTCTGATTTTGGTATGCCACTGAAGTATTGCGCTATCCATTTCTTGGCATCTTCAATTTCAAAGTCGCCTACAATGGAAAGTGCTGCATTGTTGGGTGCGTAGAAGGTTTTAAAAAATGAATCTACATCTTCGATTTTGGCTGAGTCGAGATCGGCCAGATCGCCATAAAAATTATGTGCATTGTACCAATTTTCATTGGCATACTGCGGCATGTCGAGCCAGGGAAAACCACCATAGGGTTGATTGAGAACATTTACTTTTACCTCATTTTTAACGACCCCCTGTTGATTGGTAAGGCTTGCCTGATTAATATCCAGTCCCGTCATGCGATCGGCTTCCACCCAAAGAATGGGTTCGAGCATATGAGACGGCATGATTTCGAAATAGTTGGTAAAATCAAAACGGGTAGAACCATTGTTGATGCCCCCGTTGCGTTCTATGATTTTATCGAACTCCCCTTTGGGCATATTTTTGGTACCCTGAAACATCATGTGCTCAAACAGGTGAGCAAATCCTGTTCGGTCCTGTGGCTCTATACGAAAGCCGATGTTGTAATAGACTGCTACTACCACGGTGGGTGCTGTTTTGTCTTGCGACAATATCACTTTGAGGCCGTTGGGCAATTTGTAGTATTCCACAGGCACGCTAAACCCTTTTTCTGTTTCATTGGTTGTTTGACAACCCCACAGCAAAGAGGCAAATACAAAAACCACCACCGACAATTTTAGTTTTTTCATTGGAATGGATTAGAATATAAAATACTTATATACGATGTCGTTCTTTATTGTTTGCATAACTTCTTACTATTCTTTTAATGTCATTCCACTTTGATCAACATACTGATAGCAAGTATTTTCATAGCAGCTAAAAGATAACCTTGTCCATGCAGTTCCTTTTATCCCTCGTAGAAAGAGGCCAGTACTTATCTTCTTTATGCTAAAAAGAAAATCAGGCCGTTCACTACCTTCAGTTGTTTTGTAGGTATCCAAAGTAGTTATACCAAATTGATCCACCACTTGTTCATTTCCTGTAGAAAGAGAAAAAGATAGTTTTTCCCAGGCACAACCTTTGTCGCATGTGAGTGCCAATCCGTTAGGAGACGATTCAATGAGAATTAAGAAATCCGCCATCGAATTATCCTCACTTTGAGAGGCGGTACGACCAAAAAAACCTGTAGTGAAGAAAAGAATAAAAATAAGGCGTATAATATAACTACTACGGAACGCGCTCATAAATAATATGGATAAACACTAGAGTTTAGCAGGATAAAGTTAGGAAATAATCTCAGAATGCTATTTGCCACATTTAATGATAATCTTACATCACAATGGGGTAATTTACACTGTCCGAAACTGGTCATTTTATTTACAAATAGTAGTCCTTGTCAACATAGTGATTTAGCTGAAATGAATTTTCATTCCTTCATGCGAAGCTATAAATCCTAACTTCTCAATTACCTCCGGTTGGAGGACACGAACCATAAATAAAGGAAACAGAAAACTATTATTCTATTTTAAAAAACTTAAATCGACCATTAAATGTCATGGTTGGTTTATTCTCTTCCAATTTGACTATCACCTTGTCCCCTGTGTCCAGGTCAATGTATTCTGAAGTTTCAATTGCCATTAAAGTATTAACTTCTCCATTGTTCGGATCATTAATCACCAATTGGTTATCCTTGATACTGGTATGAACCAAATAATCTCCAATGTTGGGGACTTGAAAGTTAAGCTTGTACGTACCCACAAACTCTTTAAGGTATTCAGTTGGAAGCGCTATTGGATCAATAACACGTTGCTCACTAATGCCCCAATTATAATAATGTGATACTGATCGCAATATTTCGCCAATCAGTTTTCCTCCATTGTCTGCATTTGTCATTACTACTATGGCATTGCCTCTATTTGCAAAAGCAACCATTTCATTAGTGAACCCTGCATTTTTTCCACCATGTCTAAATATTAATGAATCGCTCTCCCATTGCAATGAGGGCCCTAATCCCCAACTGTTGCTGTGTTTGGTTAGCATCATTTGAACGGTCTCTTTCTTAAGTACACCGTTTTCTTTTCCAGCTAAAATGCGCTGGATTTCCAAAGCATATTTTGCCAAATCTGTGGGGGTAGTCCACAATCCTGCAGCTGCCTTTTCAGGATAATTATGCCATAAGCCATCAATTATCTTTCCGTCAGTACCGTAGGCTGCACTTGCTGTCGCATGTCGTTCTGTTGGGAGCGGCTGCTCAAAAGTGCTGTTTGTCATTCCCATTGGTTCAAGTATATTATTAGTCAGGTATGCATCCATAGACCTACCACTTACTTCTTCCACCAGCTTTTGCATAATGGTATAACCGCCTCCAGAATATCTCCATGTACTACCCGGGATAGTATCCACCCCAATTCTTGAGGTATTCCCAACTCCATTTAAAACTTGGGTAATGGATGGTAAAGTATCGGTTTGCTGATAACCTGGAAACCCATGAACGGTCACTCCTGCTGTGTGCGTCAATAGTCTTCTCAACGTTACTTTTTCCACCTCCGTAAATTTACTTGCAGGGATTTTCCAATCTTTCAAGTAGGCATTCACATCCTTATCAAGATCCATCTTACCTTCTTCAACCAATTTTAATGCTGCAAGTGCAGCCACAGGTTTGCTTATTGAACCTGCCTGAAAAATAGTATTCGCATCCACCCTGCTTCCGCTTTCAGTATTGGCGATACCATATCCTTTCGCCCATTTTATTTTTCCATTTTCTACTAATGCCATACTTACGCCCGGAACTTTATAATGCTCCATCCTCTCCGTGATATTATATACTTGGTGTCGTTATTGGCTCGGAATGCAGGCAAAAGACCATTCTCAATGTCATTAATTTCAATTGATACGTCTTTTGGTTTATCTGATACGCATGAAAAAAATACAAGAAGGAAAACCGGAAAACAATGGTACAATTTCTTCATTCTGGAATTTATTGATAACCTCATCCTAATATATGTATTGTGTACATATTTTCCCTATCATTGGGTTGTAAAGTCCAGCCAATTGGCTGAAGAACTTTCGATATCAGGAAAAATCATGGTTTGCCAGGACACGCACCCAAGGCATTGGTATGGGGCACGTAACTAAGCTCCGTGCCCGATGAGGACTGCTTAATATTAAAAAAGCGTTATTTCTGAATGCTCATTTCTACATTACACAGAATTTCGATAATTGGGGCCACAGAGCCAGCAGCACCAGCAACGCCAAATTCGTTCCTATCCACGTTCCCTGTCAACTGAAAACCTACCTTATCAAGACCATCTCTGGTTTTGGTAGAACCAATGTGTATAGCAGTGAGTTCTACTTCTTTGGTATTTCCTCTCATTGTTAAATCGCCTGTCACTTTGTACTTATTTTCTCCCGATTTGGTAAAAGACTTACTCACAAAACTAATGGTGGGATGATTTTCCATATCGAAAAAGTCGGCTGTCTTCAAATGTTTGTCCCTGCCTTCAGCACCAGTGCTCACACTACTGACTTGTGCCGTGAAAGCCACTTTAGACCCCGTAAAATCCTGGGGTGTACCGCCTTGAACGGTCGCATCAAACTCCATGAACCGTCCGTTGACAAATGCAATTCCGGAATGTTTTGCGTTGAACATAATGCTGGAGTGACTCGGATCAATTTTCCAGGTCTGTGCATGGACGCCAACGGAGATCATCAATAATACAATTGCGGAGAGAATAATATTTTTCATGGTTTCATTTAAATAAGGCACCAATCAATACAATTTTCAGGAAATTTGTTCAACTCCTATATAAACGGTTGATTGGCATTGTAAGAAGCAATTTCTACTAATTAAAAAAGGGAGCTTGAAATACTGCCACCGCTGTTAGGAAGCGTAAATCCCTCACTCAGGTCGGGTGATGGTTTTTTGTGTTGGCCATCTGGTTTCCCTCCACTCCTTTCGTTCTTCCTTTGACAGGAATGTCCAGGCAATTATTCGGCTGGATTTATTACCTGTTCCCATCGGAATCGTTTTGATCTGGATGGCTTCGGTACTTTCCAATTGGTCATGTATCCTTCTGAGGTTCGATTGTTTGGATACTAACGTTGAAAACCAGAGGCAGTTTTTAGAGTACTTTTCACTTTCTCTTATCATGTTCTGGATAAATTTATATTCCCCTCCCTCGCATATCAGTTCGCTATTAATTCCCGAAAAATTGAGTTCTGGTGTTTTTACTTTTTTACCTGACAGGTTCATGACTTTTCTTCGCGCTCCTTTTTGTGCCTCTTCTGCCGAAGCATGAAAAGGAGGATTACACACAGTGAATTCAATTTTCTCCTCTTTGCCCAATATACCGTAAAATATGTCTTTAGGATTTTTTTTGCAGTCTGCAGTCAATCTTCCCTTTTAATGACGTGTTGGCATTGACAATGTGCTGCGATGAGGCAACTGATTTTGGATCTATATCCGATCCAATAAATTTCCAACCGTATTCCGTAACCCCTATAAGCGGGTAAATACAACTGGCTCCCATGCCAATGTCCAGTCCTGTGATTTTATCGCCTGTGGGCACTGTGCCAAAATTGTTTTCGGACAATAAATCAGCCATGTGATGAATATAATCTGCCCTGCCTGGTATAGGGGGACATAAGTTTTTGTCAGGGAATTCCCAGTTCGTTATCCCGTAATAGTGATTGAGAAGGGCTGTATTCAGCAGTTTAACAGCAAGCGGATTTGCAAAATCGACCGATTCCACCCCGTATTTGTTGAGGGCGATATGATTTTTCAATTCTGGTACCGCTTTGATTAAAGCATCCAAATCATATCGATCCCGATTTTTGTTTCGGGGATGCAGCCTTACTTTTTCCTGTTGATTTTTTTCTGATGACATGATTATCCTGTGTTATTGATCGATAACATTTCCGCTATTTGATATTGCAACGATCTAATGTGGTCTGGACCGCAATTTATGCAGCGCTTTTTGTTTTGCTGCTGCCAATGGTCAAGTGTTTACTGGTTATAGATATCAAACTCAGCAGATATTGATTTCATTAGTTCGGTATTGGCAAAATCTGCTTCAGACATCTTTGATAGTTTTTCCAGGTATACATCAAAGCGGCCATTTTTGAATATCGTCAGCATTTTCCCTCCGTTTTTACAACTGGCGGCATGCCAGACATGAGGAGGAATGGTTATGGTGTCCCCTGGTTTCGCGGTGATGGATTCGTCATCAAAGATCAACTCTACTTCACCTTCAAGTACATAAAACACTTCTGTCATTATTTTATGGTGATGTCTACCCAGGTAAAAACCAGGCTTTAAAGTATCTTCAACAATACTCAGTTCGCCATTGGTCTTATGTGAAGAAAGCTTGATAAAGCAATGATCTTGAGAATAGTTATAGTTTTCGCCTTCTCCCTTCCGTATCAATTCTTTGTCTCCCATTTAGTTGGTGTTTAAATGTATCATGTCATTTCTCCACTATATCAGCCGCCTTACTTTTTGTTTATAGGTTAAATAACTTTGCCCATGTTGACTGGTTAAGAAATCTTCCTCAAGTCTGATTTGGATTTGAATTAAAACATGACCAAGTATTAAAAAAAGTCCAGTCAATGCGTTAGGTGTGGTCATAAAAAGTCCAACCAAACTAATTGTCATGCCGAAGAAAATTGGGTTTCTTGAAATTCCGAAAAGACCTGTCGTGATTAACTCAGTTTTAGTCACTGTATCAATTCCTATTCTCCAAGAATTTTTCATGTGGCCTTGTGCAATGGTTGTCCAGATAAGTGCAAATCCTAAAAGTCCAAGGCCAATGTATTTTATTGTTAAATTCTCCAGTTGTTTAATTGGCAAATAACTGTGGTCAAGTGAAGGGACAAAGGCAAAAAGCAAAACATAAACAAACATTAAAATAATTGTTAGTTTAAAATAAAAACCGATAAGACCATAGGCACTGTCATCTTTTGGCAGCACCAATGGATTTTTTCCAATTCTTTTTGCAACGATTATGCTTTTTGCAACAAAGGCAATTCCAAAATAAACGATAAAATAGGCTGGTAAAAATATTCTTAAAAATTGTTCCATCTATTGATCTGTCAATTGTAGGATATCACTTAAACCATAACCATTAATGTGGTACCTATCCTGTATAGCTCTTCATGCGAAATTATGAAACTTAAACCACAATGTAGTGCTGGAGGAGCGTGCGTCTTACTTAATCTGATTGCTTAGGCTGGTTTCTTGAGTGACAATGCAGTCCAGCACCGTCATGGTGTAGTGGCATACAATCAATTTGTACAATCTGTCGATTGGGAAATGCTTTTTCCAGAATGCGTTTGGCTTTTTCGTCTTGTATTCTTAATTCGTCAGGCAGTTCTTGCTTCCAATATTTTGAAGTTACTACCACTCCATTGGCTATTACGAAATTCAGGTAACCTGTTGCCAGGTAGAATTCTACCGAGTCATCTGTTACATTATCGAACCAGTATTTCTCTGTTGTACTAAGCGTATTATAATCGACTTTTTTGGTCATCAAAAGGCAATAAAGGCTTGGTTCAGGTCTACACCTTCCTCAGTGTTATTTTTATCTTTCTGTATTGCTGGTTATCGCCAACCAGCATGGGTGACAATGCACTTTTAGGCAGTGGAAAAACCAGGTAACCCACCAGTGCGTCATTGCTGACCTCATACGGGGTAATTTCATTGGCTATGACCTGGCCGTCATGCCAAATGTTCCAGGCCAATAATGCATCATCGGCTCCGGTGGTATTCCATGAGCCCATCTCCATTGAATTGAGGTTGCTTCCAAGGCAGGCATGGTATGTTTTTCCTGAGGATCTAAATTCGATCACTTGAACGGCCTCCGGACAAACGGAAGAATACGGAACAGTTCCGTTACCCCGAAAAACAATAGCGCGCACCAATGAGGTAATGTCAGCATTGGGCAGGTACACCACACTTGCTTCCGGTCCGGACGCCACTATTAATTCAAATTTAGGTCCGTTCAACGTGGCGTTATCCAAAGTATAGGCACCTACGATCTTAGCCGGAAGGTTGGTGCCGGCCGGTGAGCCTACAGGAATGGGACCATCTGCTTCAATTGGGGTTTGCTCTGCGCAAGCCAGCATTAAAAAACATGCGCAAATCCTGAATGGCTTCATATGGTTATGTGCCAGTTGTTTATTAAAGATACAAAACGGAGGGGCAGGAAGTCAAGGGCACTAAAGAGCACAAGGGATTAGAGAGCACAAGCGATTAGGGAGCACAAGCGAGACGCTTGCGCTATTTGGGAAAGAACAAGACAAAAATTGTAAACAATAAATTCAGTTGGTATGAGCAGTACTAAGTATTCAAAAAATGTTTTACTACTCGCATTGCTCTTAACGTATTCCACCGGCCAGGCTTACCTGCCCGTTCCATTATTAAATGAAATTGCCCCGGATGAGCAGCTTGCACATTCCAGGTACCGTCCTTGTTACGTTTTTTAAGAATTCTGCTGACCGCTGCATCCATTCTGTCATCCCATTTAATTGCTGCATATTGAAAGTAATCCATAGCCCGAAGTATATCATACTTCCACCTGCACGGGTAGGATAGTTTCAGAAAATCCTTGTTGATCACCTCACCGGTTCTGTCCGACAGAAATAACTGGTGCATGAGGATAAATTCTTCCGCTTTCTTTCTGGCGCTTTGAATTTCTTTTTTTCTATAGTCATATCCCCTCATTTGAAATTCCATTAGCCCTTCCAAAACCGAAATGGTAGTGTGCAGCGAACTGTGTCTGGCTCCACTTCTTGCAGACCTGCAATTGAACCCTCCATCTTGCATGACCTCCTTTAATATGCTGTCGACCACCGAGTACAATTTTTTTTCTTCGACTTTGAAATAGGAAGCATAATTTAAAAACATGCCGTTTACACAAACATCGCTGTGCTGAAGCGTAGAGGGCCCCAAAGGAATTCCGCCATCATCCGCCTTGCCTGCTTCCAATACGATGTCGATGGTCTCTTTTATAACAGGGTTGTCAGGACTGATGCTCAAATTGCGCAGGTCAAGGAGGGTATAATGGGTAGAGGTCCATTTTGGTTGATAAAACCCTTTTCCCCAATGTCCATTGGAATTTCGCTTTGCCAGAAACCGTTTCCCCCAACCTTCTTTTGCGATTCTGTCCTGCAGGTCTTTTCTTTTATTTTCCAACAGGTCGCGATGCACCTGGTACTGGATTGAAACATCCCCTTTAAGCAACCATTCAATGATTTTCTGTTTATCCATTCAATTGTCTTCCAATTAAATTTCTAACACACCAGCTCATGTCCTGGTTCACTCCCAATAACCATTTGAGCGTTCCTCCCTTTAAGCAAGTACCTGACTTTTAAGTTATATTTCTGGCCGATGAGCTATCCCAAGGAATTAAAATAAAAAGGCTCCCTGGCGGGAGCCTTTTACCTAAACAAACTAAACCGGGGTTAACCGTATCCCAAGTTTTACCAATGAGTAAAGACTAGCTTTGATTTCTAGTCAATTCCCTATTTTCAAAAATTGACAATAAGAAATTAATTTCAAAACCATTCTCATAAAGATTAGGGATTTTGTACGAGCGGCATCGATCCTGGGTAAATTAACCCCATTTATTCCATAGGATATTACCTATATATTAAGGAATACCCCATTTTGAACATTTGCAATCTTCCAGAATCCTCAGTTGACTGCAAAGAAAAAGGCTTCCTTGCGAAAGCCCTTCTCAACTCAACCAAATAAAAGATCAGTTCCCCAGGTGGTTCCAATTGATCAGGATATTCCACACCAACGGGGCATCATGGTGATTCAGGTAGCGGTGCAGCGGGTCGAATGTAAAAGCGATCACTCGCCCTGCGCCCTGTGGTACGTTGAAGATACCGCCATGGCCGATGATGGTTTGCTCGTTGCGCACCATCCCCGACAGCACGTAAGGGGGCTCTTTCTTGTCGTCTTTCTTTTCCTTTTCCACCTGGCGGTCGGGCATACCCATGATCGGTCCGGTGTAGGGCACTTCGTCTTTCAGGGGTTTAGTACCATACTGCAATACCATCATGTCTCTATTGTGCTTGTCTACCTGATACAATGGGCCGTTGCCCCTGAACACGTGAAAAGTTTCAGGATAACCGTACAACAATGGGCTATTGGTTTTGCGGGCCTTCACACGCACCACGCTGCCTGGATGAAACAAGCCTGCAGCATTATATGGTTCCAGCTCACGAGCAATACCCGTCTCTGCTGCCATGCGGGTGGAGTTATCTAGCGTAACTAATACACCGCCATTGTCAACAAATTTTTGCAGCTCGTTCATTCCGTCTAATCCGGGGCCACCTGTCATGTCATTGGTGGCATCGGGAAAGCCGTGGGAAGGAAACTCCGCTGTTTTAGTAAACGGCATAGGCCCCCACTTGGCATCGATACCATGAATGAAGTCGCTGGCCTGACCACGCATACGAGGTACCAGGATCACATCGAATTTCTTTTTCAGGTCACCGGCCTTCAAGTCGTCTTTGTCGATGGAAGTGTATGGAATGCCGCGTTGCTCAAAGGTATATCGCGACCAGCCTTCGTCCTGAGTGCTGAACCAGCTGTGGTAGATGGCCACACGGGGCAAAGACACTTCGTGCTGTTTGCCACCGGGGCTAGCGACCTGCAGGTCTAAACCAAACTGGCTGCCGATCTGGTCGGCCTGAGCTTTGGTAATGTCCTTGAAAATTACCGAACCTGCACGCAACGTATCGTTGCCAATGATTTGTTGCTCGTCCAGCACGGCTATTTTGGCTTTTTTGTTTTGTGTTTTCACCCAATACATCGCTGGCAATACCGTATTCTGTGCTGTGTACCTGAGTACGTAACTGCTGCCGCTGCCATTTACTTCACCAATGTATTTCACATCTGCGTTCAGCAGCTGCATGTCGCTGGTGTTGTAGTTGATCACGTCTTCCGATTTTACCTCCACTCCGTAGACGAGGCCCAGTGTCCAGGCGATGTCGTCATATGGAGGGAATTTCGCCTCCTTGGGATAATCCTGTTTGGTAAGCAGTGTCACTGCGAGGTTGCTGTAGGGCTGATCCAGCAGGATCACATAGTCGCCCGTTTTTTCACCAGAGGTCACCTTGTGCACTTCTATACCCTGCACGCGCAGCTGATTCACCAGGTAAGCGGCCATGGCAGGATCGCGTTGTTTTTTAGGGATCACAAATACCTTAGGGGTATCTTCCTTTCCTTTGGTGATGTTGTTGACACCCTTCTGGTAGAAGTTGCGCAGCAATAATTTTTTGTTGTCGGCCGTGTAGGTCAAAGACGCCAGCACCCCAGCTTGCATGTAGTTGGTGTTGTTGCGAGACGACCAGTATACCTCTTGTGTAGGAGGTGCTGGGCGGTACCACTCTCTGCTGGTGGCGGGGTCGCCAGCATATTTTTGATTGGATAAATCGCGCAGGTAGGTGTTGGCGCCCGCGTTGCCGAAGGTTTCATAAAATCTTCCTATGCTGTTGTGGTTGTTGGCCACCCACATGGCATAACCGGGCCACCATCCGTCAAAGAAGGCCCAGGTAAAAGTGCCGGGCAGTCCTTGTGCTGCGAGGGTGGTGATGTCGTGGTTGGCCATGATCTGCCACTCCCCTATGGCGATGGGATCCATGTGGTCGTTGTATGGACCGGTCCCTGTAGAGATGTAGAGCAAGGGCACCGACTCATGCAAGTCAAGCATTACTGTAGGGTGCCACTCGTAGTACATTTTGAAGATGGCTTTGCTCAGCGCCTGAGATACCTGCAGTCCATCGCGGTTGTTGTCGTGAAACACGTACTTGCCCCAGTAGGGAGTTCCTCTTGGAAAGCCATCGTCATATTCTTTTCTCTGCTTGGTATAGCGGTGGTACCAGTCTACTTGCTTGTCACGACCGTCAGGTTCAGAAGCGGGGTTAATGAGTACCACTACGTTGTCGCGGATGTTTTTGATGTCTTCGTGCTGGCTTGTTGCCAGGCGGTAAGCCAGCTCCATCAGCATTTCAGGAGATCCCATTTCCGTAGAGTGCAGTCCACCGTTGAGGTAGAAGATGGGCTTGCTGTCGGCAATGATTTGGTCCGCTTCAGCTGGCGATATTTTTCTCGGGTCCGACAATCGGTTCAACTGTTGTTTGTAATGGTCAATGCGGTTCATGGACTCTGCGTTGCCGATGATCACCAGTTTGATGTCGCGTCCTTCTTCAGAAACACCCAATGTCTCTACCTTAATGAAAGGAGATGCTTTGGCCAGCACTTCGTAGTAGGCATAGATTTCTGCCGTGCGGTGCATTTCTCCGGGAGCTCCAATGATCTTTCCAAAGTGTTTGCGGGGTGAAGGCACGTTGGGGTCGTCTGGCAGGTCGAGCACGGAAGCGGGCAGAAAGCGCGGGTCGGTGGTGTACTCTTTTATTTTCTTGTTGTATTCTTCATCGATTTGTTGTGCCACCAGGGGTGTAGTGCACAGCATTAAAGCAAAGCAGAAGAACAGGAGGTAGATTTTTTGCATGGGAGCGGTTGTTTATCGCCACCAATATAGGGATACGGATAAAGCAAGCCGCAGAGGTACTGATAAGCGGTTGAGTTTGTTTATGGACGATCTGAGTAAAAGATTACCTGGTACATGCGTGGGTAAATTGCCTCTATAGGTTAGCTAAACATTACTTACACTTTTCATTATACTCTGTAATTGCATCAGCGATCTTGTCGTATTTTCTGGCGTATCCTTTAATTGTTTTTTCATCCATTGATGGGCATCGTCCCAACACTTGCTGTATCGCTTGTTCGTAATTGGTTTTGGTGATCCATAACGTAGTTGCTTTTTGCTCATCATAAAGTAGGTACTCCTTGTCCACTATCTCCACTGCAGCACCAATATTGATGAGCTCATCTTTCAAAGCCGCCACCTGAATGCTCTCCTGCAAACTCTTTCCATCCTTCAAACTTTCCTTCACGGACTTTCTGGCGGTATTTGCCCGCATAGAATCGATGAAGGATTGGGAAACAAACTCCGATACTTTGCGTGAGGTGTTGGCATTGGGATTATAACTCAGTCTCAATTTTCCTGAAACGAGTCTTTCCAGATAGCCCCCCTCGTACAGATCATAATATACGTTCTCCTTCTTTTGCTGTTGTTGAATCACAGCCACTGCATTGCCTCCAATGTATTGGGCCTCCTCCTCTTCTTCAGGAATAATCAACATGCACTTCTTTACAAAAGCCCAGTCTGCTATTTGATTGTTGAAGAGTGCGATTCGCCCTTCTATTTTTTCACCATCTAGTGTAATGATGTATCCCGGGAAGAACCTGGGGTAGCCAATCACTCTTGAGTCATAAAATGAATCACCGGTTTTCTTATCTACGCTTCGAAAGATGGGACAAGCTGCATCCTGTACATAGCCAATGATTTTAAACTTCCCTTGCTGAGCTTGAGTTGATAAAGAAATGCCCATGAGCATTATGAAAAGGATATTGATACCAAGTTTTGTCATTTATCTATTATTTATTCTTCATTGTTAGAAAAACTACCTCGAGTCATTACTAGTGGTAGACCAATCAGCACCAGCGCCACGAGATTGATCAGTACGATGTTGTGGATGGCTCCATAGTAGAACGACACACCGCTGTCGATTACGAACCAAGAGAGCAGTCCGTACCACATGGCATGGTAGGCCCACTTTTGTTGTTCTTTGAAGGCATATTCGGAGATCATGACCATGAGCACGTGAAACCCCACTATAGTACCTCCGATGATACCGAAGAGCCAGTTTTTGAGCATCAGTGTTTGCTCGGGGAAAGCCTCGCTACCGAAAAAAACATCCCGGGTGTAGTGGTTGTGTGCTTCAAAAAAGAAAGTGTTGCCTCCAAAGGCCACCATCAGTCCTACCCCGATGGTCATGATGTTGGCCCAGGTGAGCCACTTTTGCCAGAAAATGAATTTGTTTTTTTCCACCATCCTAATTTATAAATTAAGATTAAGGAATACTACTAATAATCAGGTATCAGCAGATGCTGGGCTTAAATTCAAATGCCATTGTTGCTGGTAAGAATAATAGGTTGTGTGTCAGTTACAACCAAAGTGTGTTCGTGTTGTGCGATGAAGCTTCCATCTTTGGCTTTTAAAGTCCAACCATCGGCCATCGTGTGCACATATCTTGATTGGGTAGAAATGAATGTCTCCAATGCTACCACGGTGTTGACTTTGAATCGCTGCTTGTTGTACGGATCATTGAAGTTGGGCAATTCATAGGGTTCATCATGCAGCTTCAAACCGATGCCGTGGCCTACCAAATTTCTCAATGTGGTAAAACCTTTTCTTTTCGCTTCCTTTTCTATGTATCCTCCTATATCTGCAATTCTTACTCCACCTTTTATCCTGCTGATGGCTCCCAATAATATTTCTCTGGAAGCATTCACCAGCGGATTCAGGTTTTGTAGGTCGTTGCCCAAAACAAAAGAAGACCCATTGTCGCCATAGTAGCCATTCACTTCTGCGGATACATCTACATTCACCAGGTCCCCTTCTTTCAAAATACGTGTTGAAGAAGGAATGCCATGTGCGGCTTCCTGGTTGACACTGATACAGGTCCAACCCGGAAAATCATATTCTTTATTGGGTGCTGGATTGGCACCATAGCTGCTTAAAATCTCAAAGCCAAACTCATCCAACTCTTTGGTGGACATCCCCGGTGTAGCATGATCAATCATTTTCCTTAACGTTTCCCCGACCACTTCGGAAGCGTGCTTCATTCCTTCAAAGTCACTGTTTGATCTTATTGACATTCCTATTTGTTAAGATTGATTTAATTATTAAATATTTTACTTCTTTTCAATCTTCAGTGGTTGCTGTCCGAATTTTCCTCCGAAGAAATCTCCGGGGTTCCATGTTGGGCGTTGAGGATCATTGGCTACCTGATAACCGGTAAGGAAATTTACTTTTACATGTGTGCCTGCTGCATCAAAATCAAAATCCTGGTTCATGTCGTCATTGGGTTTATGGTAGGTGGTACTTCTCCAGGCCACATCTGACACGCTACGGTCGACCTTGTCTTCAGGCACCGTTTTGAAACCACTCTTGATGAACAAGGCAGGAATTCCTCTACGGATAAAGCTGTAGTGGTCGCTCCTTATAAAGACCACTTGCTCGGGGAACGGATCCGGTCCTATGCCTATGTCTAAATATTTGGCTGTTGCCGTCAATGGTTTGGACAAAGAGGAATGTTGTGCACCATAGGGAACGATGTCCAGCACCGGATGAAAGAAGAAGGGCATGTCCAAAGAGAAGTTGGCCACCATACTCTCCTTGGGAATGGAGGGGTTGTTGGCAAAATAATCCGAACCCAACAGGCCAGACTCTTCTGCTGTGACTACGGTGAACAGAATTGACCGCTTGGTGGGCTGTTTTAAATTCATGTAAGTACGGGCGATCTCCAATACAATGGATGTGCCCGATGCATTGTCATGCGCACCATTATATATAGAGTCTCCTTTCATGGGCACGCCTACCCCCACATGATCTACGTGGGCCGTATAGACTACGTATTCATTTTTGAGCACAGGGTCACTTCCGGGAATCACCCCGATAAGATTTGAACTTTGAATGGCGGTAATGTTGGTATGCACTTTCATCCTGGCATCTATCCCCAGTGCAAAAGATTGGGGCTTGCTGGACTTAAGGCTCTCGATTACTGCGGCCAGTTTTTTATTGGTGTTGACAAATAATTTTTCTGCTTTTTCGGGATTGAAGGATGCTGTCACTTTCAATTGCTCAAATGTATTTTGCGCCTTACCCTGTTTGTCGGCCCAACGTGATGTGCCATGTGATGAGCGATTAACAGATGCTTCCCAGGATCTGCGTTGATCATCTGGCAATTGCATGGAGATCGCACCGATGGCACCGCGCTTCACGGCCTCTTCATACTTTACGGAACCAGAGGAAAAGTAAGCCCGCTCATTGGAGGGAAAAGATTCAGGTGCCTGGTTAAAGTATACTACAATCTTTCCCTTGACATCCATTTTTTGATAATCGTCATAGTTAAGTTCGGGGGCATGCACGCCAAAGCCTACGAAGACCAATGATCCTGATACTTCAGACACATTATTTACCAGGTTGGGTAGGAGCATAAAATCCACATTATACTCAAGTGGCACTTCTTTACCTTTCACGATCAGGCTCATACTGCTTTTTGAATTGTCAACTACACCTATCTTCAAGGTGACAGGCTGGCGATAGGTTTTGCCTTCTACCCCCGGCAATAATCCAATGCTGATGAACTGCGCCTCTACATATTTGGAAGCCAGTTCGAATCCTTGTGTGCCCGGCTCACGGCCTCGCAACAAGTCATCGGCCAGGTAAGTCATGTCTGCCTTGATGTGGCTGGGCTTTATTCTTTGAATGGCCTGCTCTGCATCTGGTGTTATTTGCGCAAATCCGTATTGAGTGAGTACTACAAATACTGCAACAGTAAAAAGTCTTTTCATTATAAGTAAGATTGAACGCTAAATATAACCATTCAACTACTACAAAGACAAACCAGATGCAGGTACGGTATAAGTTGCTATACTATTATTGGCTATTCGCTTCTCAGTGTTTCTGCCGGATTGATTCTGGAAGATTTTAATGTATGATAACTTACCGTGCAAAGGGCAATCAGCATAATTCCAAGACAAGGCACAGTTACCATCCACCAGGTAATATCTATCCGATAGGCAAACTCTGACAGCCAAGTGCGCATCGAATAGACAGAAGCTGGTGCCGCAATTAAAAAGCTTAACAACAATAGTTTGATGTACTGTTGCGAAAGTAAATGCAAAACGCTTTCTGATGAGGCTCCCAACACTTTCCTGATCCCAATCTCTTTTGTTCTTTGTATGGCTAAATAGGCAGATAGTCCATACAGGCCCAGGCAGGCTATAAAAATTGCCAGTCCCGCAAACAAGGCCAGCACCTCTCCCATTACACGTTCTTGCTCCATCAGGTTATTGAAATTTTCATCCACAAAATGATAGGCCAAAGGTTCTGCTACTGCATACTGTTTCCATTGTGCTTCGATAAAAGGAATTATTTTATCTGTGCTTCTGGCATTCAACCTTATGACCAATTTGGGACCACTTGGGGAAAATTTAATGATGGAGGGCGTAATCGGTTTTCTCAGCGTTTCAAAATTAAAATCACTGACTACCCCAATGACGTTATATTTTTTATTCAATACCTCCCCAATGGGTTTTTCCAACAATAGGGCTTTTGCTGCCGCTTCGTTTAACAACACCGCACTGGAGTCGGAAGCCACTGAGGCATCAAAGTACCGACCAGCCACCAGCTTGAAGCCCATCGTTTCAGCATAATCGAAGTCTCCCTCGAACCTGTTGCTGGTAACGGGTTCATTGACGTAAGAAGACCAAATGCTTTGGATCGAAAAAGCATTGGTTGATCCAGGCTCACGGTGCATTCTACTGACGTTTGCTACACCTGGTTGCGACTTCAATGCTTCTTTAAATGGCACTATATTATTATCCAGCAGATTGGCGTTGTCCACAACCAATATATTTTCCCTATCAAAGCCAACATCTTTTGACTGTGCAAACTGGATTTGCTGAAATACGATAATGGTTCCCACCACTAGTATGGTGGATATGGTAAATTGAACCACCACCAGTGAATTTCTGAACGAAGATTGTGATTGGCCTGTAAGGTTTGACTTTAGCACTTGAATTGGCCTGAATGAAGACAAGACCAATGCCGGGTACAGTCCAGACAAAATCCCCAGCAGGACAGACAGGCCTATGGCCAAAAGTAACTCAGTCGGATTATTGAAGACGGAAGCCAGCACGCCAACACCTACCCAGCGTTCGACCAATAAGATGATCAGCTCTGAAAGGCCCAGGGCCAGGATCATTGCCATCAAGCAAATCATTACCGACTCAGAAAGGAATTGTAAAGCCAACTGCAAGCGCGAAGAGCCAATTACTTTTTTAATTCCCACTTCTTTTCCTCTTTTAACTGCCCGTGCGGTAGACAGGTTGATGAAGTTAACCGCTGCAATGAACAAGATACCTACTGCTACAAGCAGAAGAATGTATACCATAGTAGCATTGCCACCTTCTGCCAGGTCGAAGCGCAAAGTTTCCCCTAAATGGATGTCGGCCAATGGTTGCACGAGTAACCGAAAGGCATCATCACGCTGCAGCCATTCTTCGAAAGGCGTTTTGGTCCCCATGTTGGGAAAGAGATTAATTTCAATCAACTTATCAACGGCCGACTGGATCATTGCTGGGGTTGTACCTTCCTGCACTTTTATATAATTGTAAGTATCTACAAACAGCCAGTGTGGCGATATTTCTTTTTCTACATGGGCTGCCCAGAATGGAGCATTCAGGTGAGACTTTACTTTACTGATGTCTACCACTCCTTCAACGGTATAAAGGTGATCGGCCTCACCGTCTACCAATGCAATTATTTTTCCCAATGGATTTTCATTACCAAACAACTGCCTGGAAAAGTCTTCACTCAAAATAATTCCATCTTGTGAAAGTGCGCCATTGCCTTCCAGGAAATGATAGGGAAAGAGTTCGAAAAAATCTGGTTCTACGAACAGTCCTGATTCCTTGGTTTGATAGTCTTCCACTTTTATTTCGATGTCCGATTCTACCCTTACCCTGCAGGTCTTCTCAACCCAGGGGTAAATTTCTTTCATAGCACTTAAAAGTATTGGAGGCCCTTTTGCAAATTCCCCCATTGTCATGAACTTGGTGGCAATGCGATACACGTTTTCATGTCCGGCAAAGTGCTTTTCATAACTTAACTCACGAATGGAATAAATAAGGATAACCATGCTACAAGCCATGCCCACAGCAAGGCCAACCACGTTGAGCGTGGAATATGTCAATTGCCTTTTAAAATTTCTAAAGGCTATTTTAAAAAAGCTCTTTAGCATAACTTTTCACTTTTATTCGTCTTTCAAAACGTCTACCGGATTGGTGAAACCTGCTTTTACGGATTGATAAGCTACCGTTATCCAGGTCACCGCCAGCATGATTGCTCCGGCCAAAACAAATGAATTGATACTAATAGGCGTACGATATGGAAATTGGCTCAACCAATTATTCATAGCATACCAACCCAAAGGCACGGCAATGACAAATGAAACCAAAACCAGCTTGGTGAAATTCCTATTGAGCAAAAAAACTACCTGTTGTACGGATGCGCCCATCACCTTGCGCACACCTATTTCTTTCTTTCGCTGTTCTGCAGAGTAAGTTACCAGTCCTACCAGTCCGATCATGGCAATCAGCAGAGATAAAGCAGCGAAAATACTGAAGAGGCCACCCAGTCGCTGTTCCTGTTCATATTGACGTGCCCACTCCTGATCCAGAAATGAATATTCGAAAGGCGCATCATTCACGCGCGCGTCCCATTTGTCCTTGGCAGCAGCAATTATACTTTGTGTCTTATCCGATTCAATTTTTAAGGCAACCAGCTTGCCTATTTCCCAAATATCAGAATCGATGTGATAAAATATAGAAGGGTTGATCTCCTGATGAAGGGAGGCATAGTGAAAGTCTTTTACTACTCCAATGATCTCTCCTACTCCCAGGTTGGGATCTCCCAATTCAGGATAAATTATTTTCTTGCCAATTGCCTCTTCTGGTGTCCATCCGAAAAGCCTTACTGTAGTTTCGTTGGGAATAACCTTAACCTGATCCGCAGGCCTGTTGATATCGAATGACCTGCCGGCTACTAGAGTCAACCCCATTGTACTGAAATAATGTTCATCAATTTTAGTTTGGGCAATAGACAGTTCAATATCACCACCTTCCTGGCTGAAGATGTCCTCAAAAGAGCCTCTGCCAGGCACAGTCATGGCGAGGCTTGCGTCTCTAACGCCAGGTAATGCACTTATTTCCTCGCGAAAAGATTTGGCCTGTTCTGCTAATTTATTTGCGTTGTTGATGATCAGTATGTTTTCTTTATCAAAACCAAGGTTCTTGGATTGAAAGAAAGTCAATTGTTTGTTTACAATAATTGTAGCGATGATGAATACAATGGATACGACAAACTGAATTGTTACCAAACTGTTTCTTAATCCAGGTCTCAATCCTGTGGCCAATTTACCTTTCAGCACATTGGCTGGTTTGAACCCTGTAAGATAGAATGCCGGATAGATTCCCGCTGCCACCCCCACTGCGAAGGGCAAAACCAAAAGCAACCAGATTGCACCATCCTCATTCCACAGGGAGAAGGGCATATCCATTGCCAGTGCGCTGCTGATGATAATCCTGAACAACTCCAGCAAACCCAGCCCGATCAAGGTGGCCACTGCTGCCATGATGATCGACTCCAGCTGAAATTGAAGTATGAGCGATTGTCGCATGGCACCCAGTACCTTTTTCACTCCTACCTCTTTTGCCCTTGATGCCCCTCTGGCGGTTGACAAGTTGACAAAATTGATGATTGCAAGCAGGAGCACAAATGCTGCCACCAGGGCAAAGATCTGGATGTATTTGATATCGCCTGTAGGCCCGATGCGATTATCAATTCTATCAGAATACAGGCGGATGTCTTTCACTGGTTGCAGTGCAAATTTCCAATCTCCTTTGCCTTTCATGAACTCGTCATAATTCATACCCATTGCTGCAACGCTGGGTTTCACATGAAGTGGAACCATACTTTGTAATTTTGCTTCCAGGTCAGTGCTGCTGGTACCAGGTCTCAATTTGACGTAAGTGGCTTCCTGTGTCCAAATCCAGCTCCATTCCATGCGCTTAACATTTGGATTGGTATAGATGGAAATTAAATAGTCGAAATGGAAGTGCATGTTTTCTGGTTGCTTTGCAGCGACACCAGTGACCTCCACTACTTTGTCGTTATCGCCAAACTGCAAGAGTTTTCCCAGCGCCTGCTCCTCGCCAAAAAGTTTCTCAGCCACCTCGCTGGAGATCACCACTTTGTCTACACCCTTTAAGGCTGCATTGGGGTTCCCTTCTTTTAATGGGATGGAAAAGAAATTAAAGAAATTAGAATCTGCAGCCAGTACGTTGCTTTCATTGAAAGCTTTAATTTGTCCGTTGGGTTGTTGATAGCGCACCAGATATCCACCAGGTGTATTGATGCGTAGCACTTCCTCCACTTCAGGAAACTCATCACGCAACACTAATGCCAGTTGTGGGCCTGTGGACCCCATCATTCCTCCATCCGGAGACCAGATGAGAGTTTGGTTTACCCTATAGAGTCTGTCTACGTCTTTGTGGAAATTATCATAACTCATTTCAAACCGAACATAACTCCAAATCAGCAGGCATACCGCTATACCCAATGCCAATCCCATCACATTGATGAGGGAGAAGTATTTCTCTCTGAGGATGTTTCTTAGTGATGATTTAAAATAGTTTCTCCACATATTATTTCATTTAAACCGGCTGTAACTTGTTTTACTCGTTTCTTAATGCATTCACCGGATTTGCTGTAGAAGCCCTAACCGAACGGTAACCCACTGTTGCCAGTGCGATCAATAACGTGATGCCAATGCCTGTGACAAACATCAGACCGTTGAGCGGTACACGATAAGCGAAATTATCCAGCCACTGCCCCATGACGTAGGCTGCCAAAGGTGATGCAATCGCAAAAGCCACCATGATCAGAATAATAAATTCTTTACTGAAAATAAATAAGATATTTCCTGCAGAAGCGCCCAGCACCTTGCGCACTCCTATTTCCTTTTCCTTTTCATTGGCCATAAAGGAAATCAATCCGTAAAGACCTAAACACCCGATGGTAATGGCGATGCCTGAAAAAAGAATCAGCAACGTTGACATTTTTTGTTCTGTCTCATAAAACTCTTGGATCTCGTTATCCAGAAACTCATAGCTAAACAGAAAGTCGGGGTATTGGGTTGTCCAGGCGCGCTCTACTTCTACCAATGTTTCTTTCACGGAGCCTCCTTTTAATTTTATAGCCGCAGTGCGATAGCTGCTGACCCTGTTGAAAAGTATGGTAGGGTCTATTTCCCTTTCCAGCGACATGGTGTGAAAATCTTTAACCACCCCTGCAACGGGCAGATTGCGACCCCAGATCGTTATTACTCTTCCGAGAATATCTTCTGGTTTTTCAAGCCCCAGGGATTTCATCAGGCGTTCATTCACCAGGCAGGAAGTGGCAGTGTCTAATCCTGCCAGATTATGGCCCGCGAGTAATTCTATTTTAAACAAGTTGACATAATCCTCATCAGTAAGTTTTACCTGAGTAAGATGATTACCTTCGATCCCTTCTATTGTGAATGCCGTCATTGAGACAGATCCACTCGAAGGTGAGGTGTTGCAAAGGCTAACAGCTTCTACGCCACCCATTCGCTGCACCTCTGACTTAAGTGCTTTCTTATTATTTAATGGTGCGTTGTTTGGAATAGGCACATTGATGACTGCATCCTTTGCGAATCCGAGATCTTTGTTTTCCAAAAAATTCATTTGCGATAACAGGATGACCGTTCCTACTATCAGTAATTGAGAAATTACAAATTGAAATACCACCAGACTTCTGCGCAGCGCAAATCCTCCGGTACTCCTATTTGTAATTTTATTTTTCAATGCCAGGGCCGGGCTAAACCCCGACAGCAACAAAGCGGGATAGAATCCAGAGGCCAGGCTCACCACTACCCAAACGACTACCAGGAACAAGATGAATTGCACATCCGTAAAATCAACATGCAGGTTGATATCCATGAAGGCATTCAACTGAATCAATGCCAACTCAGACAACCCCACTGAAATCAACAAAGAAACCAAAGTGATTAATCCGGTTTCAGACAGGTATTGCCCAATCAACTGAAATCGTTGGCTTCCCAGTACTTTGCGAATGCCTACCTCCTTTGAACGCTTCACCGCCACTGCTGTGGAGAGGTTGATGAAGTTGATACATGCTGTAATCAACAAAAACAACGCAACTATTCCCATTGCAAAAATTGATGTTTTGCTTACTGTGGCATAGCGATAGTTGCCAAATCGTGTGTCATAGTTAAGCTCACTTAATGGCTGCAACCATCTTTTTAAACTTCTGTCCTCTCTTTCGGTTTCATACTTTTTGACAAATGCCGGAAACTGATTGTTGATAGCCTCTGGGGATGTACCCGCTTCGAGCATGACAAAACATTGATCATCGCTGTACACACTACCCCATCCACCTTCCTCCTTTTCTTTTTGGATGGTGAGATAAGAGATTAGCATATCAAATGGGAACGTAGTGTTGGCAGGATAATCTTCCATTACCCCAGTCACCTTTAATTCTGTTTCATTGTTCAGTTTAATAAGTTGTCCCATCGGATTGGCATCTCCAAAAAATTTCTTTGCAGTTTTAGCAGAAAGAATGATCTGATTGGGCTGCTGCAATGCGGTCTTATAGTCTCCCATAAGGAAAGACCTATTAAAAAACGTAAAGTAGGTTGAATCGGTGAAGGCTATTCCATTTTCTTGTTCGAATATCTTTGGGGTACCATTTTCTACTATAGTAAATAACACATTATTATCTCCTGAGATAAACAAGATATGTTTGATACCTGTGAATTCACTGGCCACGGCTGTGGGTAGTGGAACGGGGACTCCCGCAAAATAATCTTCCCTTCCGTTGTTTTCGGATGAAGTAACCACCCGGAATATGCGATCTTTATTGTCGTGATAATTGTCAAAGCTGGTGTAAAAGGTAATCATCAGAAAAAGCACCAAACTGCAGGTGATGCCCAGGGCAAGGCCAAAGACGTTGATGGTCGTATAGCTCAGGTTCCTCTTAATGTTTCTAATGGTGATGGTGAAATAATTTTTTAACATAAATGGGGTTTATTGATTACTTATATACATACAGGTACTACCTAATTACTCATCTCTTAATGAATCCACGGGATTAACAACGGCAGCTTTTCTTGCCTGATAGCCGATAGTTAGAATTGCTATCGCTAAATTGATCAGCCCACCTAAAATGAAATAATGAGGTTGCAAATCTATCCGATAGGCAAAGTTGCTTAACCATTGGCCCATAGTATACCAGCTTAACGGTAAAGCAATCAAAAAGGCGATTAGTAAAAGCTTCATAAAGTCTTTAGTGAACAACAGCACTATTCCAACCACCGAAGCCCCCAGTACTTTACGAACACCCACCTCCTTGGTTTTTTGCACCACTAAAAAAGAGATCAAGCCGAATAATCCCAGGCAGCCAATTCCTATCGAAATCCCAGCAAAGATTTTGAAGATGGAAAACAATTGTGCTTCTCTTGCATAGTTTTTGGCAAGTCCATCATCCAAAAACTGATACGTAAACAAATATCCCGGAAAAGCCTGCTCCCATGCCGCTTTAATGTGATCAATCGTTTCTGGAATATGGTTGTTGTTAATTTTTACACCCGCCTCAAAATAGAGTTTTGGGTATTGAAACAACACGATAGGTTGAATTGCTTCGCGAAGTGACTTCACATGAAAATCCTGTACTATACCTACCACATTTCCTTTGATGTTATTCATTCCAAATTGAATTTCTTTTCCCAACACATCATCAGGTGAGACATAACCCAAATCACGCATAGCTGTTTCGTTCAGCAAAAACTCTATTTCCTGTTCACTTTGGTCTTCCTTTAAAAACCACCTGCCTGCCGCCAATTGAATATCAAAGGTTTCCTTATAATCATAGTCCACAGTTTTGAGCGTTACATCAAAATAATCATCGCGGTCAGCAATTTTAATTTCAGAATCGATGTCATTTTCGGAAGTGGGCACTCCTATTCCAAATGATACATTTTGAACATTATTGTTGGCGAGTAACAGGTTTTTAAAGGTGTGGAGTTTTACCGGATCATTATCGTTTAATGAAAACGTTACTATCTGTTTACTATCAAATCCCAGTGGTTTATTTCGAAAATAATTCATTTGGCTTGCCACCACGATGGTGCCAATGATCAAAATCTGGCTGATCACAAATTGAAAAGTGACAAGACCTTTTCTCAAAAAGAGAGAGGAAGCGTTGTGACTATTGATTTTAGCTTTCAAGGCTGCTATGGGTCTGTATCCCGACAACACCCATGAAGGGTACAAACCTGACATGATACTTACCACTACAATACCCACGGCAAAGACTCCAAGAATATCTGGTTCGCTTAACCTAAGTATTGACAAGTCAGTGTCTAAAAATGAGTTGAGTGATGGAAGCAAACGCTCTGCAACGCCCAATGCCATCAAGGACGAAAGCAAAGTGAGCAAAAATGCTTCACCCATGTACTGGCGCAACAATTGAAAGCGTGATGCACCCATTACCTTTCTTACCCCCACCTCTTTCGATTTGCGAATGGCCAGCGCTGTACTTAAGTTGATAAAGTTGATACATGCCAACAAGAGAATAAAAACGCCAATTACACCCAGTACCAATAAGTAGGTTGTATCAATGGTGTAACCTGAATTGGAATCTGCATAGGCTTTATCAAAATGAATTTCGCTGAGCGGTTGCAGCTCATACTTGGTGCGAGCAGCCGTCTCCTCTGACAGGTATTTTGCCGGAAGCAATTTTAAATGGTTTTCAAATTCCAGTTCATTGGTTTCTTCGGGGAGCACCACATAATCAGCAAATCCAATGTTTACGTTCCATGAATCAAAGTCAAAACCACCGACAAAATCTTTATGAAAAGAGTCGATCATCACCACCATAGAAAAAACGAGGTGGGAATTTTTTGGAGGGTCCTTTAGTATACCTACAATTTCAACATCTACCGCTTCTGATATTTTTATTGTCTGACCAATTGCCCCCTGATCTCCAAAACGGCTTTTTGCCATAGCCGCTGTTACAAACGCTACACTGGGATTCTTGAATGACTGGACCGGATTTCCAGTGATGGCCGGAAAGTCAAAAACTTTGAAAAAAGAGGAATCCGCAAACATCACATTAGGTTCCATCCAAATCTTGTCTCCCGACTTCAATTGATACTCCCTGGGTGGATAGATTTGAGTCACTTCTTCCAACTCCTGATAATCGTTGACCAAGGCAGCCCTCAGCGGGAAAGGTGTAGACGCAGAATTTTTTATGTAGGAAGTAGTTTGGTCTTCGCGCACGATGCGAAAAATGCGATCACGTTTGGAGTGGAACTCATCGAAATTCAGCTCATAATCAATCAGAAGAAACAGCACCAGACAAACACTGATACCAAGGCTCAATCCCAGCAAATTGATGACAGTAGAAACCTTATTCCTGATTAGATTTCTAAAAGCGATTTTAATGTAGTTACTGATCATGGTTTCGGGTCAATAATCAACCATTATGGTCGGTTCGTGTCTTTATTGACTATAAGTGTGCCAGATATTTAACTGCCTGTATAACAAATAGTTACTGAGATAACCTGTTCGTTTTAGTGCTTATACTGTAACGTTTTTGATACACATATGCGTATGATTACGATACAATTCATACATTAGCCTTACTAACAGGCCAACCAATGACTGCAGGAAATATACTGATAGTTGATGATGATCGTGATGTGCTGGAAACAGCCCGTATGTTTCTCAAGCAGGAATTCGATACAGTGGTCATTGAAGAGGACCCTAAAAATATCCCGGAGTTGTTGTCCCAACGTGAATTCGATGTGATTTTATTGGACATGAATTTTAAAAAGGGAATCAACGATGGTGAAGAAGGCTTCGCCTGGCTGGAACAAATTCTGAAATTAGATTCTCAGGCGGTGGTTATACTTATCACTGCGTATGGCGAAGTTGATCTTGCCGTAAAGGCCATGAAGCGGGGTGCCACCGACTTCGTTTTAAAGCCATGGAAAAATCAAAAATTGTTGGGTACTATCTCTTCAGCCCTTCAGCTGCGTCAGTCCAAAAAGGAACTTCAACAAGTGAAGGTGACACAGGAGAAACTCAGCAGCGACCTGGATATTGGCTTTACTGATTTTGTTGGAAGTTCCCCTTCTATTCAACGCGTACACGAACTCATTGATCGTGTGGCCGGCACGGAAGCGGATGTACTGATACTGGGGGAAAACGGAACGGGGAAAGAACTCGTGGCCAGGGCCATACATCGTCAATCCCTTAGAAAGGATAAAGTATTCATCAGTGTTGATTTGGGTGGTATCACTGAATCACTTTTCGAGAGCGAGTTGTTTGGTCATGTGAAAGGTGCCTTTACCGATGCCAAGGTGGACAAACCTGGCAGATTTGAGATCGCATCCGGAGGCACTTTGTTTTTGGATGAGATAGGTAACCTTTCATTGCCTCTGCAATCCAAGTTGCTGACTGTGCTCCAACAAAGAAAGATTCAACGGGTAGGGTCCAACAAGGAAATCAATGTAGACTTCAGACTCATCTGCGCCACTAATATGCCCCTTTATGAGATGATTTATGAAAAGAAGTTTCGACAGGACCTGCTCTACAGGATTAATACTGTAGAAATTCGAGTTCCTCCGCTGCGGGAGCGCCTTGAGGACTTGCCTTTATTAACCGATCATTTTTTACATCGCTATGGCAAAAAATATAAACGTGAAGGGATTAAGATTGACAAAGCACTTTTTACGAAATTGATCAAGTATCCCTGGCCAGGTAACATCAGAGAATTGCAACATGCCATTGAACGTGCTGTAATCTTAACAGAAGAAAAAGTAATTCGTTCGGCAGATTTACTGATCAATACGGTATCGACAAAAGCTGAACCTGTTACTGCGCTGCTAACCATGGATGAAATGGAAAAGCGATTTATATTACAATCTCTGGATGCACACGAAGGCAATGTAAGCCAAACCGCCAGGTCATTGGGGATGACGCGCACTGCCCTGTACAGAAGAATGAAGAAGTATAAGATTTGATCCATGTTTTATAAAAAGTTTACCTTTTTAATTGTGTTCAGGATTGCCTTGTTGTTGCTCAACGTACTGTTGCTTGCGTATATTTTTGGCGATCCTCGTTTGTTCTTCAATCAGATCATTTTGTCCCTACTGTTAATTATCCAGATAGCTGAACTTGTTCGATTTGTGAATCATACCAACAGAGAATTGGCCAGGCTCTTTCTCGCCATACGTCATTCAGATTTTTCAACCACTTTCAAGGATCCTCCATTGGGTAAATCATTCAAAGAACTGCAGCTCAGTATGATGGAAGTGATTCAGGCATATAAGGATGTTAAAATTGAAAAAGAAGCGCAATATCAGTTTCTACAAACGCTAGTCAATCAGTTACATTTTGGGATTATTTCACTTGAAAATGAAAATACCATTACCATTATCAATCCGATGGCAGAGCAGCTATTGGGTATCCCCGGTGCCAAAAACTGGAAATTAGTCCATCAGCTTAACCCGGAATTTGCAACTCGTATTGATGGTTTAGGAAGTAATGCAAGAAGCCTGATGCAGTTCACCGTTCAAGGAGAGAAAAAGATGATTGCAGTAGAGATTCGAACGCCCATTATATTGGACAAACCTCACAAACTCATCACCTTTCAGGATATTAATTCAGAGATTGAACAAAAGGAAATTGAAGCCTGGCACAAGCTCATCCGGATTCTCACGCATGAGATCATGAACTCGGTAACCCCTATTGCGTCCCTTACTGAAACCATGCAAACCGTACTTGAAGACAGAGAGGGGAAACAAAAGCAAGTGAGTGAAATCGATAACGATACCATTAAAGATATCCTGTTCTCGCTCAAGACCATTCACAAGCGCAGCGATGGTTTATTGGCTTTTGTGGACACTTACAGAAAGCTCACAAAAATACCACAACCTGTCATTGAGTCTGTGAATATTCAAAAGATGCTTAAAGAAATTATCCAACTCATGCAACAACAGTCGGACGACAGAAACATACAATTTCATGTAGATGTTACCCCTGGTGATTTAGTTGTAAAAGCTGATCCCAACCTCTTAGAACAAGTGATCATCAATCTGGTTACCAATAGTAAGCAAGCCATCGACCGTAGCATTCAAGGTGTTATCTCATTAAAAGGATATGAACAAAATAATCGTATCCTCATTGAGGTTGAGGATAACGGAAAAGGTATTCCTGAGAAAGAATTGACGGAAATTTTTGTTCCGTTCTTTTCTACCAAAAAGGAGGGTTCAGGAATCGGACTAAGTCTTTCCAAACAAATCATGAGCCTGCATGGTGGCACCATAAAAGTAAAATCCAAACCTGAGGAAGGCACTTCTTTTTATTTAAGCTTTAAACATAAACACTGACATGAGCAAAAACTTGCGCGTTAATGCTGACAGGCTACATCAAAGAATACAACAAATGGCAGCCCTAGGCGGACTTCCCTCCGGAGGTGTAAAACGTCTGACGCTGACCCTTGAGGACAAAGCGGCACGTGATCTACTGACCAATTGGATGACCGAATTAAAACTGGAAATAATCGTTGACGAAATGGGAAACATGTTTGGTCTCCATCATGGAAGTAATCCTGATCGTTGTATCGGAATAGGTTCCCACCTTGACAGTGTGCCAACAGGAGGAAAATACGATGGACCAGTGGGTGTGCTTGGTGCCCTCGAAGTGGCCCAAACGCTCATTGAAAATAACATGGCCCTCAACAGTACATTGGTTGTTGCCAACTACACCAATGAAGAAGGTGTTCGATTTTTCCCTGATATGATGGGAAGCCTCGCACATGCCAACCCCGATCAGGTAAAGCATTATTTGCAAGCCAAAGACAGTCATGGCACTACTGTGGGTGAAGCGCTGCGTGAGATAGGATATGATGGTAAAGTCCAGTGTGGAAGCATTGGATACGATCACTTCATAGAGATTCACATTGAGCAAGGTCCTATCCTGGAAGAAAAGAAAATTGACATAGGTGTGGTACATGGTGTTCAGGCCATCCATTGGATGAAGCTGACCCTGGAAGGAAAAAGTGCGCATGCCGGAACTACTCCCATCTACGCACGCAAAGATGCCTTCTATGCGCTGAGCAGGCTGTCGAATTATGTGCGTGAATTGTGCACTGAAATTGAAAATCAACTAGTAACGATTGGTTCGGTTGAAGTATTTCCCAATGCCATCAACGTAGTACCCGAAAAAGTAATTGCAACGCTGGATGTAAGGAATCTCAATGATGACCGCCTTGCCAGGGCCCTGGAGAAAATTGATCAATTCGTTCACACTGATGAATCATTTGCTCACCTGAAGGTATCCAAGGAAGTATTGGTGAATGTACCCGCTGTGCATTTTAGCAAAAATGTAACCGATGCTATTGCCGGCAGTTGCAAGCAACTTGGCTATTCATCGCTGCCCATGCACAGTGGTGCAGGACACGATGCGCAGATTCTTGCAACCAAATATTCTGCAGCAATGATATTTATACCTTCCAAAAACGGTGTAAGTCATGCAGTAGATGAGTACAGCAGTCCAGATCAAATTGAAAAAGGTGCCAATACCTTATTGCACACGGTACTTACCCTTGATCAATAATAAGCAATGCACAATATACATCCGGTAGTGGTTGCTATTCATACTTCAATGTGCGGGCCGGTTGCGACCAGGCTGTTTTCACTGCCTGGTAGCTAATGGTGATAATTGCAATGACCAGTGAAATAGCTCCCGCTATGGCAAATGCCTGCCAACCGATGGCTACTTTGTACTCAAACGATTGCAACCAGCTCGTCATGGCATAATAAGTAATTGGAATGGATAGCAGTAAACTTATACCGATAAGATACAGGTAATCTTTGGACAACAAAACGAGCAATGATTGCTCTGTGGCACCCATCACTTTTCTAATGCTGATTTCCCTGGTTCGATTTTGCATGGAAAGTGAGGCCAAGGCATACAATCCAAGACTGCCTATTAAAATAGCCAGAAGCGTAGCTATAGAAATTATTTTACCCAGGTTTTGGTCATTGCGGTATTGTGATTCCATTGACTGATCAACAAATGTGAAACCAAACTCTTCACCGTTGGTGAGTTTATCCCAAGTGCCTTTTATGCCTTCAATGGCTCCATTCAGTTCGCCAGCCTGCAGCCTGACGAAAAGTTTAGGGGTAGGATTGCTACCCACATTTATATTTTCAATTCCGGCCGCGATTACCTGCGCATCCATTGCTAAAACCAAAGGTTCTACACTTGTATACAATGAAGCGTAATTAAAATCCTTCACCACCCCGATAATTTCATGGTCTTCAAAGTTGTTTCCTGGCAATCGTTTACCAATTGGATCCGTTAAACCATAACTCTTGACCAGCGCTTCATTTACAATTATCGATCTCCGGGGGTCTGAGGTATTATCAACAGAAAAATTTCTACCTGCCACCATATCCATTTTCATCAGAGGAATATAATCTGCATCGACCACATTCAGATTAAACGTGCGATAGCTATCTTTTTCATCTGTAAATCCAATATTGATCCATCCTCCATTTCCAAAATCGTGTGCTGCGGCAAATACGCCTGATACACCTCTTATCTTGGACAGTTCATTTTTAAATGGCTGTGCTTTTTCAAATCCCTTTTGCATGCGCTCTACCAGCCTGACATTGCCCTGTACATTCAACTGGATCACCATCAGTTGTTCCTTGTTAAAGCCCAGGTCTTTGTTTCGCAAAAACTGCAGCTGATTTCGCATCACCAGTGTGCTTGAAATCAGGAAAATAGATAATGCCAATTGAATGCCTACCAGTACTTTTCTTAACCCTTGCTTGCTGCTGCCTGCAGTTATGCTTCCTTTAAGAATTGAGACCGGCCTGAAACGAGACAAGACAAATGCAGGATAACTACCTGCAAACATGCCAATGACCAGCACCATCGATAAAACTACTACCAGCAGAAAGCCATTGGGCTCCATTATTAATTGTTTGCCCGACAAGTCATTGAAGAGGGGTAAATTCAGGTATGCCAGCAAAACACCCGCTACAAGAGAAATGATAGTAACGATTACGGCTTCGCCAATAAATTGAAAGATGATGTGCTTACGTTGTGCGCCTACTACCTTTCTTATGCCAACTTCTTTGGCGCGTTTAATGGAACGGCCAACAGAAAGCGTGACGAAGTTGATGCAAGCGACCAGCAGAATTAGCAATGCAATGGCCGCCAATATATTGGAGAACTTAGGATTACTTACTGGTGCAATGCCTGTCGGATAGTAGGTATTTAAATGTATATCTGTGATTGGCTGTAACCCCAACTCATACTTGGCATCAAAGTCTTCTCCAAGCACCCCTTTCATAAAGGTCTGCATCTTGCTTTCCAATTGCAAGACATTCACATCCTTCCTTAAAAGCACATACGTTTCTGGCGTTATGTTGAACCAGGCCGAAGTCAAGGCGCGCGGGCTATAAAGCTTTGGATAATTTAAATCTGAAATCAGAATATCAAACTGAATACTGGAATTAGTTGGGATATTCTCCACCACAGATTTTACTACAAAGTCTTCAAACTGATCTCCTAGTTGAATTGAAATGACCTTATTGATAGGATCGGTGTCGCCAAAATATTTTGATGCCATCTTTTCCGTAAGTACAACGTGATTGGCGCCATCTAGGGCGCTGGTTGTTTCACCGTTGATGGAAGGGAAATCAAATACCTTAAATAAATGCTGGCCACCTATGGTTACGCTCTCTGAAAAAAGATCGTCACCTGATTTTACCTGAGTACCTATGTTGTGAATCCTGACTTGGTATTCTACCTCTTCAAAATTGTCTTTCAGTGTTGGGCCCATCGGAAAGGGCGTAACTGTATAAAAAAACACTTCATCTTTGCCATAATCCTCCCGAGCCCACACTCTATAAATGCGATCTGCCTTGGAGTGAAACTGGTCAAATGTCCATTCATCCTTTACAAAAAGTACAATCAACAGGCAACAAGCGATACCGATGCCTAATCCCAAAATATTAATGATGGAATGCGATTTGCTTCTTATCAGTGAACGAAAAGCGATTTTAAGGTAATTGGTAAGCATGAGGCGTATTTTAATTTCTTCTAAGCAACATGATGAAATAACTCAATTAATAAAAGTGTATAGAAATCACCCTTCAACCTGATGTCATGAACCGTTAATTCCCTGTAGTGAATATTCAATGCTAGCCGTAGGTACCCCAATTGATGGTAATCCTAAGTGTAAATCAATAAAAATTTACCTCTTTTTGTCTAATTTGCAAAGGAATAAGTAATGCCGTTTATGAGTATTGTGTGTTTTATCCTCAGCAGTTTTATCTTTCTTCAGGATGTGCCTTACAAGCCGGATGAGGAGTTTACGATCAAACTTGATTTGTCCTTTAAGCAACGGCCTCCTGCCTCTCAATATTCCTATAATTTTGATGAGACTCCCAGAGAATATCAAAAGAGAAACAGATCAGGACCTACTCCCTATGTAATCCTATTTATTTCCATCGATGAAGTTTCGAGAGGTGAAGCAAAGTTTAAAATCTTTCAAAAGGATGAGAAGATGGTCTTGAGTAAAAAAATCAATAAGGGAATGGAATTTAAACTGGACGTTGGCTATACCGATGATTTGAAAGATCAGATGGAAGGCCATTATCATTTAATTTCATTTTACGACTCCAAAAAAAATGAGGTAAGTCGAATTGAAATTCTTTTTGATAAAGACGGTAATTATTCTGTTAATGGTAAAATAAAAGGCAAGATTTAGTCCATTCACTTTTCATTACCCTGCACTAAGCACAGTTTGGATTTTCAAACGTCACTCATGCTCCTTTCTTTTACCCGGGATGGAGCTGTATTGTCCATTCACATTCGATACATCTCATGCCTCAATAATTGTTATTATTCAAAACTTGTGAATTCGGATTTTCATTTGAGTACTTACTAATATGGATTTACCAGTGTAAACACTTTTAGCGCTCATTCAAAAAACAAATCAAATGTTTAAAATTATTATTCCCGGATACCTAACAACCAATAGGTTCGATATAAAATGTAACTATTTAAAGGAAAATACATCTATCTAAATTTTGTTTTTAAAAAATGTCTTGAAGAACAGGTTGAATATCAACAATTGTTGTTCATTTATTACAATTTGAATCTTTCAATGATTAGCATTGTTGTAAACAAGTAAGTGCATAATCCTCTATTCCTTCCATAATACATCACTATGACCAAAGAAATGCTTACCCTTGATCAGGTAATGTCAATGGATCTTCCCAATATCATTGTCTATGCAGCCCCTATTATGATTTTATTAGTGGTGCTGGAATGGGTAATTAGTTATTATAAAAAAAGAGATTATTATGATGGTAAAGACACCTTAGCCGCTACTGCGATAGGATTGGGAAATGTTGCCATCAGCGCAGCTATCAAGATTATTACTTTTGGTATTGTTCTGTTTTTTTATAATCTGGTGCCGTGGGGTATCCCCTATGCCTGGTGGTCATTTATTCTATGTTTCATTTGGATTGACTTCTGGAGGTATTGGGCACATCGCATTGCGCATGAAAACAGATTCTGGTGGGCAACACACGTTACACATCACTCTTCCGAAAAGTACAATTGGTCCGTTTCATTTCGATTAGGATGGACACAACACATCAAAATTATTTTCTTCATTCCGGTGGCATTAGCCGGATTCCATCCTGTTGTATTTTTTGTTTGTCATCAGATAGCAGTGCTCTATCAATTTTGGATACATACAGAATATATCCGGAAACTTCCTAAGCCCATTGAATTTCTATTTACCACACCCTCTCACCACAGGGTACATCATGCGAGAAATGACAAATATCTTGACAAAAATTATGGGTCTACATTTATTATTTGGGACAGGATGTTTGGCACATTTCAGGGTGAAGAAGAACAGGCAGACTATGGCATTACCAAACCCATTCGATCTTACAATCCTGTTTACCTGTGTTTCCATGAATGGATGGACATCATTAAGGACATTAAAAATTCCAAGTCTTTGAAAGAGGCTTATGTGATGACTTTTGTACGGCCCAGCAAACTGGAAGAAAAAAGGAAGCAGTTTCGGGATGAAGACAATTAGGTTAATGATTTAATTCTTGTCATTACCTTATTCACCATGGGATCACAATAAATCAGATTGAATTCATAGATTTCTTCAGGCGCATAACTTTTTTCTATTTCTGCTTGCAACATTTTCTTTGCCCTGTTTAGTCTCACTTTCACATTTGCCTCCGTTATGTCCAGTGCTTCTGCTGTTTCGAAGGTATTCATTCCACTAATTTCCCGTAGCGAAAAGACCATGCGATACTCAAATGGAAGCGTGGTAATCGCCCTCTCTATTACTTGCCCCAGTTCACGGTTGGTCATTGTTTGCCCCGGATCGGTATCATGGCTGTTTGAAAACATAGGCTTCATCATTTCGTTGTTGTATTCCAGATTTGCTACCTCTCTTTTGTAAGCCGCTTTTTGCGATTTCTGATAACAATTGTTCAACATGATTCGGATGATCCATGTTTTGAAGGTCGATCTGTATTCAAATTTGTCAAGATTAAAATAGGTACTCACAAAAGTTTCCTGCATTAGATCTTGCGACTCATCATGACGATATCCGTAAGACCTGGCCACTTTGTATAAATAAGGATTATACCTTCTAATGATAATTTCATACAATTCCTGTTCTCCATGCATCACCCTATCCAGCACTTCTCTGTCACTTAATTGCGCAAAACGTTTTGTTACAGCAGCCTCCATTACTTAGCTTTTAATTTGAATACCAACGCTACCATTTACTACAAGACATGTTCCAATAAAATTCCCTTGTAAAACCAGCAGCTGCAGAATTACTATTGGAAAAAGTACTGATTATTTTCTAATTCCTTTTCCCATTTCAAGAGGATGACCGGCCCGGGTACCACAGCAGCAAAAAGGGCAATAATAGGGTACAACCTACCTGCAACAAGAGTTGGATATGGTAATGGAGTAGTCGTAAACCCCAAAGGTTACAAACTGACAGTAATTTAATATTTTCAATTTCCATTGAGACGCTTAATTTTACACCACTTCAAAAAGAGGAAACCTTAGGATATGGGACGTATTTTCGAAAAGAGAAAGCACAAGATGTTTGCCCGCTTTGACCGCATGGCCAAGGCCTTTACGCGAATTGGAAAGGAAATTTCGATTGCTGTAAAATCCGGAGGCCCATTGCCCGAAAACAATCCAAGGTTAAGGCTGGCTATTCAAAACGCCAAAGGGGCCAATATGCCCAAAGACCGTGTAGATGCGGCAATAAAAAGGGCCTCGTCCAAGGAAGAAAAGGACTTTCAGGAAGTTACCTACGAGGGATATGCACCCCATGGAGTACCCGTGTTAATTGAATGTGCCACAGACAATCCTACCCGGACTGTTGCCAACATAAGGCTTCACTTTTCAAAAAAAGGAGGAAGCATGGGCAATTCAGGATCAGTAGCGTTTATGTTTGAAAGAAAGGGTGTATTTAAATTTCCTAAAGATGCGTTCAACCTGGATGAACTGGAATTGGATTTGATTGATGCGGGTGCGGAGGAAATAGAACAAGAGGAAAATGAAATTGTGATTTACACCAAATTCAATGACTTTGGGAATATGCAAAAATTCATTGAGGCGAAAGATTTGGATGTGATTAGTTCCGAATTGCAGTACATCCCCACCACTACTAAAGAACTATCCGAAGCAGAGCAGGATGAGGTAATGGAATGCATTACTACCCTTGAAGCTGATGAAGATGTTCAGACGGTTTATCACAACCTGGCTTAGCATCAATTCAAAGTTTGGAATTTAAAGTTCAAGGTTTAAAGTTCAGGATTGAGCTTTAAACCTTGAGTTATGAATTCCTAGTCCTTAATAACTGAACTTGCTCCGCTAGTGGAAGAGGTTACTGCAGCTTCTCCCCTATACAATATCGAGCTTGCACCATTTGCTTCTGCCTTTAAGGTTTTACTGGCCCTCACATAGGCATGACTTGCCCCGGAAGCTATTACATGCATGTCCTCTACTTCCAGGTTGTATGCTTTAAATAAAGAGGCGCCAGACAATTCGCTGAAGGTGGTTTTAGATATACCAGACAGGGTTAAGTTAGAAGCACCTGACAGGATAAACTTACTCGCATTGGCTTCCAAATCTACCTGAGCCAATGAAGCACCCGATAAATTCAAGTTGAAATTATCTTGTTCAAAACCACTGATATTGGCGGTAACTGCTCCATAAAAGTCGGCCGAAACCAATGATGGCATGGTAACAGTAATGTAGGTAGTATGTTTTCGGTTGCGGTTTTTAGTGAATCGTGTTACCAGGGTATTGCCCACCCTAACTACTTCCAGATCGTCCAGATTTCTGCGATCGCCTTTGGCAGCTACCGAGAACAGATTTCCGCGCGTAACAGTCACATACATGGCATCCCCAATATCGAGGCGGTCAAAATCAGAAACGGAAAATTGCTGCTCATTATATTGAATGGGTCCCGGATCCTCATGCAAATTGCAAGATGCCAGACCGAACAGAAGCACAGCAGTAAAAGATTTAAAATGATTGAAAAATCGCATAAAAGTCAGTTTTTGGTTGTTTTGCTGATAAGACAACCCAAACTGTACTACCCCCTATACCTCATGAAAAAATTATTTACTGGCTCCGAGGGGACCTGATTGGGGACCTGCCAGGGTAAGGTTATCATCCACCATTCTGTTGTTGTATTGCTGAATAAAGGCTTTTAACTTTTTTTCCATTGTCAAAACTACCTCAGGTTTTTCATTTACAAGATTGGATTTTAATCGCTTATCATTTCTGAAATCGTACAACGCCACTGATTTCTCACCATCATACTGGAGTAAGTAATCTCCGATAAAAGCTTGATAAACATTGTCAGAATAGTTGAAGGCAAATGGTTCTTTCGAAGCATCAAAAATATTCCTTCCATAGGCCATATAAGGTTTATCGTAATTCAAATATCCCAACACCGAAGGCATGATATCAATTTGCTGTACTATATCCTGAGAAAACGAAGACCAGTCACTTCCCGGTTTATAAAAGAAAAGTGGCACTGAGTAATATCCCCACGCTGAATTGTACTCCTGATAGTGAATGGCTGCGGTAGGATGATCAGCTGTGAATACGAATAAAGTATTGTTATACCATGGCATTTTAGATGCGGTTTGCATAAATCGCTTGATGGCAAAATCGGTGTATTCAATCGTTTTATGAATGGGTAGTGGACCTCCTTTGAATTTATCTTTGTATTCCTCGGGAAGAATATGAGGTGGATGAGAAGTAACTGTAAATAGCGTTGAATAAAATGGTTGCTTGAACGTGTTCAGTGTTTTGGCAAAATATTGCAAAAATTTCTCATCCCAAATTCCCCATATGCCATCGAAGTCATCATCGTTGCCATATTCGGTCATTCCATAGTAATCATCAAACCCGGACAGATTGGCAAATGCCTGCAAACCCATAGAACCATTAGGCGCCCCATGGAAGAAAGACGTGTAGTACCCTTTTTCTTTTAGCAGACTCGCAAGACTATTGATTTTATTGCCTGAATAATGAGAGAGCACATATGGCACTTCAATAGAAGGAATACTACAAATCACAGACGGCATCGCATCGATAGATTTTCTTCCATTGGCAAAAGAGTATTGAAATGCTTTACTCTTTCCAATAAGTGAATCGAGGTAGGGTGAGTATCCCTTGTAGTCTTTGATCCCCATATCTTTATTGTAAGCGCCAACAAACTCCTTTGAGAAGCTTTCCAAAATGATAACTACTACATTTTCATACTTGAATGCCGCTGTGTCCTTGGGCATATGCACGGGAGTATATACTTGAGATAATCCATCTTCGGATTCATAATAGTTAACCTTTTTAATCACGTTGGCCTTTGCCGTGCGCATCAGTGCAAAGGGTGTGTTCAGTACCAGGTTGATGTCTTTGGGAACTGTTGCAAATTCAGCTGCATTGCTGAGGGTAATGGGTCTTGTACTGTGTCTGAATCCTCCTCGCACGCCTCCTACAAATAAATAAATGATCAATGGCATTAGTGCCACGCTACTTCCATAGAACATCCATTTGTTTTTAAACTGAGGTACTGAAATCCTGATGCGGTTTGATAATTTGATAAACAAAAAAATCAGGATAAAGAAAAACACAAAACCATACCAGTAGTCAATGAGAAAGGAGAAGAACAATGCACCAAAATTCTGTTCATTCTCGAATTGAGAAAAAACTGAAATGGTAGTTCTACGTAAAGTATATCGGTAATACACACTATCAGCAACATTCACTGCCAGGCCAATCCCGTTGGTGATGATGAAGATGTAGTGAAGCATTTTCTGATAAAGTGGATGGAACCTTGTTTTTAGCGGAATGATGGTGAGCAATATTAGCAGTGAGTTGATATACAGTACTGCCGACAGGTCAAATTTGAGCCCCCCCAACATAATAGTGGCCATTCTGGCCCAGGTCATATCGGGGAAAAAACTTAAATTGAATAAGTAAAAACTGATTCGGCAGATGGTATAGAACCCCATGACCAGCAAAAGGCGTTGCACCATGCCAGCATATATGTTCCCCTTCACCGTAATACCTTCAAAAAGCCTATTTATAGGATACTTCATCTTACTAATTGCACTTTGGTCCACAATTCAAACTTCACATCAGTCAATTAGTCGCAAAATAAGGCAAATCAACCCTATGGAACCTCATTATGGTTTCAGTTTTTGTCTTAGTTTTGTAATTCTGTGGATATTAAAAATTGGCTTTTTAAATTGTTTTTGAATCCTAGGAACCTAAACGCAAGTTACTCAACATGAGGCTTATTTGCTCATTCTTAATGCTGATGGCCTTTCAGTACGGATATGCCCAAAATGTAGAATCATTTGGCGTTTTTGGTGGCTTTAATGTTCCAGTTACTTATGACCAGGGTCTCATTAACGACCCTCGTTACGAAGGCAAGGTTACTTTTCGTGCTACACCCATTGGATTTACTTACGGCTACGATCATGTTGGTTTTGGATTTGTACTCTCTCCCTCATTAACCAAAATCGGTCAGAAATTCTTAATTAAAAATACGGTGGGTGGAGACGTTGGGTCTCGTGATGTGCAGATGGATTATTTCAGTCTGCCTGTAGCCCTTAAACTTCATTTGAATGATCTCTCTTTCTTTCGGTTAAGCGCGGTGGCAGCCATCAATATCAATTATCTCATCAGTGGCAAAGAGGTCATCTCCTACTCTTCTTCCAAACAAAAGTATCCAGCAGGGGTATTAATCCCCAATGAGCCCGGCTATACGCAAGTTTTTGATGGTGTGCTGGTGCCAGATGTAAAAGATCAGTTATATGTAAGCAAAGACAAATACAATCCACTCCAGCTATTTGCCGCTGTAGGATTGCGCTCTGACTTTGATCTGAATGACGACTGGAGTCTAAACTTTGATGGAAGGGCCAACTTTGGTTTATTTGATCCGCGCAAAAAAGATTATATAGAATTACTGAAACAAAACAATGATGCGCCTGATCTTTATGGGGCGCGACATGAGATCTATCTGTCGGTAGAAATTGGAGTAGCGCGAATCATACAGATCAAGAAAAAATTTGAAGCCCGTCATTCCAGCAAGCCCATTGTCAACAACAAATCTTCTTCTTCTATTCCAAAGCAAAATCACAAGAAGATACTTACCAAAAAGAAGAAGAAAAAGAATTAAAAAAAAGCCTCAATCAGAGGCTTTTTTTATGAGATCAATAATTATCCGAGTACTATCTGTTCCCTAATGAATGGTTGTTTATAGAAACGCTTACCTGTTGCTTTTGCGATGGCGTTGGCAACAGCACCGCCTGCAGGGGGTAATGCAGGCTCTCCAAGCCCTGTAGGATCATTATTGCTTTTCACAAAATGAACTTCCACTTCAGGAGCTTCCTTCATTCGAATCATTCTGTATTTGTCGAAATTTCTGAATTGTGGTTGTCCGTTTTCAAAAGCAAACTCACCGTACATGGCATGCCCAATTCCATCAATTACTCCTCCTTGCACTTGATTAATTGCTGCAATGGGATTAATGACGATACCGCAATCAATGGCGCACACTATTCTTTTTATCACGGGTGTATTGCCCTGCATTACTACCTCAGCCACTTCTGCCACATAGGTATTATGAGAATAATAAGTACTGAATCCCTGATATACGCCCTGGGCTGCTTTTCCCCAACCTGATTTTTCCGCTGCTAGTTTGATTACTCCTATGGATTTATCTACATCGTATTGCAACTCCCCTATTGGGTTTTCTTTTGCTCTGGCAAACAAATCAAGTCTAAACTGGACCGGATCTTGTCCCAATTCGCTGGCCACCTCGTCAAAAAAGCTTTGCTCAGCAAAAGCGAGGAAATTAGTGATGGGTGCCCGCCAGGCTCCGGTAGTTATGTTGCTTTTCAATTCGTGTGACTCCACCAGATAATGTTCAAGGGTACATGCAGGAAAATTATTTTCCCTCGTAGCATTTCCCATATTCACCCCTGTTCCCACGAGATGATAAGCCACCATTTTACCCTCTTTGATCGCTGCTTTAAATTTATACTTAGACGCTGGTCTGTATGTCCCTGCAGTCATATCATCCTCACGAGAGAATATTACCTGAACCGGTGATTTCGCCTTATCAGATATTTCAGCAGCTTCCAATGCAAAATCTCCATAAAGTCTGCGACCAAAGCCTCCTCCCATTCGTGTCATGTCAATGGTCACCTCTGCTTCGGGTCTTCCCAGCAACTCAGCTATCTGTGAACGCGTGCGTTCGGGAGTTTGGATAGGTCCAATGAATTCGGCTTTCTCTGGAGTTACATTGGCATAGAAGTTCATTGGCTCCATGGCATTGTGGGGAAGAAACGGAGCCTCATACGTTTTTTCTATCACCTTATCTGCTTTCGCAAACTGGGCTCTTGCGTTTCCATCTGATCGCTTTGGTTCAGTTGCTTTTTTGTTCAGCAACTCTTTCATGGTTTTATCGTGATACGAAGTACTTTCGAGCATTGTATCTTTTTCCCACTCTGCCTTTAAGGCACGTTGTCCCTTCATGGCCGCCCATGTATTATTAGCCAACACGGCAATCTTACTACCGAATTGGATGACATCATTCACGCCATTTATCGCTCGTGCTTCTTTATCATCGAAGGATTTTAATTTCAATCCGAATGCCGGTGGTCTTAACACGACAGCATACTGCATGTTCTCCTTTTTGACATCAACTCCAAAGAGTGGTTTTCCGGTAATAATACCTTCAATGTCCACATTGCCTTTATCGGTACCAATGATCTTGTAGGTGGATGGATCCTTGAGTTTCACTTCAGCGGGCACCTCCATGGAGGCAGCAAGTGTGGCCACCTCTCCATAACCAAGTTTATTTGAACCGTGAATTACATAACCATTTTCAGTGGTACAGTCTGAAGCGTTTACGTTCCACTTTTGGGCTGCAGCACTTTTTAGCATTTCCCGTGCAGTGGCTCCAGCCATCCGCAAACTTTGCCAGCCTTGACGGATGGATTGGCTTCCTCCAGCTACTTGTCGGGTAAAACTTACCGAATTGAGCGGAGCCTGTTTGACTGTAACATCGGCCCAGTTTACATCCAGCTCCTCCGCAATGATCATAGGCATGGAAGTTTTTACATTTTGACCTACTTCTGGATTGGGAGACATGATGGTGACATCACCATTATCAGCAATGGATAAATAAGCATTCAGGTCAAACCAGGCTGATGGCAATTCTTTTGTGCTGTCCAGCGGACTGCAAGCGGCCAACCAGCTAAAACTGAGCATTAACCCTCCTCCTCCGGCAATGGATGCTTTTAGGAAAGAGCGCCTATTGTATGTTGTTTTTATAATTGACATGGCATCAATGATTTAGGGGGTGATTATAATTGACTTGAGGCAGTTTTGATGGCTGCCTTGATCTTCAGATACGTTCCGCACCTGCACAGGTTACCGTGCATGGCGTTATCAATTTCCTGATCCGAGGGTTTTGGATTATTGTTCAGGAGCGCTGCGGCATTCATAATTTGACCGGCCTGGCAATAGCCACATTGAGGTACATCGTGCTCACGCCAGGCGGCCTGGAGAACATGATCTGCTTTTTCAGCAAGTCCTTCAATTGTTGTGATTGCTTTATCCCCTACTACTGAAACAGGAAGTGAGCAGGATCTAACGGCCGTTCCATCCAAATGAACAGTACAAGCACCACATTGACCAATGCCACAACCATATTTTGTGCCTACCAAATCGAGGTTGTCTCTGAGCACCCAAAGCATTGGTGTATCAGGATCTGCTTCCACTTGAAGGGATTTCCCATTAACATGCAGATTGTATGTTGCCATAATTAAAGAATTTGATTGTAAAGTGACTAATATAACACCAAATAGGCGCTTTTCATAGGTGTAATTTAGGCAATGGCAGCCCTTTGTGGAAGTCCTAAAAACCAGGTGATTTTGAATGCAAAACAGGCGGTTTTACTTGTAAGGTTTTGTGCATTATTGGGGCAAGTGTTGTGTAAGGTGCCTGGTCATATTTGCAATAAATCCTCAATTTGGCCGGAATTTTACTCCAATTTTGATGTAAGATTTATTATTTTTTTGTCATATGCCTTCAAACCTGTTGATGTACCTTTTGAACAGTAAATGACACAAAATTATTGACTAAACCACTACTAATCAGGCAGTTGATCAAAAAGATGGCGGTATTATCAGCTCCTGACAGGTAGGGAAGTCATAAAAAAAACTAAAAATTTCTATAAGTATTTCCTGATAGTTACGTGTTCGTTGAGTAAGTTTAATCTTATTTGATTAAATTTAACCTTAAATAAATGAGCCAAAATTATGTCAAAGAAAACTTTTAAAGACCGTCTTTCTTATCTGCTCGACCACTATGACATCCGCGTGATGACCTTAGATGCGAAAGCAGGATTGTATCATGGACAAACTGGGAGCTTCCTTCGTGGTGACACAGAACCCAAGCTTTCCACTATCGTCAAATTGTCCAAATTCTTCAAAGATGTTTCTCTGGAATGGATGGTTCTGGGGAAGGGAAAACCTTTCAAGAAATAACAATCAAAGGCTAAAGACCTTTCAGTATGTGGTTAACCGTCACAGATACTGAAAGGTCAGCCTTCTTTTGATCAAACACTTCGTCAAGTGATTGCAGGTTTGAGTTGCCTTTATTCAATTCCGTGATGTCCTGCTTCAACTACCAAGGCAAGGAGTAGCGCTTTGTTATCTTCGTAACTGCGAATAACTTGAGATTCCCTATTCGGCAACTCCTTCTTATCTAACTTTTTCCTGCTTTCCCCCTAGGCATCGACTACCCTTGATTTCATTGTTTTGTTGCTGACCTGATAATTGGGATCAACTGTCAAAACAGGAGCATCAAAAATCCTACCTCCCCTTAGGTGCCAAGTGCTCACCGTAAGAATTTATGCCTTTCAATGGATAGAAATATCATTTATTGATTAAATTAAATGATTGAAAACCATTGTTTTAGCATTTTTAGGGCTTTTCATGGCCCTATCGCTGCCTTCCTTTGGTCAGCGCGGGAAAATAACTAAACCCACTGTTGGAACCACGGCACTGGATCCCAACCAGGATGGTTATGTCTCGAAGACTACGTCCGGGTTTTCAAATGATGGCTATTATGTGGATGAATTTGAAACCCCCATGTTTGGAATTCCCATACATGCTGATGGTGAAGTGCTCAATGACTTGCAGGCTGGTGCGGCATGTGGAACTACAGAATTGACTGCTGACTCGAAAGGATTTGCAGCTTACGGAGTATTGTCCACCAATGGAGACCTGATTTTTAGATTCAGAATTGCAAATAACAAACCCAGTGTGGAGGCTTATACCATCCTAATTGATACAGATGGAAAAATAGGAGCCGATGACCCGAATGCCAATGCGAAAAACCCAGGGTTTGAAATTGACATCACGCTCATTAAAAACAAATCAAAAGGTATTTATGTGTACAATGTGGATGGGATAGACAGTTGCCCGACTGAATTATTATCCTATTCCTATGACACCCATTTTCAAATTGCTGTGGCTGATATAGTAAGTTGTGGCAATCCTGACTATTTCTATGATTTCTATGTTCCCTTTGTTGATATAGCTGCCACTTTTGGAATTACGGATTTAACCGAATTGCGGTTTGCTGCCATCACCAATGTTTCGGCTACCTGCGCTTTTGCTGGTAAAATATCAGACATCGGAGGTGTAAACGACAATGATTATGCGGGTTGCAATTCCTGTGCTTTTTTGGATTTGACCACCAACCAATGTCCCACCTCACTTTCCAACCTTTGCCCTACCTGTCAGGGGTTTTTAACTGGCGTTACTCCTAAACCAGGCTTAAACACTCCCTTGAAGGTTGGGGAACAGGAGGTGAGCGGCACCTCAGTGCCTGGCAATGTATTTGTGGATGTGTTTAATTCTGCCAAAGTATTGATTGACCAGCAAACAACGGCTGTAGATGGCAATGGAATCTGGCTGGTTGCGCTTAACAACGTACTTCAATTAGGAGATTCTGTCACGGCCCGGGCCCAGGGATTTGGGCAGTGCCAGTCGGGTTCATTAAGTTCAGGCGCTTCATTTGCGATTGTTATTCTCAACCAACCTCCTCAGGTTACCAGTAGTGCAGTAACACCAGTAAGCTATACTGAAAACAGTCCACCTGTACTTATTGACAATGCCCTTGTTGTAACAGATCCTGATGATTTAGCATTAGAATCTGCCATAGTTTCAATAGTTGGGAATTTCATTTCGGGACAGGATCTACTTGGTTTAAGTGGAGCTCTGCCAGCAGGACTCACTTCTTCCTACAACCCGGCAACAGGCATGCTGGCCATTTCAGGTACAGCTTCTTTGGCCACCTATCAAAATGTTTTGCAAACGGTGACCTACAGTAATTCGAGTGATGACCCTACCACCCTGGTTCGCACAGTAAGAATTACTGTGAATGATGGGCTTGATGATAGTAATTTATACGAACGCCAGGTCAATGTCGTTGGTATAAACGATCCTCCAGTAATCACCGGAAGATCAACATCCATCAATTTCTCCGGAGGTGCTGTTGTCATTGATAATTCAATAGATATCACTGACCCAGATCATGTTCAGCTAACAGGGGGCACCATTTCAATTTCTAGTAATTACTTGTCCACGGAGGATGTATTAAATTTTACCAATCAGAATGGGATCACCGGGATTTTTGATACTGGCACTGGTATTTTGACATTATCAGGAAATGCTTCACTTGCAAATTACAAGACTGCACTAGCCAGTGTTGAATTTGAAAATAACAATGGAACACCTTCGCCACTTACGCGAAAAATATCTTTTGTGGTCTCAGACGGGCTCGACAACAGTCTCCCCTTCAATGTTTTTATAGATTTCCCGGGGGCCAATAATCCACCCGAGATTGTAGATGGAGGCGGAGATCCTATTGAGGATCTGTTTTACACCATTGATGAAGACAACGTTCTCACTGCGTGCATCAATGCCATTGATCCGGACGGTGACCCTATTTCAATCACATCCATCATCGACAGTACAGGTAACGGAACCTATGCAGTAACAGGTGATTTATGTTTTTCATTTACACCTAATCAGGACTTCAATGGATTGGAGACCGCAAAAATTGTAGTGTGCGATCTGGGAGGACTTTGTGACCAGGTAAATGTGAACATTACCGTGAATCCTATCAATGATCCTCCGGTGATCGTTATCGCCATAATTGAAGTGGAGGGAAATCAAACTACCGAAATTTGTATTTCTGTAACTGATGTAGAAAACGATCCTGCAGTTGTTTCTTCGGGGTCGGCCAATATTGGGATAATCCAAGATCAGATAATTGGCGACCTGTGTGTAGACTACACTCCCCCTAATGGATTTGGAGGCACCGATGAAATTGTAGTGACTATCTGCGATGCGAATGACCCGAGTGTATGCAGCACGGCTACTTTACCCATTACCGTGAAGCCACCTGTTAATAATCCTCCCATTACCTATATCAATGGAATACCAGGAGGTTTAATGACCGCCACCACACCAGAAGATACACCCATTGTGATATGTTTTGAATCCATAGATCCTGACGGAGATGATGTTACCTTAATGTCCATAACTAATCTTGCAGGTGGCGGGTCATTAACATTGTATGAAGAAATTGAATTTTGTTTTGAATTTATTCCGGAGAAGGACTTTAACGGATTAGTGAGGTGGGAAGTGAGTGTTTGCGATGACCGAGACCCTGCATTGTGCGGAATTGTAACATTGGAGATTACCGTGCTTCCTGTGAACGATCCTCCTACTGCTGTGAGAGATTCCATTTCAGTGTTGAGAAATGTGGTATCGTACGGAAATGTCATCCAAAATGATTTTGATATTGACGGAGATCCTATTGAAATCAAGAGTGAACCTGCGGTTGCTCCCCAGCATGGAACAGTACTTCTCAATCCTGACGGTACATTTAGTTATCGATCGGACCGTACCTTCAGAGGTATAGACTCTTTGGTCTATCAGGTTTGTGACAACGTAATCCCTTCGGCCTGTGCTCAAGGTACCCTAATTATTATTGTTGGTGATCTTCCTCTCAAACCCTACCAGGGATTTACTCCGAATGGAGATGGTAACAATGATTATTGGCGAATAGAAGGAATTGATTTCTATGTTGAAAATAAGGTGAGAATATTTGACCGGTTCAACAATCTCGTTTTTGAGATGTTCGGATACAATAATGAAAATAAGATTTGGAGGGGAGATGCTAATCACGGCATAGAAACAAGTGGACTTCCTGAAGGCACCTATTTCTACAATATAGATTTAGGTGACGGAAGCAAACCGGTAAGTGGATTTGTTGTCTTAAAAAGAAATTAATGCGCTACTTGCTTGCCATATTGATAGGATTATCTCTTTTGGTGAGTATTGATACCAGCGCGCAGCAACAAGCTTCTTACGCACAATATATGTTTAATGGATTGGCTATCAATCCTGCCTATGCCGGGAGTCATGAAGCACTTAGTGTAAGTTTTCTCTCAAGGTTTCAAAATGTAGGACTTGAAGGGGCGCCAAATACTCAAACCTTCTCTGCTCACTCCCCATTGGTCAATCAAAGAATGGCTGTTGGGTTGATGGTGATTCATGATAAGATAGGAGTTATAGGACAAACCGGTATTAATGCCATCTATGCCTACAGAATTCCCATGGACAATGATGCCATTCTTTCCTTTGGTTTGCAGGGAGGCATAGGAATGTACAATGCCAGGTATTCTCAGCTGGAGACTTACCAACCAGACTTGCTTTTTGCACAAGACGTGAGGCAGACAAGGCCCAATTTTGGGGCAGGTGTATTTTACAGCACTAATTCCTGGTATGCCGGACTATCTGTTCCACACATGATCAATAATGTATTTTCAAGAGGGAGTGATTTCAAGACTGTAAAGCAGTCTACCCCCATTATTGTAAGTGGTGGTTATGTCTTTGCTATCAATCCCATGTTTAAAATAAAGCCAAACTTTCTTTTCAAGGTAGTAGATAACCGACCGGTGGAGCTGGACTTGAATGCACACCTGCTATTCGATGATGTGCTTTGGGTAGGGATGTCTTATAAATTCTCCAATGCTTTCACCCTGATGTCTGAAATTCAGGTGACCGATCAATTCAGATTTGGATATGCTTATTCTGTAACTACGGGATTATTGCGCACTGCAGAATTGGGATCACACGAGATCCTTATTAATTATCGATTTAAATTCAATATGAAAGGCATAGTAACCCCACGCTATTTCTGATGAAACGCTTTGCCATAATATCATTCCTATTTGCTACTACCCTACTCTATGGACAAAGCTCTAATATTTCTACCCTTTTCTTAAGTTCATTTGAGAAGGCTGAAAGAATGTATCAGCACCTCGCCTACAACAATGCACTAGAGCTGTACCTGTATTCATTGGAAAGGAATCCTGAAAACCATGTTGCCAGACAAAGAATTGCCGATTGTTACTTCAGGTTAGGGAACATTGAAGAAGCCGAGCGCAGATATGGTGAGTTGGCCAGTCTGGAGATGGGCGATCCCATTAATAAATATAAATATGCGCAAGTGTTAAGCATTCAGGGAAAATATGGCGATGCAGAGAAGTGGTTTATAGCCTATGCCAATGCACAAAAAGATGATCTGAGGGCCGACAACAAGCTGTCATTTATCTATTCCATAAGTTATTACTTTCGAGATTCGCTACTCTACACTATTTCAAATGAAAAATACAATAGTGATCAGTCTGATTTTGGGCCACATTTATACAAGGACAAAGTGGTATTTGTGTCTGCACGAGACCGGGATCTTTTTGTAAAGCGCAAATCCCTTTCCGCGATTGATGACAATGAATCCCACCTGAATGTGTACAGTGCTCCTGCTGTCGATGCCAGAGGCGATGAGGATGTGGTACCCTTTTATAATGAAGGACTTAATTCTGTGTTGCACGATGGGCCGATCACCTTTTTTGCAAATGAAAAGAAAATAGCTTTTACGCGGAACAATACACGAAATGGAAAACCATACACCAGCAAAAATGGTCGGGTTAACCTGAAAATATACTTTGGGGAATTGGACGATAGCAATCAATTAAGAAAGTTGACTGAGTTTCCTTTCAACAACGATGATTTCTCAGCAGGACACCCATGGGTTTCGGAAGACGGGAAGCAACTCTATTTCGCCTCTGACATGCCTGGAGGTATTGGTGGCGTAGATTTATACAAGTCTGAATTCGTGAAAGGTGAATGGACCAAACCTGTTAATCTGGGACAGCGTGTAAATACAATGGGCGATGAGTTTTATCCTTTCATTGCATTTGATTCTGTTCTATACTACTCCTCCAATGGACTTGGTGGATTGGGTGGCCTGGATATTTTTGTTAGTTACCTGGACAAGACTGGTGAGTTCAGTGCACCAATGAATTTGGGGTTTCCGTTAAACACCTCGAGTGATGACTTTTCATTGATCATTAACAAAACTGGAAGAGGTGGGTTATTTGCATCCAACAGACCCGGGGGTCTCGGTTATGATGATATTTACAAATTCGAAGTCAAATCTTTTTTTCTGACAGGCCAAGTAATTGATCGAATGGATTCAGCTGTACACATTCCCAACGCTAAGATTGATTTATTGAACGCTGATGGGAATGTGTTGGCCTCGGCCACGAGTGATCAGAATGGAATTGTTCATTTTGATTTAGATTTTGACAACAATTATCAACTGACTGCTTCAAAGAAAGACTATTCCTGGGTAGACAGTTTATCTTATTCTACCCAAACCAGATTCATGGGCAGCGACAGTGTACTAATACCGTTATGGAAACATTCTCTTTTTGCCAAGGGTGTAGTTTACAGCAATGAAAAACAAAGTATTCTCCCAGATGCAACTGTTCATATTGAAAATTTGTCGGATCGGACCAGTGCCTCAGTGATCGTTGACAGTACAGGAACGTATACATTTGAGATTGTGCCCAACAAAAGATATACTATATCCGCCTCCAAAGAGGGACACTTGTCAACGTCTTTTGCGTTGAACACCAGCGACATCTTTCATGGAGAATTAATAAATGATTTCTTGCTGGAAGAAATCTTCATTGACAAGGCGGTGGTACAGTTTGAATTTGACAAGTATGATTTGGGGGCTGAAAGTATCAGTCAATTAAAACCACTTTTAAAATCTTTACAGCGAAGGAAAGAAACAACATTAAATATTGGTGCTCACGCAGACGCATATGGAAGCAGTCAGTATAACAAAGCGTTGTCAGAAAAAAGAGCCATGGCAGTACTCCAGTACTTTGTCAACAATGGCATTCAACGAGCGAGAATAGTAGCGGTAGGTTTTGGGGAAAAGTTGCCTTTGAACAGGTGCAGCGATGGAACAGAATGCACAGAAGATGAGCACTCCAGAAACCGGAGGGCTGAGATTAAGGTGCAGGTACCTGAATAGCGAGTCAGGTAAGCTAATAATTAATGTGGCGTTAAAACAAAAATGCAACTAACTGATTTACAATTAGTTGCATTTAATTTTTGTAGTCCGTACGGGAATCGAACCCGTGTTGCCAGAATGAAAATCTGGTGTCCTAACCCCTAGACGAACGGACCATTTTCAAGGGCTTTCGTTTAAAGAGTCGCAAAGATAGAATTCAAGTACGGATTAACAAAAAGTGACCTTTACTTTTTTTACTTCCGTCAAGATATTTCATTGATTTGTAGGAGCCATCTTCTATTTTTGCACCACAAATTTTAACCCCAAAAATCAATGACGAGAGTTGCTATCAATGGATTCGGAAGGATTGGTCGCCTATCATTTGTGGCTTTATTGGCCAAAAAGAATGTAGAGGTGGTGGCCATTAATGATTTGACAGACACCAAAACCCTGGCGCACCTTTTGAAATACGATTCTGTACACGGAAAATTCAAGGGTACCGTTGAAGCAACCCCCGATGCGCTGATTGTCAACGGCAAAACCATCAAGGTAACGGCAGAACGAGATCCATCCAAATTGCCCTGGGCTGCTTTGAATGTGGATACTGTTCTTGAATCAACAGGAATATTCGTTGACGAGAAAGGAGCTGGTGCGCACCTTACAGCGGGAGCCAAGAAGGTGATCATCTCTGCTCCGGCCAAGGGTAACATCCCAACCATTGTGTTGGGCGTAAATGACAACAGCCTGAATGGCAGCGAAACCATCATTTCCAATGCTTCTTGCACTACCAACTGTCTGGCCCCTATGGCCAAAGTACTGGATGACAACTTTGGTATTGAAAAAGGGTACATCTCCACCATTCACGCCTATACTTCAGATCAAAACCTTCAGGACGCTCCTCACAAGGATTTAAGACGAGCAAGGGCAGCTGCTCTTAGTATAGTACCCACCTCCACAGGAGCCGCTAAGGCAGTAGGCCTGGTGCTTCCTCATTTGAACGGTAAACTGGATGGTATCGCCATGCGTGTTCCTGTACCTGATGGATCGCTTACTGACCTTACTGTGATTTTGAAAAAAGAGACCACCAAGGAGGAAATCAATGCCGTGATGAAAAAGGCAGCGGAGACCTCAATGAAAGGAATACTGGAGTACAATACCGATCCTATCGTTTCAATTGATATTATTGGTAATGCCCACTCCTGTATCTTCGATTCAGAACTCACTTCATGCAGTGGTACACTGGCCAAAGTAGTAGGCTGGTATGACAATGAAGCGGGCTACTCGAATCGTATTGCTGACGTAATAGAGAAATACGGAAAGTAATTTTATAACCTATTAGCATCCAAAACGCCAGGGTCATCGATTCTGGCGTTTTGATTTTACAGCTTTAGATAAACCCCCAATCCCCAATTGGGAGCCGCCAGGATATTCTGACCTGAAAAGGCAAATGCCCCTGAAGCAGATATTCCAATTTGATCAGTGACCTGATAATTTAATTCCAGCGCGGGTGAAAAATATTCGGTGTTGTTGCTGAACACTCCGTTTTGTACCACTGCGGTGCCACCATTTTCCAAAGACTGCACCATGTTGATCTTGAAAATGGGAATAAACTTTTTGAAAGTGCCTCCTAACTCCAACCCAAATCTTACTTCATCAGAAAAATTGTTGGTACGATTGTTAAAGGCCGCATAAGCAGATGCAAATAATGATTTGGGATGAAATGAATGACTGACATCCATCCGAATCATTTGATTAAACTCTCCGTCTCCTGTTTGGAGAATCTTACTGTCGCCACCTGCAGTGCTTCCTATCGGCAAACCCAGCATTAACGTAGCGCTGACCACAAAGGGTTTATTGCGCACAATACCATATTTAACTCCAATTTCTGCATCACCCATGGAACTGAATTCATCTCCGGGGATAGTGACGCCACTTTGCCGGAATTTGATTTCGTTGAGGGTGCTTTTTACATAAAAAGGGAAATAGGCAATACCGGTGATGCGGTCCGTAAATCCATACTCCCCATAGAGGCTGGTGGTATATAGCCCTATGGTAGTAATGTCTACCAAATCTCCAGTGGGACCATAAAAAGTGGACGCGAGAATTGCATTTTGGCCCAACTTAAAATAGCCGCCTTTTCTGGGTTGCGGCCAGCCTCCACCAGCCATCACCATGGTGGACAGTGACAGCAGCAAAATCATGGTAATTGTTGGTCTCTTCATGTTAATTGAGTTGAGCATAGCCAAAAGGAATTGACGCTGGTTTGCACAAAATGATCACGTACTTGTATTGAGATAGTGTAACAGCAGGAAATTTTTGAGTGACATTAAAAGTATGGGCACCATTGGTTTTAATCTCACCCAGTTCAACTCCTTCTGACCGAATGGCAGTGCCTGAAGTGTTGTTGTTGGCCAGGTAAACAAAAGTGCCCAGCGCGAAGTCAGTCATAAAATTTTCACCGAGTTGCAATATCAGTTCACCATTTACAACCTGAAGTGTTGCCATACCACTGGCATTGTAGCCATTGGCTGAAACGAATGTGCCAATTCGAATTTGCCCTACACTCATCTCAATTTCATTGCTATATACACCGTCTGCAATGGCATATACTGTGGAAGCACCAATTCCCGCACCCGTTGCTAAACCATTGGCGTCTATCGTTAATACCGATTCGTTGGTAGAAAACCAATCTATTGTACTGGAAGTCATTGGCTGGTCATTGATGTTTTTCACCACGGCAGTAAAGGTGGTTTTTTCACCCAATGCCAATGAGGTTTTGGGGACGCTGATGTCGATGGAAGCAGCGGCATTTTCGTTCAATACCACTGCAATCCTAACGGTATCTTTCAATGCACCGTAGGCAGCAATAAGCAAGGCCTGACCGGGAGCTGCTGCTGAAACAAGTCCATCTTGATCAACCGTGGCTATGGAGGTGGGTTGCGTGCTCCATGAAATAGCAACCTTTTCTTCTACACCATATTGGTTGTAAAAGGTAGCAGTGGCCTGGGTTGTATTGTCGACCAGCAAGGCGATCCGATCCGGAAAAATGACCAGACGCTCGGCCACTATCGGGTCATCTACCAGATCTGTTCCTATACACCCCCCCAAGGTGAGCAGAACGGTTAATGTCAGAATCCAGTTTTTCATGTAAAGAATTTAGTGAAAAATAGCGAAGACACCCACTTCATCAGGTCATCGGGTTGACAAAAACACATTTATTATTGTCGATTTGGCATTTAAAACCACCTAAATGGGGGACGAATGACAATTGGTAGACTGATCTGCATTGACTTACTGGTGTATTTTACTGGTGTATGATTTCTTCTGTTTTTAATAAAATCATTAATCATTGATCGTCAACCTTTGTATTATGAAAAATACTACCGCTATGAATCGATTAAAAGGGTTGCCTAAAGTGTGGTCTGGCGAATTGTACACCAACAAAATGAGAGAAATAGCCCTCCTGGGGCTGGTGATATTGGCTGGTATGATTATCTCCAACATCCTGGGAGTTTAAACCGACCCTTTCTTAATCAGGAAAAGGATTTTCTTTTTCACTGTCTATCGCAGTAAATTTGTGCATGGAATATAGCCCTGCCATTTTTTTAAAGCACCTGGCACAAACTACTCCTTTCCCTTTCTTAATCCCCATCGAACGCGCTGAGGGCATCTATCTGTACGAGCCTGGAGGCAAAAGATACATCGATTTAATTTCAGGTGTAGGCGTATCCAATATCGGTCATGGTCATCCCAAAGTAATAGAAGCCATCAAGGAACAAGTAGACCGGCACATGCATGTGATGGTATATGGTGAGTACATTCAATCGGCTCCCAATCAATTGGCACAATTACTTACCTCGCTGCTCCCCGCATCGCTCAATACCTGTTATTTTGTAAACTCCGGCACTGAGGCCAATGAAGGGGCATTAAAATTAGCCAAGCGCGCTACCGGCAGGCGAGAAATAATTTCCTGTTATAAATCCTATCATGGCAGCACCCATGGCTCATTAAGTGTTTCCGGAAACGAGACCAAAAAAAATGCTTTTCGCCCTTTGCTCCCCGGGGTGCATTTTATTGAATTTGGAAATCAGGAACATCTCGCGAAAATCAATGAACAGACCGCCTGTGTTATTATGGAAACTGTGCAGGGAGATGCAGGTGTGAGAATCCCTACTAAAGACTACATGCAGGCCCTGAGAAGAAGGTGCGATGAGACAGGCGCCTTGCTGATACTTGACGAAATTCAATGCGGCATGGGACGTACGGGTACCCTGTTTGCCTTTGAGCAGTTTGAAATTGTTCCTGATATTCTTACGATAGGAAAAGCTTTCGGAGGAGGACTGCCCATAGGTGCCTTTATTGCAGGCCACCAGCTGATGAAACTTTTTACCCACGACCCCATGCTTGGTCACATCACCACATTTGGTGGTAACCCTGTATGTTGTGCTTCTGCTCTGGCCAACCTGCAAGTACTACAGGATGAACAGTTGATCGATCAGGCAGAGGAGAAAGGACTACTATTTGAGCAATACCTGCAGCATCCTTCTATAAAAGCTGTGAGAAGAATTGGATTGTTCTTTGCGATTGACTTTGAATCTGAGGAGAAAGTTCAACGCATTGTAAAAAATGCACTGGAAATGAATGTGATCTGTTTCTGGTTTCTCAGCTGTCCCTGGAGTTTTCGTATTGCTCCGCCCCTTAGTATCACCGAAGACGAGATAAAAATGTCTTGTGAGATTTTATTGTCAGCCATAGAGAATTCCTGACACAGGCAATTACTCTATTTTTTCTATTACGAGGTTGTGATTGGTATAAATACAGATGTCGGCAGCGATGTGCAGACTTTCTTTCACCATCTCTTCGGCAGATAGCTGAGGAGCATGTTTCTTTAAGGCAATAGCGGCTGCCTGCGCATACATTGACCCTGAGCCAATCGCAGCCACCTGATTATCGGGTTCCAACACATCACCCGTTCCCGACAACACCAGCAACTCATCTTTGCTTACCGTGATCATCATCGCTTCCAACCTTCGAAGGTAGCGATCCATGCGCCAGTCTTTAGCCAGTTCAATGGCGGCCCGTTTCATGTTTCCTCCAAAAGCATTCAGCTTCTCATCGAATCTGTCTAATAAAGTAAATGCATCTGCCGTAGAACCCGCAAAACCAACCAGGATTTTTCCGTCTTGCAACTTGCGTAGCTTTTTTACGTTGCTCTTGGCTACTGTATTGCCCATGGTGGCCTGGCCATCTCCGCCAATGGCTACTTTGCCATTGTGTAATACGGCAAGGATGGTTGTTGAATGAATTTTTTCCATTTCAAGAATTACTTCAGATAAGAATTCTTACCGGATCTTCCAGTAATCCTTTTAGCGTTTTGAGGAAAGCGGAACCCACTGCGCCATCTACTGCTCGATGGTCGCAAGACATGGTTACTTTCATCACATTACCTGGCACTACCTGTCCATTCTTCACGATAGGTGTTTCCTTGATTCCGCCAACAGCAAGGATACAGGCATCCGGTGGATTGATGATGGCTGTAAACTCTTCAATGCCGAACATGCCAAGATTGGAAATGGTAAAAGTGCTACCTTCCCAGTCACTTGGCTGAAGCTTTTTATCATGTGCTTTTTGCGCCAACTCCTTTACCTCTGTACCGATGTGGGCCAATGATTTGTTGTCCGCAAAACGAATTACGGGAACCATCAAACCATCTTTTACGGCCACTGCAACACCGATATGGATGTGTTTATTTTTTCTGATTTTATCTCCCAGCCACGAAACATTTACATCAGGATGCTGACGCAAGGCGGAGGCAACTGCTTTGAGTACAAGGTCATTAAAAGAAACCTTCACTGGAGATATTTCATTGATGCTTTTTCGCGCTTCAATGGCTTTGTCCATGTTGATTTCCATGGTCAGGTAAAAATGAGGCGCAGAAAATTTGCTCTCAGACAATCTACGCGCTATGGTTTTGCGCATCTGAGAAACGGTCACTTCTTCAAAGCTTTCTTCTCCTACTACAGAAGGAAGCACCACGGCTGCAGCACCTTTGGCCGGGGCCGCACCCGGCTTATAATTCTCAATGTCTTTTTTAGTTATCCTGCCATGATCTCCAGATCCTTCAATCTTGGTGATGTCATAGCCCAAATCCTTTGCCATCTTCTTTGCCAGTGGAGAAGCTTTTACTCTTCCATTGCTTGCTCCGTTAGCGCTGCTATCCGAGGAAGTAGACTGAGCAGCACTGGAAGCCGCAGCAGGAACAACGGTAGAGGCTGAAGCGGTTTCTTTTTCTTCTTTCGGTTGTTGTGCGGATTTCAAAAGTGTTTTCCAGTCCGCGTCTTTATCTCCGACAATGGCAAGAACACCATTTACAGGTATTGATTCTTTCTCTTTTGCCCCTATGTACAATACGGTGCCCGTATGGTAAGACTCATACTCCATGGTGGCTTTGTCTGTTTCCACTTCGGCCATCAGTTCTCCAGACTTCACCTGGTCACCTACTTTTTTGTGCCATGCCGCAATTACACCATCGGTCATGGTGTCACTCATTTTTGGCATCAGCACCAACTCCGCCTTAATGTTCGATGTATCAATTGATTCGGCTACAGCTGTGGCACTATCCTGAGATTGTGTTGACTTGCCACCTTGAGAGGCTGTCTCCTTTTTTTGCTCTCCGGCAAGAAGGCTTTCAAAATTTTCCCCCTTTTTACCTACTACGGCCAGCACATCATTTACTTGCACCGCCTCGCCTTCTTTCGCCCCTAAGTGAAGCACTACTCCGTCATTAAAGGACTCGTAGTCCATTGTAGCTTTGTCCGTTTCTATCTCAGCCATTAACTCACCAGATTTCACGGTATCTCCCACTTTCTTATGCCATTTAGCAATCACGCCTTCGGTCATCGTGTCGCTCATTTTGGGCATTCGGACTATTTCTGCCATTTCAGATATTGTTATTAATCAAAATAGAATTTAGAAGGTCAAAAATAGGGGGATTAAGCCGATTTTCAATCTTTTTTAAAAGCCAATGTTACCGATTATCAACTCAATAGTCGGAGATTGGGTCTCTATGGGATAGGCATAACGCACGCCCAGATTAAACTGCTGGAGTAACCTCATGAAATTAAAGTCCACTTTTAACTCTCCTCCCACGGAAGAATAGGTTCTGTCAAATCCAAATAAGGTACTCTGGCCATAGCCATAATCGGCAAAAGCATTACCGCGGACGCGCTGGATATTTAGCACTGGCCCCAGGGCAATATCTGGATAAATGATTGGAAAAGTATAGTTGGCCGCTACCATATAATAATCCTGAAACCGGGATATACTATGACCTCTTGGAGAGGGGGCCAAATTTCTGAACAGGTAGTTGTCGGGTCGTGAACCAACCAACCGATTGTTGATCAATGCATGCTGGTAGGAGCCGTAAAACCACAGGGAATGATGCTTCATCAAACCCGGAAAATAGGTGGAGGCAAATGCTGAAAACTGTGCGCCTGTAAAATCTCCGGCAGGATAGGGTGTTGAGTAGTAGTCCAATTCAAGGGTTTGCCCCCACTTGCTTACTATGTCCCTGCGGCTTCGCTTCATCAAATTAAACACATCAAAGCTGAAGTGGTTAAATATCAACTGGCCATTGTCGGCATAGGTTCTAAACAAGAATCGATCGCCTGAATCATCGATGAACCTGCCGCCACCATCAAGGTCATTTTTGAAATTGTTGACTTTAGTAATTCCAATGGAGTTGCCGATCGACAACCTCGTTGAGTACTTAGAATGTGTAAGGTTCAAAGGTATCCTCAATCCGGATTCTATCTGTGTTTCTTCCCAATCGAAATTGATTGTTTTGAGTGTACCCCCCTGCACATAATCTTCATTCCCTGATCGTTGGCCATAAGTCATTTGAAAATCGAGGACAGGATACATGCCCTGGTAGCTTACATTGGCTCTCCAAAGCCCTGTTTGTTCGGTCACATCAAAGCGATACCCCATGTCAATTACGGTTGTACTCAACACATCTTTGGAGGTTATTCCCAAGTCGAGAGTGTTGAATGAAGAGGTAGTGTAGACACCCCACGAGTGAGGATTGATCATTCCGCTACCTCGGTGATACCGTTTGGTGGGGTAAGCGGTGTTTGGAACAGATTCCATTAAAGCAGGTTGACCTTCCTGCTCTGAAAGCATTTCAGCAAATAATGAAGGTACTTCTTGAATCATTTCCTTTGCCTTCCAGGTGGAAGGGTCGAACGGGATAGTAACAATATCCAATCCATTTCTGGTTTGCTCATTGTACCAAATGGTACTACCATCTGCGGATACGGATGGATTGTATGCACCGTATTTGCTGGATGTAACCTGATAGTGTCGCTGAGCAGAAATATCCATCGCATAAATATTATCAATGCCGCTGGCAGGCGAATTATAAATCAAAAAGTTGTTGTGTAAAATAGGATGTCCAACATTCTCATCACCTGCTTCGAATAACGTGGTTAGGTCTCCGAATTGTTCATTCACCACAGCCACTTTTTTTTGATTCCCAATCAACTGCAGAAAAACAATTTGCTTTCCATCGTTACTCCATCGTGGCATGGAGATAAAATGATTATCAGGATTTTCTACTTTTCTTACTACCTGTCCTGATTCATAGTCAATCACAACAAGATTATTATTATAATTATCATCTGTTACTACTGTGGCTACCTTTTTGCCATCTGGCGATAAGGCTGCGGCACCATATCGTGCATGCCTGGCGATCACCTTGGTTTTTTTTGCGGTAATATCAAATCCTTTTATGATGGAATAAGACCTCGTTTGCCATCTTGGATCCAGCCTGTATTCATTCCAAACCACCTTATTGCCGGCTGCTGAAAGCATTCCCGCATCGTTAACAGGACCCGGAACAAATGCTTTATGCTCCTTACCCTCCTTCGTTACGGTAACCAACTGAGAGAAATCACCAATACCCGACTTAAGTACCACTGCTCCACCATTGCTGATGGGTTGTGGATAGGAATAATCGGTATAGGCAGAAGAAGTTCTTTTATTGATTGTAGAAAATTTTGTGAATGAAAGGTCTTCCAGTTGGGCTTCCCAATCTTGCTTGATTTCCTTTGCCATATCTTTGTAAAGATCATTTACATGCATTCCTGTTTCCTTTTTAATAGCATTGGAAAAAGCGAACGGAATAAATGGAACTTTCCATGCCCGTTGAGTGATGTCAGCCCAAACATTAGGATTGCCCGTTTTATTTCTTAAATGAGATACCATATGATAGCCCAGTACGTAATGATCGGGAACGTTGTGTTTATAAGACCTCAAGTATTGTTTGTGATAATTGAAATTTCTGTTCTCCAAAAAGTTGGTACGCAATAACAAATCAAACTCCGGTATTCGTCCTCTGCCACTATTGGTAAAAGCCGTTTCAACCGCCACGGCATCACCTTCCCAAAACCATTGAGGTACTGCCACAAATGCCATCCCAGCCTGTGCCAGTTGGCCGAACAGCAGATGTATTGCCTTATTGAATCCTGTTAAACTTTTTTGAAACTGCACGATGTGTCTATACTCGTGTGAAGAGAGAAGAGTCAGCCATTCATTATTACCTATGAAATTATAGTTCTGGGGTGGCATGGCGAAAAACTCAGATCTACGAGGAGCTAAAGTAACAAACCCATTGGACACAGCAGACTGACTGTGCAGTACTATGGATATCTTCTTTGGTTTAACTCCCAAACTCGCTGCTTCTGGCTCGCGAATATGTTCCAATGTATTGGCAACGCGCTGAGCTTCTCTCTCAAATCCCAATGGGTACAGTAACTTGAAGTGGTCGGTGTTGATCTGATACCAATTCATACTGGCAGGGCTTGTCTCCGCTGACACTGCCTCCTGACTATAACCAGGATTTAGAAAACAAAAGTTAAGGAAAAATGCAGCGCAATAAATTCTGATATTCACATTTACACTATTAAAATATGGCCATGAAACTACGCCAGTAACTTTAATCTACACAGCACTTTTTACTTAATTTTTATCTACCCTCACCCAATCTGGTGGTAGGTGAAGGGCAGAAGAAATAATTTCAGTAAATTTGAGATATGTTGAGGTGGTTAAAGAAAATGTATAATGAATACAAAGCCTATGTCAGGACAGATCTGATCATGTACGGTGTATGGATTCTACTAATTATTCTTTTCTTTATTTACACCCTGCTAGCCGACTAATGTTGTAAAAGGATTTCCTTCACGTTATCCTTAATTTTAACCGATAACTCATCGGTAGGCAGGTCGTTTACATCCATTCCGAAGGGGTCTTCAATTTCCTCTGCGATAAGCTCCACACTCAACAGTACATAGGATATTAAAATCACTATAGGAATGGTCATGTACTCTGCGATCGTGACAAATCCAAAAGGTAGGGTAAGGATGTAAATAAATATAAACTTCTTGATGTACATTGTGTACGAATAGGGAATGGGTGTATTTCTTATTCTTTCGCAAGCACCCAGAATCTCAGAAAACTGTTTTAACTCTTTGTCAACAATATACAATTGATCCCCTGAAAGTATTTTATCCTTATAAAGCTTGTTTGTTCTTTCATACATCATGGAGGACAAGCGATTAGGGATATGTTTTACTCCCTTTAATCTTTCAGAAAACTTTTCATCCGCTATTTCCAGTTCTTCCATTTTCACTCCCTTCCGCAAATGTTCCTTTGTTGAAAAAACAAAGTTTGGAATCATTTTAGCAAACCAGTTGCGGTTATCTGAATCAGATTCATCCAAAAATGCGTTGAGTTTGTGGGCCAGGTTACGGGTATTATTAACCATCGACCCCCAAAGTTTTCTCCCCTCCCACCACCTGTCATAAGCGGTGTTGGTTCTAAAGACCAGGAAAAGACCCAGCACAATACCCACAAGTGAATGCATGGCAGTGGTACTGTGTAAATCCTGTTCTTGTAACTCAAATACATCGAGTATTATATAACAAAACAAAAAACTAAAAACACCCATGAAAAAGATTACGGGTGTTAATGTTTTCATCACATGCCTGCTATAGGAATGAAATATAAGCGAGATCCAGCTTTTTGGATTATAAGAAATCATGGAGAGCAGTAAATTATTCGCTAATAAACTTATTCAAGCCTTCATTTCCAAAAGACTGAAAAGTAAGGTATTGGATGATATGCAGCGGTGAGTAAATATAGAGACTTTATCAGGGTTTGAACTTATTCCAATATAACGCAATATTTTCCCGGTTGGTCCATAAGATAAATGCAGCGCAAAACGCTACCACAAGCGCAAGCGCAAACAAATACCCACCATCCCCTTGCACTTCAATTCCCAATAATGTGAGGTGCATGCCTATCGCTCCCAGCATCAACCCAAAAGCTAAAACAGCTCCCAGCCATGACAAGGGTGTAATTAGTAAAAGTATGGCCGCAATTAACTCCAAAACGCCAATCCCTATTCTTCCCCATGGCTCCAGGCCAACGGTGGTAAAAATATAAACGGACTCAGCAGCTCCGGTAAATTTAAAAAACAGGGTTTGTAGTAGAATAATTGCCGCAACTAAACGGGCGGCCCAAAGGAACAACTTCAATGTTTTTGTCATATGGTGCAAGTTAGTGGCCAGTAATGCGTGAATTGACTATTCCTGCCAGACTGAATTAATGTGAAACAATTTAATAAATTACCTTAAAATTAGAATTATGGGTATTCTGAAAATGGATAAAAACATTGCCACTGCCAAAACACTTGATACCAGTTTTTATCTCGATAAGCATTATCATGAAGCGGCAAAGGAAAAAATTTTTAGCAAATCATGGCAATTTGTAGGAGACACTGAACAAGTCAAGGAAGATGGTTGGGTAACCCCTATTCATTTAATGGAACATTATTTAAGTGAGCCTCTCATTCTGTCACGTGATAAAGAGGGTAAACTCCATTGTTTATCCAATGTATGCACACACCGAGGAAATCTCCTGGTAGAACAGCCTTGTAAAGTCAATGATCTTAGGTGTAAATATCATGGCAGGAGATTTCAGCTCAATGGCCATTTTCAATCCATGCCTGAATTTAAGGAGGTAGAAAATTTTCCTACCGAAGAGGACAACCTGAGCCACATCCCGTTTTATCAATGGAGCAAATGGATATTTGCTTCTTTAGCACCTGATGCATCGGCTGAAATCTATTTGCGAGACATGATGGAAAGAGTAAAGTGGATGCCGCTTTCAGAATTTAAATTCAGACCAGACCTCTCGAAGGATTACCTGGTTTCCGCCAATTGGGCCTTGTACTGTGAGAACTACCTGGAAGGATTTCATATTCCATTTGTGCACGCAGGTTTAAATGCAACAATAGACTATGGTAACTATGCCATCGAATTGTATCCATACAGCTCGTTACAGCTGGGTATCGCCAAGAAAGGTGAACTTACCTTCGATCTGCCAAAGGAATCACCCGACTACGGAAAGAATGTAGGCGGATACTATTTCTGGGTTTTCCCCAACATGATGTTCAATTTTTATCCATGGGGACTCTCCATCAATATTGTAACCCCATTGGAAACAGATCAATGCAAGGTTTCATTTTTATCCTATGTTTGGGATGAAAGCAAATTAAGATCAGGCGCAGGATCCAATTTGCACAAAGTAGAGATGGAGGACGAAGATATAGTTCAGAATGTACAAAAGGGAATACGCTCGAGGTTTTACAAACATGGTCGCTATTCGGTAAAACAGGAAAAGGGCACCCATCATTTCCATTGCTTGATCAGTGAAAAGATGAATGCCAAATAAGTTCCAGGGAAAGGAATCAATGCTCAACGGTCTAGCCAGCTTTTGAAATCCTGAACTCGTTCCCTTGCCACTATTACATTCTTATCGCTGCTGTTTTTCAATAACAATTTTAGTCTGCTATTGGTATGACTTATCACATCAGCAATTGAGCCTATACTCACAAAATACTGCCGATTGATTCTGAAAAATATTGATGGATCAACCAACTGTTCCAGCTGCTCTATGGTAAAATCAAGAATATGTTTTCTGTTATCCGAGGTAAGACAAAAAGTAATTTTTTCTTCGCTATAGAAATAAAGAATATCCTCAGTTGATATAAACTTTAGATGCTCACCCACCTTGATTACAAATCGTTCTTTATATTTTTTTGTAAGCATCTGTACCGTTGTACTTATACGATCTAATGCCTGTTGAGCGTCTACCGGTACAATCAAAGTCTGAAACTTATGCATTGCCTGTTTCAAATCTTTTTCATCGATGGGTTTAAGGATGTAATCTATACTGTTTACCTTAAATGCCTTAAGGGCATACTCGTCATAAGCGGTAGTAAAAATTACAGGTGCCTTAACAATTGCTTTTTCAAAAATTTCAAAACTCAATCCATCCGCTAACTGGATATCCATAAATATCAATTGAGGAGGGTCATTGGTTTTAAACCATTTTATTGAAGCTGAAATACTATCAAGCACGTCCACTATCTGCATAGCGGGATCATGCTGATTGAGTAAAGTTTTCAATCTGCTTGCCGCCAACGGTTCATCTTCGATGATCAGCACTCTCATTCTTCCATTACTAAAATGGGTAATTTAACTGCAAAAGTTTCTTTATCATTTTCAACTTCTACTTTTTCATCACTTAAAAACTCATACCGCTTTCTTATATTTTCGAGGCCCACCCCTGAGGACGCTTCGCCTAATGTATTCTTTGTTTGTAAATTATTGCGTACCACCAATTTCCTATCACTTTCATAAAGATGAATCGTAAGTGGTTGTTCGTGAGAGACAATGTTGTGCTTTATGGCGTTTTCAACCAACATCTGTAGTGCTAGCGGTGGCAAACTTCCTCCATGTTCTTTCAGTTCATTTTTTATTCTCAGTTTGTCTCCGAAACGTATTTGCTGAAGAAACAGATAAGAATCAAGGAATTGAAGTTCTTCTGCAATTGAAACCACTTCCTTATTTCTGGAATCCAGCACGTATCGATATACCTCTGACAATTGTTTAATGAATTTTGCTGCCTTATCCTGATCTTCGTACACCAGGCTGGTCAATGCATTCAGGCTATTGAAAAGAAAGTGTGGATTCACCTGATTTTTCAAACTTTCATAATTGGCCTTTATACTTTCCTGCTTGGCTTTTTCTGCCTCCACCTCTGCCAGGCGCCAGCTCCGCAGAAACCCGCGACTGTGCATAAACAGAGAAATGACAAAAGTAATTATCAATGAAGTGTAAAGCATGATGCCTATATCCCCAATATCTAGACCAAATGCTTCTCTAAACAACCATACCAGTGCATAAACAATTGTTAAAGTGTATACAATCATCACCAGCATGCCCACAATGAATCTTTTGATGGGTTCTTTGGTCCATTCTATCTTTGTATCTATGTAATCACTGGTCATTGCATTGCCCAACCAAAGTAAAATCCACATGGAAGAGGAAAAGGAAGCAATCAAAATAAACACCGTGATTTTCCTGTTGAAGGGTGGATAAGTTATCAGCGTCATTACCACTCCGGCCACCAGCAACCAAATGGCGGTGGTCAAATAGTTGTTAGATTTATTTTCTTCTTTTGTCAATGGAACAGATATTAATGGATTGAAGATAGCTTATCTTTTCAATTCAACAAGATCGGATAACCTGACTGAACCGGCTAACCTTCTTCGATAGGAAGAAATCCAGAAAAAGAGTAAAGGGACGCCAATGATTGACGGCCATATCCACTGAATCACTCCGGGCATAAATGTCATCACCTGTGTAGAGAAGGCTGTAACAGAGGCAATAAATCCACCTGTCATATTGCCAATATGACTGTACAACCATCTGTACTTATCGTCTTGTGGTTTTACAAACGATAAGAGTTGTCCCTTCACGATAAGCAAACCACCAAAACCAAAACCAACGCTCAAATAGGTAAACGCACCTAATGTACCATTCACAGTATGGTAAGCACCCCATATCACAAAACCTAAGTTGAACAATCCGGAGACTACCAAGGCCAACCAATCAAACCATTTTACTCTTATGCCCGAGCTCAGTTGTTTCTGATATATACTTCTATATCCCACTACTACTGAATAGTAGCTGAAGACTGCAATCATCAGTAAGAAAGGAATTGATTTATAGATTGATAAAAAAAGTGCCGACAGAAATATCCAGGTCATGGCCCAAAAGAATACTTTCCCAGCTGTTCGGTGTGCCTTTCCTCCTTTTACTACGAGCAACGCAAGAGGTGCTGCCACCAGTGAAAGAATTCCTGCAGCAATGTGCGTATAGGTGATTAACATCAATAAATCCATCTCCATTTTTTAGCAGGCAATTACCGCTTTTTAATTACATTGTTTTAACACTCTCATTGCACTTTCCTTTCCCCAGGCTGGAGCCAGTGCATTCTCACTTTTATAGGACTCAAACATCTCAAGCGATTTTGTGGCTTTCTCACAAGCACTTGTTGTTGGTGCTTTAAAAAATTGAGCGGTTCCAAATTCCATCTGTGCCAGCAACGCCATTGCCCGGGGATTGTTGGGGTTGAGTGAAAGTGCTTTTCCAAAAGTTTGCATGGCCATCCCTGAATATTGTTGGCCTCTTGTAGCCGGATCTACCGTTACACGCATCATGTAGACAAAGCCTTCCAGTGCCACAATTTCTGATTCATCTGCACGGATTGCTTTTGCTTTGTTTAATCCTTCGGTGGCCTTATCCAGCAACAAATCCTTTTTCGTTCCATCCAATTCGCGTGTTGACATCATGACATATCCAAAAGATGCATAGTAGAATGGCTCCCACTTACTTTTCTCTGCTGCACCAATTCGTTCAAATGAGTTGATTGCTGCCTGAATTTGCTCGGGGCTTTGTGCATTGTAAATAGCATCAATATTGGCTTGCATGGCTTTTTCATACTTATCATTGGCAAACAAAAGTCCAGTGCAAAAACTGAGAACTGAAATTATCATTAATTTTTTCATGGTTTTAATGTTTATAAATTGGGTAGTTGATTAATTGATTTATTTTTTGAAATCGTAAAGAATACTCCCAGGAATAAAAATCGTGGAGCTGGTTGTCTGATGGCGCGACTTACATAAGTGCCGTTGCTGTCTGGCGTTTCACTGAACTCATATCCAAAGATGTTATCATGGCCCAGTAGATTCGTTGCCGAAACATATATGATCAGAAATGGCTTGGGCAGGTAAGCCACATTAAAACTCAAATCCTGATAAGCAGGTGTTCGTCCTCCATTAAATATTTCCTCATTAGGATTGTTGTAAACCCTGGGACTGCTGTAGGAGTAAGTGATTCCAAATTGCGATTTAATAGCTGAAACAAAACGCTTGCCCACCACAGAAAAGTTGTGACGAGAAGCAAAAGTTGGCGTGGAAGTAACTGGAAAATTCAAATAATCGCGTTCTGTGTCCAGGTAGGAATAAGAGACCCAGTAATCTAAATTTTTTACCGACTCACTGTCTCTCCAAAACAATTCAAATCCCCTGGCATATCCGGTTCCTGAATTGGTCAGTTGCCCGGGATTGCCATTGACAAACTTTACCAGTTTTAAATACTTTTTATAATAAACTTCTGTTCTGAAGGTTCTATTGTTATTGATCACTTGATAATTCAAAATGTAGTGTTCCGCTACTTCCTCAGCCAACTTATTGTTTACCCTTAGGTATTGATTTTGTGGTGTTTGGCGAAAACGACCATAGGCCAAAGAAAACTGTCCCTGTTCGAAAGGCTTGTAAGCGACTGACACTCGTGGATCAATACTGATTTTTTCTTCCAAGCCAATGTATTCGCTTCTAATGCCTGCCCTGGCTACAAACTGCTTACTGGCGTAGGCCTCTGCTTCCATGAAAGCTGCTGTAATCGGATTGTTGAACTTCAGCACCTGTTGGATGGATAAACTATCCAGGCGTGATGCTTCGTAGCTTATGTTGATGTGTTCAGCACCAAATCTTAATTCAACCTGATCCGAAACTGAATTTTCAAAAACAAACTTTGTATGAGTGCCTTTTTCTATTTGGCCCATAGGCCCCCCATCCAACACCACATCATCTTCGTTGTAGTTGTATGAAAATCCTCCTCTCGCAGTCCACCTATTGCCTATCGATTGTAAAAAGGAAGCATTGCCATACCCATAATTGTTTTTGTATTCAAATGCCTTCACTTGTACCGGATTAAGGATATCGTGTTGATAAAGGGAAAAGTCAGACCGATTGAAATTGCCATAAAGTTTGACAATGCCATGATCTCCCACTTGCTGACGAAAAGCTCCGCTTCCTTCTAATGACACTGGCGGCTTTATCCAATCTACCTCCTGGTTGATCAGCCCGAAATAAGGACGAATATTGGTGTATTGTACTTTCCCGGAAACAGATGAACGATCCCAAACCTGGGTGTGGGCCACATCTCCGCCAACGGACAACAATCCTATGTCTGTTTGATTGATATCCGCTTTGTCTTTTGAATCCAGCACCAATGCCGAGGACAACGCCTGGCCATACTCTGCTGAATACCCACCCGTACTGAAACTGGTTCCCTTAAACATAAACGGCATAAACCGTCCTCGAGAAGGCGTATTAGGCGCTGCAGCACCATAGGCGTTAAGTACCATCATTCCATCGATGAAAGTTCTCGTTTCGCTGCCATCTCCTCCTCTTACAAACAATCTGCCGCTCTCACCTACTTTTTGAGTACCGGGTAATGTATTGAGTGCACCGGCTATATCTGCTGTAGCACCGGCTGTAGTAGCAATATCTACCGCCTTTAAGATGGTTCTTCTTTTTTCTTCGCCAGCGGTGAAAGAACCTGCAGAGATCACCACTGCATCCAGTTGATTAATGGCTTCTTTGAGTACTACTTGTAATTCTATGTCTTGTCCATTCAATTGAATGGTTTGGGTAAATGACTTATACCCAACGAATGTGATGGAAAGCACCTGTTCACCCGTCTCGGCAGTTACAAAACGGAAGTGGCCATCCAATTCAGTGGAAGCACCATCATAAGTGCCTTCAACAGATACATTGGCACCAGGAATTGCCTCCCCTTTTTCGTCTTTAACTACTCCCGAAATGGTTGCTTGACCAAAAGTGAAAAGGGAAACAAAAAATAAGATCAAGAATATCGCTGCTTTCATTTTTGTGATGATTACAGCGTAAATATTCTATCCCAATTCATTGATTCATAAAATGAGTTGCTGAGCTGTAGGATAGTCAGGATGAATTGTAAAAAAGCTCAAATTGACTAATTTGGCACCTTATCCAGTTGTACACATGAAAAAATTAGTGACCATCCTTCTTTTCGCAGTCTTTGTTTTTACTTCAAAGGCTCAAAACGTTAATAAACTCATCAAAGAGAAGAATGTGTCAAAAATTATCCATACGCTGGCATCCGATGAAATGCGTGGAAGATCCGCACTTGCTCCTCAAGACATCAATAAGGCTGCTGACTTTATTGAAAAACAATTTAAAAAGGCTGGTCTTTCTCCCTTGCCCGGGCTAACCGGTTATCGGCAGGAATTTCAAAAAGTAAAACTAACCCTAACCAACCTTGATGTAATTATTGCCGGAAAGAGAATTCCTCAGGATTATCTACTGCTATCCAGCAAAGCCGAACTAATCAATTTGAATGAAGAAACACCGATAGATACCATTGGTAAAAGTCAACCACTTTTCCCTACCCTTTCCTCCATTGAAAGAAAAGGTGGTAACAAGATTGTTTTGGTGGCTAAAGAACATGAAGCCAATTTCAAAATAGCCAAGGACTATCTCGGCCGTCCGAAAATTCTGGATCCAGGTGCATCCTCTACAGGATCTATCCTATATATTCTTGGGCATGAAAGCACTGCTGACATTTCCATTCGTGCATCGCAAAGTAAGGAGACCATTACCATGGCCAATGTAGTGGGTGTATTACCGGGAAAGTCAAGACCGGATGAGCACGTCATCTTTTCTGCTCACTATGATCACATTGGTATTCAGCCATCGGTTGCCGGGGATAGCATTGCCAACGGAGCAGATGATGATGCTTCAGGCACTACCGCTGTCATTGCGCTCGCCAAGTACTTCAGCAAAATCAAGTCCAACGAACGAACACTGATCTTCGCTGCATTTACAGCTGAAGAAATTGGGGGCTATGGTTCGAAGTATTTTTCACAACAACTGGAAGCTGATAAAATTATTGCCATGTTCAACATTGAGATGATTGGCAAAGCTTCAAAGTGGGGTCAGAATGCAGCTTTTATTACCGGTTTTGAACGCAGCGACTTTGGTACCATTCTTCAGAAAAATCTGGAGGGAACAACTTTTCAAATTCATCCAGATCCTTATCCGGAGCAAAACCTGTTTTACCGATCAGACAATGCCACTTTAGCCAGATTGGGGGTTCCGGCACACTCCATCTCCACGGATCAAATACCTACAGATCCTTACTACCATACTGTAGATGACGAAGTGGCCACCCTGGATATGGCCAATATTACAGCTGCCGTTCGTGGTATTGCCCTTAGTGCAAAAACCATTGTGGCCGGATCAGACACGCCTACGCGGGTGGATAAGTCGCAAGTCAATTGATTGGCCAAATAATAAGGGATTGACGGCCACTTAGCCCTGATTTTCTCCCTCCTTTGGCTTATTTTTGCGCTTTATTTTAAGGGTAGCAAGATGTCGGATTACAGCAAAGAGGAAATCAAGAAGATTGAAGAGAAATGGCAACAACGATGGCGCGATCGTGGGGTTTATAAAACCACCAACGATACCACCAAGCCCAAATATTATGCGCTAGATATGTTTCCCTACCCTTCGGGAGCAGGACTTCATGTGGGGCATCCCCTCGGATACATTGCCACAGACATTGTGGCCAGGTTTAAAAGGGTAAAGGGATATAATGTGCTCCACCCCATGGGCTACGATGCATTCGGATTGCCTGCGGAGCAATACGCCATCGAACATGGTGTACATCCAGCCATTTCCACAGCAAAAAATATTGAAACATTCAGGAGTCAATTGGATCGGATTGGTTTCTGCTATGACTGGAGCCGTGAAGTAAGAACCTGCGATCCTAACTATTATAAATGGACCCAATGGATCTTTTTGCAATTGTTCGACAGTTGGTTCAATCGCAGCATGCAAAAAGCAGAAAGAATTGAAAAATTAATTTCCAACTTTGAGCAGCAAGGAAATCAGGATCATCCTTTTCCTAATGCAAAATACCAACTGCCATCTGGTGATATCACATTTACTGCTGCTGCCTGGAATTCATTTGATGAGCAATTGAAGCAAGAGGTGTTGATGCAATATCGTCTGGCCTACCTTGCCTATACGGATGTAAACTGGTGTGAAGCTTTGGGCACCGTGCTTGCCAATGATGAAGTAATCAATGGTGTAAGCTACAGGGGCGGGCATCCGGTAGTAAAAAAACAAATGCGTCAGTGGAGTTTGCGCATCACCGAATATGCCGAGCGCCTGCTCAAAGGATTGAATGAAATTGACTTCAGCGATTCGATGAAAGACATTCAGCGCAACTGGATTGGTCGCAGTGAAGGAGCTAAAATTACTTTTGATATCAAGAGTGAAAAGGAAACTATCAGCAATATGATGGTTTTCACCACACGACCTGATACCATTTTCGGAGTAGACTTCATGGTAGTGGCACCAGAACATGCAATGGTCAAAGAAATTACCAGCGCGCAACAAAAAGATGAGGTAGAAAAATACCTTACTTATGTAGAGAGTCGATCTGAGGTAGACCGGATGGCCGAAGTCAAAAAGATCACCGGTTGTTTTACCGGTGCCTACGCCATCAATCCATTTAACCATAGGGAAGTTCCCATTTGGATCAGTGAATATGTTCTAGCAGGTTATGGCACTGGTGCTATCATGGGTGTGCCATGTGGTGATGATCGCGATCATAGGTTCGCCAAGCATTTTAATATCCCTATTACCAACATTATTGGGGCGCATTATACCGGAGAGGAAGCCAACCCCACCTATGAGGCCACGCTTTCCAATTCAGATTTCTTGAATGGCACCAAAATGAAGGATGCCATGTCGATTGTCATTGACAAATTGGTGGCCATGGGCAGAGGAGAAAAGCAAGTCAACTACAAAATGCGAGATGCAGGCTGGAGCCGACAGCGCTATTGGGGTGAACCATTTCCTGTTGTTTTCAAAAATGACATGCCCTATGCCATGGATGAAAAGGATTTGCCTCTCGAATTGCCCGATACCAATGAATTCAAATCATCAGGTTCCGGAGAAGGTCCGTTGGCCAACCTGAAAGACTGGATCAATATTGGCCCTAACGAAAAAAGGGATTCCAACACCATGCCTACCCACGCTGGCGCTGCCTGGTATTTCCTCAGGTATATGGATCCCTACAATGAAAAGGAGTTTGCTTCGAAAGAAGCACTGGATTATTGGAACCAGGTGGATGTATATGTAGGAGGAAGTGAACACGCTGTTGCCCACTTGCTTTATGCCAGACTTTGGACGAAAGTGCTGCACGATTTGGGGTACCTGAGCTTTGACGAACCCTTCAAGAAATTAATCAATCAAGGTAAGATCACCGGAGATTCGAGGTTTGTATACAGGGTTCGAGGAACAAACCAATTTGTATCCCATGGTTTGAAAGATAACTATACCACTGATGCCCTTCATGTGGATGTAAATATTGTCAACGGGCTGGAATTGGATACTTCCCTGTTCAAAAGCTGGAAACCTGACTTTGCCAACGCAGAATTTATTCTGGAAGATGGCAAATACATTTGTGGGTCTGCCATTGAGAAAATGAGCAAGTCCTACTTCAATGTTATCAATCCTGATCGCATCATCGAAAACTATGGTGCTGACACTTTGCGCATGTATGAGATGTTTCTTGGTCCGCTGGAACAATCCAAGCCATGGAACACCAGTGGTATCGATGGGGTTTACAAGTTTTTGCGAAAATTCTGGAACCTGATGCACAATGCAGAAGGCAACGTTGCCATGTCGGAGGAGGAGCCCACTAAAGAGGAGCTCAAAGTTTTGCATAAAACTTTAAAGAAAGTAGAGCAGGATATTGATAATTTCTCTTTCAATACGTCTGTGAGTGAATTCATGATTTGCATCAACGAACTCACCTCATTGAAATGCAGAAAGCGCGCTGTAATTGAACCACTGGTTATTGCCCTCTCCCCTTTTGCCCCTCACATTGCAGAAGAACTTTGGGAAAAACTGGGACATACGGACACCGTGCTGAATGCCACTTATCCAAAAGTGGAAGAAAAGTATTTGATAGAAAGTACATTTGAATACCCGATCTCTATTAATGGAAAAGTAAGAGCCAAAATGAATATGGCTTTGGATATGCCAAAGGAAGACATTCAAAAATTGGTGATGGCCTCAGAAGTGGTACAGAAATGGACGGAAGGAAAAGCACCCAAGAAGGTGATTATTGTACCTGGCAAGATTGTGAATGTGGTACTTTAAGGGCAATACCATAACTTAGGGTGACAAAATTAAAAGCATGAAATATTCAAGGATAGTTGGTTTGGGGCATCATGTGCCAGAAACGGTGATCTCTAATCAATATTTGTCCAATATTATGGACACTACCGATGAGTGGATCATCGAGCGAACTGGAATAAAGCAAAGGAGATGGATTGACCCCGCCAAAGATACTGTTGCAAATATGTCTGCCAAGGCCAGCAGAATGGCCCTTGAAAGGGCCGGTTTAAAAGAGCAAGACATCGACTTTATTGTATTTGCTACCATCACGCCCGACTATTTCTTTCCCGGATCAGGAGTATTGTTACAAAGAGAACTTGGTCTTGATGGCAGAGTAGGTGCGCTTGATTTGCGCAATGCCTGCTCCGGATTTATCTATGCGCTTTCAGTAGCTGACCAATTTATTAAAACGGGAATGTATAAAACCATCCTGGTGGTGGGTGCTGAAATTCAATCCACCGCGCTGGACATCACAACAAGAGGAAGGAATACTGCTGTAATTTTTGGAGACGGTGCAGGTGCTGCTGTTTTGCAAGCCACTGAAAAGCCTGGCATACTGTCAACACATCTGCATTCGGATGGTAATTTTGCGGAAGAACTTTATGTAAAAGACCCAGGTAGCAGCAGGCCTCATGCTGAACGTCAACCTGAACAAATTTTGGATACCAGTTCCTTTAAAGTAGTGATGAATGGAAGCCAGGTTTTCAAGCATGCTGTGGTGCGCTTTACTGAGGTGATCAACGAAGCTTTGGAGGCCAACAACATGACCAAAGACGACATCAGCTTGCTGGTGCCACATCAGGCCAATTTGCGCATCAGTCAGTTTATACAGCAGAAAATGGGATTGTCTGATGACAAAGTGTACAATAACATAATGCACTATGGCAACACTACTGCTGCTTCTATTCCCATAGCCATGAGCGAAGCATGGGCAGAAGGAAAAATGAAAAAAGATGACATCATATGCCTTGCTGCTTTTGGCAGTGGTTTTACATGGGCATCCGCTTTAATCAAATGGCAATAAAACTTAAACATGAAGACGACCTCCTACAATCCCAGTCCACTAGAAGTAGATCTCGCCAATGCGATCCTCATTCTTCAAAAAGAAATAGAAAAGCATCTTCAAGACAATAGAATTGTAACTGCAGAGTCCAATCTCGGTAAAGACAATCCGTTAGTGAGATTTATTCTGGAGGACAAAGATGGCGATCACCATGAATTGGTAGTAAGAATTGTTCAAATCCCCGATAAATAGCCAATAGCATGACGCCAGAACAACGCTTTGCAAAGTTGGGGCTCACGCTCCCTCCTTCCCCCGATCCGCTGGGAGTTTACAAACTGCTTTTGATCGATGATAACCATGCCTACGTATCGGGGCACGGCACGCTTCAGGAAGACGGCACCTGGATTGTGGGAAAAGTAGGTGTGGACATGAATGCTGATGAAGCGAAGCTGGCTGCACAGCAGGTGGGCTTGGCCATACTGGCAACATTAAAAAAATATCTTGGCAGTCTCGATCGTGTAGACAGGGTTATTAAAGTGCTGGGAATGGTAAACTGCGTGCCTGACTTCACCCGTCATCCCTACGTAATCAACGGATGCAGCGAATTATTTGCCAAAGTGTGGGGAGACGACAAAGGTGTAGGTGTACGCAGCGCAGTAGGTCTAAGTTCACTACCAGAAGGAATTCCGGTAGAAATTGAAGCCCTTTTTAAACTCAATTAATTCCGATTAACCCATACTATTTTTTACAATACCCGTTATTATTCAATAAATTTGAATAAGATGAGGAAGAAGTTGATTGTGCTGTTAATTCCAGTGTTGGGCGTTTTTGCGTTGTCATTTACTCCTCCCGCTGAACGCTACTTCGAAATAGCCAAAAACCTGGACATCTTTGCTTCACTTTTTAAGGAGGTGAATGCTTTGTACGTAGATGAAGTGAACCCCAATCAACTCATTCGTACGGGCATCGATGCCATGCTAATGTCTCTTGATCCTTACACCAATTTTATTGCCGAAGATGAAGTAGAGACTTACAGAACCATGAACACTGGTCAATATGGAGGTATCGGGGCCGTTACCAGAGTGATTGGAAATCGTACACTGGTAACCATGGTGTATGAGGGTTATCCCGCGCAAAAAAACGGATTAAAAATCGGTGACGAAGTAATTAAGATGGATGAGGTGGAGCTTTCTAAACTATCCATAGAGGAAGCCAACCGCCTCATGAGAGGACAACTTGGCACAAATGTAAAACTCACCGTGAAGCGAGTGGGTACCCCTGAGCTTATCCAACTTGAATTCAAGAGAGAGAAAATAAAAGTAAGTAACGTACCCTATTTCGGTATTATAGGTTCAAACACCGGATACGTTCAACTCACCGATTTTACACCTGATGCCGGTAAAGAAGTTAGGAATGCTGTGGTCAGTTTGAAAGAACAGGGCGCTACGAATATCATCCTTGATCTCAGGGATAATCCAGGTGGATTACTGTTTGAGGCCGTAAACATCTGTAACATTTTTATTCCCAAAGGGAAGAAAGTAGTAACTACAATGGGCAAGGTTCAAAACAGCAATGTTTCTTACGAAACCCTGAATAACCCCACTGATCTTGAAATTCCCGTTGCCGTATTGATCAACAGAGGCAGTGCTTCAGCTTCTGAAATCGTAGCCGGTACGCTTCAAGATTATGACAGGGCAATTATCATTGGGGAAAAATCCTTTGGCAAGGGACTCGTACAAATTCCAAGGCAACTCTCCTACAATTCACAGGTCAAAATTACTACCGCAAAATACTACACCCCTACTGGACGTTGCATCCAGGTATTGGATTATTCCCATCGCAGGCAAGATGGAAGTGTAGGTTCAATACCTGATTCAGTTAAAAAAGAATTTAAAACCTCCAAAGGCAGAATTGTTTATGATGGCGGTGGAGTTGATCCGGATATTGTGGTAGAGGGCGATGATGTTTCTTCATTGACTCAAATGTTGTACAGCACAGGTCTTATTTTTGATTTCGCTACACTGTACGCTTCCAAACATGCCACCATCCCATCTGCACGGGAATTTAAGCTTTCTGACAAAGAGTACGATGAGTTTGTGGATTTTGTAAAATCAAAAAAATACAATTACAAAAGTCCTGTAGAAGTGCAACTGAAAGTATTGGAAAACCAGGCGAAAAAAGAAAAATACTATGATGACCTCAGTTCTCAAATCAATCAAATCAATGAATTGCTGAAAGAAAGCAGAAAGAGGGATCTTTATACTTTTAAAGATCAAATAAAAAATCTCTTAGAAAAAGATATTGCCATGAGGTACTATCTTGAAAAAGGATCTACTGAAGTAGCGTTCAAACACGATGCAGATATCAAAAAATCCATTGAAGTATTGAATACACCCAAGGAATACAAGAAGATACTCAATCTTCCATAGTGTGGCTCTTCCAGCAAAGTTGTCAATATTTTACCAACAAGTGTAGTCCGGTTAAGCAGCAACTAAAAAGGCTGACTTATTTAAGTCAGCCTTTTTAGTAAAGCAATTACCTTTTATCGCAGAAACAAAAGCTCCCTGTATTTTACCAGAGGCCAGTCTTCATCGTCTACAAGCAGCTCCAGTTTATCAACAGCATATCTGATTTTATCAAAGTACTTCTCCTTTACCTCATCGCAATACGCATGTGCTCTTTTTTCAGTATCGGGTATTTTGTTGACACGTCTTCTTTCGTCAATCATCTTATCCACATTCACTTTTATCGATTCAATCAAAGCACCCATTTCTTTGATGGTTCCAACCACCGCAGTGTTGTCGACACCAAGACCTTTCAATCCATTCGCATTTTTTATCAGCTTGTTCTGATAGGATATGGCAGTAGGAATAATGTGGTTCATGGCCAGGTCACCGATCACCCGTGCTTCAATCTGCACTTTCTTAAGATATCCCTCCAACTTAATTTCGTTTCTCGCCTCTATTTCCTTTTTATTGAAAATACCATGACGTTCAAAAAGGTCAACTGATTTTTTTGAAAGGTAGGATTCAATGGCGTGAGGCATCGTTTTGATATTATTCAAACCTCTCTTTTCAGCTTCTTTTACCCACTCTTCAGAATAGCCGTCTCCTTCAAAACGTATGTTCTTAGATTCTTTGATGTATTTTCTTAATACGTTAACGATGGCTAATCTTTTTTCAGTACCCTTTTCAATTTCCTTATTTACTTCTCCGTAGAAATGAGTAAGCTGATCTGCCATGATTACATTAAGTACGGTCATTGCAGTGGCACTGTTATCGCTTGAACCTACTGCACGGAACTCAAACTTATTGCCTGTAAAGGCGAAGGGAGAAGTACGGTTACGGTCTGTGGCATCCAATATGATTTCAGGAATCTGATCAATACCTAATTTCATGTACATGTTTTCACCTTTCTCAACCTTCACGTTCCCCTTTTTCTCCAACTCATCCAGCACTGCTGTCATTTGTTTACCAATAAACACAGACATAATTGCCGGTGGTGCTTCGTTGGCACCCAAGCGGAAATCATTTCCTGCCGTTGCAATACTGGCGCGCAGCAGATCGGCATGTTCATGAACGGCTTTAATTGCAGTAACGAAGAAAGTCAAGAACAAAAGATTGTCTTTGGCACTGCTTGAAGGTGCAAACAAGTTAACCCCTGTATTGGTAATCAAAGACCAGTTGTTGTGTTTACCGCTACCATTCAATCTTGAAAAAGGTTTTTCATGGAATAATACCTGCAAGTCGTGTCTTTCTGAAACACGATTCATCACATCCATTAACAACTGGTTGTGATCGTTGGCTGCATTCACTTCCTCAAACAATGGAGCCACTTCAAACTGGCTTGGTGCTACCTCATTGTGTCTTGTTCTTAAAGGAATCCCCAACTTCCAGCATTCAATTTCAAAGTCTTTCATGAAGTCATAAACCCTGGATGGAATGGACCCAAAGTAATGATCATCCAATTGTTGTCCACGTGCAGGGGCATGACCAAATACTGTTCTTCCGGTCATCACCAAATCAGGTCTTGCCAAGTACAACGCTCTGTCCACCACAAAATATTCTTGCTCACATCCCAGAGAGGCAACTACCTTATTAACATCTTTATCGAATAGCTGACACACTTTGGTGGCTGCTTTATCCACTACTTTTAGCGCTTTCAGCAAAGGGGATTTTGTGTCCAGGGTCTCACCCGTATAGGAAACAAAAACAGTAGGGATACAAAGTGTTTTTCCGTAAATAAACATTGATGAGGTTGGATCCCAGGCGGTGTAACCGCGGGCCTCAAATGTACTTCTGATTCCTCCGCTAGGAAATGAGGAGGCATCAGGTTCTTGTTGTACCAATTCACTCCCCTTAAATTTTTCGATTCCGGATAGTGCATCGAAAAAGGAGTCGTGTTTTTCGGCAGTACCTCCTGTAAGGGGCTGAAACCAGTGTGAAAAATGGGTTGCCCCTTTGCTGATGGCCCAGCTTTTGGCAGCTGATGCTACGGCATCGGCTGTTTCTTCATCAATTTTATCATGATTTTTGATGGCTTCGCTTACCTTCTTGTAAACTGCAGGGGCAAGTGACCCCAACATTTGTTTCATCCCAAATGAATTTTCGCCAAAAAACTCGGAGACTTTAGGATACGCCATCTCAACTCTGACCTTTCCTCTCTCATTTAGTTTGTTAAGTGCTTCAAAACGTAGTTTTGCCATAGTAGTGGTTGAATTTTAAGCTAATTTTCGCCAAAAGTAGTAGTTTTTTACTTTATCAGGCTAAATTTCAACCCACTTTTTACAAAAAATAATAATTTTTACTCAATGATGGGTCAATTTTTAATTGAGTTTGCTTTCCCGTGAGTGGCACAGTTAAAGTAAAAAAGTAAAGACGTGGGGGTAAGTGGCTTTGTGATTGTCGTTAAGCAAAGTACAGTAGCAGAACCATTCCCTGCCTAATTACGTTGAATCAACCAAACCATGAAATTATGATCAATTTCATTAAAAAAGCACCTAAATGGCCTAAAATACTCAAGGCTGACTCTGCTTATCAACAGAGCTTTAGTAAAGCGATTCTCAATTTCGAGCAAAACATTATTGAAGAACGCGAGTTGAACATTTCAGCCAAAGGGAGAAAATTCAATTTAGGTTCGCGTCTTTAGTTGGATTTTTTTACAGAACCACCACTGCTGGAATCTGTATTGGTCTTCATTGGATTGCCTCTATAGCGCACATCTCCCCCGCTGGTTGCTCTGGCATCGAGGGATTTGGTGGCCGTAACCTTTATTGAACCCGCACTGCTGGCTCTTGCATACACTGATTCACTGTCCAATCGGTAGGCATCAATATCTCCTGCACTACTGGCTTCTACTTGCAATACCTTAGCCGTTCCTTCCAACACAATATCACCGGCACTTGAGACATCCGCCTTTAGTTCGTTAACATCTACACTTACTTCAACTGTGGCCGCACTACTGGTGTTAATATCAATTGAAGGGGCTTTAATTGTACCTTCAGAAAATACATTGGAAGCAGAACTAGCATAAATTTTATTAAGATTGACATAAGTGACATAGACCTTAACATTGGATCTCCTATAGTTGCCACTCTCCATATGAATCTTGAGGTAAGATCCAGAAATCTCTGTGATTACATCTGAGAGCCGGGTGCCTGATACTTCTACCCTTACACTTTCCTTATCCCCTTTTTTAAGATAAACATCGACTGCTTCAGCTGATTTTATTCCGCTAAATGACCCTATTGATCGTGTCTCACTCTCCTGAGCACTCACGGGTCTTACCAACAATAACAACAGTCCAATAAATACGATCAGTCTCATATCATGTTCTTTTGCACCAATGACCATCCTAACCTTCAATGGTTGCTTACAAAAAATGCCTTTGTAAGGTTTTTTAATGCTCGTAGCGAAAAATTATTCATTTTTACCTAAATTTCAGCTTATAAGCGACACAATTAGCGAAAAATTAAACTACTATGATTAAAGAACAGCTAAATATTTTAATCAATCTGGCCGCAAGCGACATGACGGTTGCCGACAAGGAAGCCAAGATATTGCACATGATTGGCAAGGCTAATGGACTTTCAAGGGATGAAGTGGATACAATGATGAAGTCTCCTAAACCTGTAGGTGATCTTTCTGCCTTCAGCGAAGATCAGAAGTTTGAAAACCTCTATCACCTCATCCAATTGATGAAAGCAGATGGTCAGGTCTTCAAAAGCGAAATTTCTTTTTGCGAAGAAATAGCTGAAAAACTAGGCTATAAGAAAGGGGTAGTAGCTGAACTGTCGTCAAGAATTTACAGTGATCCAACCATTACCACTGATCGTAAATTATTGATGGAAAGAGCTCATAAATTTTTAAAGTAATCACTCTCATAAATAAAAAACCCTCGAAAATCGAGGGTTTTTTGTTGTATTACAGTCTGGCCTATTTTTTTTCATAGACCATCTTTCCATCCACTATTGTTTTCGACACCTCAGTAGCCAGTAACTGATTATCGGGTACAGTCATTATATCCTGGCTGAAGATAGTAAAATCTGCTGCCTTACCTACTTCAATAGATCCAAGGTAGTCTTCCTGAAAGGCGCCATAGGCAGCATCCAGCGTATAAGATCTAAGTGCTTGTTCTCTGGTCATTTTTTGTCTGGGTTCATACCCTCCCTCGGGTTGGCCATCCAATGTCTGCCTTGTTACTGAAGCATAAAAGCTGGCTATAGGACTGATCGGTTCTACAGGCACGTCAGTACCGTTGATAATCATTGCCCCAGTATTGATGAAATCCTGCCACACATAGGTTTCTTCTACTATTCTTTTTTCTCCTAACCTTTCGATTGCCCAGGGACGGTCGGAAGACAAGTGTATGGCTTGCATGGCGGCAATCACTCCCATTTTTCCAAATCTGGGTATGTCATCAGGATGGACATGCTGCGCATGCTCAATTCTGAACCTATGGTTATTTTTGTCTGGATTCTCCTTGAATGCGATTTCGTAACGATCCAGTATTTCACGGTTGGCACGATCGCCTATTGCATGTGAGCAAACTTGAAATCCTGCCTTGAGCCCTGCCTTTGACACACTAAGTACTGTATCCATGGAAATGGTGGGCATACCATACCAACCGGTCCTGTCTGAATAGGGTTCCAGCAGCCATGCTCCACGCGATCCCAATGCACCATCACAGTTGAGTTTGATCGATCGTATGGTTAGAAAATTGGCTGTGTCAATTTCTGGCCCCTTGCGTATCCACTCATAAACCAACTCCGGATCACGGCCTGATATCATTACATAGAGACGGGTCTTCATGTTGTTATCCGCTCTGAACTTATGAAATAGCGCAATATCTGTGCGTGAAGCTCCTGCATCATGAAAACTGGTGATACCCTCTCTCGCGCAAGCATCCATCGCAAGCGAAAACGCTTGTGCACGTGTTTCCTCAGTATTCTCAGGAACATATTTCCAAATAAGACCTTGAGCCCTTTCATTAAATAAACCCGTTGGGTTGCCTAGCTTATCTCTGATTATTTCCCCTCCTTCTCCCAAATCTTTGGTCAGCTGCTCCAAAGACATTTGATTCACCCCGGCAACCTTCATGGCGTTGGCGTTAGCAAATCCTGCATGGCCGCTAGCATGGCTAAGAAATACTGGATTATTCGGAGATACTGCACTTAATTGCTCATGCGTCTGAAATCCATTTACCATTTTCTCAGGTTTTTTATCCCACTTGTCCTGATGCCATCCTCTGCCAATAATCCATTCACCAGGTTGAGCTTTGTCAACTGCCTGTTTCACTCTTTCTACAATTTCATCCCAACTTTTAGTATCCATCAAATCGATGTTCAACTCATTATAGCCAAGCCCCATAATGTGCCCATGTGATTCAATGAATCCTGGTGTCATCGTTTGTCCCTGAAGATCGACTTGCTGAGTTTGATCACCCTTAAACTTCTGAACTTCCGCTTGAGTACCTGCAAAAACTATTTTACCTGAAGCAATGGCCACGGCTTCTACCGTTGGATTTTTTTCATCCATGGTATATATGGTTCCTCCAGAAATAATCATATCTGCCGGAGTCTGTTTCTTTCCGCATGATAGTACCAATACCGAAAGGAGAACTATTAGAATTTTTTTCATAGGAGTTTGCTGCTAGGTTCTAGTAATCATTATAATGTAAACTGAAAATTAACATCTTTTTGTACGATTTGGGAATAACTATCTACAATCGGTGGAGAAAAACTGGGTTGTCACTACCTTCGTGGCACCTTAAAACAATGCGCTAATGAAAAAAAGTATCATTCTCTGTCTGTTTGCCGCTTTTGGCTTTTCCAGCGCTATTGCCCAAAACGTGGGGCTTTCTTTTTCTTATTTCATTCCGCGAAACGGATCATTTTCAACTCCCATTAGTCCATTCTCACTGCGTGGTGTTGGTTTTGATCTCAACAGATATGTGGCTGTAGAAACTGGATTTTCATTGTATCGCATGGCGGGACTTAACGTCATTGATTTACCATTCGAAAGCAACGAGTCACTTACAGGGCCCAATTTTACGGCTTTTGTGCCTGTTGAATTGGTGTTGCAATTTCAGGGGAAGCAGGCACAGTTCGACATTAAAGGGGGTGGATTCTTTTTTTATGGATTTGACCAGCGGATTGATTACGGAAATATGGACAGGGCCTTGCGGGCTTATGAAGGCTGGGATATTGTTAACGCAGAACTCGCTTTTCAGAATAATCCTGGTTTTGGAATACATTTTGGAGCTGAGTTTACAGTTTACGTGACAAGGCAATTTGGCATCTCGCTGGAGTGCAACTATCTCAATGGTACTTCCAAATTTCCACTTTCGGGAAGTTATGCTGGTGGTTTATTGGGAGGAACAAATCAAGCGAAGTCTGCAGACTTTGCCGATGCAAAGATCGACTTCACTGGGTTAGAGTTTTCGATTGGCATCTTATTTACCGGAAGATAATTCCTCCATCCTTTTGTCCCAGTAGTACCAGATTAATCGAGCATCATTATAACGAGTCGAAGACTTTATTTGATGGAGTGCTTCTATGGCAATTTCCCGGTCATAAAATTTACCTGTTGTCCAGTTAATTAATGAATCCTTTTCAGGTTCAGGATACAAACCATAAAAACCAATGTTTGCAGTAGTATCCATGATTGTAATTGAATCGGATGAGGTTGTTAATAAAATTTTGAAATAGCTGGTCTCAAATGCCATGCGATCAGACTCATCAATGTCTATATTTTTTTTGTACAGACTTCTGGAGTCCACTGCAAATTCCTTCATCCTGTCGACAATTGCCGGGTTGTTGATCAATAGCGTGTCCTGTTCAAATTCTTTCATTGGCAGGATGAAATACTTCTTAGGCACTTCATTGTTTCTGTACACCCAGGCTAATTCATAGCTGGCATTTTTAATCCTCACTGAGCTCACAGAATCTGAGCTCATTTGCTTTTCGAACTCAACCCAAAGCATGGCCCCACCATCTCGATACCTTGATTGCTGGCCTGACACAAAATTGCCAAGCGAATAAGCGACCAATTGATTTTTCTCCTTGTTCCATTGCATGGGTTGCAATACATGGGGATGTGCCCCTACTACGAGGGTTGCCCCATTGTTAAGACAAAACTGAGCCAACTCTTTTTGAGCTCTATTGGGTGCATCCTGATATTCTGCACCCCAATGCATAAATACAATGACGGCATCGGTCTGCTGCAGTTTTGCTTTAAATAAGTCTTTCCTGATCTGGAGGGTATCGATCAGATTTACAATATTGGGAGTGGTGACAGGAATTCCATTTGTACCATACGTATAATTGAGTAATGAAAAACGGAATCCTTTTTTTTCTACTATAAGGGGATATTGAACCTCTCTGGCCGCAGCATCTTTGAATGTACCCGTGTGGGGTATGCCCAGGGTATCCAGTACATCAATGGTGCGCTCCAATCCTTTTCTTCCTCTGTCTACGCAATGGTTATTGGCTGTAACCAACACATCAAAACCTGTATCCTTTAATCCTTTGGCTAATTCATCGGGTGCACTAAACTGAGGATAACCTTTGTAAGGAGGTCCTGCCAATGTTACTTCAAGATTGGCAAAAGCAATATCAGCAGACCTCACAACAGGTTTCACATATTGAAAACATGCCCCGTAGTCATAAGATTTTGAAATGGGATCAAAAGCTGCACTTATTTGAGAATCATGCTGCATCACATCACCCACAAAAAGTAAAGACACACTTGTAGTGTCCTGACTTCTTCCGATGAGTGGACTGGCAATTGCGAGTATTACAAAGATTAGTTTATTCACTGTCCATTCGAATTACGCGATGATCTGCAATTACAAACACATTGTCTTCTTTGTTTACCGGAATTCTTACAAAGCCTGTAAACAAACCAAAAGCAGGGAGAAGCGCTTGTTGTTTACCAAAATAAAAGCAGGGCAAGGTGATGGATTGTCTCCCTTTACCCAAAAGTTTCACCCCCGGATGGATATGACCCGCCATGTTGTACTGATGTTCGGGAATGTTCTCCATGGGTTCATGAGTAAGCAAGAATGGGCCCACTTCAAGCATCTCAAAAACCTGTAATTGGCACCTTTGGTACTGCAAATCGCTCATTATATCGTGATTGCCAAGAACCAATTGAAATTGAATGGCGGCAAAATGACGAACGACCTGCCCAAGTGCCTCCCACTCCTCATTATAATGGCTATGGAAGAGGTCACCCAAAAAAATCACCTTTTCCGGCTTATGTTTATTGATCAGCTGTACCAGCAACTCAAGGTTCTTGCCATTGACAGCCTCAGGGACGTGTATGCCTGACCTTCTAAAATGATTGGCTTTACCCAAGTGTAAATCCGCCATAATCAAAGTTAGCTCATCCTCAATAAATATAGCCTTCTGGGGCAGTAGCAGCAGATTTGTCTCCCTTATTCTAAATACTTGCTCAATTTCTACGTCCACAATTCTGTGCCATTGGTTGTTAAAAGACAAATTTCTAAAATTTAGACCTTTGGCTCTACCTCATTTGAAAGAAAAGTGAAGTTTAACGCGAGGTGCCTTTGTTAATAAACGGGGCATCTAATATCTTTCAATCCGTATGAACCTGTACCTGATTCTCATTTGTGTCCTTTTCTCGCTAGCCATCATTGATCTTATTGTTGGCGTAAGTAATGATGCCGTAAATTTCCTTAATTCTGCCATAGGATCTAAAGTTGCCTCATTTCGTACGATACTTATTGTAGCCAGCCTTGGAATTTTACTGGGAGCTTCCTTTTCCAGCGGAATGATGGAGGTAGCCAGGAAGGGCATATTCAATCCGGCTTTCTTCACCTTCGACAAAATCATGATTGTGTTTTTAGCCGTAATGCTTACAGACATTATTCTGCTTGACTTCTATAACACCCTGGGCTTGCCCACCTCAACTACAGTTTCGTTGGTTTTTGAACTATTGGGAGGTGCTTTGGTAACAGGGCTACTTATTGCTTATGATAGCGGCTATGGCTTTGAGAAATGGGACGAAATCATTAACTACTCAAGCGCTGTTACCATCGTAGCCGGAATCTTTTTGTCGGTATTTATTTCTTTTATTGTGGGTGCCATCATCCAACATATTTCAAGGATCGTTTTCACTTTTGATCTCAACAATAATTTAAGAAAATATGGTGCTGTCTTCAGCGGACTTGCCATTACTACCATTATTTATTTTTTGCTTATCAAAGGTGCCAATGGAAGCACGTTGATCAATGATCAGCAGACGCAATGGATAATGGACCACACCTGGGTAATTGTAGTTATTTCCCTCGTTTTTTGGAGCATTGTCATTCAGGTATTGATGTGGTGGAAAAAGATCAATCCATTGAAGGTAGTTGTTTTGCTTGGTACTTTTTCATTGGCCATGGCTTTTGCCGGCAATGATCTTGTTAACTTCATTGGGGTTTCGGTAGCTGGATTAATTTCATTTCAAACGTGGGCTGCTTCCAACCTCCCGGCTGGTGATTTTAATATGGCGGGGCTTGCCCAAAAAGTAGCTACACCCTCCTGGATTTTATTTTTCAGCGGTGTAATAATGGTGATTACATTATGGACCAATGCCAAGAGCAGAAAAGTAAGCGAAACCGAAGTCTCTTTAAGCCGGCAAGATGAAGGAGATGAGAGATTTAAAGCCAACTTTGTTTCCAGAGGATTGGTAGGGGTAGCCATTGGTGTTGGTAAACTAGCTGAAACGTTCGTACCCAAAAGCTGGAGTGAATCTCTATCGAGGCGTTTTACCAAAAGCGCTGATGATGCCACCACTAGCGACAAAGATAAACCTTCCTTTGACCTTATCCGGGCTTCTGTCAATTTGCTTGTATCCAGTATTCTTATTGCCTACGCTACTTCCAAAAAACTTCCTCTCTCAACTACCTTCGTTACATTTATGGTGGCCATGGGTACCTCCTTTGCCGATCAGGCGTGGGGAAGAGAAAGTGCCGTGTACCGGGTGGCTGGTGTAGTGAATGTAATTGCAGGGTGGCTTACCACCGCAATTGTTGCATTTACTACCTGTGGTTTCTTTGCATTGATATTATATAAAACAGGAACTGTCGGAGTTGCCTCATTGGTTGCGGTGGCTGGTTTCCTTCTGGTAAGGAGTCATATTGTATTTAAAAGAAAAACAACTGAAGAGGAAACGAGCAATAAGTTTCTTTCACGTACGGTGGTCAACATTCAGGAGGTGATTGATGAGAGCAAAATCAACACCGTGAAGAACCTGAAAACAGTAATGAAGGTCTCTTCCTTTAGCATCAAATCACTGATTATTGAAAATAAGGAAGCCCTTGTCAAATCCAGAAAAGAAATTCAAAAACTAAGGGCACAAAACGAAAAATTGCACAACAAAATCATCAAGTATGTAAAGAAAATTGAGAAGGGAAATGTGGCTGCCGGACGACTTTATATTTTGGTTTTTGACCTGGTGCAGGATCTTTATCAAAGCGCTTACCTACTCAATGAAACCTGTGCAAGCCATGTTATTAATCTTCACTCGCCTCCCAAAAAGAAGTACATTCAAACATTCAATGACTTAATGAAAGAATTAGGAATCTTTATCAACATCAGCGCTGATTCCATAGAGCATTTGAATTTTGATAAACATGATTACCTGGAAAATCAGAAAAACAGATTATTGCTCACCATCAATAAAAAACTTGATGAGATGATTGTGGATATTCAGGCGGATGATCTGGGTAACAGGATGGCGCTCCTTCAAACAAGGATTTTGCTGGAGACCAAAGACATTGTAGCAGTAGTTCACCGGATGTATCATCTCTATTATGAATTCGTACAACACTCGGTAACAACTACTGAAAAAGATTAAGCACTGTACTGTATCATCATTCGCTTTACTCGATCTTCTAACGTCTCGGAAGTTAACTTTTCCCGCAGTCGGTCCACCATGATAGGGAATCCAAATGGTGTTGGGCGCGATGGATATTTAATGATAATTTTTTGATGTGCAATTCTATCCAATGCTTTTCGTAGCCTTGTCTCTTCCAATTGAAAATCCATTACCTCCTCAAAAGCCTGAAGTAACAACAGGTTATGCGAATCATGGTCGTGAAATACTTCGAAAAACAGTTGTGATGAAGACTGCAAATGTCTGTCTTTAATTCGTTGCCCAGGGAATCCTTTAAATACCAGTCCGGCAATGGCTGCTATGTCTCTAAACTTTCTTCGGGCCATCTCAATGCTGTTGATACTGGCCTGAATGTCTTCGTGAAGGTGGTCTGAACTTAAAATATTGGTTTCTACCGCTTCCAGTATTGGTATCTCCTGATCTGAAAGTAACTCAAACCCGTAGTCATTCATTGCAATCGAAAAGGTAATGGGTGTAATTTTGGCAATGCGGTAAGCCATCAGTGCTGCCATACCCTCGTGAACAAATCGCCCTTCAAATGGATACATCATTACATGGTGCCCTTCGCTGGACTCCAAACATTCTATTAAAAATTGTTTATCACCTGGCAGCAATGACAACTTCTCTTGCACTTGCATCATTGGTCTGAGAAATTTCATTTCGGGATCTATAACATTCCCGTTTTTAAATTCCTGAATTTTATAACGAATCATCTCCCCCATCTCCGAAGAAAGCGGCATGCGCCCACCTTGCCAGGAAGGCACTTTGCCAGATTTCTTTTTTGAGTTTCTCACTTGTGCTGTCATGTCTTTCACGCGTACCAGCTCAAGGTTTCTTCCGGCAAACCAAAACACGTCACCTGGATTGAGGCTAGAAATAAAATACTCTTCGATCGTACCCAATGTTTTTCCAGACACATATTTGACTATCAAGGCAGTATCTCCTACAATGGTACCTATGGAAAGCCTGTGTCGGTGGGCAATCCTACGGCTGTCAACTTTGTAACTATCCTTTTCCCTGTTCACCTTTCTAAACTCATCATAGGCAGTTAACGCAGCACCCCCTGATGTGATGAACCCCAATATCCAATTCCATTCGTCTACCTCCAATGAAGCATAACTATAGGTTCCCTTCAATTCTTGAAATATTTCTTCTGAAGAAAATCCATCACTGACAGCCAGTGTTATTAAATACTGAACCAATACATCGAATGAACGAACATAGGGTATTCTGTCTTCGACAATTTTCCTTTTCAAACCCTCCCTCAGCGCGGCCGCTTCGATCAACTCCAGTGCATGTGTAGGCAAATAATATATTTTACTTGTTGCCCCGGGCTGATGTCCGCTTCTCCCCGCTCGTTGAAGGAATCTGGCTATTCCTTTTGGACCACCCACTTGTATCACCGTTTCAACCGGACGGAAGTCTACTCCCAGATCAAGGCTGGAAGTACAAACTACTGCTTTGATTTTTCCCGTATGCAATTGTTCCTCTACCCAATTCCGCAGCTCCTGGCTGATAGATCCATGGTGCATGGCTAAAAGTCCTGAAAGCTCGGGAGCCTTATCCAATAATTTTTGATACCATATTTCAGCAAAAGACCTGGTGTTCGTAAAAATGAGTGTTGCATTACTCTTTTTAATAATCTCAACTACTTTGTCCAACAGGTGGATTCCAACATGTCCAGTCCAGGGAAGCTGATCAAGACTTTCGGGCATTATGGAGTGAATTTCAATTTTCTTTTCAATCTCTGCCTTTACAATCTTGTGTGGTTTTTCATAAAAATTCCCCAACAAGACCTGAATGGATTCATCCATGTTGCCAATCGTGGCAGATATGCCCCATATTTTAAGCTCTAGGGAAACACTTTTTAATCTTGATAAAGCAAGTTCCACCTGTACGCCACGTTTCGATCCCATCAACTCGTGCCATTCATCGGCTACCACTACTTTTACTTTCTTAAAATAATTGGAATAACCTTTTTGGGCGATCAGCAAGTGCAAACTCTCTGGCGTAGTGATCAACAGTTGAGGAGGTTTATCCTTTTGTTTCTTTCTCTCTGCGATGGAGGTGTCACCAGACCTGATCCCTACCTTCCAATCCAAGCCCATTTCTGAAATTGCCAGCTCAGCCGAATACTTGATTTCTCTGGCTAGTGCCCGAATCGGTGTGAGCCAAATGGCTTGCAACCCGCTATTGCGAGTATTGCCTGCTTTCAGTGCCTCTAAAATAATAGGTATAATTAATGAGTAAGTTTTGCCACTGCCTGTTGGCGCATTCACTATACCACTGTACCCATCCAGATAATTGTTCCATGCCTCCAATTGGAAGTCAAAAGGTTGCCAACCTTTGCTATGAAACCAGGTAATTCCGTCTTGCAGCCTCTCTTGCATGATGTGAGCCGTATTCCTAATATTGATTGAATTGCAATAATTTGAACAATTTAGCTAAACCATGGTTACTTGTCTGAAATAGATCGAAATGGGTAGATATTCTATTAAGGAACTTGAAACACTTTCTGGCATCAAAGCTCATACCATAAGGATATGGGAAAAGCGACATGGCATAATAGCGCCTAAAAGAACGCCTACGAATATTCGCTATTATTCCGATGAAGATCTTAAGAAGATCATCAATGTGTCTTTGCTTAATAACTATGGTATAAAGATCTCAAGAATTGCCGTGATGACAGACGAACAATTGAACACTGAGATTGTGCAGCTCACCTCCACCAAGGACGATGTCAGCATTTTTATTGATCAGCTGGTGGTCTCCATGATTGACATGGAAGAAGAGCAATTTGAAAAGCTGCTTTCTCATCTGATAATCAAATTCGGATTTGAGAAGACGATTCTTGAAATCATCTATCCGTTCTTAGAGAAAATTGGAATTCTGTGGCAAACTGGAAATATCACACCTGCCCAGGAGCACTTTATTTCCAACCTGGTAAGGCAGAAGATCATTGTTGCCATTGATGCGTTGCCGTTTCCTGAAAAAGATGCTGAAAAAGCTGTTCTTTTCCTGCCGGAAAATGAACTCCATGAAATTGGCCTTCTTTTCTATCATTATACCGTTAAAAAACTTGGATTCAAGACTTTCTATTTAGGACAGCACTTACCCTATCCAGATCTAAAGCAAGTATGCCTTACGCATACGCCTAAATTTGTTATTACCTCAATTACAGCTTCACAAAAGCCTCAAAAAACGCTTGAGTACCTCCAGGCAGTGATTCATGATTTCCCCGAAATTCAAATTCTAGCATCAGGGGCCCTTGTAGGGCATAGCCTCCCTGAATCCACCAATTTCATTCAATTTCAAAATGCAGTGGCCCTAAAAGGCCTTCTTCAGCAAGGCTAAGCACTATTTTGTTTATTTTTTATTATTTTTTATTAAACAATTGATAACAATATTTTGATTATCCGGTTTTTTGTTTAACTTTATATCATATTAATTAAACAAAAAGCCATGACAGCCGTAGAATTTACCAGCCAAATAGCCGGATTGCAGGACACCCTGAAGCAATTCACTTATAGATTCACCAGAAATGCGGAAGAGTCGCAGGACCTTGTACAGGACACCATGCTCAAAGCCCTCACCTATAGAGATAAATTTAGAGAGGATACCAATCTCAAAGGGTGGCTATTTACTATCATGAGAAACACTTTCATCAACAATTACAGAAAGTCCAAAATCGCCAAAACCTCCACGGACAATACGAAAGAACTGTATTATTTGAATGTGGCAGACCCTCATACATTCAATCGCCCTGAAAAGACACTAGAGTTTAAGGAGATCTGGAGCAATGTAAATGAAGTAAAAGAAGAACTTCAGGTACCCTTCAAGATGTACACTACCGGTTATAAGTACCACGAAATCGCTGAACATTTGAATATACCTATAGGAACTGTCAAAAACAGGATATTCCACGCACGTAAAGAAATTCAAAAAAAATTGATAGCTTATAAGTAATTGAAATACGGATAAGTGGAGATGAAGAAAATTGCTGTCATAGGAGCCGGATTTGCAGGTATTTCTGCTGCCACCACCCTTGCCGAGGCTGGTTATGAGGTTACCGTGTATGAAAAAAACAGCAGTGCAGGAGGCAGAGCCAGAAAGTTTGAATCAGATGGATTTGTATTTGACATGGGTCCAAGTTGGTATTGGATGCCCGATGTTTTCGAAAAATACTTCAGCAGGTTCGGCAAAAAAGTGTCTGAATACTACGAATTAAAAAGATTAAGTCCCTCCTACCGTATCTTCTATCCACAAAATGAAATCCGGGACATTCCTTCCAACATGGATGCGCTTTACGATTTCTTTGAAAAAGAAGAAAAAGGAAGCAGTAAACAATTGAAAAAATTTCTTGAGGAGGGAAAGTACAAATACAGGGTGGGCATCGAAGAGTTGGTTTACAAGCCAGGTTTATCTATCACTGAGTTATTTGACGCAAAGCTCGCCAAAGGTGTTTTTAAACTGCACGTATTACAATCCATAAGTACGTACGTTCGCAAATACTTTAAGTCTCCCAAACTCATTCAGCTGCTTGAGTTCCCTGTACTATTTCTGGGTGCAGCACCTGCAGACACGCCTGCGTTGTACAGTTTAATGAATTATGCGGACATGGCGTTGGGAACTTGGTATCCCTTAGGCGGCATGCACAAGATTGTAGAGGCCATGGAAAATCTGGCCAAAGAAAAAGGAGTCAAATTTCAGTACGATAGCAATGTACAGGCTCTCAATATGAACAGCACTAAAATCAAATCGATCAGTGTCAATGGCAACGATACGCCTGTTGATCATGTGGTGGCGGGTGCAGACTATCACCATGTAGAACAGGTACTGCTTCCGGAAAAATATAGAAGGTATACTGAAAGTTATTGGCAGGACAGAAAGATGGCACCGTCAAGTCTTATATTTTATCTCGGAATCGATAAAAAATTAGATAACCTCAGGCATCACAACCTCTTTTTCGATGAAGATTTTGATCAACATACCCACGAAATTTATAAAGATCCTTCGTGGCCAACTAATCCCCTGTTTTACGTATGCTGTCCATCAAAAACTGATAACACTGTAGCACCTGAGGGTAGTGAAAATCTTTTTATATTAATTCCTGTAGCTACTGGTCTCAAGGATGAAGAAGCAACCCGCGAAAAGTATTTTGATTTGGTAATTACCAGAATTGAAAAATTAACTGGTCAAAATATTGTTAATCACATTGTATATAAAAAGAGTTACGCCCATCGTGATTTTATTGATAATTACAACTCTTTTAAAGGCAATGCCTACGGGCTGGCCAATACAATCGGTCAAACTGCCAATTTAAAACCATCTATAATAAACAAAAAGGTCTCTAATCTGTTTTATACTGGTCAGTTAACTGTACCAGGTCCAGGAGTACCACCTTCGCTTATTTCTGGACAAGTGGTGGCATCGGAGTTAATGAAGAAGGATAAACTGAAGTAAATAAAATTCAACTTTTATAATTAGTTGCATGCAGCAGCAAGAACTATTCGACAAAGTATCCATCAAATGCTCCAGACTCACCACCAAGTCTTATAGCACTTCTTTTTCCCTGGGTATTCTGTGTTTGGGAAAAGAACTTAGAGATCCAATCTATTCCATCTATGGCTTTGTGCGTTTTGCTGATGAAATCGTTGATACCTTTCATCAATATGACAAGAAAACTTTACTGGAAAGGTTCAAAAAAGATACCTATACGGCTATTGAAGAAAAAATAAGCTTTAATCCCATCCTTCATAGTTTTCAGAAAACTGTAAATCATTTTGAAATTGATCATCAACTCATTGAACAGTTTCTCCACAGCATGGAGATGGATATTGAGAACACCACCCACAATCAGGCCACCTTTGAAGAATATATTTTAGGTTCAGCAGAGGTAGTTGGCCTCATGTGTTTGAAAGTTTTTTGTAAGGGGGATGCTGCCTATTATGAACGTCTTAAGCCAATGGCGATGAGTTTGGGGTCAGCATTTCAAAAAATAAATTTCCTGCGAGACCTCAATGCAGATTACATAGGCATGGGTCGTACTTATTTTCCAGGTGTAAACATTGCCGCCTTTGACGATCAAAGTAAAAAACAAATTGAAGAAAGTATTGCACATGATTTTCATCAAGGTTATTTGGGAATAAAACAACTTCCCAAAAGTGCTAAATTCGGTGTGTACGTGGCCTATCTTTATTATTTGGCCCTGTTCAAAAAAATAAGAAATACTCCTTCTGAATACGTGTTGAAAAAAAGAATCAGGATCAGAAACAGGCACAAGTTTTCAATTTTATTCTTTTCTTATCTCAAATATCAATTGAATTTAATTTAGCCTATGGAAAAAGTAATTCTTGTGGATAATGACGACAATGAGATCGGTACCATGGAGAAAATGGAAGCACATCGCAAAGGAGCACTCCACAGGGCTTTTTCTGTTTTGGTTTTTAATTCAAAAGGAGAAATGCTTATTCAAAAGCGTGCCAAAACCAAATACCACAGTGGGGGTTTATGGTCGAATGCATGTTGCAGTCATCCGAGACCCGGTGAAGATACAGCGGTAGCAGCCAAACGAAGGATGAAAGAAGAATTGGGAATCGATGTGCAGCCGGAATTTTTGTACAAGTTTAAATACAAGGTTCAGCTGGAAGGAGACTTAACCGAACACGAGCTGGACCATGTATACGAATGCATTTATGATGGAGAGCCAATTTCTAATCCTGTTGAAATTGATGACCATCAATTTTTAAGTTTAGAAGAGTTGACCCACAACATACAGGATGCCCCACAGCGCTACTCTTATTGGTTTAATTTGATCCTCAAACATTATAATAATGAAATAAAAAAGGGAGTTGAATAACTCCCTTTTTTATTAAAAACTAATATTTCCATCAGTAAATAGCTTCTGTTCTTAAGTAGCCAGTGCCGTAATGCAAATTGTTAACAATGATTATTCCTGCACGATAGCTGTCGCTATTGTAGAAATAACCGTTATTATGAAAATAGGAATAATCAAAATATTCCTGACCAACCACATTGGCATTGTTACTATTAGGGTACCCGGTGCCTGCAGTGGTGATCTGATATTGATCTAAAACACCATTTGCATTGGTATCCCGGATTACTCCTTGTGCACCTGATCCGCCTAAGATAGATACAATATTCAAAGTCTTGTCTCCAGCCGTATAACCTGTTCCAGTAGAGATACCAAAAGTTCCAGTATTGATGCCACCATTTCCATTAGGTGTCAACCTAAACGGGCTGGCCTGTACGCCACCTGTGCCTTCAGGCGCTGGGCTGATTGCATAAATAGGCTGTACAGAGGGGATGCTTAACAAACCGTAGCCAATGGGAGAAAATGAAGTATTTAAAGTAACAATTTTAGGCAGTGTTTCAGGGAAGCTAGGTTCTCCTGAATACCTATTGATTGCTATTTTTTGATTTGTCGTATAATCAATGTATCTCACATGAAAGTAACCGTAGAGTCCTGAACTGTTAGACCAATCAGGAAGGTTGACACTATAATTACCATTCGCGTCCGCCTTAACTTCTATGGTTTGCTGAAAATTATACTGAGGATACAAATCAATAAAAAAAACTGCACCTGCTGCAGGTTCTCTTTCAGTGGTAGTCAGATCAGATTGAATCGTAATTTTACCTTTTACGGTAAATGTTCCAACATTACCACTTGGAAAGAGGTTGATCCTTTTCTTCAGAGATTTGGATCTGTTGGTATCATCAAAATAAACTGTGGTGCCAAAACCATGGTAACCTTCTTTTGATACATTAACGAAAAGTTCTTCATTGTAAGATCCAGTAAATTCAACTGTACCTAATTCATTGGCTGTTAATGTTTTTGCTTCTCCATTAATAGTAACTTTGAGTGTTGCTCCAGCAATACCTTTTTTAAGATAAGGATCAAACAATTCAACAGTGTAGTTCCAATTTGTCTGATCCAATGTCAACACCTCTTCATCAGTCAGTCCTTCCTTGATTGAACAGGAAGAGACTACCAATACCATAATAGCAAGAAGACTGAATCGGTATTTAAGTTTTTCCATTTTATATGTTTTTATAAATCCTTAACGACTACCCTACCAAAAGGGCAGTCGTTAGGGATATAATACAAATGATTATTGAATCTCAATGGCCCTGGAAGAACCAGTACCGTAATAAATATTTCTTACTTTGATGTCTCCACTCTTAACAAAGAAGTTGCTGGTGTATAGGTTAGAAGCAGAAACAGAAGAATTATATGTGGCATCTGGAGTGTTGTAATTCTCATCAGGATATCCTGTACCTGCATTTACAATAGAAACACTTGTTACTCTACCCAGTGCATCTGTATTTGCATTGGCAGTCGCACCACTTCCTCCTAAAAGAGAAGAAATTACCACAGGAACTGTTGTAGATGCGGCATATCCATATCCCATATTGTTAACTCCAATATAATCTATTTTGCCATCAGGGTCTGTTTCAACATACAATCTGGCTACAGCTGCTGAAGCACCCGTTGGGGCAACAGACATGGTAGCGAAAACTGCAGGCACAAAGCTAGGGATACTTACTGCTCCACCATTGTGGGAGAATACTGTTTTGATATTCTCCGCCTTTGGCAGGGTAGCTGGGAAGTCAGGCTCACCTGGCTTTTTGTTATAAGCTATTTTTTGATCTACTTCAATATCATTGGCAATGATGGTGTACTCAACACCAGTACCAAAAGTGGGCAATTTCAATTCGTAGGTACCTTCAGCTGAAATTGTAGCTTCGATTGAAAAATTGGATGACAAATAGATTCCATTATAATTTCCTGGCTCGAAAATCGCTTTTACAGTTCCAGAAGTTATTTTCTCGCGTGTTTCATTGGTTACATCGGTCTCAATTTCCACTTTACCACTCACAGTAGCCAAATTGGTTGTCAAAGACATTACGTACACTATTGAAGAAACTTCTGCCTGTCTGTATTCCACATAAGATGTTTCTGCAGTAGTATTTACACTGGTAAAGCCTTCCTTATTGATAGCAACTGGAAAATCATTACCAATTTTTACGTTTTTAAAAGTTGCCGTTCCAAGTGTATTGGTGGTAGCTACTTGTTCTATTCCATCAATCACCACTTTCACTTCTGCCCCTTCAACTCCAATCTTAGTAGCTGCATCTAAAACAACTACGTTATAGGAAATAGTTTGTTGTGCATTTAATGCGTCTTCTTCAGTAAAATCATCTTTACAAGACACAAATACCGTTGCCAATAAAGCGGCACTTATCAATGTGAGAATTAACTTATTTTTCATTTTAAATTGATTGTTAACTGTTTATTTCAAAAATTAATTAAGATTAGAATTAAAGTATCAAGCCTAAAGTAACGCTTAATGTATTGGTTCTTATTGCCTCCGCAGTACCATTCAGCTCTATATAGCTATAGGAAGATCTCGCAGGGGTAACACCATAACGATACCTAACATCCAGTACCAGGGATTTGTCTCCGTAAGGAATATAAAAACCCAAACCACCAGTTACACCCAACTGGAATGGTTCATACTGAGAGGATACATCCTCACTACCAGTTGCTGTAACAATCAAATTGCTGGCAGTATACCCTGTTCTCTCAAAATTTTCAGTTGCTTTGAATGTATATGCCAATGAAGGTCCTGCAAAAGCTTTTACAGGTAACTCACCAAATGGCACTTTATACTGAACCAATATGGGTACTTCAACATTATGAAGCGTTACTCTGCTGTGCGTTTGATGTACGGTAGCAAAGTTATAAGGAGCCCCAAATCTTGTTTCATCTGTGTAGGTAAGCAACGTACCTCCCTGTTGTAAGTAGTTTACTTCACCCTGCAAACTAAGCTGTGAATTCAATGCATATCCCACAAAACCACCCAGCGTATATCCGATGCGCTCGCCAGTATGAGGTTGCTCTGTGGAGAAACTACTCACTGCCATACCTGCTTTTACACCAAAAGATAAAGTGGATTGATCCTCCTGAGAAAATAGGGAAAACGATACCAGCAAAAATGGCAGTAGCCATGTCAATCTATTTGATAGAAGATTCATAATAAGTTTAATGTTCTTATAAGCGTATAAATTTTCGTGCAACATTAGACAATTGAACTCAATTGCACAACACATATCTCCTACATCAGTCAGTTTTTCTCTACAAATAATTAGGTGTTTAAACGAAAACAAATTCCCTATTTATCAATGAAATTATTTTTTTAACAAAACAGGTAACCTATCTGTTAACAGTACGTTAACTCTTTCCTTAATTTTAGAATCATTGAATATTATTGTTAACTTCCTGTATATCAGTACAATTCAAAATGACTACCTTGAGCATTCCTACCATTAATAAAGAAATCACGCTGTTCTGGATTAGAAGAGACCTTCGGCTTTCAGACAATGCCGGGCTCTACCATGCACTAAAAGAAAATAAGAAAGTGTTGCCCCTCTTTATATTCGACAAACACATACTAAATAAATTGGAAGAAAAATCTGACAGTAGGGTTACTTTCATTCATCATTCTTTGGAATTGATAAAAAAAGAATTGGAGGCTATAGGAAGTGCGCTACTGGTGGTACATTCTACCCCAGAAGCATTTTTTCAATCCATTACTCCTCATGCGGTATATACCAACAATGATTACGAGCCGTATGCCAGAGAAAGAGACAACAAAGTAGCTGCTATTCTGGAAAGAAAAGGGAGCATTTTTAAATCCTATAAAGATCATGTCATTTTTGAAAAAAGTGAGATAACCAAGGAGGACGGTAAACCTTATAGTGTTTTCACACCATACAGTAAAAAATGGAAGGCAAAATTGCATTCATCGGACTACCAGGAATACCCAGTAAAAAATTACATGAAGAATTTATACGTCTCTGACCCACTGCCTTTCCCCTCTATCCAGGAATTAGGATTTAATCCATCCTCTATCCCATTTCCGCCACGTGCCATCCGTACTTCCATCATCGAACATTATGATGAGGAAAGAAATTTTCCGGACAGAGAAGGTACAACCCGGCTAAGTGTGCACCTGAGATTTGGTACCCTTAGTATCAGGAAGCTGGTAGCCATCGCCCTAAAAAAAAATCAGGTTTGGCTTAATGAATTAATCTGGCGGGAGTTTTATCACATGATTCTCTGGCACTACCCCAACACGGAGCTGGCCTTTAAACCGGCCTATGACCGAATAGTGTGGAGAAACGACCCTGAAGAGTTTAAAGCCTGGTGCGAAGGGCGCACAGGGTATCCCATTGTGGATGCTGGCATGCGAGAATTGAACTCCACTGGTTTCATGCACAATCGCGTTCGAATGATTGTCGCCAGTTTTCTTACCAAACATCTTTTAATAGACTGGAGATGGGGAGAAGCTTATTTCGCCAAAAAACTGTTGGACTTCGATCTTGCCGCTAATAATGGTGGTTGGCAATGGGCATCAGGTTCTGGGTGTGATGCAGCTCCCTATTTCAGAGTATTTAACCCCTATTTGCAAACGGCAAAGTTTGACCCCGAGATGAAATACATTAAAAAATGGGTGCCGGAAGTAGATACGGAAGCTTATCCAAAGCCCATTGTAGAGCATGCTTTTGCACGTGAGCGGGTGTTAAATGCTTATAAAATCGCTCTTCAAAACGAATAAAAAGGCTAAACATTCCTATCTTATTTGGTGTTGTATAGGTGATGAAAATCTATAATCTTAAGCGTAAACAAACGTTGCCTATCAGCCTGGAAGAAGCATGGGACTTTTTTTCTTCCCCAAAAAATCTGAGCAAAATTACACCCAAGGAAATGGGCTTCAATATTCTTTATGCCTCTGGGGGTGACAAAACTTATCCGGGTCAAATTATCCGATATAAAATAAATATAATGGGAGGTGTAAGTGCACACTGGGTAACAGAAATTACGCATGTACAAGCACTCAGGTATTTTGTAGATGAGCAGCGCTTTGGCCCATATGCCTTGTGGCATCATCAGCATCACTTTAAAGCAGTGGAGGGTGGCGTTGAAATGATCGATGAGGTAAATTATGCCATCCCTCTGGGCCTTTTGGGAAGGCTGGCCAATTGGCTTTTTGTGGAGCGCCAGGTAAATGCTATTTTTAATCATCGCTATCAGGTGCTCGCAGCTTATTTTAAAGGAGCAAAAAAAGAAGAATCGGTTTTAGCATGACAATAGGGACCATATTAATCTGCAGTGGAATAGTAATCGCCACGTTTCTGTTTTGGGAATTCGTAGCGTGGTTTACTCACAAGTACATTATGCATGGATTTTTGTGGGTATGGCACAAGTCGCATCACTCGGTACATGATCATGCACTGGAGAAAAACGATTGGTTTGCCGTAGTCTTTAGCCTCCCTTCCATTGGTCTTTTTTACTATGCTAGCATTGTGTCTTACAATCCCTATTTACTGGCTGTAGGGCTGGGCATCTTTTGCTATGGTTTGTTTTATATTATCTTCCACGACTTCATTGTACACCAACGAATCAAATGGAGGCCCAAGAAGCGAAGTAAATATTTGCAGCGCATGATTAATGCACATTACATTCATCACAGTAAACACACCAAAGAGAACTGTGAAGCCTTTGGCTTTTTGATAGCTCCTAAAAAATACGAGCCCAAGGAGTTTAAGCTTAGAAAAGACCGGCAAGAAACGCAATAACATTGAATTCAAAATACCTTTATCTTATTATTGATCTGGCAGCAATATCGCTGCCTTTTCTATTCAGCTTTCATCCAAAGGCCAACTTCTCCAAAAAATGGAAGTACCTCTGGCCTGCTATATTGCTTCCTGCTACATTTTTTTTGATCTGGGATGAATGGTTCACTACTATGGGAGTTTGGGGTTTTAATCCTGAATACCTTACAGGAATTTATGTCTTTAGCTTGCCGATCGAAGAAATTCTTTTTTTTGTGTGTATCCCTTATGCATGTGTATTTACCTATGAGGCCGTTGGTTATTTTTCAAAGAGGGATTACCTACAATCCTACACCAACACCATAACATTTGTGTTACTATTCTTCTTTTCCATTACAGCCCTATATGGAATCAACAAATGGTATACCTTTTCAACCTTTTTATTATGCACCCTATTTCTTCTTTTTCTTCATTTTAGAATAAAACCCAATTACCTGGGAAGGTTTTATCTCGCTTTTCTGTTTATTCTCATTCCTTTCTTTATTGTGAATGGTATACTCACCGGCACAGGTATTGAAGATCAGATTGTTTGGTACAATGATGCCGAAAATCTTGGCCTCCGAATGGGTACCATCCCAGTCGAAGACACCTTCTATGGTCTGTTACTCATCCTGATGAACGTGAGTATTTTTGAGTGGCTGCAAGAAAGAAATCAGGCCTACTGACTTAAACCGTTTTTCTTCCACTCCAGACTCTTCTTTAGACTCTCCCAATCCCTGTTGATCTCCTGAAGCCTATTGCTGAGCAACGCATATACCTCTTGTTGTTGATCCGTTGGGGGAAAATCAGCACTGGCCGTTTGTCCTTCTTTTGCAATGGCCAGCAACCGCTCAAGCACCTTGGCCGGATTGCGAAAGATATCTTGCCGTGCACCCGTTTGATGCACATCAAATATGCGTGACTCTATATCATAAATTTTCTTTTCTAATGGCAACGCCATTTTAGCTACTTTCAAATCTTTTGTATTGTTTAACAACTTTGCACGGGATTGCTCCATCTCATCTATCAGCGCCAAGCACTTACTGACTGAAGTGTAAATCTTCATTCCGAATTCGTACTGCTGTTGAATGTCGGAAAGTGTACTTTTCGTGTTTGGATCTTTTAAAACCTGAATGTTCTTCCTGAGCTCTTTGCCATTTACCCTCAATACAGCCGTGTATTGGCCCGGAGGCACCAAAGTAGGTGACATGCCAGGACCAATATCCAAATCATAAATAAACATTGGGCGTTTACCCTCTTTATCCAGTGTCACCCATTCCTTATCTTTTGGCTTAGTTCTCAGTGGAGGAAAATCATATTCCTGATGGCGCAGATCCCACACTATCCGATTGATTCCTGCCTCTCCTTTTGCTTCCAGTGATTTGACCAAAGTTCCTTTTGCATCGAGAATTGAAACGGAAATATCCTTTGCCGCTTCTTTTAAGAAATAGTTAATTGAAACCCCATAAGGCGGATTGTTCCCATCGCTATGACTACTTTTATATTTAATGCCGTCCACTTTCTGAAAGCGGTAAGCTGTACCTGGTGTAAATAAAAACTCATTTGAATTTTGGACTTCATTAGTAAACTCTCTGATGGGCGTGATGTCGTCCAAGATATAAATTCCTCTACCATAAGTACCTATTACCAAATCATTGAATTGCTTTTGTATGGCAATTCCAAAGACGGGGGCGGGTGGTAATCCATGTCTAAATCGAATCCAGTTGGCACCATCATCGGGTGAAAAGTACAACCCATTGTCGGTACCTATCCACAACAATCCTTGTTTCTCTGGATCCTCCTTGATTTGATGAACAAAATTGGAGTTGGAAGAAGGAATATTTACCGCAAGCCGCTTCCATGTCTTTCCCATGTCTGTTGTCTTGTAAACGTAGGCGCTAAAATCACCATCCTGGTGGGCGTCTACCGACACATAACAAGTGGATGCGTCAAAATTGGAGGGTTCAATACTTCGTACCGTGCCCCATTTTGGCAAGTCGGGCATAAAATCGGAAGCTTTAAACCAGCTCCTTCCTCCATCCCTGGTAACATGCAACAGGCCATCATTGCTTCCGGTCCATAGCACCCCCTCCTGTACGGGAGATTCTGCCATAGTAAACAAGGTGCTTCCATCAAAGGTCATCAGATTATCCCCAGCCATACCGCCTGAACTCTGCTGATGCGTTTTATCGTTTCTGGTGAGATCCAGACTGATTACCTTCCAGCTTTGCCCAGCGTTAGTGGTTTCATGTACATACTGACTACCCGCCCACCCTTTACCTTTGGTGTGTTTGGAGAGCACAACCGGAAAATTCCAATGCCATCTGTATTTGAGATCGGCCGGTGCATATCCATATCCCGCTTCAGGCCAAACCCTCACGTCACGCATTTGCATGGTCGTAAGGTCAAACACGTCTAATCCTCCATCATAGCATTGCGACCAAACAATATTATTATCGAATGGATCTACTTTGGCATCACCACTTTCACAACCACCCACCCCATGCCATACACCTAAAGGAATATTCCAACCACCCAGATAACGACTAGGACCGCGGTAAGACCATGCATCCTGCCGGTTTCCGTAAACGTAATAGGGTACCCTGGTATCAACAGAGATATTATACATCTGGGCAACAGGCAGATTAATGTTTTCCCAACTTTTACCATAATTAAAAGACATATTCAGGCAACCATCATGGGCAACCATAATTCTGCTGGCATCTGTTGGATCAAACCACATATCGTGGTTGTCTCCACCTGCATCCCAGGGACCTAATTCATCTGACCATGACTTACCACCATCCTTTGACATTTTCATGGACACATTGATGGTATACACTCGGTTTTCATCTTGTGTAGAAACCCTAACCCGTGTATAGTAAGCAGCACGTTGCGCCATGGAATGATCCTGTTGCATTAATTTCCATGAATCGCCACCATTTTCTGAACGGTACAACCGTGGTTCCTTATCTTCCACCAGTGCATACAATACTTTAGGGTTGCTATAGGCTACATCCACTGATGTTTTTCCAACAGGATGAGATGGGCCACTCTCCAATCCATTTCTCAATGGTGTCCAGGTTTTTCCACCATCTTTTGATCTATATATTCCACTTCCGGGTCCTCCACTTTTTAAATTCCAGGTTTTAATTTCTACCTGCCACATGGCCGCATAAACGGTATTGGGGTTTTTAGGATCAATGGCCATGTCAGAAACGCCTGTATTTTCATTGACGAATAATACTTTTTCCCAAGTCTTACCACTGTCCATAGTTTTGTAAACACCTTTCTCTTGCTGCGGACCATGAGTGTGCCCAAGTACGCCCACATAGACAACGTTCGTATCTGTTGGGTGTACAATTATCCTGCTTATTCTAAAACTCTTATCCAACCCCATTTTCTTCCAGGTCTTGCCCGCATCTGAAGACTTATAAACCCCATTGCCAACAGCATGCGCAGGTCTTATTAAGAAGGTTTCTCCCGTTCCTGCCCAAACTTGTTTATGGTCTGAAGGGGCAATGGCTAAAGCACCAATAGAAGAATCGTCAGTGTCATCAAAAACAGGCTTCCAATTAACACCTGCATCCTCAGTCTTCCATATTCCACCCGAGGCCGCCCCCAGATACGAAACAGCCGGATTGCCGGGCTCACCTACTACAGCTATTGCCCTGTTGCCATCTGGTCCTATGAATCTGAATTTTAATTGTGAAAAATGATCTGTTTTGAAAGACTGTGCCTCGCACAAGAATGTGACAAAAGTGAAGAGGGCAAGGTATATTAGTTTCATGGCTATTAATCAATGGCAAGTCAAATTAGAAAAGTGAAGTGAGAAAATGAAATATCATAAAATATGAAACAAACTACTGTAATAGACTCCTGTCAATAGTATTTTGATAATCTGGCTGTATATTTTGATGCCCATTAACAGACAAGTTGGATGACCTCCTGAAGTCAAAAGCAAAAAAAAAGCCGGCTCAAGTGAGCCGGCTTAAACTAAACTGTACAACAATTAGTTAATCAAAGTGTTTGCACGTGTTTCTGAAATCCCAATTGGGAAGAAAGTAACCGCACTGATTGCATCACTTGATGGTAACCAATAAGGTGACGGGCTGTTAAACCTGTAGTGATCGGTTAGTCTTCGACCTTGCAAGTACAGATTCACCCTGCGCTCATGCTTCAAAAGATCAAGTGCTGGAAGCTGAGGTGTTGTCATATTCCAAGCAGTTAACCCATCCTTTGCTCTTAATGCATTGATGTTAGTTGCAAAGTCAGTCATATTGCTGGCTGCCAACGCTGCTTCTGCCAGGATTAAATACATCTCCCTGTCGGAAGTCTGCGTAAAGTCTGGATAAAGCTGGGCGGTTACAAAATCTACGACTGTCTTGTACAACACAGGGTCCGGAATGTTATCAATAGGATCCATCAAACTAATGCTCTTCGAAGGATCACCACTGGAAATATCCTTTACTGAGTTACCTGTTGCAGGATCAACTATGATATAAAGGTCAGATAGTCTTTGTTCTTTTCTATCATTTACTTCACTACCAATGGGCAAACCGCCAATTACATCCGGAGTACTGCTGTCTACATCTAGGACAAATGATGCACTTCCTGGTGTTGCCGTCTCTGCTGCCAATGCTGCAGTCGCTGCTGTATTGGCCGCAGCATTATTGATCAGTGCTGTAGCCGGAGTCCTTTCTCTCGCCTTGGTCCATGCTACTTTACTCCACTGTGCCCTTGCCAGCATAGCTTGCAGTTTGCCTGTCAATGAAGATTGGTTCAATGCAATGGCTTTATTTAAGTAACCGATGGCGGTGTCGTACAACCCATTCATGTTGGCTGGGCCTATTGCTGGGCCTGACTCCAACTTGGAAGAAAATACAAAGTCGGTGTACATATCTCCAATGGTAATGTAAATGGTAGCACCATACAGGTAAGAGCGTGCCAATGCCAGCTCATCTCCGGCAATCAGCGTTCCATCTGACTGAAACCCTTCCATCCTTTTAATTACCTCATCAGCCCACCATCGTGCTTCACCTACGTAGGCGAAAGCGGCATCGGTAAACTCATTTTCAAAATCAGCCAATTGGCCTAAGTTAAGCTGCTGCCATGCATCCCTTGATCCTGACCATACCATCTCATCAGAAGATATGGAGTAAGGAGTAAGAATGTTGGCGATGGCACGTGTCACAGTTGCCTGAGCACCATTTACCATCGGCCTTGCAGAACGAGGGTCTGTCAAGTCTCCTTCTACCAAACTATTTGGATTTTCCGCATCTAACAGGTCGCTACATGAAAACACGGTAAAGGCAAAAAGTAAGGTGAGGACTTTCAGAATTTTTGATCTATATATATTTCTCTTTTTCATAATCATCAAATTTAGAATCCAACCTTTAATGTGAAGATAACTGACGTTGGAATTGCCCAACCAAATGCTTCAATTCCCTGACCGAAATTCTGGTCAGTATTGCTGGTAGAGTTTCCATCTCCACCTCTACCCAAAACGTTAATCTCCGGGTCAACGCCACTATAACCAGTGAACAGTGCGAGGTTCTTTGCAGAAGTAGTGAATGACCCACTTGTCAATCCTAATTTCTCAGTAAACGAACTTGGGAACCTATAGGTCAAGCTTAACTCTCTCCATCTTACAAAATCTGCTTTTTCAATGGTATTCAATCCAGAGAAAGGGGAAAGGGCAAGGATATCATTTACCCATTGCTCTACTGCCTGAGTTCTGATTTCACCACTGTTTTGAGGATTAAAGTTAGCATCCACTCCACCTGTAATGTAATCACGTTCCACTTTTGCAGAAGTTGGCAAATTCCTACCGATTGTACCATTGGCCTGACGGAAAGCTGCAGTCAGGTTATTCACATAGTAATTCCCTGTACGATACTCAAAATTGGTTCGCAGGATAAAATTCTTGTAAGTAACTGAACCACCAATTGATCCTTGCCAGTCTGGCGTTGTCTTGCCCAGGAAATGACCTGATACCTGCTTTTCACCTGCAGTTTGATAGTCTGTGTCAATCATCACAATTGAAGTAGTGGTAGGTAAACTAGCAGTTCCAGGAGTAAGACCTCCAAGGAAGCTCACCACCTCACCTCTTGTGTCCGGAATTCCATTACCATCAAAATCCAATGGCAAAGAACCAGGTGCTACATCCAATAACTTAACGCCAAAGTTGGCTCCAGGAGAATATCCTTCTACCAGGAAGTTTCTATAACGAGGATAGCTACCGCCCACCTTCACTGGAGGTGCACCACCCAAGCTTATTACTTCTTCATTCAGATAAGCTGCATTACCAAAAAGATCCACTTTAAGATCACCTGTGTTAACCACAGTGGCTTGCACATTCACTTCAAATCCCTTGGCAGACAATTCTCCGATATTTACAAGCTGCGCTTGTCTCCATCCACCTGACAACGGGAATTGCTGTGCAAACAATGCATCAGTAACTGTTCTATCCCAATAAGTTGCTTCAATGGTTAGTTTCTCATTGAATAATCCTATGTTGGCTCCTACTTCAAGTTCGGAAGACACCTCAGGCTTTAGATCGGGATTACCCAGATTTTGAGGTGCAATACCGGCACCACTGGTAGATGCAATTGCCCTATAAGTAGTTAAGGCATCAAATGCTCCTGGTTGAAGTCCTGACTGTCCGTACGAAGATTTGAAACGTAGTGAACTAATCGGGCCGATGTTTCCAGGCCAGTAAGGGGCATCAGATAAAACATAAGAACCTGCTATCTTAGGATAAAACTGAGCATTAAAGTTGGATCCAAATGCACTGTGTGCATCCAAACGAGCACCTAATGTGATAAACAAGTGATCCTTAAAACCTATTTGCTCCTGTGCATACACACCGGCATTCACCACTTCAGAAAAGAATTGATAAATGTCTTTGTTGGCACCAGCTCCTGCTACCGCAAAACCCGGACCCGGGAATGCGACACCATTACCAGAGAAAATGTTAGTCTTTTGCTTGATCAACTGACCACCAACGATGAAATCTGATTCAAAATTATCGCTGATGCGGTTGGTTGCTGAAGCATTCAACTGTGCAGAAGTTGCAATAAAATCTCTGTTGGTATATGCTTTCGATCCATCAGGCTCACTATTTCCAAAACCATCAATGTTCCATCCAAATGGACGGTAGTTCTCACTGGCTGAATTGGAATAATCGACACCTATAATTCCATCCACAATTAACCATGGAATTGGATTGTAGTTCACATTCACACTACCATTGTAGTGATTTACAATTTGCGTAACAGTTTGTTGCATCGACTCGTTTACTGTTGCAAATGCAGCTGTACCTGTCAGGTTATTGGTTGCAACTCTTTCCGGCTTACTGAACTGCGCCAATGAACCTACCGCGTAGATATTGTTATTGGTTTGCAGCGAAGAAAAGTTGGTGTTATTATAACCTGTAACGATGTTGATCTTCGTTTTACCAGATGGAATAATACCTACGTTAGCATTTAACTGAACACGCTTCATCAGGTCTTCTGCTAAAGTAGATTGACCAGGCTTATAACCCCTGTTGTCTTTACCTCCAAACGGACCATCTTCATCATAGAATCGTCCATTGATATAGTAAGTAACGGCATTTGTTCCTCCAGATGCGGCCACTGAGGCCTCTGTATTGGTACCTGTTTCAAACAAATCTTCAGTGAAATTTCTGGATACCAATTGATAAGGAACGATGGGCTCACCTAATACAGTTGTCATTGTAGCTGCTTGCGCAGGTGTACGTGCGAATCCTACGTTATCCGGATACCGACCTTTTGGATAGGTAATAATACCCTTTGCCAATTTCACATCGAACTTAGGGGCACCGGTTGATCCTCTTTTTGTAAAGATCTGAATTACACCATTACTTGCTTCCGTACCATACAAGGTGGCGGCAGCTGCTCCTTTTAGAATTTCAATACGTGCAATGGATTCCGGATTGATATCATCCAATCGGGAAGTACCTCCACCACCGTTGCCGGCAAAACCACCAGCACCAAATCCACCACCGTTATCAATACGAACACCATCAATGATAATGATTGGTTCATTCAACTGTGACAAACTCGCTGATCCTCTAATCCTGATCTGTGCACCTTCACCTGTTAATCCACCACCAGGAATCGAAACCATACCAGGCTCACGTCCTTGAAGCATATCAGAAAATGAAGTAATGGGATTGTTGGCCAATGCGTCAGTAGTAATGATACCCACTGAGTTACCTATTTTCCTTTTCTCCATCGGTCCACCAGTACCCGTCACAACAATTTCACTTAATTGAGTAACGCTGGCTGCAAGTGCAAAATTTAATGTTTGCGAATCATTGTTTATCGTAACCGTTTCTTCCATGTTGCGATAACCAATAAAACTTCCTACCACTTTGTATCTACCGTTCGGGATATCGGTGATCCGATAAGATCCGTCTACGTTAGAAAGTGTACCCTTCGCTAGGGTTGGAATGAAAATATTCACTCCCGGTACAGGATCTCCTGTCTCTGCATCCGTAATCACGCCCGAAAGACTACCCTGGGCTAGGGTTACATAGCTTGAAATGCTCAACCCAACCATTATCAGGAAGGTATTGAACAACTTCTTGTTGTACAGTTTTAACATACTACTTGGGTTTAGTGTTAAGGATTAAACTGAGGTGATCAATTGTAGCTGACTACAATTCAAAATTTGTCAACGTACGTTTAGGAAAACGCTGACAAGACTTTCAAAACTCCTTAATGAAAAATAATGGGGAATAGCAATTATCAGTATTGGTCACTATTTGAAAAATGCCATCCTCCCCCAGTCAGTTGGATCTGACTAGACAATGAAAAACACAATGCACCTGTACTATCATTACATGATAGACATTGCATCTGCTCCTAATAAAACTTCTAATAGGCTTTTTCTTACCTGAAATGATGAGGAACTAGCCCCATTTTGTAGAGTTTAATCATATTATAAGACGGTTTAGTTTGTTTGGCTAGATGAATATACAAAACTTCTATGCGTTATCACAAATTATGAACCGCTAATTGAGGGCGTAGGAAGCCATTATTAAAAGACAAAGTGGTATTTTAAAATGTGTGATGATGCCATCTAAGCACATCACCATTACAGAATGTGCGATTAAGCCGCATAAAGTAAGATTATGATTACAATAATCTAATCGAAGGAAAAAAATGGGATAGAAAATCTGCGTTTAAAAAAAATATTGATGTGCAATCAAGACTTATTTCTTGTAATATTATATTAACTAATATTCCTCATATATTGATGCTACTCATAACGCAGCGAATGAATGGGATTTGCTCCTGCAGCTTTGATTGCCTGTAGGCCTACCGTTAACCATGCGACTGCAAACGCAATCAACCCACTTACTATATATACTACTGGGCTAATATGGATTCGATAAGCAAACTCCTGAAGCCATGAATTAGTAAAGAAATAGGCTGCTACTGCTGCTGGAGCAAAAGATATCATGACTAAAATTGTAAACTCCTTCGAAAGCAGCAAAGTAAGTGTAGATACACTTGCACCTAATGCTTTGCGAATACCAATCTCCTTGGTCCGTTGTTCTGTTGTAAATGCTGCAAGTGCGAATAATCCAAGACAGGCAATGAAAATCGCTAATCCGGCAAATATCATGAAAATGTTCTTCAGCCTTTGTTCGGAACGGAACAAGGCATCAAAATCCTGATCAAGAAATGTATACTCAAATGGATCTCCCGGGGCATATTCATTCCATAGTTGCTGCACAGATTTCAAAACCGCCTGAGGATCACCTTCATATCGAATAAGCAGATAACGAGACGTATTGGTAAATGAAATAATAAGCGGCCTCACTTCTGATTTGAGCGACTCGAAGTTAAAATTTTTGACTACCCCAATTACCTCTCTTGACACGGGTTGATTGCCACTGTAGTCTATTATCTTGTGATTAAGCCCACTCTCCCATCCAAATTCCTTCAAAGCGGCCTCATTGATAACCATGGCATTTGAATCAGAAGCTATGTCGCGCGAAAAATACCTACCCTCTGCCAGCTCAAATTTTAAAACATCCATGTGATCATAATCGGCATAATACGATCCTGCCAAATGATCTTGCTCTGATCCTTCGCCTCTGAAAACATTGGTGTTGTTTACTCCAGGAAATGGATTGTTGGTGTAGCTTGCATTTTCGACATTGGCTGACTGCTTGATAATATTCTTGAAGGGCTCAATATTTGATCCAAGTCGCCTTGTGTTTTGAATGATGATTACATTTTGCTTATCCATCCCCAGGTTTTTGGTTTGCAGGAAATTAAGCTGTTGTAATACCACCACGGTGGCTATGATTAAAAAAATTGAGATTGAAAATTGAACTACCACCATCACACTCCTGACCCCCTTGCTTTTCATTCCAGCCTTTACTTTTCCTTTCAACACCTCAACTATTTTGAAAGAAGTAAGATAAAAAGCGGGATAACTGCCTGCTACCACCCCAACAAAGATGACCAACGCTATGGCACTGGCCAAAAAAGGTAAAGTACTGAGTGAGTCCAATGTTAATTCTTTGCCGGATATCGTATTAAAATAAGGCAGCAAAAGATAACAGGCGATCAAGGCAATTACTATGGCAAAAAAACTGTAGACCACTGACTCTGAAATAAATTGACCAATCATTTGAGATCTGGCCGATCCAAGTGTTTTTCTAAGGCCAACTTCCTTTGCCCTGCCAGCCGATCTGGCTGTTGACAAATTCATAAAGTTGATGCATGCTATGATCAGGATAAAGACACCAATAAGAGAGAAAATGTATACATACTTTATGTCTCCATTAGGTTCAATGTCATCATCAAAAGTTGAAAAAAGATGGGTGTCTGTCATTGGGTATACAATATATCCATACTCTCCACCCTGTTTTTTAAATTCCTCAAACGAAAAACCCAACCCACTTTCTAACTCAGGCCCGACATATTTCGCCACTAACTCTTCCAACCTTTGATTGACCTGATCTGCGGAGGTGTTTTCATTTATTCTAACATACGTTTGCAGTGAATTACCTGTCCATCCTTCATAGAGTAAACCTTTGGATGATACAAATGAAATTAATGCATTGTAGTGGAAATGGGAGTTACCGGGTGCTGGTGAAGCTATCCCAGTTACTTTATAGGATTGATTGTTATCTCCAATGGTTATGAGCTTACCTAGTGCCTCTTCTTTACCAAAATACTTTTCAGCAAGATTTTGTGTGAGTACAACCGTATTGGGCTCCTTTAGTACAGTTAGCGGATCTCCTTCAAGCAACTTGAAGCTGAAAAATTGAAAGAAATTGGAATCCGCATAAAATACATTCTTCTCTGCAAAAGATTTTTCCTCGTTCTTAAATACAATGCCTGCTCTTCGTGGCCACAAACGAAGTACATCAGTAACACCTGTTATTTCGTCTGCCATGGCAAGTGCAACAGGATAACTTGAATTGGTAGTGTAAATCTCCTGTCCAGCCACCTTTCCGTGTAAGCCTACCCGATAAAGATTATTTACATCTTTATGAAATTTGTCATAACCCAGCTCATCCATTACATAAATGAACAGGAAAAGACAGCAGGCCATCCCTATGGTTAAACCTAAGATATTGATAGCTGAGAAGAATTTGTGTTTTAAAATATTTCTTACTGCTACCTTGAAATAATTCTTAATCATATGTTAAAATGAATAATAAAAGTCTTTAGAAAGAATCAATACAAAGACGCCTGTTATTACCAAATGGTTACAACCCGAAGCAAAAATTATTCATCCCTAAGCGTTTTGGCTGGGTTCAACCTGGCCGTATTGTAAGTTTTAAATGCTATAGACAAGAAAGAGATAATCAACATAACTGCTGCAGATACTATTAATGCAGAGATGGTTGTACTTAAATAATAGTCCCAAATACTTCCCATAAGCATGGCTGCCATATAAGAACCCATCAAACCACCTATTACGCAGGCGATTAAAAGAATGATTACAAATTCCATATTAATTACCTTGGAGATATTGGCTATAGAAGCCCCCAGCACTTTCCTTACTCCAATCTCCTTCATTCGTTTGATTATATTAAGGGACACCATGGTGAACAAACCAGTAGCAGAAAGAAACAATGCCACTACACCCAAAAAGACAAACATTTTCAGAATGTTGTTATTGACCATATTTGCCTCTACTATTTCTTCATCCATGAATCTTCCCCTGTACATTCTATTTGGAAACAAATCATTCCATGTATTCTCCATGAATTGGTTTACTTCAATAATCTGGTTGGCAGGAGCACTTACCACGATGAAACCTGTCTTATCTTCATCACCATATCGCAACATGGTAGGTTCCAGTTGATCCCACAGTCCATGGCTATAAATATCTTTCACTACCCCTATTACAAATAATTTCACTGTATCCATCCAGATGATTTCTTTTCCAATCGATTCTTGCCATCCAAATTTTCTTGCCAATCCTTCCGTTACGATCACCGATTCCTTCCTGTCAGTTTCAGAATCTTTCATGAAATCCCTGCCTTCCAATAAAGTAATGCCCATGGTTTTTATATAATCATGGCTTACGTTGAGTATATCGACTTCTATTTGTTCCTCTCCGCTTTTAATGGGATCGTTGTAATAATTCGAAAAGAAATGATGTTCGGATCCGCTGATCATTTTGATGTCGGCATTTTTCGCCAATTCATTTTTGTATACTTCAAAATCAGATCGATTCTCAACCTGAGAATAGACAACACCACTTTTATCAAATCCTAAATCAAATTCACGTTGGTATTCAGCATTTTCAATGAAAGCAAAACTGCAAACAATGCCAATGAGCGAAATGGCAAATTGAAGCGTAAGCAAAACTCTGGTAAACGGATTGGTTCCCCCAAACTTTAATTTTCCTTTCAATATGGCTACAGATTGAAATTTGCTAATGTAGAGTGCAGGATAACTTCCCGCAGCCAGAGCGGCAAAAAGGAGCGTACCAATCATAAATAAGGTAAAATTGGGCGTTCCAAAATAGTCAGTCTCCAACTTCATATTTTCCCACATTTGGTTAAATGCAGGTATTAAAAGAAACTCCGCCAGGAGGCCACCTAGTAACAGTGCGATGAAACAAATGAAAACAGTTTCTCCTAAAAATTGAATGATTAAGTGTTTGCGCTCACTCCCCATCACTTTTCTTATGCCAATCTCCTTTAACCGACCAGATGAAATGGCGATGGAAGTATTGGTTAAATTAAAACAAGCCAACAAGAGAATAAGTATTCCCATCATTCCGGTTCCCACTACGGCAGCGATGGGCGAAGCCTGGCGCGTCCATGTACCTGGAATCTCATTGTAACTGTCGCGTACCCCCATGCCTTCCATGGGATCGAGTACAAATTCTTTTATAATAAAGTCTTCCCTGATGCGATTATTATTTTCCGTTAAAGGTTTGATCTGAGCGGTAATAGACTCAACGCGAGAAGGATTTTCTACATACACAAACAATTCATTTCTGTAGCGCCAGCTATTTTCATTAAATTCAGAATTACTTCCGTCAAAATTATTGTCGTAAGACACATAGGATCCTTCAAATCCGAAGCTGGAATTTTCTGGTTGATTTTTGTACACCCCTCCTACCACAAACTCTTTTACTCTGCCGCTATCCAGCATTTGAGTCACTATCCTTCCCACAACTTTCTCTTCATTAAAATATTTTCTTGCTTGTCCTTCACTGATGATGATATTGGATTTATCAAGAATGGCTGCTCCACTTCCATCAATAAATTCGAATGTGAACATTTTAAAAAAATCCGGATCAACATATTGAAGTCCATCTGAAAAAAAGTCCTCTCCAATTCTGAAATCACTTCTCCCAGGAGAATACCGGGTGAGGAGTTGTACATCAGAAACAGTTTGTTTCATTGCATTGCCTAAACCAATAGGAACGTACCCATACGTTGTAAGTTGATTCTGAAATTCACGAACTGAATTAACGCGATAGATAGATGCTACCTTTTCGTGATTTTGATCAAAAGAGGAGTTGAAAGCATAGTTATAATAGGATACTATGCAACATGCAATGGCAATTGCCAATCCAAAAACATTGATGAAGATATACAGCTTGTTCTTCATCATACTGCGTAGGGTGATCAGGAAGTAATTTTTAAGCATGAAAGCGAGTTTAAAGTAAGACTCCTGTTTATTAAAATGGTTGCATAAAATACCAAAGTACCTTGCAATACATAGTATCAAGGTCTAAATAAGCCCTCCGCTGTTGATCACGGAGGGCTTATACTAAACCTAAACCTAACTACTAGAGAACGAATCAGAGTACCTAACTCTGAACTCTTTGATCAATCGTTGATATCAACGATACTCCACCTTATACGTGGAAACGCTCTTTAATATTTTCTGTTACCACTTTACCATCAAACAAGTTGATTACTCGGTGGGCATAGTTTGCATCGTAGGGAGAGTGCGTTACCATTACAATGGTTGTGCCTTCTTCATTTAATTGAGACAGAAGTTTCATTACCTCTTCGCCATTGGCTGAGTCCAGATTTCCCGTAGGCTCATCCGCCAAAATTACTTTTGGTTTAGCTACAATTGCGCGTGAAATGGCAACCCTTTGTTGCTGACCTCCGGATAACTGTTGAGGGAAATGGTTTCTTCTGTGCATGATATTCATGCGCTCAAGTACTTCCTCCACTTTTGCTTTTCTTTCGCTTGAAGGTACCTTCAAGTACAATAGAGGTAGTTCTACATTTTCAAACACCGTTAATTCGTCAATCAGGTTAAAACTCTGAAATACAAATCCGATGGAGCCCTTTCTCAGTTGTGCACGTTGACGCTCCGAGTATTTGGCCACTTCATGTTCGCCAAAATGATACTCACCATTGGTAGGATTATCCAATAAGCCAAGAATATTCAACAAGGTTGATTTACCACAACCTGAGGGGCCCATGATGGCTACAAACTCACCCTCTTTAATTTCCAGGTTAATGTTATTCAAGGCGGTGGTTTCTACTTCTTCAGTAGAATACACTTTTTCTAAATTTTTAAGTTTGATCATAGTTTGTGACAATTAGGTATATAGTTTGATTTAAGTTTTTCCGTTAATACTCAATTCATTTAAAAAAGTTACTGAGTAGATTCTAATATTTTAGTTAGACGCTCCAGAATTAAAATAGTTGCACTAATCCAATATTAAAACTTCATTGTTTCCAAAATTTTCATAAGATGAGGTGATCACCTTGTCTCCAGGCCTCAATCCCTCAAGCACCTCAAAGTGTTCTGTATTTTTTCTTCCCAGCTTAATGTCTCTGCGAACTGCGCGAGCGCCACCCTCTTCCACTACAAAAACCCAATTACCTCCTGTATCTTTATAAAACCCTCCCACTGGCAAGAGAAGCTCTTCTGACGACTGCCCCAATTCAATTCTTAACCGCAAGGATTGCCCTCTTCGAATGCCTTCAGGAGTTTCTCCATCAAAGTCCATGTCCACTTCAAACCTGCCATTGGTAATTGTAGGATAAATATAAGTGATCACCAGCGAGTAATCTTTTCCTGCAAAGCTGGTAGTTGCATGAAGCCCCGTTGAAATTCTTGGCAAATAGAGTTCATCAATCGGTACACGTACTTTATAACTCCCCACAATGTCTACCTGACCCAATCGTTGACCCTGGTTGACAGCCTGACCTACTTCCAATTGTGGTCTTGATAGCTGACCATTAATAGGTGCCTTAATCTTTAAATTATCAAGTATTTTCCCAACACCTTCAAGGTTTTCACGCATTCTTGCTTCAGAGGCATCAATGTCTTTAAGCTGTGAGATCCTATTCATCGAATCCTTTTTGTACACCTCATAAGTTATTTTCCTGCGTTGCAGGTTGTACTTATAGTCTGCCTCTGTTCTTTCAAAGTCTTGTTTTGAGATCAACTTTTTCTCAAACAATACTTTTTGCCTTTCATACTGAGGACCCAATATGGCTAGCTGATTGTCAATCTGTGCCAGGGAGTTTCTCTGTTCAAGATCGTTTCTGGTGAGCCCCAGACGAGTATCTCTGGATCGGTTAATACTTTCTACCTGTTGTGCTTCTTGCTGTAAAACTGAAAGCTCACGACTCAAATTTGTAAGTTCCAGTATCAGATCACCTTCCTTCACCAAAGCACCGCTCTCCTTTACAATCCTTTTGATGTTTCCTCCTTCAATGGCATCAAGGTACACCGTACGGCTTGGTTCTACAGTACCCGTTTGAGGAATGAATTCCTGAAATACACCACGCTGAACGGTGGATATAGAAATCTTCTCTTTTTCTACTTTAAGTTTGGAACGCCTGTCGGCAAAAATGAATTGATAGGAAATAAAAATCACTACCAGCGCTATTCCACCATATGTAGCAATGCGCTTCAGCGTCCATTTTTTCTTTTTTAATTGTTTATCCATGAAATGGCCAAAAGTTTAAAATCTGATCTGCTAATTGCCAACAAACGTGCCAAGGGTCAAATCACCTAAAAGCGCCATTTAAACCCGCTATTTCATGCCATTTCACGTTCACTACTGAACGTATCTGTTCGCATGCGGACAAAAATTAAGCTAGATTTGGGGCTAAACACAGCGTAAACTCTCATTTGACTCATTTTCTCTTTTCGGTATCAATATTGCCCACTAGCGGACAGGTCTATTCGTTATTGGGATGATTCCATGGTGATCGACTACCCTATTGTAGCATTGAAATTGAAGTTATGACAGATATTAAAACCGGTAAAATTTTAATCGTTGACGACAACGAAGATTTGCTGAAAGCAGCAAAAATGTACCTCAAGCGTCATTTTGCACAGGTAGACACTGAAAAAAATCCTGAGGCATTGATTAACCTCATGGGCAACGAGAGCTATGATGTTATCCTCCTCGACATGAATTTCACCAAAGATGTAAGCAGCGGCAGTGAGGGTTATTATTGGCTTGAAAAAATTCTTGAAATCGACCCCTCTTCAGTGGTCGTTTTGATTACCGCTTATGGCGATGTACAAATGGCTGTAAGGGCTATCAAAGCAGGCGCAACAGATTTTGTACTCAAGCCATGGGAAAACGAAAAGCTGCTGGCCACGATTTATTCTTCCTTGCGTTTGCGCGAATCCAGAAATGAAATTGAGTCGCTCAAGATCAAGAACAAAGAGATCAATCAGGCACTCAACGAAAAGTTCAGTGATATCATAGGGCAAAGTCAGCCCATGCAAAGGATATTTCAAACCATTGAGCGGGTTGCCCATACTGACGCCAATGTATTGATACTGGGTGAGAATGGAACGGGCAAAGAGCTTCTGGCCAGGGCTATCCATCGCAACTCATCAAGAAAACACGAATCATTTGTAAGTGTTGACCTCGGATCTATTACGGAGACCCTATTTGAAAGCGAGCTTTTCGGTCATAAAAAAGGAGCGTTTACCGATGCCAAAGAAGACCGGGCGGGACGATTTGAATTGGCCAACAAGGGAACGCTCTTTTTGGATGAAATCGGCAACTTATCAATGCCACTTCAGGCTAAATTATTGGCTGTACTTCAAAACAGGAGAGTAAGCAGGGTTGGCGCCAATAAAGAAACTCCGGTAGACATAAGATTGATCTGTGCTACCAACATGCCATTGTACGAAATGGTAAAAGAAAATCGATTCAGGCAAGACCTTCTCTATCGTATCAACACTATTGAAGTTGAGATACCTCCGCTTCGGGACCGATTTGAAGATGTTCCCTTGCTTGCCAACCACTTCCTCAAACACTACGCCACCAAGTATGGCAAGAATTTGAATAAGCTGAGTGATGCCGCCATGAGCCGACTGAACAAACACAACTGGCCTGGAAATATTCGCGAGTTACAGCATGCCCTTGAGCGTGCGGTTATTCTCAGTAACTCTACTGTACTTCAGCCGGATGACTTCAACTTCAATGCAGCGGCCAGCAAAGAAAGTGAGCAGCAACTGAACCTGGAGCAATTCAATCTGGAAGAAGTAGAAAAAATTCTAATTAGAAAAGTCCTCAAGAAATACAATGGCAACATAACTCAGGCAGCCAGTGAGCTTGGGCTTACGCGGTCTTCATTATACCGCAGACTTGAAAAATATGGCCTTTAATGATTTCAGGTTTCGGGTAGGGTTTCGAATCGTCATGATTGGTATCGTGATGGCTTTGATTGTGATCATGCTATCTCGTCCCAACATGATTTTTGCGGCATTCCTGACCTTCCTCGTTCTGGTGATTCAGTTTGTGGAGTTATATCGCTTTACTTCACAAACTAACAGAAAGCTGACCCGCTTTCTGGAGTCTATCAAGTATTCCGATTTTGTTTCCGGATTCACCAGCGACAATCAATTGGGACAAAGTTTCAAAGAGCTGAATGAAGCTTTCAACGAAGTATTGGAGGCTTTTCGAAAAGCACGATCCGAGAAAGAGGAGCATTGGCAATATCTCAATACTGTAGTTCAACAGGTACGAACAGGAATATTGTCATTTGATGATGAAGGCGAGATTCAACTGATCAATGCCAATGCCAAAAAATTTATGGGGGTGACTAATCTGCAAAATCTAGATGATTTAATTGAAATCAACTCTCGCCTCTACAAAGCCATCTACGATGTGCAGCCCGGAAAAAGTACCCTGTACAAAGGGAGCAGCGACTTGCTGTTGACTATTCAGGCCACTGAAATGAAACTCAGGGGTGAAACGGTAAAACTGGTAACACTCCAAAATATACAAACAGAATTGCAGCGGCAAGAATTAGAAGCCTGGCAAAACCTTACCAGGGTACTTCGCCATGAGATCATGAATTCCATTACCCCTATCTCATCGCTCACCTCCACATTAAGAGAAATACTGGAGCACGACCTGACGAAAATCAATGAACATTACGAACTCAAAAATGAGGGAGCTGAAGATCTTAAAGAGGGACTGGATACCATTGAAAGCCGAAGCAAAGGATTAATTAAATTTATTGACGCCTACCGTGAATATACTTCTTTACCGCACCCTACCTTCAGGCATGTAAATTTAAAAGAGCTCATTGGTAAGGTAGAAAACCTTATGCGCAATGAAATTCGAAAAACCAATATCGATTTCATTACAAGATTGGAATCCATTCATCTTTCCGTGGAAGCAGATGAGGAAATGATCGAGCAGGTATTAATCAATCTGATAAAAAACGCAATTGAAGCTTGTATTGAAGTACCCAAGCCTAAAATTGAACTGAACGTAAAGCAATCTGATGAACACATTTTGATTGAGGTTATGGATAATGGAACTGGAATTATTGGTGAAGCATTGGATAAGGTATTCGTACCCTTCTTTTCAACAAAAAAAACCGGATCAGGAATCGGGCTGAGTCTATCCCGACAAATCATGCAAATGCACAATGGGAGTCTTTACGTGAAATCGATACCTCATGTAAAAACAGTTTTTACCCTTAGGTTTTGATATCACAGATAACCTAAAAAAAACCGGGAAGACGATGCCTTCCCGGTCAAACCCTAAAATAAATGGTTTTTACTATTAAGCTGTCCTAGTTGTAGGCATTATTTTGCTTCAAATTAGGATTTGTCTGAACGTCCTTGTTAGGAAAAGGAAATACCTGACGATCTGGATCAGATAATGAATAGGTTGAGCTACCTTCAGACCTTTTCAGGTTGGTAAGCGTAGATAGCGCTCTTCCTGTACGGATCAAATCAAACCAGCGATGGCCTTCTGCAAAAAACTCTTTCTTGCGCTGATCCAGGATCTCATTCATCAAATCGTTAACGGTGGCTGCTGTAGTAGCACCCAACCCTGCACGATCGCGGATCAAGTCTATATCGCTTTGTGCACCCGCTATATCGACAGTAGGGCCAAGAATTCTTGCCTCCGCACGAATCAGATACATTTCTGCGATACGAATCACTTGCGTATTGTTATTATCATTCGCAACCGGCCATTTTGTAGGATAGTATACCGTCTTCCCGCTCGTAGTAGTTCTTGAAGCAGTCATTTTATATCTTACATCCAATGGGTCAGCAGAAATTTGATTATAGAAATCCTCGTGAAGGGCTACGCCTCCTCTTGCTCCCAACGCTGCAGGGTAATACCAGTTTCGCATACCACTACGGTCAGTCAGGTTATATTGAACTTCCAAAACTGACTCTGCAGTGTTCTTTTTATTGAAAATGTCGGAGTAAGGTTTTACCAAAGTGTAATTTGCATCGTTTATAACATCTGTAGCATATTGTGCAGCCAGGTTATAATCTTTTAGATACAAATGAACACGGGCAAGCATAGCACGAGTAGTTGCCTTTACCAATCTTCCTCTAAGATCAATTCCTGATCTTGAAGCAGGTAAAAGACTCAAGCCGGTTTCCAGGTCGGTACGCGCCTGATCATAAGTTTCAACCAATGAAGCCCTGGGAGCATAGGAACTTGCATCTATTCCTACAGATGGGGTAGTTCTGATAGCCACTCCATCCGTTCCATAAACTCCTGGTACACCTCCCCAAAACCTGGCCAACTCAAAATAAGCTATACCACGAATTCCATAAGCTTGTCCTTTAAAGTCATCCTTCAAAGCATCTGACAAGCCGGGCACTTTATCAACATTGGCAATAATAGCATTGCTTATGTCGATTAGCCTAAAAAGTATTGAATACAAGTCTTCGACCTCTGAATTATCAGGGGTAAGACCAAACTCATCTACGGCAATAAGTGCATCCCATGTATCTATTTGCTGGGAAACATCAGCGGATATGTCAGACAGTACCTGGACTCTCCATTCGTACACTCCCTGCAAAATATTGTACATCCCGTTTACCGCCCCTTGTGCGCTATTGGGATCCGCAAAAGCTGCATCTGTTGAAATTTGAGATCTAGGTTCCTGGTCCAGCGTATTACAGCTGAAAACCAAAGTAGCCAGAATTACTAATGAATATTTATAAATAGTTTTCTTCATGATCGTTGTTTTTAAAATGTGATATTAACACCGCCCATAAGTACCCTAGGTTGTGGCATTACAGCCAAGTCAGTTCCACTTACAGTAGAGCTGCTATCCACAGTAGATTCAGGATCCAATCCAGTGTAGTTCGTGATGGTAAACAAATTCTGGCTGGATACGTAGAAGCGTAATCTGTTCATTCCGATCTTTGAAGCTATCGCACTTGGTACGGTATACCCTAATGAAATATTTTTCATTCTCAGGTAAGAACCATCTTCAACATGACGTGATGGTCTCAATGTTCCGGAATTATAGTTGACTTTTGCCATTCTTGGGATATCTGTAATATCACCTGGCTTTTGCCAACGGTCGAGTTGCTGTGAGCTGTAACCCGTGGTTCTTTCACCGCCATGCTCAAAAAAGAATCGGTTATAATTCAAAATTTCGTTTCCATAGCTGAATTGAAGTAATGCCATAAAATCAAAATTCTTCCAGTTCAAGGTGTTTGTCAATCCGCCTACAAAATCAGGTTGAGCATTTCCAACAATAAACCTATCTACACTTGGATCAAAAACATCATCATCACCTGTATTCCAAATAGCATCTCCAGTTTGTGGATTTACACCCAATTGCTCATGCACATAAAAAGAGAACAATGGATATCCTTGTTCAACTCGCACATAATCACGTGTGAATTGAGTAAAGGGTGCCGGTATGCTCGTTAGCTTATTTCTATTTGCAGAAATGTTAAAGTTAACATCCCAGCGAAGATTTTGGGTATTAACGGGTGATGCGCTGATGGCCAATTCCACTCCTTTATTTTCCATCTCACCATAGTTTTGGAAAAGAGACGAATAACCTGTTGATAACGGAACAGGAACTGCTAATAATAAATCTTTCGTTTGCTTGTTATAATAATCAAATGAGACATTGATTTTATTTTGCAAAATAGCCAGGTCAACACCAACGTTGAATTGGTAAGTTGTTTCCCATTTCAAGTTCGGATTTTCCAATTGGTTAGGGATAAATCCTGGAGCATCTCCATAAGCTGCGGGGGCTCCGGTAGCATTCAATTGGTTGGTACCTCCGCCACCGCGAAGTCCACCAGCCTGACCACCCCACAAACCTCTTGCTTGAAAGTTATTTAAACCATTCTGGTTACCCGTTGCGCCATAACTTGCTCTAAGTTTAAGATCATTAACGGCATTAACACCACTCATGAAATTCTCATCCGATACTCTCCAACCCAATGCCACCGAAGGGAATGTTCCCCAACGATTATCCTTTCCAAATCGAGAAGAAGCATCTGCACGAACATTCAGCGTCAACATGTATTTTTTATTCAGGTCATAGTTAACCCTTGTAAAGAAGGATGATATTCCCCAAGAAGTTTCATCTGTACGTGACTGCTGAACAGCTGCAGAAGAAATTTGCTTGAAAGCATCTCCAGGAAATTGCTGACCGTTTGCTCTTGTCAACGTATTGATTGATTCTTGCAAGGTATTACCCGCAAGTAAGTTGAAATTATGCTTGTTACTTAGATTAAACTGATAAGTCAATATGTTCTCATTAATCCAGTTATTGTCAACGGTTACGTTATTTGTAGCACTACCGTTTACGGATTTACCTGCATTCAATTTTGTATTGGAATAGGTATACTCGTCAACCAGATTATTATCCAAACTCCAGGTACTTCTAAATGCCAACCCAGGTAATATCTCATACTCACCATATATGCTACCAATCAAACGATTTGTATTCATGGTATAATCAGTCTCATTAGCCACAGCTACCGGATTTTCCCAAATTGGTTTGTTATAAGTGCCGTCAGCATTATAGATTGGGATATCACTTGGGTAGAAAAATGCAGTAGTCAATGAACCAGAAATATCGTTTCCATTAGCCGAACGATTTCTTGTAGTAGTTGAGTACATCATGCTTGTACCGAACTTCAATTTGGCTGTAGCCAAAAAGTCTAAATTCAATCTTCCGCTGGTACGTTCAAATTTTGACGGTCTGATTAATCCTTCCTGAGAGAAGTTAGAACCTGACACCATGTATTGAATCTTGCCTTCACCACCAGAAGCAGAAACATCAATGTTGCTTATGCTTCCATTTTGGAAGATTTCATCCAACCAGTTGGTATCCATTGCCGCATCCGGGTTTGCATAGGGTGCAACAAACGGAGGCTGAGGAGTAACTGCATTTCTGTCATTCCAATTATTCAAAGCTGCCTCATTTTGAAGTCTTTGAAAATCAGGACCACTTACTCTCAATTCATTTGGATCTTTCCATGCCGCTGATGTACCTGCATACGCATTTACTGAAATTTTAGCATCTCCTGATTTACCGCGCTTTGTTGTAATCAACACCACACCATTTGCGGCACGTGCACCATAAATCGCAGTTGCAGATGCATCCTTTAATACTTCCATGGATGCGATATCAGCTGGGTTTAAGTCAGCCAAAGCATTGGTGGGTTGTCCAAAAGTAGTTTGTGCAAGGTTTCCTGCTACAATAGGCACACCATCAATTACATAAAGAGGGTCACTGGCTCCGGCACCTCCGATTGAGGTTGATCCGCGCACGCGTACCATCATTCCACCACCTGGTTCACCTGAGTTGGCTGTCACTTGTACACCCGCTGCCCTACCTTGTAATAATTGATCCGGACTTGGCATAGGAACGTTCTCAATACTTTTAGCATCTACCGAAACGATAGCACTAGTAAGTGTTTTGCGATCCTGCTCACCATAACCAACAATCACAATCTCAGAGAGTTGCTGTACATCTTCCGTCAACAGCACATCAATTACTGAACGGCCTTCAATGTTTACTTCCTGATTGGTATATCCAATAAATGAAAACACCAAAGTCTTGGCACTTTCAGGCACTGACATACGGTATGAACCATCCATGTCGGTAATTGTACCCTGAACGGTACCCTTTACAACCACATTGGCTCCCGGTATGGGAGAGCCATCCGCTGCTGCGGTAACTTTACCCGAGACTTCACGGCTTTGCGCTAGCGCAACATTGCCAATGAGGCCTATGAGATAAAAAAACATGAGTATAGTTTTCTTCATAAGCTTAGTTAATAGTTTAACTGAAATTTTTCGGTGGCGAACATACACATTCACCAAACACCTCTAACTCGGAAACGAAGAGTAGGATTAGGAATTTATTTGAGTGGCTTGCATGGTCGATCAGTGGACGCCTTCCATATAATTGGATAAAAGCTAGGGTGTAAAAGTTACTCAATCATTGTTCTGAAAAATTGAAAAGAGTAGTTCCTTACTTTTTCAAGTGGGTAAAATTTCTCCAGTCGGTTTATTCTAAACAAAAAATATCTAACCCAAATTGTACCGTCAATCTTTTTTTGATGATGGCTCTGACTTCGGTATCTATTGTAACTGAGACATTAGAATAATATTAGAAATGGTTATGCTGCCTACCCCATTTGGTTCTTTTCGCCCCTCTGATTTTTTTTAAGAAATTGTTAAGTGAAAGAATTTCTGACAGGATTGCCCCAAGGCTTAAGTACCAAATTCAAAAAAAACTTATTGATGAGTTGAGAATAATCGAACCTACTTTACGAGGTATTCATCCCATTCGTTTCCGAAATCATTATTGTCTCTTAAAAAGAGAGCGTAGGATGGTTTGTAGGGTTTGCGAGCCAGCTGCATGCCTGCTTGCTCAGGGGTGTAGTTTCCTTTTTTCGCATTACACCGTTTACACGCTGTAACCAAATTGAGCCAAGAATGAGGTCCTCCCTTCGAACTTGGTATAACATGGTCCAGCGTTAAATCTTTGTGGGTACCACAATATTGGCATTCATTATTATCGCGTCTGAAGATATTCTGACGGGTAAGATTTACTCCTTTGTATGGTGCCCTTACATAACGATTGAGCCGAATAACAGAGGGCATTGCAAAACTATGGGTAACTGTTCGCAACTTATATCCATTGGCAGGGCGCACCAACTCACTCTTATTAAGGTACACCAAAATAAATGCACGCTGGACGGAACATACCATCAGCGGGCTAAAATCCTGATTAAGAACAAGTACCCTATTATTCATTGTAGAAATATAGTCGGATTCCCTCTTTTTAACAAGAAGAAGCCACCATTGCAAATGAATATAGTGCTTAGCTTAGGGAGATAATGCGTCTGATTCCAGCTAAAAAATGAGTGATTATCTTACTTTCCATGTCAAGTATCCCCTCCTCTATCAATTGGTCTATTTTAACCTTGCCAGAAGCATGGATGATCTTTTCATCCTCCAAAACGATACCTACATGAACAATATTCCCACTTTCATTGTGGAAATAGGCCAAGTCACCTGGCATGGCCTGGTCGAACCCCAGGACCTCTTTGCCACATTTGGCTTGCTGGTGGGCATCTCGAAGTATTTGATATCCGCAAATTTTATAAACCATTTGGGTAAACCCTGAACAATCTATTCCAAATGGGCTCTTTCCTCCCCATTGGTAAGGTGCATGCAGGTATTTCATAGCGATGCCGCCAAGGTATTCGAACTCTCTTTTTTGTCCCAGGCTTTTGGCCTCACCATTAAAAGCAAACTGTTCCTCCATCTTGAACAATTCTGAATTAGAGAGGGGAACTATGCTTCCCATTAAAATAGTAAGGGGGTGTTTTTTGTATAAAATCCCCGAAGTCAAGTCCGTAGTAATTTTGAAATTCGCGTGGTTAATCTGTTCAAAATATTCGGGTGTGATGGCATGATGTTGTTTACAATCAATCCAGCCTTCATAGGTATCAGAAAAAATCCTGATGAACAACCATTTCCCATCCTTGGAAGCATAAAGCACTTCATAATGATCTCCGAACAATAATTGTGTGGTTTGTTCCGATCGATCATCCGGCTCTTTTTTTACTTGTATAAGTGCAAGTCGACTTACTCCGTAGCTAATTGCATCCATCCATTTGAATCTACTTGAATTTTACCCTGCCGAGTTCTCTCTTCAGGTCCTTCTCTTTTATGCTTTCTCTTTTATCGTGCGTCTTTTTTCCTTTGGCCAAAGCAATTTCCAACTTTGCAAACCCTCTGTCATTTATGAACAATCGCAAGGGAACTATTGTCAATCCTTTCTCCTCCGATTTGGCTTCTAACCTACGTAACTCCGCTCCCTTCAATAGTAATTTCCTTTCTCTTGCTGCTTCATGATTGTAATGCGTTCCCTGGTCATAAGGATTGATGTTTATCCCCTTGATGAATAGTTCACCATTGTTGAAATAGCAATGCCCTTCCTGCAAGCTGACCTTCCCTTCCCGAATCGACTTGATTTCCGTGCCTCTCAATACCATACCGGCAACATACTTATCGAGCAATTCATACCGATAAGTTGCCTGTTTGTTTTTGATATTGATGTCGTTGGAAAAACGTGACTTTTTTGTCATCTCCTCATTCCTTGGTGAACAATTGATTTAACCTATGTTTCTTTAACATCCGTTGCCCAGTTTTGCCTGTGGCTATTAGTTTATCTTTTGACCTCACCTTAATATCACAAATCAACTCATTGCCATTCAACTGGGACACTGTAGCGGTGATCTCAACTTCGTCACCCACAAATGCAGGGTGTTTATGATCAATACTCAAATGTGTACCTACTCCTTCTTCATCCTCTTCCCGCATCTCAATAAAAAACTGCCTTGATGACCACTCCATATCTCTGGCCAGGGCAAATGTAGAATAAACGGCATGCAATACCTCACCATGAAAAGCAGCCTGGTCAGCTTGCTCGATTGTTTTTTTATACACCCTGCAATCACCAATCTTTGGAATATTTTTCATCTGTTCATCAAAGGCATTCGCGCAAGCGGTGAAACATTCAAGTCAGCAAAAATAGAATTTAAATATTTGTGATGAGCAACCATGGCGACCATTGCCGCATTGTCAGTACAGTATTGAAATTCCGGGATAAAGGTGCGCCATCCATGCCGCTCGCCCAAATTTTTTAAAGCTTCGCGCAATCCTGAATTGGCCGATACACCTCCTGCAATAGCAACTTCTTTTATTCCCAAATCCTTACTCGCCATTTCCAGTTTTTCCAATAGCATCTGAATCAAATGTTTTTGAATACTGGCACAAATATCATGCTTTCTGCTTTCTATAAAAGCAGGATTATTCGATACCTCTTTCCTAATGAAATACATAAATGCTGTCTTGATGCCACTAAACGAAAAATCATAGGAGGGCATACTTGTACCCGGGAAAGTAAATGCGTCAGCGTTTCCTGTTTTTGCCAGTTTATCAATCATTGGGCCTCCGGGATAAGCAAGTCCCATTATTTTTGCCGCTTTGTCAAAGGCTTCACCAACAGCATCGTCCTTCGTTTCTCCTATCACTTCCATCTTAAGGTAATCCTTTACTAGAATTATTTGTGTGTGTCCACCGCTCACCGTCAGACATAGAAATGGAAAAGAGGGTTTGGGATCTTCAATAAAATGAGACAATACATGACCTTGCATGTGATTTACCTCAATTAGAGGGATATTCAATGCCAATGATAGCGACTTGGCAAACGAAACCCCCACCAATAAAGAACCAAGCAGACCGGGTCCTTTTGTAAAGGCAATGGCATCTAATTCTTGTAATTCCATACCAGCCGATACCATGGCTTCGTTAACAATATGGACAATGTTTTTTTGGTGTGCACGTGATGCCAACTCAGGAACCACCCCGCCATATTTGTGATGTACTGATTGCGAGGCTATAACATTATTAAGTACCTTGCCGTTGCTTATAACAGAGGCTGAAGTCTCATCACAAGATGACTCAATGGCAAGAATTTTGGGGTCCATTATAGATTGAATGAACCTGCAAGTTATCAAAAATCGGATTCTTTTTTGGCTAAAGAAAATTATCTTATATAGCCTGTACTTCCTATTGCTATTTTTTCTATTGAGTTTTGGGATATTACAAATTCCCCCTGTTCAAAAAACCATCCTCAAGTACTATACCGATCGATTCTCCAATGTTTCGGGGTTCAAAACGTCCTTCCAATCTGTCCATTTGATTTGGTACGACAGATTTCAAATCAACGGACTGAATATTACCGATCCTGAGGAAAATGTAATGATTGAGGCCGAACAGCTCAATGTGAATTTCAGGATCAGTTCATTGCTTACTGGCAGCAATGTAAATATTGATGCGGCTACCCTAGATGGCACTCAGGTGAATTTGGTAAAAATCATGGACCTGGATTCAACCAAAGACCTGAACATCAATTTATTTATCAAAAGGCTCGCCAAACCTAAGGCCAAGGCCACACAAACAACTGCGAAAGTGAATGTTGGTGAAATACTAATCAATCGATCTTATTTTAGCTATAACGATTCTGATAAGGATTCTCTGGCTCCCAAATTCGACTACAGTCATTTCAGGCTCCAATTGGATGATGGTCTAATTCAAAATTTCAAAGTAATAGGAGACACCATTCAATTTAAAGTAAACTCACTCTATGCCAAAGACGAACAGACTCAATTTGAAATAAAACACCTCAATACTTTTTTTAGGATTTCTCAAAGCTCCATGGAATTTCTAAATATAAACCTTGACGCGGGAAATAGTCATGTACAGGATACTGTCATATTCTCCTATAAAAGTATGCGCGATTTAAATGACTTTAATAATACGGTACAAATAAAGGCTAATATTAAAGCATCCACTCTAGACCCAAGGGATCTTGCTCTTTTTACATCCGGTATGGATAAGATAAAGGAACCTATAAAAGCCAGCGGTCAGTTTACGGGTAAAGTCAATAGATTTTTTGTTCGTAATCTTTCACTCCAGATTGGGAACACTTCCTTCACTGGTAATTTAAACATGGACGGTATGCCATCCATCAGTGAAACTTTTATTAATCTAAACTTAAAGCAAGGAAACGTTGACATCAATGATCTCGCATTTTTGTTTCCATCAAAAACATTTGCGGGCTTAAAACCACTGGGGAAATTTCAACTGATGGGAAACTTCACTGGATTCGTAAATGACTTTGTTGCCAATGGATCTTTCAAAGGAAAGTTTGGACAAATTCAATCTGATGTTAATCTAAAAATTAATTCCGAAAATCCGGCCTTGTCTCAATACAAGGGAAACATCAAAATGATAGATTTCAAACTCGGGACTTATCTGAGTGATACATCATTTTTAAAAAGTGTTTCATTAACGGGACATATCGATGGAAAAGGTTTTACGGAAGCTGCTGCTGACTTTGTTCTGGATGGTGCCATCTCTCACTTCAAAATAAAAAATTATGATTACAAAAACATTGTAACCAAGGCGCGATTCAAGTCCCAATTTTTTAGCGGGCAACTCACCATCAACGACCCTAACCTTAAGTTTGACGCAGAAGGTTCTATCGACTTCAGCAAAGACAACGAACTGGTGAGAATGAAAGCCAGACTCGATACAGCCCTTTTACATAATCTTGGATTTTCAAAAGAGAAATTCTTTTTACAGTCTGTTATTGATATTGATTCAAAGGGACTGAATATAGATAGTATCTTCGGTCAAGCTTTTTTAAGAAACACTAAAATTATCTATAGAAATGAATCTCTTGAGATTGACTCCATTCAAATTACCTCAAGTGAAATAGAAAAAGGCAGAAGTCTTCTTTTAAGAAGCACATTTGCTGATATTAATCTACACGGTGAATACTATTATTCTACCCTATTCAACGATCTGAATAAGTTATTCAAAGAGTTTTACCTCACCATTAAAAACGACAGATCGGAGTTGGAAACGTATTATCTGACCAAAGCCAAAACATCGCAGGAATATGATGCCAACTTCAACATCATTCTTCATGACATCAATCCACTCATTCAGGTAGCAGGGATTAATACTAAACTCTCAAAAGGAACACACATTGAGGGGAAATTTTCCAATGGATTTACATCCATATTTAATGCTTACACTACGATAGATTCAATCATCTACGATGGTAAGCTATTCACTCAAAACACAATTGAATTTAACGGAAGCAAAATAAGAGACAGCACTAATATTCTTGCCATGCTTACTGTTCTTTCAAAAGAACAAAAATTATCTAAAAATTTTAACACAAGTGATCTGATGCTGGAGGCCATTTGGGCCACTGATCACATTGAAGTAGGACTTGACTTTGACCAATCAGGTAAAGACAATTATGGAAGATTAAAAGCATCAATAGACTTGCTCAATGACAGTACAAGAATTAAAATACTGCCGTCAAAAATAAAAGCATTGAATGAGTTCTGGGAAGTGAACCAGCAAAATTATACCCTACTTGCAGGGGGCGAATGGCGCATCAATCACCTTGAAATAAAGAATAATAACCAATCCATACTTTTAAAAGGAAACATCTCCCGAGATCCTTCAAAATCTCTTTTCCTTAATATTGACAATCTTGATTTAGGCTTTTTGAATAACATCAGCGGAGAGCGTTTTACGGGCACCCTGAATGGAGCTGCCGAAGCACGCGACCTGTATAACAATCCCTACATTCAGAATGATCTAAGGATAAAAGCATTAACTATAAATGATTTTTTAATAGGCGACATCAATGGTGTAAATATTTGGAACCAACAGGATGAAAGATTCGATATTAATTTTTCTATAGACCGTTTAAAGATTAGGACCGTAGATCTGAAAGGATTTTATACACCTTCTGAGCCCGAACCATTGCGGATCAACGCACAATTTAATCAGGCCAACCTAAAAATTGCAGAGCCACTATTAGAGACTATTTTTTCAAATATGGATGGCACCCTTACCGGGAAATATCTGATTTCAGGATCTTTTCTCAACCCTAAAATCAATGGTAATGGAAATATTGAAAACGGTCAGATCATGATTAACTACCTGAAAACCCTCTACAATTTTACGGGAGAATTTGGGATGAAGTCGGATCAGTTGATCTTTAAGGATTTCAAAATTTCCGATATCTTTAAAAACACCGGAAGTCTGGATGGTTACATCGCCCATAGAAATTTCAGGGAGTTCCGATTAAATCTTGATGCCGCGTTTAATAATTTACAACTGCTAAATACTACTACAAAGGACAACTCGCTTTTTTATGGGCAGGGTTACGCCACTGGTAGCGCAAATTTTTTCGGCCCGTCTGAAAACCTTAAAATTTCTGCTACAGCAAAAACAGAAAAAAATACGAGAATCTTCATTCCCATGAGCTCTACAGAAACGGTACAGAAAAAAGACTTTATCAACTTTGTTCACTTTACGGATTCATCCTCAATGATTGACGATAAAGACATAAAGCGGAAAAAAAGAACAAACACAGCTACTGGCATCTCCATGGACATTAATCTGGACATTACTCCAGATGCCTATACTGAAATTATTTTTGACATCAAGTCAGGAGATATTATCAGAGGAAGAGGAAATGGAGAAATTAAGTTACAACTCGACACAAAAGGAGACTTCTTTATGTTTGGAGCCGTTGAGTTTACACAAGGCGCCTACAACTTTACACTCTATGATATTATCAACAAGGAATTTGATATTCAACCGGGCAGTCGCATTTCATGGTATGGAAATCCGTACGAAGGTGTTATGGATATCACCGCCAACTACCGTCAGATGGCATCACTCAGCCCTATCCTAACTGACCAGTCGGAAGAAGTGATTGCCAATTCACAGGTAAGAAGGAAATATCCGACCGATGTAATATTAAAATTAGAGGGGCAAATGCTTTCGCCTCGGATCAATTTTGACATTGATGCGAATGAACTTCCGGATAATATCATTGTAGAGGGCAGAGCCCCTGTAAGGTTAAATTTTGAATTTGAATCTTTTAAAGCAAAGCTGGATGAACAAGAATTGAAACGACAGGTGTTTAGCCTTATTATTTTAAGAAAATTCTCACCGCCTGATGCTTTCAGCACAAGTGGTACATTGTACAATAGTGTTAGTGAGTTGCTTTCCAACCAACTTAGTTACTGGCTGACACAGGTGGATCAAAATCTTGAAATAGATTTAGACTTGGGTACTCTGGATCAGGAGGCCTTTAATACGTTTCAGTTACGACTTTCTTATTCATTTCTCAATGGAAGATTGAGGGTGACCAGGGATGGCAGTTTCTCTAATCAATACAATGCTTCTGACAATATATCCACATTGGCTGGGGACTGGACAGTTGATTATTTGCTGACACCTGACGGAAAGTTTAAAGTGAAGATGTACAGCCGTTCCAACATAAATCAACTCACCAATACACTGGGGACGCAAAGTGCAGTTACTACTGGTGTAAGTCTTTTGCACACACAAAATTTTAACGAGATAAAAGACCTTTGGAAATCCGCCAGAGACAAGAATCAAAATGAAAAAATGATCAACCCTCCCAATGAAGAAGCGCTAAAGGAAGAAGACGATGGCGAAAATTGAATTTTTCATGATCCCCTTAAAGCGATCATATCCTGTTCTCATTTTTTTAGTCGTTTTTTTATCTCATTCATTTTTTTCAGTGGCCCAAACTCCCACCCAAGAATTGGATTCGGTTAACAAGAAAAAATTAAACAGACTTGTAATCGCTTCATCAGTGGGCTACACTGCGTCAATGGTGGTGCTCAGTAAGGCTTGGTACAGCGAATTCGACCGTCAACCTTTCTCTTTTTTTGATGATTCTAAAGAATGGTTTCAAGTTGATAAAATAGGGCATTTTTATTCAGCATTTCACTTAAGCAACATGAGTGCAAACGCTTTAATACACACAGGATTGTCCAAAAGGAAATCTCAAAAGATAGGAGCTCTTTCCAGTTTTTTAATGGTAAGCTCTATAGAAATTTTTGATGGATATTCAGCTGGTTATGGAGCCTCCGCTTCAGACCTTGTCGCCAACGCAGTTGGCAGCTCCGTCTTTTTAGGTCAGCAACTCCTGTGGAATGAAACCAGGATCTACCCGAAATTCTCATTTCATACCACCCACCTGGCCAATCAAAGACCTACCATCCTAGGAAGTAATTTTAGTGAGAAAGTACTCAAAGACTACAACGGGCAAACGTACTGGATGTCTATTGATGTGGATCGATTTACCCGATTTCCAAAGTGGCTCAATCTGGCTATCGGATATGGCGCTCATGACTTTATCTTTGCCTCAAAAGAAGCCAATATTTCAAACGGTTATTCTCCCTACCGACAGTACTATTTAAGCATTGACTTTGACCTCACCTCTGTTAAAACTAATTCAAAGCCTCTAAAAGCCTTATTGTATTTGGCCAATATGATAAAATTGCCTTCCCCCACCCTGGAATTCACTCGTCATGGGGTAAAATCCTATGCATTCTACTTCTGACTCTTGGCTTGATATCATTTTCATTTTGTACCTTCATTATCCTGAACCAATCCCAACAATATGGACTTAATGGCATTCATGAAGAGTTATTCCGATGAAATTGGAGGACAATACTCAAGTTATGACAACACCCATTCGATTATAGTGGTACCGCTGGCAGGTGGGCGATTCCAATCCGTAATCGGCACCATCAAGGAAAACAAATTGTACAGCAGAAACATGGTTACATTCACTTCCAAGATATGTAATTATCATGCTGGTTTGCCTTTGAAGAATCTATTGGAGCAAAGTGCTCTTTTCAATTATGGGAGATTTATCATCAGCGATGATTTTTTACAAATTGAAGGGGTAGCTTCACTGGAAGGCACATCAGAAAGTTCAGTGAAAGAGATGATTCAGGAAGTGGCCAACCTTGCCGACCAGTATGAGTTTAAGCTCACCGGAGCTGACGTGCACTAACGGATCCACGTGATTCAAGGTCTTCTTATCATTTATCCTTAACTTTGCAGTAATGCAAGCCGTCTTATCGTCCGCCAGCTGGTGGGAGGAAAGTCCGGGCAACATTGAGCATCGTACTTCCTAACAGGAAGGTCCGCCTGTGGGCGGAACAGATAGTGCCACAGAAAACAAACTACTCCGTCTGATGCGTCAGATGGAGAAAAGGTGAAAAGGTGAGGTAAGAGCTCACCGCCCTGACGGTGACGTCAGGGGCATGGCAAACCTTACGAGTTGAAAGGCCAAATAGGCCCCGAACATGAGTCGCTCTGCTCATCCTTTATGGAAGTCGGGGCGGGTAGGCTGATTGATCCCAATGGCAACATTGGGACTAGACAAATGATAAGATCCGCCAGCTGGCGGAACAGAACCCGGCTTACAGGCTTGCATTTTTTTATTAATTTTTAAGTTATTTCATTTCCATCCCATCATGCCCAAAGTTTTACTAATAGAAGATGAGGCAAGTATTCGTGCTGTGCTTAAAGACATCATCACCGATCAAAAGGAATTAAAACTAACAGTTGACGAAGCCAAAGATGGCGTGGAAGGATTAGCCATGCTCGAAAACGATGATTATGACCTCGTTTTTTGTGACATCAAAATGCCCAAGATGGATGGCATGGAAGTACTTGAAAAGGCCAAGGAAAAAGGAATCGGAACAACTTTCATCATGATATCCGCTCATGGTACTACCGAAATGGCTGTAGATGCCACCAAGATGGGCGCCTATGATTTTTTACAAAAGCCGCCTGACCTGAATCGTCTGTTGATCACCTTGCGCAATGCCTTGGACAAAACCAGTTTAGTGGCAGAAACAAAAACGCTAAAGAAAAAAATTGCCCACAAGTATGACATGATTGGTGAATCCGAACCAATCGCCATGGTCAAAGAAATTATTGAAAAGGTTGCTCCTACTGATGCCCGTGTATTAATTACCGGTCCTAATGGATCAGGAAAGGAATTGGTAGCCCGTTGGGTGCATGAAAAAAGTAACAGAGCCAGTGCTCCTTTTGTAGAAGTAAACTGCGCTGCTATCCCCTCCGAGCTCATTGAGAGTGAATTGTTTGGGCATGAAAAGGGCTCCTTTACCTCTGCCGTTAAGCAACGTATTGGAAAATTTGAACAGGCTGATAATGGCACCTTATTTCTGGATGAAATTGGGGACATGAGCCTCTCCGCTCAAGCAAAAGTTTTGCGCGCGCTGCAAGAGAACAAGATTACCAGAGTAGGTGGGGATAAAGACATTGCAGTAAACGTAAGAGTACTGGCTGCCACCAATAAGAACCTAAAGCAGGAAATAGCAGAGAATAAATTCCGAGAAGACCTTTACCACAGACTTGGAGTGATCATTGTGAAAGTGCCAGCACTGAATGACCGTAGAGAAGATATTCCTCTGCTGGTAGATAAATTTCTCAATGACCTTGCCATGGAGCAGGGAAACAAGGCAAAACAAATAGATGCTAAAGCCCTAAAAGAATTACAAAATTACGACTGGACTGGAAATATCAGGGAATTGCGAAACGTAGTCGAAAGACTGACCATAATGAGTGGAGCGAAAATCAGCCTAGAGGAGGTAAAAAAATACCTCTAAGGTTGATTAAATGCGGTTTTCCGTGTTGCTTTTCTTTACCTCTTTCTTGCTGTAAGTAGGACAGGTATACTGGCTACACGCACTTAGGAAAGCGATCAAGGCAATAAATGCTAAAATTTTCTTCATTTCAGTGGTCTTTGAAAGTATCAAAATTATCATTCTTTTCAATTTGAGCAAATTTAATCTGCTATAAATGGCTGTTTAGCGACTTGATTGGCTACCCAACCAGCAAATTGCACCCTCTAACATCCGAGTTATCCATCCTTCCAAGTATCTCAAAACTACCATCTTGGCGAATTCTACCTAAATCTTGGGTTTCAACGAACGCACAGGTATAAATATTTGATAAATCTATCACGTTTATTCCTCCAGTTTTACCCTTACCCAGTACTTCAAATGGGTCATTTATGCTTCGAACGACTATTTTCATCCCGGATGGGGCTTGAAAGTAACCTTGCCCTTTGGAATATGCCTGAGAAAACAACTCTGTCATTCCATACTCCGAATGAATGGACGGAACGTTAAAACGTTGAGACAAATACTGGTGCAATTCATCTCTTGTAAGCTCCACTCTCCTTCCCTTCATACCCCCCGTTTCCATTACTATACAATCACTTAAATCCAATTCCATTTTCTCGGCCAGGTCCATAAGGGCAAATGAAACACCCAACAATAACACTTTTCGATCCTGGTGAGATTTTTTAAGGTGCGCCTGAAGTTCTGATAAATTATTGAGATAGAAGGCCGAATAAGGTGATCCGCTCTCCTTAATGAAATGACTGACCATCACAACCAATGAAGCCCCTTCCCTTTCCAAATAAGAGGGAAGCAGGGCGAAAATATGGTAATCGTTGACTGGTCCATAAAAGCCTTCGAAAATTTGTATTGAATGGTTCAGGTATTCCTGTACACTTTTTACCTTGTGCCTGCTGGGAGTGGCACCCGTAGTGGAGCTACTGTAAAAAGTTGATTCAGCTGTCCAGTCACCTGTGACCACATCGTGCGTTTTAAAAAAAGAGATCGGAAGAAAAGGAATTTGATCAAGCGTGGTAATCCTGTCTATATTTACCCCCAGATAGGTGAGATATTTTTGATATACTTTGTTCTCTTTTGCCTGAAACTGAAACAAAGACAAGGCAATATTCTCGAAATTGTCTTCGTTAACACGAGATAAATCCCTTTCAAAACTTTTAAATCTGTTCAAGCGTTAATTAATTTACAAAGGTCTAAAATTAGGAAATGAAGTTCACTTTGGGTTTAGGAATGCTGATAGTATTTGGGTTAGGCCTAATCTCCTGCTTTGACCCTCCGGAGTACCCGCTTACCCCGGAAATAGAATTTGATAATCTTGTATTTAAAGAAACACCCAATGCTTCTGATGCGGACTCTCTTCTCTTGTTCCTGAGATTTAAAGATGGTGATGGAAATCTGGGACTGAATACCAATGAAAATGGATGCTATGTCAATGGAAGTGACACCATCTGTTACAATGAGAAATTTTATTATACGCTTACCGCAAATGGAGAGCCCGTGACCTACAAAACAAAAAGAACTATGCCTGAGCTAGGCTTACCAGATTATGTCAAGCCTTATGATTGTATAAATTGGGAGTTGGTTTTTGATAATAGTCCCAACCCCAAGGTGACAGATACAGTGTATTTTGAGTTGAACGAAAACCACTACAACATTTTTGTGGATTTTCTGGTAAAGCAAAATGATGGTTCGTTTCAGGAGTTTGACTGGCGTACTGAATTTTGTACTACCTATGATGGCCGTTTCCCAATCCTGGCTAAAAATTCAGACCTGAGTTTGAAGAGTCCGGTCGAAGGTACCCTGCGGTATGCCATGTTAAGTACAGGCTTTAAACTTCAGTTCAGCATTAAAACAGTTAAACTGAGAGTACAAATCCAGGATCGGTTACTCAACAAAAGTAACATTATAGAAACTCCAGAATTTCAATTCAAATAAAATTCGGGCCTTAGTAGAGTGGAGGAAAACGTTCGGGTTCTACCTCACCCATCATTTCATAGATCTTATCAAAAATCTCTTCTGGGTTGGGTTTCGAAAAATAATCACCATCTGAACCATAAGCAGGCCTGTGCTCCTTAGCAGTAATGCACAAAGGCTTTGAATCCAAGTATTCGTAAGCTCCCTGTTCTTCTATTACTTTTTGCATCATAAAGGCCGTGGCTCCACCCGGAACATCTTCGTCTGCAAATACAATTCGATTCGTCTTCTTAACAGAATCCAAAATGCTATGATGTCTGTCAAACGGAAGTAAAGTCTGGACGTCAATTACTTCGCAAGAAATCCCAACTTTTTCCAATTCGGTTACCGCGTCCATTACTACCCGGCACATTGAACCATACGTCACCACAGTGACATCACTTCCAGCTTTCAACGTCTCTGGAATTCCCAAAGGCACACAAAACTCACCTATGTTATCAGGTAGTTTTTCCTTCAATCGATATCCATTTAGGCATTCAATGATTAAAGCAGGATCGTCAGATTTGAGCATGGTATTATAGAATCCTGCCGCCTGAGTCATATCTCTGGGTACCAACACATATATTCCTCGCAAGCTGTGCAAAATCATTCCCATGGGTGAACCCGAATGCCAAACTCCCTCCAATCGATGTCCTCTTGTTCTGATAATCAATGGTGCCTTTTGCCCCCCTTTTGTACGGTATTGCAAACAGGCCACATCATCGCTTAGAATTTGCACAGCGTATAACAGGTAATCCAGATACTGAATTTCAGTAATGGGTCTGAGCCCTCTCAGTGCAGCGCCTATGCCCTGACCAATGATGGTGGCTTCTCGAATACCCGCATCCGTTACACGCAACTCACCATATTTATTTTGCAAACCGGCAAAAGCCTGATTCACATCTCCGATCTTCCCTACATCTTCACCCAATGCAAATATTCTTGGATCTCTCTCGAGCGCGTGATCAAAACAAGCATGCAAAATCTCACGACCATCCAACAAGGAAGAAGATTCGGAATATACAGCTGGTATCGCTTCTACATTCAGTGCAGATTGTTGTGATTGACTGTATAAATGAGAACTGTACCTTTCCCAATTGTCATCTTCATTTTTCCTGACCCAAGCCACAAGTTCATTTCTCTCTTCTGACTCCAGCCCGCGCAGTATTCTCACTGCTCGTTTTGCTGCCTTCATGGCATCCAGTCGCAAAGGGTTAATGGCAGCATCAAGCTCTTCCTTAATCAACCGGATTTCGTCATGGCTGGTTGCCAATTTGGCAAGTATGGGACTAAGCGCTTGCTGCGCTTTTTGAATATCCTTATTAAATGCTTTCCAGGCTGCGTCTTTGGCCGCTTTGGCTACGGATTTGGCTTCCTTTTCAATTGCATCCAGCTCCCCTGCATTGGCTATTTCCTGTTCAAGTATCCACGAACGCATCTTCTTGATACAATCATGATCCAGTTCCCAGGCAAGTCGTTCCTTGCTCTTGTACCTTTCATGCGACCCGGATGTGCTGTGTCCCTGAGGTTGAGTAAGCTCGGTGACATGAAAAAGAACCGGCACATGTTCTTTCCTACAAACTTCTTCAGCCTTTTCATAGGCTTTGCATAAGGCTTCATAGTCCCAGCCTTTGGCCGTTATGATCTCAAATCCCTTTTCACTGCTGGTTCTTTGAAAGCCCTGTAATATCTTGGAGATATTTCCTTTCGTTGTTTGGTATTTGGCTGGTACCGAAATACCATATTCATCATCCCACACTGACATGAGCATAGGTACCTGCAGTACTCCTGCTGCATTGATGGCTTCAAAGAATACACCTTCGGAAGTAGATGCATTTCCAATCGTACCAAAAGCAATCTCATTTCCCTTTATGGATAAAGTGTCATACCCTGAGAGAAGTGGATTTTCCCTAAATAATTTAGAGGCATAGGCCAGTCCTACCAGGCGGGGCATCTGGCCTGCTGTTGGGGAAATATCTGAGCTGCTGTTTTTTGATTTTGTAAGTGTTTTGAATTCACCCTGCTCATCGATCATTCGTGTAGCAAAATGTCCATTCATCAGTCGACCTGCCGATGCAGGATCGGCCTCTACTTCAGTATGCGCGTACAGCTGCGCAAAATATTCTTGAAGTGTAAGTTCACCAATTGCAAACATGAAAGTTTGATCGCGGTAATAGCCTGACCTAAAATCCCCATTTCTGAATACTTTGGCCATTGCAATCTGAGCCACCTCTTTGCCATCTCCAAAAATGCCAAATTTGGCTTTGCCCATAAACACTTCTTTGCGTCCCAACAGGCTGGCTTCTCTGCTTTCGCAGGCCAATCGGTAATCGGCCAGTATAGAAGTGGCCTTTTTATTGGATAACCCGGATTTTATGCTCTTTACTTGCGTCAATGTCTGATAGCTTTGAATTCAAAAATAAGGAAAACAAGCAGGGGGTCAAAACTCAATTTAAATCCCAAATATTCTCCGCTCAGCGGTGTTTAACACCAAAGAATTCTACCCAATCACCACTTTCTACCCTAGAATTATTTGTGGGCCGCTCAAATAAATATATTCCAACTTTTTTGCCCTCCACATCAATCCACTCGAAAACATAACCTGCCTCAAGCTCCAATCGGTGAATATGCTCTCTTGTATTCTGATCTTCTATTTTGAAAATTTCTATGACCAAGAGATCTGTTTCCTTGTTCGACCTCACCACGTAAGGGTAATCCTCAAGTGCAAAAAGTGCATAACCAGAAATGCGGGTGGTTTCTATGTATTCCAGCTGAGTTTTGTAATGCTCGTAGTTATGCATTCCCCTTCGTAATGAGCCATAAAAGGCGAATAGATTAGATTCTGACATATCTATGCAAAATTGGGTAATTTGAACCTTGCAATCGTAACCTAATGCTATATTTACGGGGTTTTTATTCAGACAAAATAGTAATAAAATGATAATCGGAGTTCCCAAAGAAATTAAGAATAATGAAAACAGGGTAGCCCTTACCCCTGCTGGCTCACAAGAGCTGACCAAGCGAGGCCATACCGTTTATGTTCAATCCACGGCAGGTGTCGGAAGCGGTTTTAATGATGATGCCTATATCGGTGCAGGCGCTAAAATTCTTCCTACTGCAAAGGAGGTTTTTGATATCGCTGAAATGATCATCAAGGTGAAAGAGCCTATTGAATCCGAGTATAAACTGATCAAGAAAGACCAGTTGGTATTCACCTACTTTCACTTTGCCTCCTATGAGCCATTGACAAAAGCCATGATTGAAACCGGAGCTGTTTGTCTTGCCTATGAAACGGTAGAGAAGGATGGTGGGCTTCCATTGTTGGTGCCCATGTCGGAGGTGGCAGGACGTATGGCCATTCAGGAAGGCGCCAAGTATTTGGAAAAACCGTTAAAGGGAAGAGGTATCCTTTTAGGAGGTGTACCTGGAGTTATGCCTGGCAAAGTGCTTATCCTGGGTGGAGGTGTAGTGGGAACCAACGCGGCCAAGATCGCTGCCGGAATGGGTGCTGATGTTATTATCGCTGACGTTAATCTTAACCGACTTCGTTACCTGGACGATGTGATGCCAAAGAACGTTTCTACCATGGCATCCAATGAATATGTAATTCGCGAGCTGGTACAAACCCACGACCTGATCGTTGGTGCAGTGCTTATCCCAGGTGCAAAGGCACCCAAATTAATATCGAAAGATATGCTTAAGACCATGAGGCCTGGTACGGTGCTGGTAGATGTGGCAGTTGACCAGGGAGGTTGTATAGAAACCTGTAAGCCCACTACACACGAAGATCCTACCTATATCATTGACGATGTAGTTCATTATTGTGTGGCCAATATGCCGGGTGCTGTTCCTTATACCTCTACCCTGGCGTTGACCAACGCTACGCTTCCGTACGCTATTAAATTAGCTGGTAAAGGATGGAAAAAAGCCTGCATAGAAAATGAAGATTTGAAATTGGGCTTGAATGTGATCAACGGGAAGGTGGTTTACAAGGCTGTTGCAGACGCCTTTAATCTGCCCTACACGGATGTTGAAGAATTTTTGAAATAGTAATCGATAAAAAATAAAAAAAAGGCGGTCCAGATGGTCCGCCTTTTTTTTAGAACTCCGGAAATTTATCTAAAAATACGGCCTCCTTGCCAAGTTCAGGAGCCCGCCAGCAATAGTGAACCATGCCATTGGTCACGGCCAGGTAGTTTGCTCCCACTGTCATGTTGTATACCGCTATCTGATTAAAGGCTTTTTGAGTTAACTTGATCGAGGAGGATTTGCACTCTACCAGCATCCATGGCTTTCCTGCCCTGTCATGGATGAGGATATCAGATCTCTTTTGAAGTTTATTATACGTAAGGCTGCTTTCAATCCTGATCAATGATTTGGGATACCCATGGTTTTGAATCAGGTGTTGCACAAAATGTTGCCTTACCCATTCTTCGGGAGTGAGTACAACATATTTTTTTCTGATCGTATCAAATATCCAAACCTTTCCCTGTTCCTTTTTTAAATTGGGCGAAATGGATGGAAGATTGAGTGGATTCATGTGCTCAAATTATAAATTATTTGTTCATGAATTACTTACAGACCATGTTACATTCAAAAGATTGTAGGTATCTTCAAATGACGTAGAAAATAGTGTGCGGATTAAATTGCAATTGAGTAACCGATGAAAACAAAACAGGAAATTGTTGAAAACTGGCTTCCACGATATACAGGCGTGCCCCTTGAAGACTTTGGCAGAGATATTTTATTAACCAATTTCGACAATTACGTCTATAAGTTTGCTGAATGGCATGGCGTAGAGGTGAAAGGTGAGGATAAAGCGATGCTAAGTGCAACAGCAGAAGGAATCACCATTATTAATTTTGGGATGGGAAGTCCAAATGCTGCCACCATCATAGATTGTCTAACAGCCATCCAACCTGATGCTATACTTTTTCTGGGAAAGTGCGGAGGGTTAAAAAGGAAAAATGACATTGGCGATTTCATTTTACCCATCGCAGCCATACGCGGAGAAGGTACTTCCAATGATTATCTTCCTCCAGAGGTACCTGCACTGCCAGCATTTGCCCTCCAGAAGGCCATATCAACCACTATAAGGGATTATAATCAGGATTACTGGACTGGAACCATTTATACTACCAACAGGCGTGTATGGGAGTGGGATGAGCCTTTTAAAGAATACCTTCGAAAAATTAGGGTAATGGGCATTGATATGGAAACAGCCACCATCTTTTCAACGGCTTTTTTTAATGAAATTCCAGCGGGTGCCTTGCTGCTGGTTTCCGATCAACCTATGATCGCAGAAGGAATTAAAACAACATCGAGTGACAAAGAAGTAACCGGCAGCTTTGTGGACCTTCACTTGAAAATCGGTATTGAATCCTTGAAGCAACTCATTAACAAGGGAATTACCGTGAAGCACCTGCGCTACTAGGACTAATGATATTTTTGGACCTCACTAAAGTCAGCATCAACATTCCCAATACAAAAAACACAGCCAGCGCCAAGGCACTGTTGCGCATACTACCACTGATTTGGTTGATCAAACCGAATGAAAACGTACCCATCACAATGGACAGGTTGAAGGTCACATCAAAAAAGCTAAAGTAAGAGGCATGATCAATGGTATTTTCCGGGATCAATTTGGTGTACGTTGCTCTTGCAAGGGCCTGAACTCCTCCCATGATCATACCTACTACAAATGCCAATGCATAAAACTGGTACTCAGTTGAAATGAAATAAGCGGCAATGCATACAACAATCCATATCCCTATCATGGACATCAGTGCCACTTTGTTTCCATAGGTTGCAGAAAACCTTGCTGAAAGATAGGCACCAAAGGAGGCAACCAATTGAATTAGCAAGATGGTCATGATCAACTTACTGCTATCCAAATGAAGTACATCCGTTCCAAATAAGGTAGCGAGATACATTACTGTCTGCACTCCCATATTGAAGAAAAAGAATGCAGTTAAATATTTCTTTAGGTCGGGTGATGCTTTGAGACTTCTCCAAACTTTCAAAAGCTCCTCATAACCTTTCGTCCAGATATTGCCTGTGGCTTTTCTACCATACGGGTTTTCAGGTACATAGCGAAAAGTTATCAATGAAAACCCCATCCACCACAACCCCACGAGCAAGAAAGTAAACCTTACCGCATCGCCTTCAGTAGCAAACCCAAATGAGCTGAAGTAAGTAATAATGAATAAACAAACTACCATCAATATCACACTACCGTAATAGCCCATGGAATACCCTCTTGCACTGGTGGCATCATAACGGTCCATAGTAACGATCTCAGGTAAAAAGGCATCATAAAATACCAAACTTCCTGAATAACCTATGCTTGCCATCACTGAGCAAAATATGCCCCACTCCAGGTCATTGATATCCCTAAAGAAAAACAACCCAATGCAGGCGGTACTACCAATGGCCACAAACATCTTCATGAATGTTTTTTTCTTTCCCGCATAATCAGCTACACCGGAGAGCAGTGGCAAAATGAAAGCAACAATCAAAAAGGAAAAAGAGAGGGAGTAGGTATAAAGCACCGAGTTGTTAATACTTAGTCCCAAAAACTGAACAATATCCCCATTCGCAGTTACCGCCACTGATTTATAATAAATGGGGAAAATCGCTGAGGTAATCACCAGTGAGTATACAGAGTTGGCCCAATCGTACATGCACCAAGCCCGGACTGTTTTGGCATTATTAAGCTGAGGTAAAGCGACAGTAGCCATAGATCAATAAAAAGCCCCTTCCCAAGATAGTCAGGAAGGGGCTTATTTATTCAAGTGAAAAAACAAGTTATCTCTTATCTGATTTTTGCAAAGTAGAGTACAGAATCTTTCTGGCGTTGGCCTTTCTGAGTTGTGTTTCTACGTCTGCAATAATACCGCGTTTTGCTTCACTATCCACTTTCATCGCTACAGTCAACTGTTCGCGTTCATTTTCTGGAAGTTTATCTTTTTCGCGGTTTACCCAAAGAATAATATCGTTGGGTTCAATAAATACATCTTCTGCCTGAATTTTTGGTTCAGTTCCAAATTGATCTGACTTCTTAGGTTCTCCGATATATAGATTAGTTACCAATGATTTGCGTTGCAATTTCCTCAGCTGGGTAGCTTGCGGAATACGCTGCATCACATCAACGGCAGTTTTTCTCAACTCGGTAGTCACCATAAAAAAGAACAGCAACATGAATACCACGTCCGGCATTGAAGATGTTGGAATGTCCTGCTTTACTTTTGTTTTCTTTCTAAACTTTGACATAGTTCCTAATTTATCAGTTTCCGGCCTTAGTGGGCTCAGCTATTGAAATCGCCATCGGTATTCCTTCACGTCCCTTGTTATACAATCTTTGATTTTCAGGGTTATTCAAGTCTGAGGCAATCTTTCTAAATTCCTCATTGGTGACTCCAGCCTGATCCGCATAGATGTCATAATAAGCAGCTTGGGCAATATCCAGAATTTCAACGAACCTTTTATGGGTAGTACCCCTATCTGTCTTTAAAGACACAATGGCCTTTTCCGGACTGTCGGAGCTCTTAGGATCTACACCATTATTCAAAATGAACTTCTTAATCATGTCTTTCAATCCGCTAACGTCATTCATCGGCTCACCTTCCACAAGAAGAGCATCTGACGAGTTAACCTGGATTTTAAACATGTTGCGCTCCGGAATTTTAACGTCTTCCGGTGGTTGCGCCTCCGGTGGCGGAGGAAGTTGCATGCTCAATCCCTTGTCATTGGGCATCGTGGTGGTAACCAAAAAGAAGGTTAACAACAAGAACGCAATGTCAGCCATTGATGCATTCGGTATTTCTGGTGTACTCTTTGCCATTACTTAAGGGCTTTATTGATTTCTGAAAACACAATTCCTAGAAGTGCGATGAAAAACACAATGTAAAACATTGTTAAGCCAGCACCAATCATTTTCGAGCTGCTTTCACCTACTCCCTGGGCAGTGTACTTAGCGGTAACCTCTGATCCGGACAATCCGAATGAAATAAGGAAAACCACCACTAACGCACCCAGACCCATTCCAGATTTTAAAAGTTCTTTAGGGGCCTTTAAGGCATTTATCAAAGGCAGGATTACCGCAGCAGCTAGTGCCACCAACAGAAGTCCATAGCCTACATATAATCCAATGTCTTCCATATTATTTTACGATTTTATGCTTCACCAAAAGGTCTACCAATGTGATAGAAGCATCTTCCATATCATTTACCAAATTGTCGATCTTAGATACCAGGTAGTTGTAGAATACCTGCAACACCATACCCACGATAAGTCCACCTACTGTTGTCAACAAGGCAGTTTTCATACCACCAGCAACAACCTGAGGAGAGATATCACCAGCTGCTTCGATCGCATCAAATGCACCCACCATACCAATTACAGTTCCGAAGAAACCAAGCATTGGTCCGAGTGATATGAAAAGAGAGATCCAGATCAAACCTTTCTCTAAGCGACCCATTTCAACACCACCATAAGATACGATGGATTTTTCTACCATCTCCATACCTTCAGATGATCTCATCAATCCTTGTGTAAAAATTGAAGCGACAGGGCCTTTGGTGTTTTTAGTAACATCTTTTGCTGCTTCGATTCCGCCTTTAGAAAGTGCGTCTTCGATTTGAGCCAAAAGTTTTTTGGTGTTGGTTGTAGCCAGATTGAGTGTAATGATACGCTCAATTGAAACCGCCAATCCAAATATCAAACAGATAAGGATAGGCCACATAAAGCTGGCACCACCCTCAATGAATTTCTCTTTAATTCTTTGGTGGAAGCTCGCCTCTTCGGCAGGTACTTCAGCCGCAACATCCATCATAGGGGCTTCTTCCTGATCTGAAGAGACAGCTTCAGTCTGTTCGCTCTGTGTTTGAGTGGTATCTCCTTCCTGAGCAACAGCCAGGGTAAAAGATCCAAAAATCAAGACTCCGAATAGAGCGAGAATAGCAATTTGTTTTTTCATGGTTTAAGGTTTAAGATATAACTTGAAGTGGCCAAAATTAAACGTTTTGTTCATTTCTAAGCAAAATTTCCAAAAAAAAATACAAAATAATCTTCAGTCATTCTTCGCCTCTACCATAGAATGCCTATTACATCCGTTAGTCACACAGAATTTTATTTGTTGGTATTTTTTGCATGGCCAGAAATGATGAATTACCTCCTTGTTAAAGGTGTTTATTATCCATTTATTTGTGCCCTGAATTTTTGGAGAGGTGGCAGAGTGGCTGAACGCGCACGCTTGGAAAGCGTGTTTACGGAAACGTAACGAGGGTTCGAATCCCTCCCTCTCCGCCATTAAGGGGTTTGCAGTCATTGAACGCTACCCCAAACAGTGTGGTAAAACTGAATTATAGCTCGCTAAGCTCTCCAGCCATTGACTTACCAATCCACTTTCTTGTCTGATCAGGCCCCAATTCACCCAAAAGCAGCATAAGTTTGGTCACTGCCGCTTCCGTGGTCATATCAGCACCGCTGATTACTCCCAGGTCTGCCAGCGTTTTACTTGTTTCGTACCTCCCTTGCGTCACCATGCCTCCAGGACATTGTGAGATGTTTAATACAAGTATCCCCTTTGCAATCGCTTTTCTCAAGATGACCAGAAACCACTCAGCTGTGGGTGCATTGCCCGCACCATAAGTCTCCAATATGATTGCTTTGAGGCCATCTGTTTCCATGATGGACTCCATGGCCTTGGCACCAATACCTGGAAAGAGCTTCAACAAAGCAATATTGGTATCAAATTTTGAGCGAAGTGATAGCTTTTTGGCAGTGGGATTGGCAATCGCATCAAAAGCGTAGTCAATTTTTACACCTGCTTTAGCCAGCGCTGGATAATTTTCTGAGTGAAAAGCATCAAAATACATGCTCTCCACCTTTCTGGCCCTGCAGCCCCTTATCAGTTCATAATCAAAATAAATACAAACTTCTGGTACGATAGGGCGACCCTCTCTATTCGCTGATGCAATTTCAAGAGCAGTGATCAAATTTTCTCGTGCATCAGAACGGGGCTCACTGATCGGCAATTGGGCTCCTGTAAAAATGACGGGTTTGGCCAAACCTTCGAGCATAAAGGCAAGTGCAGAAGAAGTAAATGCCATGGTATCCGTGCCATGCAATACCACGAATCCATCCTGATCATCATAATTATCAAAAATTATTTTGCCGATGGTTTGCCAATGTTCAGGTTCAATGTTGGACGAGTCAATGGGATGTTCGAAAGCAATCACAGTAATATCCAACATCAGATTCTTAAGCGTGGGCAGGTATGCCAATATGTGACTGAAGTCAAAAGGAACCAACACACCATTCGCATCGCGAGTCATTCCGAAGGTGCCTCCGGTATAGACTATCATTATCCGAGACTTGGGATTGGCCGGAAGTGCTGTATTGATATTAATTTTTTTGTAGTTCATTTCACAAAAAGATTTTGAGCATTTACAGATGTGGCGGTTTGCAGGTCCTCAAGACTGATACCTAATAATTCAGCTACTCGAGTTGCAATGATAGGAATATAGGAAGGTTCATTGCGCTTTCCCCGATGAGGTACTGGACTTAAATAAGGACTATCCGTTTCTAGCAACAGCGTATTTACATCCAGCTCAGGAATGATCTTATCCAATCCACCATTCTTAAAAGTACTCACGCCACCAAGTCCTAAATAAAATCCTAACTTTACTATTCGTTTTGCTTGTTCTATTGTTCCCGTAAAACAATGGAATACTCCTTTCAGCTTTTCATCGTGGTACTGCTCCACCATTGCTATGGTTTCGTCTATTGATTCGCGGCAGTGAATGACAATGGGCAGTTCATATCGTTTTGCCCAACTCACTTGTACAGCAAAAGCTTCCTGCTGCTGCTCCCAAAATGTTTTATCCCAATACAGGTCAGTTCCCATCTCGCCAATAGCTGCAAATTTTCTTTTGGACAGCCAATTCTCTACCAGGTATAGTTCCTTTTCAAAATCATTTTTAACAGAACAAGGATGAAGCCCCATCATGGCCAGGCATTGGTTTGGATACTTTGCCTCCCATTCCAGCATATTATCAATAGAGGTGTGGTCAATATTGGGCATGTAAATTTTTTGTACCCCTGCTTCCTCACAACGCAACATTACTTCCCTCCCATCGGCATCAAACTCCTTCAGGTAAATGTGTGCGTGACTATCGGTCCAATAATTCATGACAATGCGTGTTCTATGGCTTCATCGAGCAAATTAGTTTTACCCTTCCACCCGGCAAAGCCTGTGTAATTGTTTATTTCCTTCAATGCAAGTGCCAAATCAAAATCCTTTTGTGATTGACAGTAGGCTATCCCTCGTTGCTTTAATAGCATAGCAAGGTATTCTTGTTCCGTTTGTCCAGGTGTAGGAATAAAAATTGCCTTTTTACCTAAGGTGGCCAAATCCATCACAGAGCTGTACCCCGATCTGCACAATACTATTTCACTATTCACTATAACGGATTCCAACTCCTCAGATAAAAGATAATTCACCCTCTCAACATGTTGAATCCTTCCATCGGCTTGCGATCCTTCCACTACCCCCCTTACGATAATTGTATTGATATCAATGTGTTTCAACTGGTGCATCAGCTTTTGTTCCAAAATAGTGCGCTGTGGTTCTGGTCCTGAAAGAATAATGGCCAATTGATAAGCAGTATTATTCGTGTGGCGCTTTACGAATCTGGATAATAGCCCTATGTATTTCGCTCCCTTGATGCTTGTTTGTGTGAGTGCTCCTGTCCACCTGGCCTTTTCCTCATCTGGGATCCAGCATTCATCAAAGTTGGCTATCCATTTACGATTAAAATAGTTGACCACAGGAGCCATCCATTTTAAATAGCTGGGCATGATAATATTTAGTTGGTGACCAATGAAAACAGATTTCACCTGTGACACATGACAACCATATCTATTATCAGCTATAATCAGCGCGTAGTCGGTGCTCTTCACAATTTTCACCAAAGCATATCTTTCATTATGAATGGCCATCAGAAACTTTGGAAGTTGCATGAATACTTTTACCATAAATGGCAATCGACTACTGTAAGAAGCGCCATAAGAAGGCAATTCCAAGTACTTGAGGTTTGGAAACTCCAATTGCAGAAGTTTCAATGCGCTGCCACTTGAAGCGATTTCCACTTCACACGATTTCTGAAGGAGCAATCGGATGATAGGAATACACCGGGTGGCATGACCTAATCCCCAGTCAAGTGGCGCAACAAGGACTCGTTTAGTTTTCATATCGAACTTTGTCAAAGTTCGGAAAGAGAATCAAATACAAAGCCTTTGCTGGAAAAATGATCCAGAAATCGAGGCAATGCATATTTCATGTTTTTCTCCGCTTTGTAGCTATCGTGAAAAACAACTATAGAACCAGGCCTGGTAGCTTTGACAATTCCTTTTAAACATTGCTCCTTTCCTACCGAAGCAGAATAATCATAGGTAAGTACATCCCACATGACTACCTTAAAGCTACTGAGTTGCTTCAATTGGCTTCTCTTGATTCTGCCATAGGGAGGCCTGAACAAAGCGGTATTGCCAATTTTATCCTGACACGCGTTGATGTCTTTCAAATAAATTTCATTGGGTGTATTCCAACCCTTCAGGTGATTATAGGTATGATTACCTACGGCATGGCCTTGTTCCAGTATTTCCCTAAAGAGCGCATTGTTTTGGACAAGGTTATTGCCAATACAAAAAAAAGTAGCCTTTGCCTGATGTGCTTTAAGTTGCTCCAGCACAAAGTCTGTGGGACCCGGTACGGGCCCATCATCAAAAGTCAAAAAGATTTTATTCTCAGTTGTAGGTATGCGCCAGATCAAACTGGGATATAGCAACGGTAGAAAAAATGGCGTTCTGAAAAACACTTTAAATAATTATATGACTCTGCAAGAAAGCATGGTGATATCGTCTTTATACCCATTCCTTCCTTTGAATCCATCTAACTTAACTATAATGTCCTGATGCATCGTTTTCAAGTCTTTATTAAGGTTGGATTCCAAATATTTCATCAGTGTCTCCTGTCCAAACTCCTCCTCCATTTCATTTACTGTTTCGGTAAGACCATCGGTGTAAGCAAAAAGAAAAAATTCATCTAAGTCCGTAACGAAACCTTCGTTAATAAATGGTAGCGGATGCATCGCTCCGATAACGGTGGAGCCTTCCTCCAGCAACTGAAAACCCCTTTTCTTGGTGTAAAGTATTGGCGGATTGTGGCCAGCGTTGACATATACCATCGTTTTTAGACTTAAATCATAGATGGCACCAAAAAAGGTGATGAACTTCTCTCCCTTGGTATTTTCCAACACTTGATAATTTAATGCCTCCAGGATTTCCTTGAGGTTTGGAGTCTGTCTGAGCAATGTTCTCAACGAAGCCTGAAAATTGGACATCATCAAAGCAGCAGGAATACCCTTGCCACTTACATCAGCAACACAAATGAGAAATTGGTTCTTATTTATAGGGATGTAATCGTAATAATCACCGCCTACCAGGTCATGAGGCAAATAGCTCGCTTCAATTTTAAGTCGGTCTGTGTTAGGCAATTTCTCAGGAAATAAAAACTGCTGCACATCACTGGCAATTTCCAATTCTTTTCGAAACGCCTCTTGTTCTAATTGCCTTCTGGCCAGTTTTTTATTTTCTATGGCCACCAAAATAATATTACTCAAGGCCTGAATGAACTTGATGCTCTCATCCCTGTCATGATTGGATTGCCGGTTTTCGGCCCCACCAACAAACACCAGGGCTAGGGTGTTGTCCTTATGGGTAACTGGAATTACGATGTCGAACTCATGAAATTCACACTTTTCAAATTCCGTCATGTTATGAATCTTCCTGATCATTTTGAAATGATCGTCCAGTTTCATCTTCATGAAATTTTTCTCTGATCCAAAATTCACTTTACAGTTCCAGATTTCATCCAATACAAAGAGTGCCAACTTGTTGATATTGAGGTTGGACCTCAGCGTGAAATTGAAAATTTTGTAGAGCGAGTCTTCAGATACGTTGCTGTTGATGGCCTGTGTGATTTCAAGAAGGGAATTTAGTTCTAACTCCTTCTTCTCAATTTTCTTCTGTAAAGATTGATCTCCCATATTTGGATAGCAAAAATAGAAATTACCCTCCTGCTATCACATTTTATGTGATAATCTTCTTCCCTTCCATTCATAGGCAGTCTTTTGCGATACAATGCCGATTCCAATAACGTAGAATGGATAAATTAATTGCAATATCAAAAAAGCAGACCATGACCACCTGATATTTAGAAACTTACAGACCGGAAGCAGGTATAGCCCCTCCATCGTCCACTTTATTGCCAGTAAACTCAAACCCCAATAAAAATTCCCCCATTGCATGGATAGAAAGAGCATTAGTCCGAGAATGGCCAGCTGCACCAGCAAGATATGAACGGCCAAAAGCCTTGAATAAAAGGATGAATTGTATTTCCATTTTCCGGCCCACCTCAATCGTTGATGGATAAAAGACCGGATCGTTGACTGTGGTCTTGACAATACTACCGCATCTGGCTTTTTCAAGAACTGCACGGATTTAGGATATTCTTTCAATAGCTTCCTTGCCAAAAATTCATCATCACCGGAAGCAATGTCCAAGTTGCCTTCGTAGCCATTCACTTGCTGAAAGGCCTTCTTGCGAAAAGCAAGGTTAGCCCCATTGCACATCGTAAAATGCCCAAGGCCCAACGAAGCCGCCCCGGAACCGATCAGGCTTGCAAATTCCATCACCTGAAGTCGGGAGAAAAAAGAACCGGATGGCTTTAAGGCTACACCCCCAAACACCATTTTAATGGATTGATCAGACAAGCCTTCATTTATTCTGCTGAGCCAGTTCACGGGAACAACACAGTCCGCATCGGTAGTTGCAACAATCTCATAGGAAGCTGCATTTACACCAAGTGTTAATGCTTGTTTTTTACCTTTTGCTTCAGGGGCTGAATTGAGAATCCTAAAACCTGGTTTGTCATGTATAAGTGCCTTCAGCACATTTTCAGAATTATCGGTAGAATGATCGTTGATTAATATTACCTCAAAATAATCCTGAGGGTAATCCAGTTCGGTAATGGAGCGTATCAAATGGTGAAGATGATTGGCTTCATTGCGAAAAGGAACAAGAACGGAAATGCCTTGCTTTACTGTTACTGATGCAGGCACTCGCGCACCAGGCCTGTTCCATCCGCGGATTAACAAAAGCAACAGCAGTAAATAACTAGCCATTACGACTGTGAAGAATGCCATCATTCCATCAATGTGGTTAAATTGCAGAGGGCTAGCAAAATGGAGAAAAAAGTTGTTAAAGAAAAAATAATACTCGGCCTGGATCCTGGGACTTCCGTGATGGGCTATGGGATTATTCTTGTGAAAGGTACTCAAATCACCCTATTGCAATTTGGTGTGATCCACCTCAGTAAATTGGAAAGCCACGAGCTTCGGTTAAAAAAGATTTTTGACAGGGTACTATCCATCCTGGATGAATTCGGTCCAGATGAAGTAGCATTGGAAGCACCCTTCTATGGCAAAAACGTGCAGTCGATGTTAAAGCTGGGACGGGCGCAGGGGGTGGCCATGTCGGCAGCCCTCAGTAGAGATATACCCATCGTTGAATATGCACCCAAAAAAGTAAAACAATCTGTTACGGGAAACGGCAATGCCAGCAAAGAGCAGGTAGCTAAAATGCTAATGACGATTTTCAAGTTCAAGGAAACACCAAAGTTGATGGATGCCACTGATGCCCTGGCTGTGGCCCTGTGCCACCACTATCAGAATGGAGCCGACAAAGGCAAAAAGAAAACGTGGGCTTCTTTCGCTAAGGAGAATCCAAAAAGGATCAAGTGACCTTACTTCAAGGTTTTAAGTATATTAATAATTCGTTCAGCAGCACGACCATCCCATAATTCAGGTATTCCTCCTTTTTTCCATTTTCCGGCTTTAAGGTTTTCCAGTGCCTTTTTCAAAGCTACCGTATCCTCCCCTATCATTTCATTGGTCCCTACGTTAACTGTTTCCGGTCTTTCTGTGTTGTTGCGCAAAGTAAGACAAGGCACACCCAATACAGTTGTTTCTTCCTGAATGCCACCCGAATCGGTGATTACACCTTTTGCATTTTTGATCAGATAAATAAACTCCAAATAACTGAGCGAGTCTGTTGGTGTAACAAACTGAGGCGTATAGTTCAACAGATCAAAGTTTTTTCTGGTCCGGGGGTGAACAGGAAAAACAACGGGCATACCTACACTGCCATCGATAGCCTGTATCATGGTTTTAAATTTTTGAAGGTCATCCACGTTGGCCGGACGATGCAAGGTGAGTACAAAGTAGTGGTGATCGCTCAATCCTTTTTCCTGCCAAACATTTGGTTTTCTGAGTTTGGTTAAATTCTTAAGCAGGGAATCAATCATGGTGTTGCCCACAAAAAATATCCTGTCCTCCGACACCCCTGTATTCTTCAGGTTATTGTTGGCCACTTTGGAAGTGGTGAAAAAATAATCTGCCAATGCATCTGTGGCCATACGGTTGATTTCCTCAGGCATGGTCATGTCCCATGATCTGATTCCGCCTTCCACATGCGCTACTTTGGTATTCAGTTTCTTGGCTACGATGGTGCATGCCATGGTTGAGTTGACATCTCCCACTACCACTACAAGGTCGGTTGGATTTTTAATCAAATCCTTCTCAAACTCCACCATGATCCTAGCCGTTTGTTCTGCCTGGCTACCCGAGCCTGCACCGAGGTTTACATCGGGCTCCGGAATCTCCAATTCTTCAAAAAAGACTTTGCTGAGTTTATCGTCATAGTGCTGACCAGTATGTACCAGCCGGTATGACAGCGTACTTTCACTATTCAATCGCTTGATAGCTGTTATCATGGGTGCAATCTTCATAAAATTGGGTCTTGCCCCTGCTATCAGTGTAATTTTCATTTAAACTCGTTGTCTGTATTAATAGAGGCTGCAAAATTCCCTTTCTTTGCGGAAAATCAAAATTAATGTTCAAGGCGTTTAACAAGTGGAGTAATAATTGGTCAAAAACCAGACGATACAGCAAGACTTTGTCTTTCATGGCACAATCGTTGCAACCCGGCACTTCCATTTTGGATATTGGCACTGCCAATGCATTCTCCCACATTATGATTGAAAAGGGCTATCAGGTAGTCAATACCCAGGGAGAGGATTTGGATCAAACCCCTGAAGCTGTTGCTCAACACAAAACTGAAGTGGCCACTGCTTTTGAAATCTTTGAACATTTGTTAAACCCGCTGGGAGTGCTCAAAGCCATACAGGCAGAAACACTTTTCGCCAGCATTCCATTGTCTCTGTGGTTTGCCAAAGCCTATAGAAATAAAAACGATCGGTGGGATCAGCACTTTCATGAATTTGAAGATTGGCAATTCGATTGGTTGTTGGAAAAAGGAGGATGGGAAATTGTGCGCAAAGAAAAATGGACAAGCCCTGTTTTTATTCCTGGCATTCGCCCCATCTTCAGGTTGTTTACACCGCGTTATTACATCATTGAAGCGCGAAGAAAAAAATGAAATCGATCCTTATCATTGCTTTCAATGATCTTAATCATGATGCACGGGTAAACCGTCAGATCAATTTCTTGAAAGATACTTATCAAGTATCGGTGGCCAGTTTTGGGCATACCCCTATTCAAAACATCAACACTATATCGTTAAAAAGAGTTAAGCCTTCACTGTCTGATAAGCTATTAGGAGGAATTGCCCTCTTATTACGCTGGCACTCGTTGGCTTATAAAATAATCTATAACCAATCCCAATACCTGCGCTTATTATCCGGCAAGCATTATGATCTCATTATTGCCAATGACATTGAAACACTTCCTCTGGCGCTGGAACTTTCAAATGGAAACAAGGTCCTTTTTGATGCGCACGAGTACGCACCTCGTCATTTTGAGGACAAATTGATGTGGAGAATTTTCTTTAGCCGGTTCAATCAATTCCTTTGTCGGGAATATCTTCCCAAGGTTGATGCCATGCTTACTGTAGGAAATGGGCTGGCTAATGAATACGCTAAACATTTTCCTGTACAACCCACCGTTCTCACTAATGCCAATTATTATAGCCCACTTGTTCCAACTGCTACTGACACAAGAAAGATAAAGCTGGTTCATCACGGTGCCGCCAATCCATCACGGCAACTGGAGTTGATGATCGAAGCCGTAAACATGCTTGACGATCGATTCACTTTGGACTTGATTTTACTTACTCCCTCCATTGCCAACAAAAAAACAAGAAACTACCTTGTTAAGCTAAAAAGACTTATTGAAAGCAATTCAAGAATTAGAATCATTCCTCCGGTGAAGAGCAATGAGGTCATTTCTTTAATTCACCAATATGACGTTGGCATCTTTTTATTGCCTCCCATTAACTTCAACTACAAGAACACCTTGCCCAATAAACTTTTCGATTTTGTTCAAGCCCGGTTAGCCATTGTGGTAGGTCCTACTCCAGAGATGGCCAGTTTAGTGAATGAGCATGATCTTGGATTGGTGTCCTCCGATTTTACAGCAAAAAGTTTTGGAAGCACTCTCGGCCAGTTGACACACGAAAAAATTGATTACTTTAAAAGTAAATCGGATGCGGCAGCCAGAAAATTGTCTGCAGAAAACAATAAACTGATCCTCAATAAAATAGTAGCTGATCTGATCGCAGAATAACCATGGGCATTGTCTTTCGCCAAAGCGTAATTACTACCATCATCTCCTATTGCGGAGTGGCCATAGGGTATATCAATTTATTGTATCTCTATCCCAAATTCCTTGAGCCGGATCAGATCGGACTCATGCGTACCATTCAAGATGCTGCCATCCTGTTTACCCCTTTTGCACAATTTGGATTGGCACAAAGCATCCTTAGGTACTACCCACGCCTGGTAACCACAAAAGCTTCATCAGGGAGTTTCATCAAATTGATGTTGTTGCTGGCACTCGTTGGTTTTTCTATTTTCTTCCTCCTGTTTAAAATATTTGAAGCTCCGATTCTCTCCTACTTCCAGACCAATGCCCAAGAAATCATCGGCTACTCTTCACTGGTACTGTGGCTGACATTGATTCTTCTTTTGATGGCCATCTTCGAAGCGTATTCAAGGTCATTACTTAAAACAGTAGTGCCCAACCTACTTAGAGAAATTGTTGCACGGCTATTGCTGGCAGTTTTGGTTTTGCTCTATTTCGCTGGATACATCGACTTCAACCAGTTTATCATCAGCACTGCCCTCGCGTATTTGTTGTGCTTAACCATCTTAATGCTTTACCTATGGACGCAGGGAGAACTTCAGCTCCGCCACAACTTTGATCACCTCAATAAAGGCGAATTACCCGGATTAATTAAGTACAGTCTCTTAAGTTTTGCGGGTATGGCAGGATTAATCATCATCGGTAAAGTCGATAGCATTATGGTGACTGGATTGATGGGCCTTACCGCCAATGCGGTGTATACCACAGCATTTTACATGGCTACGGTCATTGAAATTCCTAAAAGAGCATTGATGCAAATTGCCATGCCCTTGATTTCGCGTGCCTTCGAAAAAAACGACATGGCGGATATTCGACAGATCTACCAGAAAACATCCATCAACCAGTTTATCGTTGGCGGTCTTATTCTCATTGGCATATGGGCCAACCTACACAACATATTTGCATTGATGCCAAAAGGTGAAATCTATGAAGCCGGGAAATATGTGGTGATGATCGTTGGCTTGGGCAAGCTGCTTGATATGCTATTTGGGCCAAGCAGTGAGATCATTGTCTTGTCGAAATATTATAGCTTCAACATTCTGCTGATATTATTGTTGGCCGTATCTATTGTGATGGCCAATAATCTTTTAATACCCCTTTATGGTATTGATGGCGCTGCTATTGGCTCTGCACTTGCCTTGATTTTATTCAATTTGTTAAAATATATTTTTATTTATGCCAAATTGAAGATGCAGCCTTTCACCTTGTCCACCTTAAAAGTGCTGGCTATTGTATTGGTTGCTGTGGGATGCAATTGTCTCATACCCAGGATGGACATGCTGTTGGCAGACCTGATACTCCGATCTTCAATCATTACCCTGGTATATGGTTCATTGATTATCTTTTCAAAAGCATCACCTGATGGCAATTCAGTATTTAGAAAAGTTTTGATTTATACTGGTATTACTAAAAGTTAATCAGTTCTTTCCAATAGTGCTACAAGTTGTTCGGTCAGTGCTGCCCGTGTGAACTTTTTTACTTCCCTTTTTTCAATTGTAACACCGGTGCGCCAGGTTTCATAAAACGCCAACAATGATTTCTTCATTCCTTCTTCATCGTTTCGCTCGTGAATGTCACCTGCCTTGGTCTCCTTTAAAACCTGAGCTGCATCTCCATCAGCAGGTCCAATTGCCAGAATTGGATTACCGGATGCCAGATATTCAAAAAACTTCCCAGGTAGATTTCCGGGTGCAATGGCTGTATGCGCCAACACCAGCAACTGCAAATCCGTTTGTCCGTAGATCTTCAACAACTCACTATGAGGTACCTGGTCTATGAATCGGGTGATTCCTGAAAGGACGGCATCCCCCTCGACAAAAGCCTTAAAGGTATTGTTGACATTGCCAATGAATTCAATCCTGATTGATTGCGCCATTTTATTTTGAGCCTGGCAGATCGCTTTCAATGCTAGCATTACAGGTCTCGGATCACGAAGCTCATCTACGATGCCAATGTGGCGGATAGTGAACACATCATTTTTAACAGAAGGAATGGAATCAAAATCTTCTGTATCAAAGCCATTGGTGATCAACTCCACTTTGCGCTGACCCAAATCTTCAAAACGCTTTACGTGATAAGGAGCAATGGTGATGACCTTATCTGCTTTGGTCAGCACCTTCCGCTCCAGATGGCGATGTCTTGCCCTCGCCCACGAGGTCAATGACAGTGTGTCCAGCAAATCCCACTCACTCCACGGGTCGCGAAAGTCAACGATCCATTGAATGGCGGGTAATTTCGTTTTCAGCTTCAAACCGATTAGGTGGATACTATGAGGTGGACCCGTAGTGATAATACTTTCTATCTGATTGGATTTTATGATATCCGTAAGCAATGCCACCGATGGCTTCACCCAGAATATCCGTGCATCAGGAATAAATAAGTTTCCTCTGATCCATGCGCTAATCTTTTGAATAAAGCTCTTCTTTCCCGTAGAGATAAAATCGCTTTGTTTTATTTCCTTGTTGCCAAAGAATCGCTGGATTTTAAAAAACAATTGATAAGGTTCCCAGATAGGTAACTTGATGACCTCCACCGATTTGGGAATATCTTTTTGCAGCGATTGATCTTGAATGGTAAATGAAGGATTTTCCGGTGTATATACAAAGGGCTCCCAGCCCAACCGGGTCAGGTATTTGACAAACTTCAGCCAACGTTGTACACCACTTCCACCGCTGGGGGGCCAATAGTAGGTGATGACAAGTACCTTCTTATTTTTCATCCAGATAGGCAATCATAGGTTTCATCTCATCAGGACCAAACCATTTTACATTTTTATCTTTCTTAAACCACGTGAGTTGTCGCTTGGCATATCTCCTGGTGTTGCGCTTTAATAATCGCATCGCCTCCTCCAAATCATACTCACCTTCAAAATGTCCAAATAGCTCCTGATATCCTACTGTTTGTAAAGCATTCAATGATTTTCTGGGAAACAATTGCTTTGCTTCCTGCAACAGACCTGCCTCCATCATTTGATCAACCCGCTGATTAATGCGATCATAAAGTTGATCACGATCAAGCTCAAGACCTATTTTTACGACTTCAAAAGGCAAGGAGTGCTTTGTGTTGTTTCTAAAAGCACTGGCTGGTTTCCCTGTTGACCGGATCAGCTCCAAGGCACGCATCAATCGCTGGGGGTTTTTTTGGTCTACAGCCTGAAAATACTCCGGGTCTTTTTCACTTACTTGGTCCTGCAACCACCCCAAACCTTTCTGCTGGTATTCTGTAATAATTTCACTTCGCAATGCTTCCGGCACCTCAGGCATTTCATCAAACCCTTCCAACACCGCTTTTACATACATGCCCGACCCGCCACACATTACGAGTTGATCATACTTTTCAAACAATTGGGAAATCAATGCCAGTGCATCCCGGCCGTATTGCCCTGCATCGTATGCCTGCTCAATGGGCTGAGATCCAATAAAATGGTGTTGCACTTCCTCCAATTCCTGAAGCGAAGGTTTGGCAGTTCCGATGGTCATTTCCTGATAAAGTTGCCTGGAATCCGCTGATATGATTTCGGTATGCAGGTATTTGGCAAGTGCAATGGCTACTTTTGTTTTGCCCACGGCCGTAGGACCAACAATAACAATCAAGCGTTTGTGCGCTAAAAGGGACATGGGGGCCAAATTACAATCTTTCCTTTTCTAATTTTCCTATGTACCATTTTCAAATTACCTTGCGGCCTGAAATCCACTACATTTAGACCTGCTGATGATTAAGTACACCAACCAATTTCTCACCAAACTGGAAGACCTGATTGCGGAGTCTGACTATATTCTGAGATATGAAAAGGGCAACTTCAAATCCGGATATTGCCTCCTGAGAGAGCAAAAAATCATGATCATAAATAAGTTTTATACCACCGAGGGTAAAATCAACACCCTTTTGGATATTCTTAAGCTGGTTAGCCTGGAAACCACAAGATTTTCGGAAAAAAGTAAAAAGCTTTACGAAGAGCTTTCTCAAACCGAAATCAAAACAGAAAGCTAGGCTCTATAATGATCCCACTGCGAAGCATTCATGCGCTGTTAAAATTGAGGAAGGCCCAATGAAAGTTACTTTTCTAGGCACCGGAACGTCACAAGGGGTACCCGTAATTGGTTGCGATTGCAAAGTGTGCCAGTCTCTTGACTATAGAGATAAACGGCTTCGCTCTTCGGTGCATGTGGAGTTGGATGAACATAGCTTCGTAATTGACACAGGCCCCGATTTCAGGCAGCAAATGCTGAGAGAGCGCACCCAAAGACTTGATTTCGTTCTTTTTACCCACAGCCATAAAGACCACACTGCAGGGTTGGATGACGTAAGGGCATTTAACTTTAAACAGAACATGGACATGCCGTTGTTCGGCACCAGGCAGGTGCTCGATCAACTTAAAACAGAATACTATTACGCTTTTCTTGAGAAGAAATATCCGGGCACGCCACAACTTCAGCTTAACGAAATCAATGACGATCCCTTTGAGGTCAATGGCATTACAATAACACCTCTGCCTGTTACCCATTTGCACATGCCTGTACTTGGATTCAGGATCAAAGACTTCAGTTACATTACCGATGCCAACTTTATTCCTGACGGCACTTTCAAAAGATTAAAGGGCACCAAGGTTTTGGTGCTGAACGCACTTCAGAAAAAATCACACATCTCCCATTTCAACTTGACTGAAGCTGTTGAAATCGCTAAGAAAGTGGGTGCAGAAAAAACCTATTTCACACACATCAGTCATAACCTAGGATTACATAAGAACGTTAGTGAAGAATTGCCTGAGTCTATTGAACTGGCTCAGGACAGTCTGGTTATTTCCCTATAACCTGTGCACAACAATTATTATTTTCTAAAGCAACTTACCGCCAGTCTTCAAAAAAAACTAGTTGGTTTTTCACTTGTCTCTTGCTTTAGCCAAAACAAAGAAGAGCTGATCCTGGAATTCAACAACGAAAAAGAATCGTTTTTTATCAAAGCGCATCTCCTTTCTTCGTTCAGCTGTCTCACCTTTCCAAGTCATTTCAGCAGGGCAAAGAAAAACAGTATTGATTTATTTGATGAAGTCATTCTAAAAAAATTAAATGGCATAACGCAATACGAAAACGAAAGGAGCTTTGCCCTCGATTTTGACAATGGGTATTCATTGGTTTTCAAAATGCATGCCAACCGCTCCAATGTGCTGCTGTCGAAAGAAGGAAAGGTCATAGAAATTTTTCGCAACCAATTTAAAGCTGACCTGGAATTGTCTTTACAAGAACTCCATAGAGCCATAGACTGGAGTTATGCGCATTTCACCCAAAATATTGGCAACCTGAAGCAGACGTACTTCACTTTTGGTAAAGAGATCTGGCGTTACCTCGAGGAGAATGGATGTGATGAAAACGATACAACCAAGACATGGAAAATGATTCAAGAGGTGATTCTGCTATTAGAAACACCTACGTTTTACATCCTGAATAGGAAGGGTCAGATCAAATTCAGTCTGCTGCCCGATGGAGATAGAATCAAATCCTTAAGTGATCCAATTGAGGCAATCAATGAATTTTTCTATCTGGCCACCAGCACCGATACACTACAAAGAGAAAAAGCGGCCATTCAAAAAAAACTAATGGCCATTATAGATTCCAGTGAAGGCTATATCAGTAAGAACCTGAAGAAGTTGGATGAAATCACCATTGATACGCCTTACAAAATCTGGGCGGATGTACTGATGGCCAACATGCATCAGGTGGAAAAAGGTAAGAAAAAAATCACCTTGTTTGACTTTGATGGAAAAGAGATCACCTTAAAATTAAAACCAGATCTTAACGCCCAGCAAAATGCACAAATCTTCTACCGCAAAGCCAAAAATCAGGAAATAGAAATAAATAAATTGTCTGAATCTATCCAGCAAAAGCAAAGTGAATTGGATGCAGCCAAAGTGCAACTGACCCAATTGGATGCCATAGCAACACTCACTGATTTCAAGCAGCAGTTCAAAGAATCAAAAATCAAAGTTTCCAAAAAAGAAGAACCGCTCCCCTTCCACCAGATGGAATACATGGGATATAAAATCTGGATTGGTAAAAATGCAGTGAACAACGATTTACTTACCCTGAAATACGCACACAAGGATGACCTGTGGCTGCATGCCAAAGATGTAGCTGGCTCGCATGTGGTCATTAAAAATCAATCAGGAAAAACCATTCCTAAAGAGGTGATTGAAAGGGCTGCAGAACTTGCCGCCTACAATTCAAAAAGAAAAACGGAGTCATTGTGCCCTGTAGCGTATACGCAGAAAAAATTTGTAAGAAAAAGAAAAGGAGATCTGCCCGGTACTGTGGTAGTCGAGCGCGAACAGGTGATCATGGTAACTCCCAAATTATAATTACTGTGCCACTTTGGTTGCTATATCCCTGAATATTCGGATCCAGGAATCTACCTTACCCATGTCCTTGCCGAAACGTACGATAATGGTCTTCTCCTGTGGAGAAATAAAAATAAATTGTCCAAGGTGACCTGTTGCCGCGTACGAAAAGGGATGTTCATCAGTGGCAGGATAAAGCCACCAAAAGTTTTTATAATGAACGCCTTCCCATGCTTTCACGCTACCATCCAGGCTGGTACATTGGTTTACCCATTCTTTTGAAATAATCGATTCTCCATTCCAATCTCCCTGCCTTAGCATAAGGCGACCCAGCTTGGCAAAGTCGATGGCACGACCATTTACGCCACTTTCCATCTTTTCCATTTGCCCTTCTTCACTGTCAATGCTCCATGAACCCGGAAACTCCATTCCAAGCTTGCTCCAGATTTTGTGTTCAAAATAGTTGGAGACCCTTTCTCCCGTGGTACGCTCCAGTATCATACCACAAAGTATGGGGTTGTAGCCCATGTATTGCCAGCGTTCACCAGGTGGCTCATCCAATTTTACATTCAACGCCCTGCTCCTCAAGCAAGGATGGTAATAGTTTTTGGGTTTATCTCCCCATACCAAATCATGATCGCGATAGTAAAAGCCCGATTGCATCATCAACAAATTGGTGATTGTGACCTCGATAAGTCCCTTATCACTTTCCATAAGTTCTGGAATGTATTGCGTGATGGCATCTTGTGCATTGATCTTTCCCTCATCTATGGCAATACCTACCAACATAGCGGTGATAGACTTCGCTACAGAGAAAGAAGTGTTGATCGAAGTTCGGGTATAACCATTACCATATCCTTCATATAAAATAGAATCGTTGCGTATAACAATAAGTGCCGTTGTTTCCGAATGCGCAACAAAATCTTCAACCGATAGCTGATAAGGTTTTTTCTTATAGTCGTAGGAAATGTTTTTTAACTTTTGGTCCTGCGCTATTGGAAAGTGAAATACAGGATCAGCATTTGAAATGTCGTGTTTGGGAAACTTTTCATGATCTCTGATGTCAGAAAAATTCCACGCTACCCACCTGCCCAGGTAAGTTGACGTACAGGAAGGAATGAGCAGAAATACAATTCCTGCTGTAATAATCGCTAGTCCAATTCGGTATATCGTTTTCATGACCCAATGAAACGCAAGGTCTGTTCCAATTCAGTAAAACAGCATTTCTGAACTACAAAGATGGTACGATACTATCCTGTGTTCCAATCTGAGTCAATCTATTGTTCCGAATTGGAACAACTTTATTACTCTACTACGTTGATCTTCATCATATTGGTGCGATGCTTTTCTTTAATAGGCATACTGGCCAGGCTGATGAAGATGTCTCCTTTCGTTACGTGACCATCCTTTTTCAGGATCTCTGCGATGTCGGCAATGGTTTCGTCAGTGGAGGTTTGTTTGTCGTAGTAATATGCGCGAGTTCCCCACACGAGGTTCATGGTGTTTAGGATGGACTTGTTACCCGTAAAAACAAAAATGTTGGTGTCTGGTCTGTGTGATGACGATTGAAATGCAGTGTATCCTGACGTGGTCATTCCTACGATGGCTTTGGCTCCTACATCCTGCGCCAGTTTGCAGGCCGCAAGAATAAGGCTGTCGTGAATAAACACTGGTGATTCCGGATCTACCGGTCTGAACTTATAATAAATACTGGCTTGTTTTTCAATTGATGTAATAGTGCGAACCATACTGCGTACCACTTCAAGAGGATACTTTCCTGCTGCCGTCTCGGCAGAAAGCATCAATGCATCTGCACCATCCATTACGGCATTGGCTACATCATTGGTTTCCGCGCGTGTGGGCCTTGGATTTTCTATCATGCTCTCCATCATCTGTGTAGCCACGATTACAGGTTTGGAAGCTTTATTACACTTTTCAATTAGTTTCTTCTGAACGATAGGAACCTCTTCCATCCAAATCTCCACACCCAAATCGCCACGGGCTACCATAATGGCATCTGTTTCATCGATAATGGAGTCAATGTCTTCGAGGGCTTCCGGCTTTTCAATCTTGGCCACAATCCGGGCTTTGGAGTTATTTTTCTCCAGGATTTCTCTCAGGGCAATAATATCTTGCGCTTTTCTTACAAAGGATAGCGCAACCCAGTTCACATTGTTTTTCAATCCAAATTCAAGGTCTTTTAGGTCCTTTTCAGTGAGAGAAGGTGCCGAGACTTTGGTGTTGGGTAAGTTAATGCCTTTGCGTGATGTGAGCGGACCGCCATAAATTACTTTTGTGACAATATCGATGTCTCTCACCTCGATTACTTTCAACTCTATTTTTCCGTCATCGATTAATATTTTTTCACCGGCTTTAACATCTTGTGGCAAGCCTTTGTAGGAAGTGCTTACGATTTCTCTGTTACCCAGTAATTCTCTGGTGGTGATCACCAGTTCTTGTCCTTGCTCCAGCACCAGGCCTTCCTCTACTTTGTTAACCCTGATTTTGGGACCTTGCAAATCCATCAAAATGGCCACGTGTGTTCCCATCTCATCATTGATTTCTCTGATAAGGTCTATTACCACCTGTTTATCCTCATGATTGCCATGAGAAAAATTGATACGAAACACATCTACTCCCTCTTTCACGAGGGCTCTCAACATTTCTTTTGAACTTGATGCCGGACCAACGGTGGCTACAATTTTGGTTCTGTTATACGCTACTCTTTCCATGATTAAAAAATAAAATAGTCTTTCGACTTTAAAGTGTCTAAAGGTATGAAAGCCACCAATTCTACAGAAGAAATACTCCTTAAGTAATCCTGTAAATGATTTATGTCAAATTTATCTGCACCCTGAGAGGACACTACATAATCGATATGAGGAAATTCGGGCACTAAAAGATTTTTTGCTGCGTCTGCTTCATTGGGTTTATTCCTTAGAAGCTTCAGCCTATTCAACGGGCTTTCATGCGAAAAGTGGGCATATGTACCCATTATGTTATTATTAAATTGAATAATCACATCGGGTTGCTTCACCAACCTAACACCCAATCGGTTATTTATATCCCATGCTAGCTTGTATCCTTTTGCTGAAGAAATCACACCTAATAACTCAAAATCATAACTATACTCAATATCCAGCCTTTTTTTCTTCATTTGAGTTTCATTTCATCCCACAGCTTTCGAAGTGCAAAAAGTTTGACAATATTGCACTAAATCTCTTTATTTGCACAGATTTTTGAATACTCTAAACTTATAAAACATGTCTGAAATCGCACAAAAAGTAAAACAGATCATTATTGACAAGCTAGGCGTGGAGGAGTCTGAGGTTACCCCTGAGGCATCTTTTACCAATGACCTCGGTGCTGACTCTTTGGATACAGTTGAGCTTATCATGGAATTTGAGAAAGAATTCAATATTTCTATCCCAGATGATCAGGCTGAGAACATTGCCACCGTTGGGCAGGCGATTTCTTACCTTGAGGAGAATGTGAAAAAGTAATCCCGGTTCGAAATCTCCACCTAATTTTTATTCGATGAGTTTTAGACGCGTAGTAATTACCGGTATTGGTGCATTAACCCCCATTGGAAACACCCGAGAAGAATATTGGGAAGGTTTAAAAAATGGAAAGAGCGGTGCTGCGCCTATTACCAAGTTTGATGCCTCAAAGTTTAAAACAAAATTCGCATGCGAAGTCAAAGGGTTTGATGTAGGCAACTTTATCGACAGAAAAGAGGCCCGCAAAATGGACCCGTTCGCCCAGTATGCAATGGTGGTGGCAGATGAAGCCATAAAAGATGCAAATCTTCCTCTTTCAGACCTCGATCCCGACCGTGTAGGCGTGATTTGGGGTTCAGGAATAGGAGGACTACTTACATTTCAGGAAGAGGTTAAGTCGTTTGCGGCCGGTGACGGAACGCCCCGATTTAATCCCTTCTTTATCCCCAAAATGATTGCCGATCTTAGTGCCGGTCATATTTCCATTAAATATGGCTTCAGAGGCCCTAATTTCACTACAGTATCAGCTTGTGCCTCTTCCACAAACTCTATTTATGACGCCTTTACCTATATCCGGCTCGGAAAGTCGGATATAATAGTAACTGGAGGATCAGAAATGGCCGTATGTGAAGCAGGTGTAGGCGGATTCAACGCGATGAAAGCCCTTTCTGAGCGCAACGACTCCCCGGAAACAGCCTCAAGGCCCTATGATAAGGAAAGAGATGGTTTTGTGTTGGGAGAAGGTGCCGGTGGTCTTATTCTGGAAGAATACGAGCACGCCAAAAAGAGAGGTGCCAAAATTTATGCTGAAGTAATAGGAGGCGGCATGTCTGCCGATGCCTACCACATCACAGCACCCCATCCTGAAGGCGCAGGAATAGTAAAAGTAATGGAACATGCCCTGGAAGAAGCTGGAATAAAGCCTTCTGAAGTGGATTACATCAACACCCACGGAACCTCTACTCCTCTCGGGGACTTAGGTGAAATCATGGCCATTCAAAAAGTATTTGGTGAGGACGCCTACAAGCTCAACATCAGCTCTACCAAATCAATGACAGGTCACCTTTTGGGTGCTGCCGGAGCCATTGAGTCCATAGCATGCCTTATGGCAATCAACGAAGGCATAGTTCCTCCTACCATCAATCATTTTGTAGATGACGATGGATTGGATCCAAAACTCAATCTAACTTTTAACAAAGCGCAAAAACGAGATGTGAAAGTTGCATTGAGCAATACCTTTGGCTTTGGAGGTCATAATTTCTCTATCATCTTTAAGAAAGTAGAGTAAGCACAAAATTCTGTGTGGAGCTTACTTAAATCTACCAAAGAGAGCAAGAAGGAAAATCAAAAACTGGTTGTTGCCATCCGTACAATTGCTGGCTTCACCCCTTCCAATATCGAACTGTATAGACTGGCTACGCTGCACAGCTCCAAATCCAAAGAAAAAGACGGATTCAGAGAGTCTAACGAACGACTTGAGTACCTGGGTGATGCCATTCTTGGCGCGGCCGTAGCCGACTACCTGTTCAAAAAATATCCCTTCAAAGATGAAGGCTTTCTCACGGAGGTTCGCTCACGCATTGTCAACCGCGAAACACTTAACCAACTTGCCCGCAAGCTTGGAATTCCGAGTATCGTACAGGCCGATAAAAAAAATACCCAGCTACAGCAAGTGATCCTGGGCAATACCCTGGAGGCCATCGTGGGCGCCATCTATCTCGACAAGGGTTATTTGCGCTGCAGGAAATTTGTGGTGGACAAGCTCATTCAACCTTACCTCAATATTGAAGAGGTGGTTAACTCCAACACCAATTTCAAGAGTAAGATCATCGAATGGTCGCAACGCAACAATGCCACCATCCGGTTTGAGGTGGAAAGCTCAAAGAAAGGCAAAGCTGGAAAAGAATTTATTGCCCAAATATTCATCGGAGAGCAACCTTACGGTCAAGGTTTTGGTTTTACAAAGAAAAAAGCGGAACAGGATGCTGCACAAAAAACCTGTTTGATGCTGCACCTCGATTAGCACTGAAATGATGAAAAAATTTAAAATTGGCGGTGCTACCGTTAATCAAACTCCAATAGACTGGAATAATAACACCCGTAATATCCTTCAGGCAATCCATGCTGCCAAAAATCAAAAGATAGATTTACTCTGCTTCCCAGAACTCTGCCTCACAGGATATGGCTGTGAAGACCTGTTCCTCTCGGACTGGCTCTCAGAAAAAGCATGGGTGGAATTGGAAAAGATCATTCCTGAAGTGAATGACATGATGGTTTGCATTGGTATGCCCATTCGAATCGATGGCATTACCTACAATGGTGTAAGCGTCATCCACAATCAGGAAATACTGGGTATTGTATTAAAACAAAATCTAGCCAAAGATGGTGTGCATTACGAGCCCCGATGGTTTGAACCCTGGCCACCCCACACGATCAGGCAAATTGTAAGAGGAAATCACCATGTGAAAGTGGGCGATCTCACTTTTGAATGCCAAGGAGTGTCTGTAGGCTTTGAAATATGTGAAGATGCCTGGCGAAAAATACGTCCAGCTGATAATCTGGTAAATCGCAACATTGAATTAATCCTCAATCCCAGCGCAAGTCATTTTGCCATGAGCAAGAGCCCATCCCGGGAAGAACTGGTGAAGGCGAGCTCAAAGAAATATAACTGTGCCTATGGTTATGTCAATCTGTTGGGCAACGAAGCCGGGCGCATGATTTATGATGGTGACATCTTGTTTGCCAGACATGGCGAAATAATCCAACGCAACCCAAGGCTTTCTCTGCAGTCGTTTGTACTGCAAGCCTGCGAGATCGATTTTAATGACCACTCGGAAAAAGCCTATCGACCCAACCCTGATATTACCGAAAAAAATGAAGAGTTTGCGCAGGCAACTAGTCTTGCACTTTTTGATTACCTCCGAAAAAGCAAATCAAAAGGATTTGTATTAAGCCTCAGCGGTGGAGCCGATTCGGCCTGTTGTGCCATATTAGTGGCTGAAATGGTGAGGCGCGGTAGCCGTCAGTTGGGATGGGATCAATTCAACAGCGCTTTGGGAATTCAGTCAAAAAACGAAAAAGAGGCTACCCATCAACTGCTTACTTGTGCCTATCAGGGCACGCGCAACTCCTCAGAAAAAACACTCCATGCCGCCAAAACATTAGCAGAATCGATAGGAGCTTGCTTCCACCAATGGCTGGTAGATGATGAAGTGGAATCGTACAAACACAAAATCGAGCAAGTGCTGGACAGGCCTTTGACCTGGAAACAAGACGACATTGCCCTTCAAAATATTCAGGCACGTTCACGTTCACCCATCATTTGGATGCTGGCCAATATCAAACAGTCTCTATTACTTACCACTTCCAACCGCAGTGAAGGTGATGTTGGCTACGCTACCATGGATGGCGACACCAGCGGAAGCCTTGCTCCCATCGCAGGGGTAGACAAACCCTTCATCCTTCAATGGCTAAAGTGGGCCGAAACGCAGCTGGGCTATGAAGGATTGTCGGCAGTCAATAACCTGAAACCCACCGCGGAGCTAAGGCCTGCCACTTCAGAACAAACTGATGAAAAAGACCTGATGCCCTACCCATTGTTGGTGCGCATTGAGAAATTGGCCATTAGGGACCGAAAATCCCCCAAGGAAGTGTATGACCAGCTTTCGGATGAATTTGATCAGAAATTACTACAAAAATCAGTAGTTAAGTTTTTCAGACTTTGGGCCATCAACCAGTGGAAAAGAGAGCGCATTGCCCCTTCTTTCCACCTGGACGACCTAAACGTGGATCCCCGAAGCTGGTGTAGGTTCCCGATTTTATCAGGTGGATTTCAGGATGAACTGGCATTTTTAGCTGAAAAGTAGGCTTTGGCCATTGGCCTTAAGCTAATATCTTTGCAGGTCAAAAAATTGCTTTTCACTTCTTAATAGATCTCAATGCTGAGTTACATCATTTGGAATGCCAATCCTGAATTACTTTCAATAGGTTCATTTTCACTTCGTTGGTACGGGTTGCTCTTTGCACTTGGATTCTTGCTCAGCCAGCAGATACTCTATTACATTTATCGAAAAGAAGGCAAACCAGAAAAAGACATTGATACACTTACCATTTATATGGTAATAGCCACAATTGTGGGTGCCAGGCTGGGTCATATCTTCTTTTATCAACCCGAACTGCTGTGGGAAAATCCACTTGGTGTTTTTCTTCCTTTTGAGTTTACACCTGAATTTAGGTTCACAGGCCTTCAGGGATTAGCCAGTCATGGTGCAGCCATTGGTATTCTTTTCGCATTGTGGCTTTATAGCAGGAAAAAGAAAATAGGCCAAAATTACCTTCAGGTATTGGATCGAATTGTAATCGTTGTGGCACTAACGGGTTGCCTTATTCGACTGGGTAACTTTTTCAATTCAGAAATCATCGGTAAACCCACAGAAGCTGGTACCGGTGTTGTTTTTGTAGGCCGTGTAGAAGAGGCGCTGATGCGTGATGATGGAAACAATCCTGTGGAGTCCATTAGCATTTCAAAAAATGAGGAGCTGCCCAAAGGCATGAACGGAAGAGTTCCCATCAACATATATCTCTTTTTCAAGCAAGGCACTAATCAGGAAACTGCAGAGCAGTTTAGCGAAACCAACGCAAAATATTATCTAACCCGTCTGTATGAATTCATAGACGAACCTCCGCGTACCGATTTACAATACGAACTGTTTCAAGAGAAGTCAGGCACGTTGGTGGCCAAAATAAATACCTTTGGTATTTCAAGGCATCCAGCCCAACTCTATGAATCTATTTCGTGCCTGTTGCTCTTTGCTTTTTTATTCTGGATATGGTCTAAAGAAAAAGAAAAAATCGCTACAGGAAAGATCTTTGGGATATTCATGGTAATTCTCTGGTCTTTGAGGTTCCTGTATGAATTCTTAAAAGAAAACCAGGTGGCCTTTGAAGATGATCTCACACTGAACATGGGACAAATACTGAGTATACCCATGGTACTGGTGGGTATTGCCGTCCTCATTTGGTCCAAGCGCAACGCGCAAAACAAAACCTGATTAATTTTTATTCGAAAATTCCGGGATGCGAGTGAGGTTGGCCATTTTAGCAATAAGTATTTTACTGGGCACAGCAGCCTGGTCACAGAATACGAATGGTCGAAAGGGAAAAGAAGTAGTTTATAATGAACTGGACACTGTTGAATATCAATTACTGGAAGTAAACAGAATACTGATTGTTGGCAACAAAACTACCCTCGATAGAATCATTCAACGCGAACTTAGTCTTAAGCCAGGAGACACCATCAGCAACAAAAACATTTCTCAGGTTCTCCTAAGGGACAAAAACAAAATCTACAATCTCCGTCTGTTCAACACAGTAGAAATCCGTCCCATTTTATTATCACTCAACAAAGTAGATTTACTGATAGAAGTGACTGAGCGCTGGTATACCTTTCCTGTGCCCATTTTTGAACTATCAGATCGTAATTTCAACGAATGGTGGCAAACCTACGATCACGACCTCGGAAGGGTAAACTACGGGCTGCGATTATACCAGTACAACTTTCGTGGAAGAAATGAAACACTTCGGTTCACGGGCCAGTTTGGTTTTTCCAGACGATTTGATATCGCCTATTCAATACCTAATCTCGATCGCAACCAAAAGCAGGGCTTGTCATTTCTCTTTTCTTACGCCCAACCCAAGAACCTTTCCTACTTTACACAGGATCATAAATTACTTTTTCTAAAATCCAGAAATGTATTGCGCACCAATTCACTGGTTGCAATCAACTATTCTTACCGTAAATCATTCTACGAAACCCATAATGTGGGATTGGAATACCGGTATTCAGTAATTGCTGATACCATTGCCCTGCTCAATCCCAACTATTATGGCAATGGCGAAACAAAACAGCAATATGAAGCCATCAGCTATTCTTTCAATTCCGATCACCGCGATGTGATGGCCTATCCCCTGAATGGACATCAGTCCAACATCTTCCTCAAAAAAATTGGATTAGGGTTTAGTAGTGAAGTAGATCAGTTTGAAGTCAACCTGACCCATGCTCGATACCTCGATCTGAAAAACGGATACTATTTTTCCAACTTTTCTTCTGCCTACCTAAGCACACCCCAGTCGCAACCTTACTCATTGTACAATGCCATCGGCTATCGCAGACAGTTTTTAAGAGGCTATGAAATATTCTTAATTGAGGGATCTCGTTTTATCATGAACAAATCCACCTTAAAGAAAAGAATTTTTACGCGAGGATGGCATTTTACCAACATGCCACACGAGCAGTTCAGTTATTTCCCACTTTCGATTTACATCAAAGGATATGTTGACGTTGGTTATGTTGAAAATTTTTCCCGCTATCAGGAGTTATTAATAAACAATTCGCTTTCCAACAGGTTTTTGATCGGTGCTGGCGGAGGTATTGACGTAGTCACTTTCTATGACATGGTGTTGCGTTTTGAATACAGCTTCACACGGGAAGGCAAACACGGCTTTTTCTTCAATATCAAAAAAGAATTTTAGGGCTTGTAGCGTTTGTACACCTTCTGTTTTCCCTTGAAATAGGAATACCATACACCTGAAGGCTCCCCCATTGTATAGCTGCCTTCGTAGATCAATTGACCCTCATCCGAATAGAATTTCCACAGCCCATCTTCTTTCCCAAGGTGATAGCCTCCTTCCTGTACCAGCACCCCTGCGTTATTATAAATAAAAGTCTTTCCTTCAGGTAAACCATTTTCGTAGGTGATCATTCTTTCAAGTTGTCCATTTTCAAAATAATGGAGCCACTGCCCATCATAGCTGCTGTTGACATAAATACCTTTCTTATCCAGCATCCCATTTTCATGATAATAAAATGCGGAATCGGTTATATTGCCGGCATTCCATTGCTCCTCACCCTGAATCTTTCCAGAAGGATAATAGTAAATCACTTTGCCATGCAAAACACCTTCTTTATAATTTTCAACGCTGTTCCTTTTTCCTGACGGGTAGTAGTACAACCATTCTCCAGTCTTTACCCCATTCACTACCCTGCCACTGGATTTTTTTTCACCCGATGCATACCGCTCTTCCGTCAATGATTGGGCATTCCCGACAAAGGAAATTCCAATTATTATACCCAATAAACTAGGAATTTTCACAACTATTTTTTTAACTTTTAATAAACTTTTCACTTTGGCCACGAGATTCATCCTGGTTCTGATTTTGGTAGCCATTCCCAAAATTACGAAACCTCAAAGTGTTTCTACGCTCATGGGGTCTCGAAGTGCAGCATTGGCCTATGCCTCCTCCACACTGTCGGACGATTGGGCCATATTCAACAACATCGCAGGCATGGCAAAGATAAATACTGCCTCGTCCAATTTCGCCTATTCCATCAATCCATCTCTTCCGGGTGCAGATCGGGCTGCTGCCTCCCTCCTCGCTCCGGTAAAAATTGGCACTTTTGGTATAGGTGTATTTCGTTTCGGAGATGAATTGTACAGCGAGCAAGTGCTCTCAGCCGGATATGCCAATCAATTTGGACTTGCTGCATTGGGGATGAAAGTAAACTATGTGCAATATCGTGCAGAGGGCGTTGGTACCCATTCGGCAGTGAGTTTACACCTCGGTGGCATAGCAACCCTTTCGCCCAAAGTAATGGTGGGCGCTTATATCATCAACCTGAACCGACCCGAAATTTCAAACGCTATCAAGGAACGACTTCCGGCCAAACTCATCACTGGCGTACAGTTTCACCCAGAGGAAAAACTTATCCTGTTGGCAGAAATAGAAAAAGATCTTCATTATAAACCTACCCTCAAAGGAGGAGTGGAATATCAGTTTTTTAAAAAAGTGAGTTTCCGCACTGGTTTTAATCTTGGGCCCAATAGTGTGCACGGTGGCATTGGATATCAGTCGGCACGTTTATACATCGACTATGCCATGCACTACAGCACCTCTCTGCTGTCCACCTTTCAGCTCGCTACCAGTTATCGTTTTGGTCAACCAAAGAAACAGGAATGAAAACAAGCTGCTGGCTTTGCTTTCTTATGCTAATGGCTGAGATCACTGCCGCGCAGGAATATCCACTGAAAGAGTATGACCTTGAAAAGCTGGCCGAAGATATTTTTGCCATTCAGGATGCTGATGTCGATTATGAACTCCTTTATGAAAACCTTGCTCAAATCTTATCCAATCCAATCGATCTCAACCGGGCTTCAGCTGAACAGTTGAGATCACTTTATATTTTGAATGAAATTCAAATCAACAATCTTATCCGCTACAGGGATGAGCAGGTAAGATTGATGTCGGTGTACGAACTTCAAACCCTGCCCGGATGGGATGAAGCTACTCTATCCAGAATCATTCCCTTTGTTACTGTTCAATCCCCAAAAGAAAATGCAAGGTCTTTGTTCAACAGAATAATCCACGAGCCCAATAATTATTTTTTGGTTCGCTACAACAGAACCCTTGAGGACAGGCGAGGTTATCTCTACAACCCTGCCTCGACTACCAACTATGAAGGCACACCGGATAGAATTTACAACCGTTTCCGGGTTGCCCGTGCCTCAGATTTCAGTTTAGGATTCACGCTGGAAAAAGATGCAGGAGAAACGTGGAAATGGGATCCGAAAAACAAAAAATATGGTTTTGATTATACTTCCTTTCACGCGCAAGTACTCAACAAGGGTATTGTCAGCAACATCACATTGGGAGACTTTCAGGCACAATTTGGACAGGGATTAATACTGGGTGGTGGATTTGGCGTGGGTAAAGGAGCAGAAACCATCACAACAATTCGAAGAAGTAACATCGGTTTTCTTCCGTACACTTCACTGAATGAAACCGGTTTTTTCAGAGGTGCGGCCATCAGCCTCCAACCCTTAAAAGGACTGGCATTCCATGCTTTCGCCTCCCGAAATTGGATTGACGGATCGGCAGATTCAACAGGGCTGCCGCTTACTTCCATTGCTGTGTCTGGCCTGCACCGAACGCCCAATGAATTAGCCAAAAGAAAAATCGCACTTGAAACCAACTATGGCAGCATCATGAGTTTCAAACTTCAAGCCCTTGAATTGGGTGCCATTTTTCATCGTACAGAATTTAGTCAACCCGTTCTCAGAAATCCCACCCTTTATAATCAATTCTATTTTAGCGGAGCTGCCAATACCAACGGTAGTCTTTACCTCAACTATACCTGGAACAATATCACCTTCTTTGGTGAAGTAGCGCACACCATGAATCATGGAAATGCATTGGTACTGGGAATGCTTTCCAGCCTCACACCACAGTTTGACCTGGCCTTGTCCTACAGAAATTACGACAGGGACTTTCATTCCTTTTATGGCAACGCACTCTCCGAAAACACCACTGCACAGAATGAATCCGGCTATTACCTGGGGTGGAAATATCGGTTCAATAAACTACATCAGCTGGCAGGTTACAGTGACTTGTTTCAATTTCCATGGGTTCGCTACCGGGGCTATGCCCCTTCATCGGGTCATGAATGGCTGCTCAGGTACACCCATCAACCCAATCGCAAGGTGACTTTTTATTTGCAGGCACGAGAAGAAAATAAAATCAGAAATCGAACAGAAAGCATTAATTTATATACCACCGAAAACGGCATCAAAAGAAACTATTGGATCAATCTGGATTATGAGGTAAGTGCTTCCTTGAGCTTTAAATCAAGGATACAATTCAGCACTTTCATTTTTGAGCATCAACAAACGCAAGGCCTTGCCATTGTACAGGACTTGAACTGGAAATGGAAAAGAATTACCCTTTCTACCCGATATGCGTTATTCGACACCGATGATTTTGACAACCGCCAATACGTTTTTGAAAAAGATGTGTGGCTGGCCTATTCATTCCCCTTTTACAACGGATTAGGTATACGCAGTTATGCCATGATCCGGTATGAACTGGCCAGAAAAATTGACTTGTGGTTAAAATGGTCCCGTATTCAATATGAAGGCCGGGAAACAATCGGCTCAGGGAGTGAAACGATAGAGGGCAATTCGATGAATGATGTTAAATTGCAGGCACGAATTAGGTTCTAAAAAATGCATGCAGTAGATCTGGTAAGTCCTTCCGTTTTGGTGGTCATGTTCATAGGATTGGTGGCTTTTGTATTCATATTCCGCTATATCTTTAAAAACAAGCGATAGTCCACCGAACTTATATCTTTCGGTGGACAACCAAGTATCCTTTCACCCGCTGCTCGTACCATCGGAAGTGAACCCTGGCACCATGGAGCATGCAACCCCACACCCCGGTGAATAGGACCAAGCACCATTGCAGTGATCTTTTACTTTGATGTGCACTTCAGTCGTTAGCTTAACCCGGATAAAGTTTTTTGATCGAGTCTATGGGCCCTTCAGCCAAGTAAATTCCAGTTTATCGCCATATTCTGCTTACTTGCACCTTGAATAACCACGCGAATACCTATGAGAACGTTACCTATTGTATTGCTTACTTTAATGGCTGTTACTGCAACTTTTGCGCAAGTCACCAAAAAAACATTGGAACTGCCTGAATTCAAAAGTATTTATGTCAACTCCAATTATACAGTTTACTTAAAACAGACCAACAAACAAGAAGTGAAGGTAGAAGCCCTCATGGAGATCTACGAAGCCACAGAAATCAAAGTGGAGGATGGCATATTGATGATCAATGTAGAGCGCAAACCCGATGCGCCCAACAAAAGTCTTTGGGCCAAAATTGACGACATCAAACTCAACCCTACCATGAAAGTTTATGTGAGTATGAAAGACATCAACGTACTACAAGTGAACGGAAAGGGAAGAATCATCTCTGAGAACTCAATCGCCTCCGATGATTTGGAATTGTCACTCACCGGTAGCGGATCGATGGACATAGATGTAAAAGGCAAAAAACTTACCACAGAAGTAAGCGGATCGGGCATACTGGCTTTGAAAGGTTATGCTACTACCAACAAAATTTCACTGAGCGGGACTGGAAGCATCAATGCATTCAACTGCGAACTGGATAATGCCACTGTAAAAGTTGGTGGCAGCGGCATTGTGGAAATAAAAGTAAACGAAACCATGGATGCCTATGTAATGGGCAGTGGTGCCATAAAACACAAAGGCAACACCAAAAAGGTTACCAAAAAGGTATATGGATCAGGGTCCATAGACCGCGCTTATTAGCAGGACCAACCTCGGTTGTTTTCAGTAACGAAGCTCGTTATCTTGCTTTGAAAACAACCTCAGTATGTTCCATTACAAAGTGGCCGTTGTTCAGGCGGCCCCTCACCTCTTTGACAAGAAAAAAACCATTGAAAAGATAAGGGTACTTACCCGGGAGGCAGCCGCGCAAAAGGCTGAACTCATTCTCTTCCCGGAAGTATTCATCCCCGGCTATCCAAGAGGTTTGTCCTTTGGTACGGTGGTAGGCAGCCGCAGTCCCGAAGGACGCGAGCTTTTTCTTACTTACTGGGAAAATGCCATTGAAGTACCCGGACCTGATGTAGATGAGCTGGCTAAAATTGCCAAAGAAGCAAAAGCATTTTTGATCCTTGGTGTTACCGAAAAAGACACCATCAGTGATACCTTGTATTGTTCCCTGCTTTACTTTTCTCCTCAAGGCGAGCTGCTGGGCAAACACCGTAAGATAAAACCTACAGCAGCTGAACGCATCATTTGGGGTGAAGGAGACGGCAAAGACCTGAAAGTATTCAATACCACTCATGGCAAAATGGGAGGTTTGATCTGTTGGGAAAATTATATGCCCCTGGCGCGTATGGCACTCTATCAACAAGGTATTGAAGTTTACCTGGCACCTACTGCAGACTGCCGCCAAAGCTGGCAGGCAACACTGGAACACATTGCCTGTGAGGGAAGGTGTTATGTATTGGGGTGCAACCAGTATGTGACCAAAGCTCAATACCCTGAAGCTTTGCAAAAAGAAGTAGCCGATCTACCTTCACTGATGTGTAGTGGAGGTAGCGTTATCATTTCCCCTTTGGGCCAAGTATTGGCCGGCCCGCTATTCAGCGAAGAAGGGATCTTATATGCAGACATTGACCATCGAGAAGTGGTTAAATCAAAAATGGATTTTGATGTCATTGGTCATTACGCACGGCCGGATATTTTTGAATTTCATCTAAAACACAACAATGGATAACGCGCAAGTGATCAAAAATTTCTACCAGGCATTTCAAAACAAGGACTGGGAGGCTATGCAAAAGTGTTATCACCATGAGGTTCATTTTAGTGATCCGGTATTCCCCCATCTGCATGGGCAACAAGCCAAAGCGATGTGGCACATGTTGGTGGCTGCTTCTACCGATTTGAAGATTACTTTTTCTAATGTAACAGCCCATGATGACAGAGGCAGTTGCCATTGGGAGGCTGAGTACACCTTTTCCAAAACTGGCCGACTGGTTCACAACGCAATAAAGGCTGAATTTGAATTCAAAGACGGAAGAATAATCCGACACACCGATAGCTTTGATCTTTGGAAGTGGAGTAAAATGGCACTTGGCATCTCGGGGATTCTTTTGGGATGGTCGCCTTTTATGAAACAAAAGATAAGGACGATGGCAGGCCAAAATCTGCACAATTTTATTGCCAAAAATACCTCCTATCAATCCTAAAAGTGCCTTTAAAGCACTTTTTGGCCTTTTTTATAAGAAAAGGAATTCACAAAAATTATTATACCTTTGTTTAGGCGAAACTCATAATTACCTTATTGAGGTGATACACATTGTAACCTTAATCCGATAAATGAAGTTAGCCTTTAATAATTGTAACTTAATTTCTCAACACAGATGAACATTTACGTAGCCAACATTCCCTGGAAGGCAACAGAAGAAGAACTCAAGGCGCTTTTTGCAGAGTACGGTGAAATCGATTCAGCAAAAATTATCACGGACAAATTTACCCAGAGAAGCCGAGGATTTGGTTTCGTGGAAATGAAAGACGATGACGCTGCCCGCAGAGCAATCACAGAATTAAACGGCCATGATTTCATGGGCAAAAATCTGGTTGTGAACGAAGCGCGACCCAAAGAAGACCGCGGTGGAAGCGGTGGTGGTGGATACAGACGCTAGTAGTAAAAGATAAAGAGTCGGGATCGTCCGCCTCTCCCCATAATCCTGTTCTATTCGCTACGTAGCGACTGGACAGGATTTTTTATTGCCGCCTTCACAGACTGGAAACTAACTGTAATCCACGCTACCAGGAAAGCTGCGCCTCCCGATAATAAAAACACCCAAACACCTATACGAATGCGATAGGCAAAATTCTGCAACCACCAATTCTCCATCACCAACCACGCTACGGGTATTGCCATTACAAAAGAAATTAAAATCATTTTAGTAAAATCCTTAGAGAGCAGAACCAGGATCTTTCCTACACTCGCACCCAATACTTTTCTGATTCCTATCTCTTTGGTACGCAGGCTTGCTGTGTAAGCAGACAAGGCAAACAATCCGATACAGGCAACAAAGATGGCTAAACCGGAAAATACCGCGAATAACTTCCCCGTTCTTTGGTCAGCTTCGTATTTGGCATCGATGTCCTGATCCAGAAAAGTAAACTTAAATGGTTGCTCTGGTACGAGTTGTCTCCACTTGGCTTCAGCCGCTTCGATGGCTTGAGGTACTTCACCTGGTTTTACCCGTGCCAACACATAACTGACTCCGCCTCCAAAGGCTTCATTACTTTGAATTACCAGAGGAGTTACCTGATCTCTCAGGGTTTGAAAATTGAAATCCTTTACAATACCGATAATAGTAAATTTCAAAGAAACATTCCCGTCTTGTGTTTGGCGGATGTTATTGAGTTTCCTGCCTATGGGCTGATCAAAACCCATGACCCTCACTGCGGATTCATTAAGTACCAGGGAGAGGGAATCATTGGTGGCTTCAGAAAACCATTTTCCATCCACCAGCTCTAAACCCAATACCTCTGGCATCCGGTCACTCAATACCATGGATTTGGTAGTCAATATTTCTGATGATCCTTCCGGTTGAAATTGTATACCAAAAAAGTCTCCTACCCTGCCAGGCAACGAAACGGTACCAGACGCATCCACAAATGGAGCAGCTCTTTTTAATTCTTCTATGTAGGTTTTGGCCATTTGCGGCTCAAGGTTAAACACCCTTTCTACCACTAACATTTGTTCTTTATCAAATCCCAAGGATTTTTCACGCATGAACGTCATCTGCTGCTGTATCACCAGCGTTCCGATCATCAGTATGATTGATATCCAGAATTGAAAAATGACCAAACCATTTCTTATCCACTGCCCCTGTTGATGCCCGGTAAAGTTTCCTTTCATCACCACCACAGGATTGAAGGAAGACAACACAAAAGCAGGATAAATCCCAGCCATTAACCCAACAAAAGCAGTGAGCAAAAGCAATAGTAAAATATTAGCAGGATTAAATACCAATGCAAGTGATTTACCTGTGAGCTCATTAAAGTAAGGCAGTGCGAGATAGATGATCATCACCGCAAAAAGTACCCCAATCAAACTCAACACAAAAGACTCTGTAAGAAACTGGTACACCAAATGTCGTTTGAAGGAGCCCATGGTTTTGCGTACTCCCACCTCTTTGGCACGTTCAGCAGAACGCGCTGTGGACAGGTTCATAAAATTGATGCAGGCAATAAAAAGTATAAGGATGGCTACCGAAATCATGATGTACACGGATGTGCTGTTGCCTCCTGGATCCATCTTTCCTTCCAGATTAGTAGGATCCAAATGAATGGATTTAATGGGTTGCAGGAAATACCTGTAGCCGTTCCCCTCTTTCTTATAGTCCTCCCACGACTTTCCTAGGTCACGTTCTATTTGAGCCGAAGCATAGGTGTCTACCATGCGGGGGAGCTTTGCCTCCAACGCCTTGTAATCTGTGCCGGGAGCAAGCTTAAAGTAGCAGTGCGCAGAAAAACTGGTGAAGTTTTCTACGTTCACAAAAGGAAAAGTTTGCAACGACACGAGTATATCAAATCTCATGTGAGAGTTGTCGGGTACATCTTCGCACACACCCGTCACATTAAACTCTCCAAATTGAGTGGAAATCACCTTCCCGATTGGGTCCTCGTCTCCAAAATATCTTTTGGCAGTACGCTCCGTCATCACCATGTCATTGGCATTGCGCAACAAAGTAGCTTGATTGCCTTTGATGATCTTAAAACTGAAAATGGAGAAGAAGTTACTGTCGGTGGCAAAAACCTTGTTCTCTTCAAACTCCTTCTTTTCATCTTTTTCATCCTTATAAGAGATGACTGTATTGGGGAAAGGCCCAACCAAAAGGGTTGCACTTTCAATCTCTGCATAGTCTTTTACCGCCACTTTGGCGAAGGAATGCGGTATGGTGGAATAGAACGTGGCGTGATCAGGATATTTTCTTTCCAACACCAATTTGTGGATTTGGTCAGCATTCTTAAAAAAACGGTCGTAAGAAAATTCATTTTGCACAAACATTGCTATGAGTAAGCAACTGGCAATGCCTACAGCCAAGCCTGCGATATTGATCAGGGTGAATACTTTTTTCCGTAGCAATGCCCGTATGGCAAGTTTCAGGTTACTTTTAAGCATAATGTCGGAGATTAGAGATTGCTTGCATTTCGTTGGAATAAATTACGAAAAAATAGCTGCTGGCGTTGTGGCAACAAGTCCCTTTATCTGAAAAACAAGCTTATACAGGCTGTAAACGTAGTTTTATCAATCAAACCTTTCCGGATCGAATGGCTTCAAATTCACTTCGGGCTGTTTATGATCCACCAGGTCGGCTATCATTTTGCCCGTACCGGGACCAAGGCTAATCCCCAGCATAGCATGCCCCGTAGCCAAAATCAAATTATGAACTTTCTTACTTCTACCAATATAAGGAAGCCCATCAGGGGAGCAAGGACGCAATCCATGCCATACCTCTTCCTTTGGCGGCATACTCACTTTCATGTCAGGATAATACCTGGGAATGGCATCCACAATTCCTTTAACACGATTCATGCTAATATTGTGATTGTTGCCTGTTATCTCCATCGTACCACCAAAGCGCAAAGCTTCACCCATAGGTGTAACCGCAACGCGTGCTTCCAGAAAGATAGATGGAGTTCGGATGTTCTTTTTAACATGGTCGAGTGTAAAACTGTATCCCTTTCCTGCTTGCATCGGTAGCGAAAGCCCCAGCTGCCTGGCAACACTACCCGACCATGATCCCGTTGCAAGCACAATTTCATCAAATGCGTAAGTTCCAAGGTTGGTATTAACTGACTGGATCTGGTTGTTTTGAATTTTAAAGTCAATGACCTCGCAATCTGTGCGGATAGTAACGCCTTTGCTTTTAAGATAAGCTATCATCCTGCTTACCAGATCTTGCGGGGTAAGATGTGCATCCCCAGGAAAATAGACTCCACCCCTTGCATTTACCCTCACATCCGGTTCAAGTTCCTGTACTTGTTCAGCAGACAAAACACGCGCCTCTACACCGTAGTGATTAGCAATTTCAGCTGTCTCCAATTCTTCCTTTTCTATTTCTGCAGACTGATACAACATCAACAATCCTCTTTCATGATACCCAAAGTCGAAAGGAAGTGTTTTGGCCAACTGTTGATACATGGCTTTGCTGAAAAAACTCAGTTCCTTTAATGCTGGGATAGCTGCATCCACATGTGTCTTGTTGGCATGTTTATAAAACAGATAACCCCAGCGCAAAAGCTCAGCGCTCAGTCTTGGCTTCACATAAAACGGACTGTTGGAATTGAACATCCACCTTATGCCTTTGGATATCATTCCCGGTGCTGCCAACGGGATGAAATGACTGGGTACGATCATACCTGCATTTCCCAGCGAACAACCAGTTTGTAAATCTCCCTTTTCCAAAATGGTTACATGGTGACCTGCCTGCGTCAGGTAATACGCGGTGGACAACCCAATAATCCCTCCACCGATAACGCCTATTTTTGTCATAATACCAATTGCTAGATCACCTGAAAACCATGTGCATAAGGATCGTCATCATCAATGACGATGGTGTTGTAGCCAGTCACCATGGCCCAACCTTCAATGCTGGGTACAATGGCTGGTTTACCATGAAGTTCCGTAACTTCTTCCACCCTTCCGATGAATTGGGAGCCAATAATGCTTTCATGAACAAAGGGTTCTCCTTGTTTTAATTTTCCATGGGTATACCATTGTGCAAGTCGTGCTGATGTGCCTGTACCACAGGGTGAACGGTCTATTGCTTTATCTCCATAAAACACTGCGTTGCGTGCTGTAGCTCCTGGATCAATGGTCTTGCCAGTCCAGAGAATGTGACTGCAGCCTTTGATGGTAGGGTTGTCTGGATGAACAAACTGATACTTAGCATTTATATTTTTACGAAGCGCCCTACTCCAACTGATCAATTGATCGGCAGTGTAGTGTTCTATTCCCTTGAAGTTATTCTGAACATCCACTATCGCATAAAAATTACCTCCATAAGAAACATCAAAAGTTAGCTCACCCAGATCTGGACAATCAGCCGTAATATTTTCTGCAGCAAGGTATGCTTTAACGTTTCTTAGCTTAACGGACTTCACCTTTTTTCCTTCCTGTTTGTATTCAATAAGTACAAGCCCTGCCGGTGTTTCCAGCCTCAACTTACCAGTCACTTTAGGAGTGACAAGACCTTCTTCTATGGCGATGGTAACCGTACCTATGGTGCCATGTCCACACATAGGCAGGCAGCCGCTGGTTTCAATAAACAATACACCAATATCATTTTCAGGATCAGATGGTGGATATAGAATGCTTCCACTCATCATGTCATGACCGCGCGGTTCAAACATCAGCCCCTTACGTATCCAATCAAACTCTTTTAAAAAATGTTGGCGCTTTTCACTCATGTTGGCACCTTGCAATATTGGTCCGCCCCCTGCCACTACGCGTACAGGATTACCACACGTATGCGCATCTATACAAAAAAATGTTTTTCTCATATTAAATGTTCTGGTCAAATGATGACCCGCTTATAATTTCATTTATTGTCAACCAGTTTCTCTTTTCTATAGTTATCATAAACGAGTTGTGCGGCTACTAAATCTTCGAGCGCATGTCCTACTGACTTGAAGCATGTAATCTCTGTGTCGCTTTCTCTTCCCACTCTTTCTGAGCGACACAGCTCAAACATCTCGGAAACAATTTGTGTCCGGGTTATCACACCTTCACTCAACGGTATAACCAGGTCGCCTGTCTCTGTAGTGGCACCTTCATAGTTATCTACGTGGATGCTCACCCTTGAAATAAAAGTATCATCCGCCTCACGCATGTCTGGTTTGTAAGCACCCACCAAATCATAATGCTGCCCGGCTTTGAGATTTTCCCCAAAAATAAAAGGTGTTGCACTTAAGGTAGCACAGGAAATGATATCAGCTTGCTGAACGTAGGATATATAGTCTTTTACCGGGGTGATGGCTATTCCCAATACAGCCAATTGTTTTGCCAGCAATTCAGATTTTTCAAAGTTTCTTCCCCATAGATAAACTTTTGTAATGGGTCGTACTGTTACATGGGCTTTGATCAACTCTGGCGCCAGGGAACCATTCCCAATCATCAACAAACAACTGGCATCTTTTCTGGAGAGAAATCTTGAAGCCAAAGCAGAGGCAGCGGCTGTCCTTTTATTGGTCAGCATTTTGGCATCGAAAACAGCTTTCGGAGTACCGGTCTGAAGATCAAAAAGTAAATAGTTTCCCTGGATAGTAGGTAAACCGTGGCTGCTGTTATTGGGAGATACATTGACCACCTTGACACCAAGGTTTTCGCCATCATCCCAGGCTGGCATAAGCAGCAGTGTAGATTCCACACCCTCCTTGGGATTGGGGTATTGATGATGATGTCTTTTAGGAATTTTATACTGCTTTTCAAATGCCAACTTCAACCCCTCTATGAGGGCAGGGTAATGCGTATACTTTTCAATATCAGCAGAACTAATAAAAAGCATTTCTACCAGCCTTTTTGTGTCATCTCTCCATTCACAATTCTCCAGATACCGAGAGGATTTTTATTTTTCAGTTCATCAGGCAAAAGAGAATCAGGAAAATTTTGAAAGGAAACAGGGCGGGCAAACCTTTTGATGGCATCTGTACCCACAGCTGTAAATCTGCTATCCGTAGTAGCAGGAAACGGACCACCGTGATTTTGAGAAGGGCAAACTTCTACTCCAGTGGGTACACCGTTGATAATTAATCGGCCGGCCCTATCTATCAGTGTATTGGTGATGTTACTTGCTTTGGCTATTTCCTCTTCATCACCGATGATGGTAGCGGTAAGCTGACCATGCAGGTGACTCACTACCGAGTTGAGTTCACCCATATCCTTGCATCGGATGATCAAAGAAAATGGACCAAACACCTCTTCAGCAAGTGCCGGGTTTTTCAAAAACTCAGATGCAGGGGCGGACGCCAGCGTAGGTCTTCCTTGATTTTTGTCTCCTACTTTCGACTCCGCTTCAGACTGCACTTCCAACTTTACGCCCTTTTGAGAAAGTGCCTCTGCCATTCGTTTTACATAATTATTGGCAATGCCTGGATGCAACATCTCAGCGGGAAGTGACTTACTAAGCGCACCGGATAGGTGTTTGATGAATTGATTCAATCCATCATCTTCTACGGCTAAAATTAGACCCGGGTTTGTACAAAATTGACCTACACCCAGTACCATAGAAGCCGCCAGCATACTGGCCGTACTTTCGAAATTCTTTTTTAGCGAGTTGGGGAGCAATACGATAGGATTAATGCTGCTCATTTCAGCAAATACCGGAATGGGAACAGGGCGCTGATTAGCCAAATCAAACAATGCTTTACCACCGGCAAATGATCCGGTAAAACCAACCGCCTTTGTATTGGGATGTTTTACCAATGCCTGACCTACTTCAAAGCCTGCACCGTGCAAGTGTTGGAATACACCTTTTGGCATACCCGTCTTTGACATTGCTTTCAGGATGGCTCCTGCCACCAGCTCTGAAGTTTTTGCATGCGCAGGATGTGCTTTTACAATAACTGGGCAACCCGCTGCCAACGCAGAAGCAGTATCGCCACCCGCTGTAGAATAGGCCAAAGGAAAATTAGCTGCTCCAAAAACTACTACTGGTCCCAATGCCGTCATCTTTTTCCTAATGTCCGGCTTTGGTGCCGGGGCTCTGTCAGGTAAGGCGGTGTCAACCCGGGCCTCCACCCAGGAGCCTTCTTGAATGTAATCTGCAAACATGCGGCAGTGACCGGTCGTTCTTCCTCTTTCTCCGATTATCCTGGCTTCAGGCAAAGCCGTTTCGCTCATGGCTGTCTTCACCAGTTCATCGCCCAGCGCTTCAATTTCGTCAGCGATGGCACGAAGAAATTCAGCACGTTTTTTTCCACTGAAATTTTTGTAAGAAAGAAAAGCGATATGTGCTTCGTGAACCGCTGAATCAACTTCTATAAGGGTAGCATCTTTGAATGACATGGCTATGGATTTATTGATTGAATTTCAAGTTAATTCTATTTCTTTGAGTAAGTCGCATCAATATTGATAAAAGGAATTAACAACTAAGTCAATTCCATTTACTTATGCTTGCTCTATATACTACTTACAAAGAAGGCCTGTTTTTAATTCCATTGCGGATGATATTGAGTACTCGATCCCTTTCTTCACCTATTAATGGAAGGCGAGGTGGCCGCACATGTTCTGATCCTATTCCTGTTTCTGCTTCAGCCAATTTAATATACTGCACCAGCTTAGCGTGAATATCCAATTCCAGTAAAGGCAGAAACCATCGGTAAATTTTTAATGCTTCATCAAGTTTACCCTCTTTCACCAATCGGTACACGGCAACTGTCTCTTTTGGAAAAGCGCAAACAAGCCCAGCTACCCATCCATGAGCACCTAAAACCAATTCTTCAAGCGCCAGGGTATCAACGCCACACAAAATCTTATAACGATCACCAAACTGGTTGATTAACCTGGTAACATTAGATACATCACGGGTAGATTCCTTTATTGCCTGGATGTTTTTATGTTGAGTTAGTTCTGCGAACATATCCAGTGTTACTTCCACTTTATAATCTACCGGGTTGTTATAGATCATGATTGGCAATGAAGTAGCGGTTGCCACCGCACTGAAAAACGCAACGGTTTCCCTGTGATCCGATTTATATCGCATGGGAGGCAACATCATCAGTCCTTTTGCTCCATTTTTTTCTGCTTGATGGGCCTGATTCACTGCTTCTGCGGTGCTGCCTTCTGCGATGTTCATCACTACAGGTACTTTTCCTCCCACTTTCTCAACTGTGAACTTCACCAGTTCAAATTTCTCTGAATTCGTAAGCACACTCGACTCTCCCAGGGTGCCACCAAGGATAACCCCTTCTACCCCGGCTTCCAGTTGTGCATGCAGGTTTTTTTCAAAAAGCGGAAAATCCAATCGGTGATCTTGGGTGAATTTTGTAGTTAAAGCAGGAAATACCCCATTCCATTTAATGCCCATAATTGATAATTAGTTAAATTCCGTAGCAAAGATAAGGTCATGTAGGGATGTGACCGGATACGTAAAATAATGAGTTTTAATATTATTTTGACCTAAATTCATTTATATGAGGTAAATCACTCATCAAAATATGTTATGAAAGTCGTTACATTTCAAGTTCCACATACGCGGAAGGAGGCCTTCAGAATCCAAAGGGATAGGTTACCCCACTTTTATGACAAACTGCACCAACATGTCGAAATGCAAATCATGTGGATCGAAAAAAGCGAGGGTACACTGATTGCTGGAGATTATGTAGGAAGATTCAATCCTGGAGACTTGTACGTTATCGGCAGTAAGCAAGCACACGTTTTTAAAAATGACGCACCTTATTATGAATTGAATGAAAATCTGGAGGCCGTTTCACTTTCTGTCTTTTTTGATGAGATATACGTAGGTGAAGATTTTTGGCAATTGGAGGAAATGGAGGCCACAAGGAAGCTGGTGGAAAAAGCAGCTCGCGGGTTAAAAATAAATGGAACCAGTCAGACAGAAGTCATATCCTTGTTGAAGATCCTTCCAGATCAACTTGGAATTGAAAAACTCATTACCTTTTTTAAGATCATAAAGATTCTTTCAGAAACTACAGAATATAGAAATCTAAGTGTAGGCGCACCTTTTGAATCGTACACCAGTCACGAGGGGAAGCGCATGGATGATATTCTTCAATTTACATTAAAAGAAAGCCACCGAAAGGTATATATAGAGGAGGTCGCCAAAGTAGCTAATCTTACAGTTGAGGCATTTTGCCGTTACTTCAAAACCCGAACTGGAAAAACCTATACCAATTTTCTCAATGAGGTGAGGGTGAGCAATGCTTGTAGATTACTCATTGATAAAGACCTAAGCATACAAGACATTTGTTTTCAATCCGGATTCAACAACCTATCCAACTTTAACAGGGCCTTCAAAAAAGTAACAGGAAAAACACCTTCCAGTTACCTGGGTCACCTCTAAGCACGTTTCAATGTTACAATAGTGATTTCTGGCGGAATCCCTATTCTGCCTGGATAACCCAGAAATCCAAAGCCGCGATTCACATACAGGTATTGATTGTCTTCTTTATAGAGCCCTGCCCATTGCTTATAAATATATTGGGAAGGACTCCACTTAAAGCCGCCTATCTCAACACCAAACTGAAACCCATGCGTATGACCGGCAAACATCACATCAATGTCTTTGTACTGCTTCCTTACCTGGGCGTCCCAATGGCTCGGGTCATGACTTAGCAATAATTTCACTGGTGCTTCTTCAGTACCTTGATAAGCCTTGTTCAATTGTCCGTATTTTGAAAAGCGTCCTGCACCCCAATTTTCATTTCCAATAATGGCAATCCTTTCACCACCTGTTTCTAACCATCGGTGTTCGTTCATCAACAAATCAAATCCCAACTCATTATGCGCCCGAATTAAGTCCTGGAAATTTTGCGCTTTGGCATTAGCGCTATTCCACTTATGGTAATCACCGTAGTCGTGATTTCCTGTAACGGAGTAGACACCCATTGGCGCCCTCACTTTGTCAAAAACATCTATATAGTCTTTTACTTCATCCGATTTATTGTTCACTAAATCTCCCGTAAAAAAGATTGCATCAGGTTTTTCTTTTAGCAACATTTCCACGCCTCCTTTAACAGCTGTCTTATTGAAGAAGCTTCCGGAGTGTATGTCTGACAATTGGCCGATGGTTAATCCATCAAAAGCTTTGGGAAGATTAGGAAGCGCCACTGTCAGCCTTTTAACCCTGTAATCATGTGCTCCCGAGATGATCCCGTAAGTGAAAGCGCCAAAAGGGACTGTAGCAGCTACCAAAGCAGCCTGAGAAAGGAACTCAGATCTTGGAATAGGCGTACCGGGTAAACCTGCAGGTTTACTACTACTAAATAGTGAAGCAACATACCGCACGCCACGTTGCAGGTCTTCAGCAAATAGAAAGAGCACAGCAAATATTTTTGAAAAATACACTGTAAAGAGCCCGGTGATTACCCAATTGCGCAAAGTAGCGCTATAAACATAGGGATTATAAAAAGCCCACCAGATCAAAGCTGCGATGCTAAGCAGCGTGGGAACCCAGAAGGAATAGCGAAAGACTGTCTTCCAAGTCTCGGTCCAGTTTTTACTTACCAGTAATACGGCCTGAAAAACGTAGTAATCAATCGCCAAAAAAAGCAATGCGAAAATAAAGACCATAAATAGTTTTTGTGCTTTCATTTAAAAAAAGACCGCATCTCTGATGTGAACAAAGATGCGGTCATAATGGTTTTCGAATTCAAGATTAACTAATACCCAACCTTCTGTTCACTTTCTCTACCAACAGGTACATGGCAGGTACTACTACCAGCGTAAGGAAGGTTGCAAACGTAAGTCCATAGATGATTGTCCAGGATAAAGGTCCCCAGAACATCACGCTATCGCCCCCAATGTAGAAGTCTGCATCATAGGTTTGGAAAAACTTGATAAAATCGATGTTGATACCCACTGCCAATGGAATCAGTCCCAACACGGTAGTAATGGCAGTCAACAACACAGGACGCAGACGTGTTTTACCTGCTTCAGCAATGGCTTTTATTACCTGATCCATTGGCAAGCGCTCCACTCCCATCTCTTCCCTCATTCTCTTTTTCTTCAACTCGATAAAGTCAATCAACACGATGGCATTGTTTACTACCACACCTGCCAGGGAGATAATTCCAATCATGGTCATAATCACCACAAAGTCCATTCGGAATATCAGCAAACCAAGGAACACACCTATGGTACTGAATACAACCGATGTCATGATAATTAAAGGCGCTGTAATTTTATTGAACTGCGCTACAATGATGAGAAAGATTAGGAATACGGCCAGCAACAAAGCACCGCCCAAAAAGCTGAACTCTTCTGCTTGTTTTTCCTGTTCCCCACCAAATTTAAAGGCATATCCTGGAGGCATTTTAAAGTCAACCAACAATAGTTTTATCTGATCATTGATTTCCGTTGCATTGTATCCACTCAATACGTTTGAAGTGATTGTGATCATGCGCTTTAAATCTTTTCTCTTTACGGAACCATAAGTAGAAGTAAGCTCGGCTTTGGCTACAGACGAAATAGGAACTTGAGCAATTCTGCCGCTTGTCTGATCACGGAAAGTGATGCTCTTATTCATCAAAGCATCTATATCATAACGATACTTATCATCCAGGCGCAACTGTATCTTATAATCGTCCTCACCTTGTTTGTACTTTGAAATTTCTTTTCCAAAAAGAGAAGTACGCACTTCGTTGGCTACCGAATAAGTTGACAAACCAAATCTTCTCGCCTTTTCACGATCTATGTTTACAATCAGCTCAGGTTTACCCGTCTCCAAATCAGTTTTGAGTTTTTCAATACCCGGTATTCCAGATTCATTGATGGTCTTTTTCATGTCTTCCGCCACTTTGGTAAGTGTCAGATAGTCATCTCCTGAAAGCTCAATCTGGATGGGCTTTCCTGTAGGCGGACCATCCGCATTCTTATCGACAGTCACAGTTACACCAGGATATCCTTGAATGCCATTGCGTACTTCATCCAGAATGGTATTGGTATCAATACCATCGCGGTATTTAAAATCGACAAAGTTAACGGTAATCCGGGCCTTGTTAGGTGTGTCTGCCTGACCGATGTTGGATGGATCGTTGGGATCGCCAGTACCTTGCCCTACGTTTCCAATTACCGATTCAACAATTTTATCATAAGGTTTTACCAATTCAATCACTTTGTCTTCTATCATGCGGGTAAACCTGTCAGTTTCCTCAATGTCGGTGCCGACAGGGTACTCAATAAAGACGTTGATGTACTTTGGCACATTGACGGGGAAGTAGAGCACCTTAGGGGGAAATACAACCATCAACGCAATTGAAATGAATAACAAAGCTACAGCACCACCAAAAAACCTGCGTGGGTTCTTTCCTCTAAGTGCAAACTCAACCAGTCTGGAGTAACTTGATTCAAGCCTTGGCAAGTAGCTGTGCTGGAACTTGTGCGATGCTGGTACAAAAACATACACATTCAATAAGGTAAGCAAAGCCAGGGCAATGAATATATTGCCAATCCAATATACCTGCAAGAGGATTATCAAAGCGCCCAAGCCAATGTAAATGGCTACACGCTTCCACATTTTCTTTTTGTCAATAACAGAGTCGCTTTCATGCTTCATCGAGATGGAAGCAATCACTGGCACAATCACCAATCCTACAAACAAGGAGGAGGACAACACTACTATCAATGTGATCGGAAGGTACTTCATGAACTCTCCCATAATTCCCGGCCACATGGCCAAAGGTAAAAAGGCTGCCAGTGTAGTTGCAGTAGAGGCGATAATTGGCCAGGCAATTTCGCCAACACCCAATTTTGCTGCACTCAACAAGTCATAACCTTCTTCATAAAGTCGATACACGTTCTCTACTACCACAATTCCATTATCCACCAACATACCAAGTGCCATGATCATACCGAACAATACCATCATGTTGATGGTATAACCCATCGCACCCAACACCAAAAATGACAACAGCATCGATAATGGAATGGCGATACCTACAAACAAGGCATTGCGTGTACCCAGGAACAACATTAAAACGCCAACCACCACAATCACACCGGAGATGATGTTATTCTCCAAACTGCTTACCATTTCTTTGGTAAATGACGATTGATCATTGGTAATGCTTATGTTAAGGTCAGCTGGAAAAACTTCCGCCTTTGCCTTGGCAAGTACTGCATTTACCTTGTCAGTGGCATTCAACAGGTTTTGGCCACTTCGCTTAATTACGTCTACCATCACCACAGGCTTTTTCGCAAGACGAGCATAGCTTTTCGTTTCCACATAATCAAACTCAATGGTGGCCACATCTCTCAGGTAAACGATGTTGCCCTTCTCATGCTTCACAATTACATCCTGCAGCTGCTTGGGATTGGTGAACTCACCGACCACACGCAACGTTCTACGAATGCCGTCATCCAAAATATTACCACCAGAAAGCGTCACGTTTTCAGCTTTAATGGCGTTTTCAATATCAGAAAAATTCAGTTTGCGAGCTTCCAGATCGTAAGGATCGACTTTGATCTTTACTTCCTTCTCATCCACTCCCCTGATTTCTACTTTCGAAATTTCAGTGATGCCTTCAATTTCATCTTCAAGGTATTCTGCATAGTCTTTGAGTTGCTCTAAAGAATAGTTACCTGACAGGTTAATGTTCAAAATAGGAAACTCTGAAAAGTTAAGTTCGAATACATTTGGATCACTGGGAAGGTCATCAGGCAGCTCTGGCTTCGCGCGGTCAACGGCATCTTTTACCTTGGTAAGCGCATCTTCCACCTTGGTATCTGTGTTGAACTCTACGATGATGGTTGAGTAATCCTGAACTGAGGTGGATTTAATGTTATCCACTTCTGAGATCGTGTTGATTTCTTTTTCAATCTCCCTAGTCACCAGGTTCTCCATGTCTATGGGAGAGTTACCAGGATAGGGCGTGCCGATATAAACTATAGGCTGCTTAATTTCAGGATAACTGTCCTTGGGCAAGTTGATGTAGGTTAAGATACCCATCACTGCGATAAGAAAAGCCAGAAACCCAACGGTTGTTCGATTGGTTATCGCGAGGGTGGTCAACCCAAATTCCTTATCAACTTTAAAATCTTTCTTGTTATCACTCATAAAAATATCTGCATGAGGTGGTTCAATTATTTCTTTGCTACTGCAGGTAAGACTGCCTTATCCGCAATCATTACCTCCACGCCTTCTGTTAGATCGCGAAAGCCCTGATCTACAATGCGCTCATCACCTTTCAGTCCCTCCAGTATCTCCGTCTGATTTGCAGACGATATACCGGCCGAAACGTGAATCTTTCTGGCAATGGTTCCACTTTCTCTCTTTTCTACGATGTAGATAAACTGACCGTCTTCATCTTGCTGAATCAAACGAGTAGGTACTGCAAAAGCATTTTCATTAACGTAATCGCGAAGTTGTAATATCACCACTTGATTGGGTTTTACAACAAAGTCGACTTTAGGCAATTTGATTTCAACTTCAAATGTTCTGTTCTCCTCGTTGATTACCTGTCCTACCGAAGAGATCACAGAAGACAAGGTTTTATTGACCAAGGGAAATAAAATATCGACTTTGTCACCAGCACTAAAGCGACCAATGAATCTTTCTGACACATCAGTTTTTAAATACATTTGCTCTGTGCTTACAATTCGAACCAACGGAACACCTGGGCTGGCCATTTCTCCTACTCGCGCAGGCAGTTGATCCACAGTTCCCGAAAAGGGAGCCTTGATCATTGCCAGATTCAATTGCGCATAGGCGGTAGAAAGTTTTCCTTCTAACGACTCCTTATTGTTCTTTGCTTGCAGGTATTGTACTTCTGTTCCTATTTTTTTCGCCCACAGTTGGGATTGCTTTTCATAAACAGTAGTTGCCAGCTCAAGTCCGGTTTTCAGTTCAGCAATGGATTTGCGTATTACTTCTGCATCCAGCTCTATCAAGGTTTGACCCTGACTCACTTTTTGCCCTTCAATTACGTTGATCTTCTTGATCTCGCCACCAATCTGGGCACTCAGATACACATTGCGCCTGGACTCAACCGCACCCCTTACTTCCACTTTGTGCTCAAAAGGTTTTTTTTCTGCGATGAACGTAGAAACTAAAATTGCTTTAGTGTTTTGACGCGCAAATTCAGGATCCAGTAGACTGATCTCTTTTTCAAGTTCAGTAATTTTTCCTTTTACTTCCTGAAGTTGTGTTCGTGCTTTATCCAGCTCTGCCTTCTTGGCTTCCAGATTCTTATCTCCTTCTGATCCGCCACATGCCGCAGCGACTAAAAGAATTGCAGGGTATATATATTTCGTCTTCATGTATTGTGAGTATTTCATTTCTTGTCTAATAATTTTCCGTAAGCCTTTTCTAAATCTACTTTAGCAACAAGGGCATTGTAAACTGCACTGTGGTAATTGGTTTGGGCCTCTTTATAGGAGCTATCTGCATTGATCACGTCTGTGTTTGATCCAACGCCAGCCTCATATTTGATTTTGGTCACGTTATACACATTCTCCGCCAACTCCATGTTCTCCCTTTGTGCAATCATATTATCAATATTCTTCTTTAGGTTAGTTGTTGCCCGCTGAATTTCAACATCGATATTTTTCTGCAACTGGTCCTGACTGATTTCAATTTGCTGTAATTGTAGTCTTTTCTGTTGTATCTGCCTGCTCTTCCTCAAGCCATCAAAAATTGGAACATTCAATCTCATGCCCACTACGCCTAATCCAAACCAACGATCACCAAAAGCCATTAGATCAGAGAAAGACCCTGCTCCGGTGCTTGCCCCATACCGGCCATACAAGTCTATCTTAGGCAGATATCGAACCTGAGTGTTCTTGATATCAAGACTTACTAAATCAAAGTTGGTTTGTAGTGTAGAGAATTCAATGCGATCGTTATAATTGAATCCAGCACCATAGTCAGGCTCCAAAACTTCAAATTGAATATCACTTATTCTATCTTTCAATTCCAATGGCGCATTGATATCCATACCCATTTGAAATTTTAACAAAGCATAGCTCAACTCTAATGTCTTTTCAAAATTTTCCTTCTCTACTTTTATATTGTTGAATTGAACTAAAATTCTGTCTACATCAATCTGCTCGGCAAATCCTGCCTCCAACATTGCTCTTGTATCCTGAAGTAAGGTATCCAACCGACTGTAGCTTTTGTCAATTAACTCGCGTTGATCATGGTTGACAAGGGCCAGGTAATAGGCTTTTGAAACCGCCTCTATCACATCTATTTCAGATTTAATCTTATCTTTTCTGGAAAGGTCAGTATAGGTTCGTGAGGCTTTCAGGCCAACAAAATAGGATCCGTCAAAAATCATTTGACTAAGGTCTATTCCTGCACTGCCATTGTAAGCTGGAGAAAATTGAACAGGCGAAAACGTACCTGGTTCTCCACCAAAAAATTCGGCTGGAATAAATGAGGTGGGTACCTTGAAATTATATCCAAGATCTGCATTGGCACTCAATTGCGGCAAACCATCTGCAAGTATCTCGCCCACCCGGTAACGCGAAATATCTAAACTCAATTGAGCATTCTTAACATTTTGATTATTCTCTATCGCATAAGTAATACACTCTTGCAAAGACATAACAGTTGTTTGCGCTGTGGCAGCCCAACTGGTAAGAATAAAAAATGGTATAAGATATAATCGTGTCATAATTGTGTGGAATTTTCCTTTGCTATCAATTTCTTCTTGTGCTTTTCATATAGCTTTTTCCCCTTTTCGGTAAAAAGTCCATAGATAAAATGTTCAAATAGCTGCATCTGCACATCAGCCAGGGCAAACTTCTCTGAAGGATACAATGCAGGGTCAAACGCAATCTGGATGGTCTCCATCCGCATGATCGCAATTATCTCTGTATTCAGTTCTGGTCTGAAGGTGCCTTCTAATTTTCCCTGATCAATGGAACGCTCAATTCGCTTTTTGATATAGTTGGTCTTGTGGTCAACCCACAAATTCCAGGCTTGGTGATGGTATTTCTGCAGGTCAAAAAGCAGCGATGGATTCATGTTGCGCAAATTTTCACGCAAGCAGGAAGACATCATAACTATTTCTTCTATGGCATCCTTTGCTTTGCTCGCTACCGCATTCATATCGGCTATGTCCCTGGTAATGTGAGCTTCAGCGACAGAATAGACCATCTCATCCTTATCCTTAAAATACTGGTACAAAGTTTTTTTGGAGGCCCCTATATGGCTGGAAATGTTATCCATGGAAACACTCCTTATGCCATAGCGCATGAAAAGCTCCTCCGCACCCTTTAAAATCTTACTTTTTGTGTCTGTCACTTCCATAATGGGCCGCAAAACTACGGAAACTTTAAACATATTAAAAGTTTCCTTGGTTTTCTGTGGCTAATAACGAAGCGCTGAAAAGAAGGTTTATTGTTTGTTAATATTTTTTAGAAAAATTTGTAAAATCCTACTGCTCTGTGTTCTTGACTGGCTCCGTGGCACTTCCCCATCCACACTTGTTTTTCATTTTTTGACGGAAAAGTGCTTTCTCCTCGTCTGTCATACCGCTCCACTTCTGCTTCCAATAGTTGCTTTTACCCGCGCTGTGCCGTTTACTCAATGGCCACAACAAAATCTTAGAGAGCAGCAAAAGGCCCAATGCCTGCCAAAAAGTAATCAGCGGCCCCGCAAACAATACTGGCACCAACCAATTCCACAACACTTGCGTAATTAAACCAACGATGCTTATTCCCAGTATCCCCAGCAGCACCATTTTCAAAATCCAACTTCCTCGTTTCATATCATTATTATTAAGTTCAATTGTCGTTCATTAGATCATCATAAAATTGCTGAAGCCGCTTGCGCAAACTCAGTATGGCATATCGTTTCCGCGACAGTAGGGTGTTGATAGAAACACCTTCCTCTTCCGCCAACTCCCGAAAACTGCGCTCTTCAATTTCATTTTGAATAAATACCTCCCGTTGCGCTTTCGGCAACTCATCCAGGGCATCCGTGATCTCATCCCATATGGCCTCTTTCAGCAACATTGATTCAGGAGAATTGTCCAGATCAGGTAAAATTTCTTGCAGTGTCAGCGGTCCATCTTCATTAAAACCGCTTGAATGTGAAAAGTCAGTCCGTTTTGGCCTGGAGGCATCACGTCTGTATCGATCAATAATTTTATTACGGGCAACTGCGTAAAGCCAGGAGGTTACGCGATCCAAAGAATCAATGGTGTCAAATCCAGCCACAAACTGGTAAAACACATCCTGAAGGATATCCTCCGCCTCTTCCACTGTAGACACCCTGCCCCGGATAAACCCTAACAGTTTGTCTTTCTCCTTCAGAAATGTGTTTTGCTTCAGTTCTTGCATGGTCAACTCCATCGCCATAATCTCCTTGTTGCGTTCGCTTCAAGTGGATAGTCGGGATGAGGGATCAATTTATTTTAAATTGGATTAGTTTTGGTAAGTCATCCCCTCATGTTTTGTCATATTTGCCCAAATGCATTCAGGATATTACCTATTTGAACATCAAAATATAGTTCTGGGTTATTTAAAAGCCGGCTCTGGACCAACTCCCTTACTCTCTTTTCATGGGTTTGGTCAGAATCATCAAGCTTTCGATTCCCTGGTGGATGAATTAGGTACCCAGTTTACGCTTTATTCATTTGATCTTTTTTTTCACGGTAAAAGTGAGTGGCCCAATGGTGAAACCCCAATCTCCAAAGCAGAATGGAAAGCATTGCTTGAGCGCTTTCTGAAGGAGAATCAAATCGACAGATTTAGCCTGATGGGTTTCAGTCTGGGAGGCAAATTTGCCCTGGCGAGTCTGGAAGCATTTGCTTCTAAAATAATAGCCATTTATCTGATGGCCCCGGACGGCATCAAAACCAATTTTTGGTACAGCCTTGCCACCTACCCGGTTGCATTCAGGAGCCTTTTCAAAAGTATGATCACAAAACCAGGCCGATTTCTGTCAATCGTTCATTTTGCAGGTGCTCTTCGACTTATTGACAAAGGGGTAATGCGCTTTGCACAGTCTCAAATGGATTCTGAAGAAAAAAGAAAGAGGGTTTACTATTCATGGGTAGTATTCAGGCGGTTTAAATTTGATATGCACCACATTGCCGACATAATCAACAGTCATCAGATAGAACTACACATTATAATAGGCCGATTTGACAAAATAATCACGGCTAAAAACATGAACCATTTACTGAGGCACGTACAGGGTCATCAGTTAAAAATACTTGAAACAGGACACAACGGATTGATCCAAAGATCGGGTGAACTATTTAGAAATATAGCCTCAAAAAATCATTAAAAATCCTGTAATCCTAGTACTTTTACGCCTTCAATATACGCCATCAAATGATCCTATTTTTCCGTAAGCCATCCGCAACTATTTATGCGGTACAGGCTGCTCATTCCCTTGCAGCATCTGATATTCAAAAACTTACATGGCTCTTTAGTGGAGCCATTTTCGATACTAACCAGTCCCTCTCAGGCTCCTTCATTGGTCCACGAAAGGAAATGGTTAGTCCCTGGAGCACCAATGCCGTAGAGATCACCCAGATCATGGGCATTAAAGGCATTATCAGAATTGAAGAGTTTGTTGCCGCCAACGAAAAGAATACTGATCATGACCCCATGCTGCAACGCGTTTATCCGGAACTAACTCAGGATATTTTTACTATTAATCATCAGCCGGATCCCATTGTGGAAGTGGATGACCTGGCGAGCTATAGCCTTAAGGAAGGATTGGCATTGAATGACGAAGAGATTGACTACTTGAATGGCGTGGCGCGGGAATTGGGCAGAAAACTTACAGACAGTGAAGTCTTTGGTTTTTCACAGGTCAATTCTGAGCACTGCAGGCACAAGATCTTTAACGGTACCTTTATTATTGATGGAAAAGAGATGCCTTCCACGCTTTTTCAACTTATCAAGAAGACATCAAAAGAAAATCCCAATTACATTGTATCTGCCTACAGCGACAATGTTGCTTTTATAAAAGGACCAAAAATTGAGCAGTTTGCACCGGGCCGACAGGACATACCCGACTACTTTAAAATAGAGGAAATTGACTCGGTGATTTCACTAAAAGCGGAAACGCATAATTTCCCTACAACCGTTGAGCCTTTCAACGGTGCCGCTACCGGCTCTGGTGGAGAAATCAGGGATCGTTTAGCTGGTGGTAAAGGATCGCTGCCATTGGCAGGTACAGCTGTTTACATCACCTCTTATCCGCGTCTGGAAAACGGCAGATCGTGGGAGAAGAAATTTGAGGCCAGACCCTGGTTGTATCAATCCCCTGCTCAAATTCTCATCAAAGCATCAGATGGTGCAAGCGATTTCGGTAACAAGTTTGGACAACCATTGATTGGTGGAAGCGTGCTGACTTTTGAACATTTTGAAAACGGGAAAAAACTGGGTTTTGATAAAGTTATCATGTTGGCCGGAGGCGTAGGCTTTGGAAAAGAGAAAGACAGCAAAAAAGAAAAACTAAAAGCCGGAGATAAAATTATCATGATGGGTGGTGATAATTACCGGATTGGTATGGGTGGTGGTGCCGTATCCTCTGTAGCCACTGGGGAATTTGGAAATGCCATCGAACTCAATGCCATCCAGCGCTCTAATCCTGAAATGCAAAAGCGGGTGATGAATGCGATCAGAGCAATGGTAGAGATGAAAGACAATCCGATCGTATCCATTCACGATCACGGTGCCGGAGGCCATCTCAATTGCTTTTCAGAATTACTGGAAGATACAGGAGGCACCATCGAAATTGATCAATTACCTGTGGGAGACCCTACACTTTCTGATAAGGAAATTATTAGCAACGAGTCGCAGGAGCGGATGGGAATTGCTATTAGCGAAAAAGATGTGGAGACACTGCGTCTGGTAGCTGACAGAGAACGGGCGCCACTTTATGTAGTGGGCACTGCCACCGGAGATCAGGAGTTAAAATTTGTTGATAACAAGAAAAACACGTTGCCCTTTGATCTGAAGGTGAGCCATTTGTTTGGATCCTCACCAAAAACTATACTTCAGGACAGCACCTCACCGGTCAGTTACCAGCCCGTGTCTTACGATGAAACAAAATTCACCGAATACCTTGATGCGGTACTTCAACTAGAAAGTGTGGCATGCAAGGATTGGCTTACCAATAAAGTAGACCGATGCGTGACGGGTAGAGTGGCCACGCAACAAACCTGTGGTTCCATACAATTGCCATTGAACAATGTTTCTGTCATGGCTTTGGATTTTCTTAGTAACAAGGGAGTAGCTACGGGTATAGGACATGCTCCAGCAGCAACGCTTATTGACCCGGCCGCAGGAAGTCAATTGGCCATCGCTGAATCATTGACCAACATAATCTGGACACCGTTGACAAATGGCCTCAAAGGCATTTCACTAAGTGCCAATTGGATGTGGCCAGCCAAAAACAAAGGTGAAGATGCGCGACTCTATCAGGCGGTAGCTTCAGTAAGTACATTCTCTGTGGCATTGGGTATTAATGTTCCCACAGGAAAAGATTCTCTTTCCATGACCCAGAAGTATCCTGACGGTGACGTAGTGTATTCTCCGGGTACAGTAATTATTTCAGCGGTTGCTGAGGTGGAAGACCTGCGAAAAACTGTATCTCCTGCATTGGACAACACAGTAGGCACCAAAATTTTGTACGTTGATTTTTCTAAAAGTCAACTTGCATTAGGTGGAAGCAGCTTTGCACAGATAGTTAATCAATTGGGTGATCAGGTACCATCGGTTGCTGATCCCAGCTACTTTGCAAAAGCATTTGAAGCTGTCCAACTATTAATTAAAAAAGAACTCATTTTGGCAGGGCACGATATCTCCGCAGGGGGTATGATCACTGCACTTTTGGAAATGTGTTTCCCTACCCCGGGGGTCGGCCTGAATGTGAACACACTTGTGCTTGGTGACGATCTTATCAAAGTTTTGTTTAATGAAAATCCAGGTCTTCTGTTGCAGGTAGATAGCAGTGGGAAAGCTGAAGCTGAAATGAAGCAGCTGGGTATTGCATTTGTTGAGATTGCATCCGTCACTGACAAACGCTTTTTATCCATTGCCACCAAAGCACAAGCCATTCAGTTAAAAATAGATGATTTACGTAATACGTGGTACAAGACATCTTACCTCATGGATAAGATGCAACGCCCAGCTGCGCATGCAGAACAAAGAAAAAACAATTACGCCAGGCAGGAATTGACTTACCAGCTACAGCCTCGCTTTGATGGGCAGTTTTCCACCTACGGCATCGACCCCAAAAGGAGAAAGCCAAGTGGTACTAAAGCTGCCATCATCAGAGAAAAGGGAGTAAATGGTGATCGGGAGATGGCGTACTCGCTGTATCTCGCAGGCTTCGATGTGAAAGATGTTCATATGACTGATCTGGTCTCAGGAAGAGAAGATTTATCGGATGTAAACATGATTGCCTTCGTTGGTGGGTTCTCCAATTCGGATGTATTGGGATCAGCCAAAGGTTGGGCAGGTGCATTTCTTTACAATCCGAAGGCAAAAGCAGCGCTCGATAATTTCTATGCCCGCAAAGACACACTCAGTCTGGGGGTTTGTAATGGCTGCCAGTTGATGATGGAGTTGGGATTGGTTTACCCAGAATGGAAAGATCATCCCAAGATGCATCACAATGGATCGGGTAAATACGAATCCAACTTTATCAATATCACTATTCCTAAAACCAATTCAGTGATGCTGCACACATTTGAGGGCGCAAGGTTGGGCGTTTGGGTCGCGCATGGCGAAGGCAGATTCAAATTACCTTCTGATAAATCCAAATTTCAGGTTGCTGGTTTCTATTCTCATCAAGAGTACCCTGGCAATCCTAACGATTCTGATTTTGCCGTGGCCGCGTTGACATCAAACGATGGAAGGCATTTGGCCATCATGCCGCACCTGGAGAGGTCATTGTTCCCTTGGAATTGGGCCTATTATGCAAAGGGAAGAAAATCCGATCAGGTTTCGCCCTGGATTGAGGCTTTTACTAATGCTTTGGATTGGGTAAAAGAGCGCAATAAGCGATAGCTGGTGAATTTGTCGCCAGCCCGTCTTGTATGATCAAGCGATTTATGGTAACTTTTGATATATTTTTCAAAATTACCATTGGGCTATGAAGTTTAATTATCTCCTTATAGTTATCGTGGCGTTGATGTCCTCCTGTCTGGGGTATAAGGAACTGCCTGTAGAATACGATTACAGCTATGCTGGTACTTTCAAAAAGTACAGAACCTTTGACATAATGCGACCTGTTGGGATTTCAGATTCTTCAATGACCAATAGTTTGATCGAAAAATCGATCCTTTCCCGCATGAAGTTTTTGGGTTACAAACAAACGGACCGAAGACCTCATCTCATCGTTGGCTTCAAAATGTTTACCGATAGTCTCAATTTTAATGGTTATAATCAGCCAGACATTGAAGAATGGGTAAAAGGGCAAGATCAGACTTTGAACTACGATCCGCTTAAGTACAACATGAAATCCGGTACACTTTTAATACAACTTTTTGACAGGCGACAAAATCGCTCCATTTGGCAGGGATATGCCACTACCCTCTATGGTGGAATAGATTTTCAGAATCAAAGACATCTGAAAAATGCGGTGATTTCAATTCTGGATAAATACCGTTTTTGGGCTGATGGCTTTGTAGAAGGTCGTACTGTAAATACCGAAAGTGAATTAGACTAGGATCCAACCTAAAAAATGGCTTTATCATTGTAAAATGATTTAAAAGCGAGTTTTACCTTTTTAAAAAAAGTTCTACCTTTGCCCACCCAAAATGGGAGCTAATGCCCGATGGTGTAACTGGCAACACGCCTGATTTTGATTCAGGAAAGTCTAGGTTCGAGCCCTAGTCGGGCAACAATATCCCGGTTCCTTTTAAAGGACCGGGATTAACTTTTATTAAAGGTTCAAAAATGGCTGTAAAGATTTTTTCCGGACAAGCTTCCACTTACCTGGCTGAAAAAATAGCACATGCCTATGGGGAACCCCTTGGTGAAGTAAAATACCAACAATTCAGCGATGGGGAGATGTCTCCCTTCATTATGGAGTCCGTTCGCGGCCATGATGTATTTATCGTTCAATCCACCTTTGCCCCTGCTGACAACTTTATGGAGCTGCTGCTCATGATTGATGCAGCCAAGCGTGCCAGTGCCGAAAATGTCAACGTCATTATTCCTTATTTTGGGTATGCACGCCAGGACAGAAAGGACAAACCACGTGTTTCCATTGCTGCCAAACTAATTGCCAACCTGCTTTCAGCAGCCGGAGCCAGTCGTGTGATGACTTTCGACCTGCATGCTGATCAGATTCAAGGCTTTTTTGATATTCCGGTAGATCACCTGGACGGTAATTACATCTTTGTGCCTTATCTCAAGTCGCTTGGATTAAAAAATATAATGTTCGCTTCTCCAGATGTTGGCGGAATCAAAAGAGCGCGTAGTTTCGCCAAATTCTTTGATGCTGAGCTGGCAGTATGCGACAAGTATCGCAAGGAGGCCAACAAAGTGGAGTCCATGCGCCTGATAGGAGAAGTGGAAGGCAAAGACGTGGTATTGGTGGATGACTTGGTGGATACAGCCGGAACCATTTGTAAGGCTGCTGCCTTGTTGAAAGAAAAAGGAGCCCGTTCTGTTCGTGCTGTATGTACTCACCCTGTGCTTTCCGGTGGTGCTTACGAAACCATTGAAAACTCAGTGCTGGATGAGATCGCAGTAACAGATACCATTCCATTGAAAAAGAATTCTAAAAAGATTAAAGTACTTACCGTTTCTGATTTGTTTGCCAAAGCCATCAGAAAGATTCATGATCATGAATCCGTAAGTTCTTTATTCATCCGATTGTAACAACTTAACTTTAAACAATAATTAATTATGAAAACCATCGAGATTATAGGGTATAAAAGAGCAAATCTCGGCAAAATAGGTGCTCAGCGCGCTCGTGAAGAGGGTAACGTTCCATGCGTATTGTATGGTGGAGGAGAGCAAGTGCATTTTGTCGCGCCCATGATTTTGTTCCGTGAACTCGTTTACACCAACGATGCTCACTTTGTACATTTGAACATTGAAGGAGAAGAGTACCAAGCTATTCTTCAGGAAGTTCAGTTTCACCCCGTAAGTGAAATTCTACTTCATGCAGACTTTCTTCAAATCAGCGAATCGAGAAAGATCAGAATGGACATCCCCATTCGTTTGGTAGGACAGGCTGCTGGCGTATCCAAAGGAGGAACACTAGTTCGTAAAAAAGCCACATTAAAGGTGTATGGCTTTCCTAAAGACATGCCCGAGCACATCGATGTAGATGTTACAGAGCTTGACTTTCACCATGCCATTAAGGTAATGGACATGAAAATGCCAAACCTTGAGTTCATGGATCCAAAAAGATCGCCAATTGCCGTAGTAGAAGTTCCTCGTGCCGCTAAGATGGCTGCTGAAGAGGCTGCTGCTGCCGCTGCTGCTCCCGCTGCCGCTGCTGCTCCTGCTGCCGCTGCCGCTCCTGCTGAAGGCGAAGCAAAAAAGGAAGCACCTAAAAAGTAAGCAATCCAATGTTTTAAATCCCGTTCCGAATACTTCGCGAACGGGATTTTTCTTTTCTTGCCATGCTGAAATTGCCTTGATATGAAATACTTGATTGCCGGATTGGGGAACATAGGAGCAGAATACGAACTGACACGCCACAATATTGGCTTTCTCATTCTGGACAGAATTGCCGACAACAAGGGTATTGCATTCACCACATCACGTTATGCCGACAAGGCAGAACTGAAATACAAGGGGCGACAGCTTCATTTTATCAAACCCAATACCTACATGAACCTCAGCGGAAAGGCGATTGCCTTCTGGCTGCAGGAACTGAAAATACCCAAAGAAAACCTGCTGGTGGTAGTTGATGACCTGGCTTTGCCTTTCGGCACATTGCGGATGAGGTCAAAAGGAAGTGCTGCCGGCCACAACGGACTCATCAATATTGAAACACTCACTGGCGGACAAAACTACGCGCGCCTCCGATTTGGAGTAGGTAACAATTTCGGAAAAGGGCAACAAGCTGACTACGTGTTGAGTAATTTCGATAAGGCCGAATTTGAGGAGCTTCCTCCTCTTATGGACAAAGCAGAAACCATGATACTCTCCTTCTGCACCATTGGTGCCGACAGAACCATGAGTCTTTACAATACTTGAATTAGCTGATCATAGAGCCGGGTGCAACGGGATCGCTGGTGCCAATCAGCTTGAGGGCACCATCCTTGTCCTCTGCCATCAATATCATTCCCTTCGACTCAAAACCCATTATTTTGCGAGGCGCGAGGTTCACCAAAATAGTTACTTGTTTACCAATCATTTCCTCAGGCGTGTAATGCTCGGCAATACCACTCAGCACCGTGCGGGTATCTATGCCGGTATCTACCTGAAGCTTCAGCAGCTTTTTAGACTTCTCTACCCGTTCTGCAGACACAACTTTTCCTATGCGCATGTCCATTTTAGAAAAATCATCAAAAGTTATTTCTGCCTTGGCAGCTTCTACAGGTTGGTTTTGCAATTCCATTTTTTTCTTGTTTTCATTCAATCGGTTGATCTGACCGGCAATCACATCATCTTCAATTTTATTAAATAACAATTCAGCCGCTCCAAGTTGATGGCCTGATGCAACGATTTCTGCAGTACCCCCATCTTTCCAGGTAAACTGATCCAATGCCAATATCTTTCTCAGCTTTTCAGCACTAAATGGCAAAAATGGCTCGGACAGTATGGCCAGGTTGGCAGCGATCTGAATCGACAAATTGAGAATTGTACCTACACGCTCCATGTCTGTTTTGGCCAGCTTCCATGGTTCTGTATCTGCCAGGTATTTATTTCCCAACCGTGCCAGGTCCATGAGGTTGGCCGTTGCCTCCCTGAATCGGTAACTTTCTATAGACGCGCCAATTTTTGCCGGAAACAGTGTCAGTGCTTCTATTACATTTTTATCCTGATCCGTAAGCGCTCCTTGTAAGGGAACTTTACCTTCAAAATATTTTTGGGTGAGTACCATGGCCCTGTTGACAAAGTTTCCAAATATGGCCACCAGCTCATTGTTGTTCTTGGCCTGGTAATCTTTCCAGGTGAACTCGCTGTCCTTGGTCTCAGGCAAATTGGTAAGCAATGCATAACGCAACACATCCGGTTTGTCAGGAAAATCTTCTATGTACTCATGCATTTCAATGGACCATCCCCGGCTGGTCGACATCTTGTCGCCTTCGAGGTTCATAAACTCATTGGCTGGTACATTTTGAGGCACAATGTATTGCTCAGCACTGTGAAGCATCACTGGAAAGATGATGCAGTGAAATACAATATTGTCTTTGCCCACAAAGTGAACCAATTTGGTTTCCTCGTCTTGCCAATATGCTTTCCAGTCTTCGGCACTTACATTCCCAAAATCACGCTGGGGAGTTGCATAATTGCGGTTGCCTGCTTCCAACTCCTGGAACAAAGCACGAGTGGCGGAAATATAACCTATGGGTGCATCAAACCAAACGTACAAAACTTTCCCTTCTGCATCGGGCAGAGGCACCTTGATGCCCCAGTCCAAATCGCGAGTCATCGCTCGGGATTGCAATCCGGCATCAATCCAGGATTTGCATTGTCCGTACACGTTTACCTTCCAATCACTTTTATGTCCTTCTAAAATCCACTTTGTCAACCAACCTTCATACTGATCCAGCGGAAGGTACCAGTGCTTGGTGGGTTTTAGAATGGGCACCTTCCCTGTGAGTGTAGATTTTGGATTGATCAATTCGCTGGGGCTCAGAGAGGAGCCACATTTCTCGCACTGATCTCCATAGGCATTGGTGTGGCCGCATTTAGGGCAAGTACCCACTATGTACCTGTCAGCCAGAAAGACATTGGCTTCATCATCAAAATATTGCTCTGACGTTTCTTCCGTCAACAGGCCTTTGTTGTACAAAGTGAGAAAAAATTCCTGCGAAGTCTGATGATGCAAGGGGTCACTGGTACGATGGTACACGTCAAATGATATGCCCAGCTTGTAAAGACAGTCACGGATAAGTGCATGATACTTATCAATAATGGCCTGGGAGGTTGTATTCTCTTTTAGCGCCTGGTTTGGGATGGCTGTGCCATGTTCATCACTGCCACAAACAAAGACTACGTTTTTTTTATTGAGTCGTAAATACCTTGCGTATACGTCTGAGGGGATATATGCACCTGCCAAATGCCCAATGTGCTTGGGGCCATTGGCGTAGGGTAACGCGGCAGTTACAGTATATCTTTTGTAATTCTTCTCTTTTACCATGGTGATCTTACACTTCCAATTAACGAAATGCAAAGATGGCGATTGAGTGGAAAATTAGCTGACCTTTAGCACTTTTTGTTTGTGCTTTTCTCGCTTCAACTCGTCTTCCTTGCGCTGTGCGATGATGGGAATCAGATCAGGAGGAAATAACACTTTGAATACAGTATAGCCTTCGGAGGAGGTAGTTACATCTATGCTGCCACCCAGCTTGAGAGTGGCTAACTTGGACAAATAAAGGCCAATTCCACCACTGTCTGATCGTTCAGAAGCCCTCACAAAAAGCTGAAATATTTTGTTCTTACTGTCCTTTTCAATGCCTATTCCATTGTCAATTACTTTCACACTCACCCACTCCCCTTCAGTTCCTATCTCTACCCTCACAAAAGGATCTACCCGTGCCGAATCGTTGTGAAACTTGATGGCGTTGTCAATGAGGTTTTCAAGGATAATTTTTGCCATTTCCTTATCCGATCTGAATTTCAAATCGGGCTGCACCTGATAAGAAATTTTGATTTTGGAAGGCATTTCCTTTTTGCGTTCCAATTCAAGAATCTCCTCAATCTGGCTTTCAAAATTGATGTACTCGGGAGATAAGATAGAGTGATTGATCTGATTGATGATCAGTAACCTGCTGAGAATGGCATTCAGCTTGGCCGCAGAAGTATCCAACTTGCTAAGGTAGTCCAAGGCGGCTTCGTCTTTGACGTCCATCATTGCCACATTGCATATCCCTTTCAAGCTGGCCAATGGGCCTCTGATATCGTGCGAAGTTTTGTAGATAAAATTATCCATCTCATCATTTACTTTCACCAGCGATTCGTTGGATACCACCAGTTCCCGGGTTCGTTCTTCTACTTCGTGTTCCAGTTGCAGGTTGGCTTCACTCAACATTTTATTTTGAGACTGGATGGTGGCTTTTGCCAGTGCCAATTCCTGATTGATTTTTCTTTGGGATTGATTGGCCCTGTACATAACAAATGCCAGCCCTAAGGTGAGAAAGGTAATGGTTATGATAAAAGCATATTGTTCTTTTTGCCGAGTGATAACTTCCTGTTGCAGCGCCAATACCTGATCCTTGGCAGCTATGGTTTTTATGTTTTCACGCTCCTCATGTTCCGTTTGAATTCTGGAGATGTTCCTGATGAGATCTCCGCTGAAAATCTCTTTGTTCAGTTCGATGTATTTTTGTTGGTATTCAGATGCGGACTGATAATCATCCATGTTGTTGTAGATGGAAACATACAACAGGTAATTGTTCAGAATCTGGTCTCGCAAGTTGGTACCCTCAAGTACTGCCTGGCTTTTATTGAGAAATTCCAAAGCCTCACTGGGGTCATTCTCCTCCAGTTGCAATACGGCCCTGAGATGAAGCGCCTGTGATTCATACATCCGGGAGCCTATCCTTCTGGCTATTTGAATGGTGGTATTCAATTCCTCCCTGGCCTTATTGATGGCCTTTTTCTTCATAGAGATTTTTGCCAGCGCATAGTGCGCCTCTACCAAAACCTCATCTTTGCATGCGCTCTCGCAGATCGATAGTACCTTGGATACATTGTTCAATGCTTCATCGTAATTACCCAGATTGAAATAAGCCAGGGCTATATTGATATAGGCCCTGTCCAGATCGTGATCGATCCCATTTTGCTCTTTTAAATCTTTGCATTGAATGAAATAGCTGAGGGCATTTTCATAATCCTGCAAATTGGAATAAACAAGGCCAATATTGTTCATGGCAATGCTAATATCCAATGGATTGCCCTCCTCCTGTCTGAACTGAAGCGATTGAAAGTGATAGTCCAAAGCCTTGTCGTAATTGGCAAAGTCATTATGGGAAATAGCCAGGTTATTCAATAAGAACTTAACCTGTTCTTTATAATTATTTCTCTTTGCTATTTCCAACGCATATTCAAAATCAGGAATACATAGTGAAATACCTAATCGCATTCGTACCCATCCATTTGCATTGTGTGCTTTTACAATAGATAGGCTATCTCCATTTTGACGGGCTTGAGATACAGCTAGAGTAGAATAGTAAAGTGCAGAATCATAGTTAGTCTCAAGATTTTTTCTAAAAAGATCAAACAAGATATTAAAACGATCCTTACCTCTTGACCTTACTAATTCCCTTTTGAGTGAATCAATGACTGAATTTTGTGAATAAGCCAACTGGTTAGTCATCAAAAGGAAAAACACCAGTATAGTACTAATCCACTTCATCTATAACTAATTGATTTTTAGGTACATAGGTGACATCATTCATTCAATTACAATTTAGAACCCACTCAAGCAGTTCATCTTTGTGCTGTTGATTTTAAACAATAAAAACAATAACCGACTAATTAACAATTTAAATTTTTAAACCATGAAAAAATTATTCTACACTTTGGTATTCGCAGTTGTTACTTCATTTGCCATTTCCTCATGCACAGAAGAAAATATCCGCCCTCAAGATGGAGGTGGTAGTTCTGGCGATCCATGCCAATTCGGAGGACCTGGTTGCAAATAATACCTAAAACTTAAGACCATGAAAATTAAACTTCTGTTCTTGTTGCTCGTCATTGCTTCTCTCTTTTCGTTTGTGTTGCATACCAACGATTCAAAAGTAGAACAAAAACAACACGCTTCATCTATAGAAGACATGAAGGGTGAAAAAGAACCGATGCAACCTTTCGCCATGACGGACAGAAATCAATTCGATTAACAAGGTCAAACATGCAATTCAAACCCTTTCAACATTTTGTTGGAAGGGTTTTTTTTGTTTTACATCCACTCCATTAAAACACACCTGTATCTTTACAATTCAAGTAGTTGAATCCTTCAGGAACCATTGCCGTTGCAACAGTTGCTACAAAGATACCACCATTCTCATTGTGTCCATTGGTTTTAATATACGTCATTATCAGGTGGTAAGCTTTATGAGTAAGTCTAATTAACTGACCAGCTCTATTACAATAAGCGCAAGACTGCTACACAATGCCTAGCAATAAAAAATCTGAAAATGTCAAAAAAATCAAATTTTGTGCAAAATAAGTGAAGTTTCTTACATCGAAATAAGTAAGATTTTAAGATTTTTTAGGGCATAGAAACCTCAAGAAGGGGTTAAATGTACTGGACGCAAAACGTGGTAAGGTTATCCGGCTACACTCATCACCGGCTTGTCTTCTTCAATGAATTTAGCCAGGTTGGTAGTAATGATCAACTTGAAGATGGTAGGTCCTGATGACCGAGCGAGAATGATTCTGCCTCCCAAACGGTTGGCAGCCATTTGCGCCAGAAACAAGCCCAATCCGCTGCCATGAATATCACTGGCAACATAAAACAACTGGAATATTTTTTCTCTGGCCTGTTCATTGATACCCAATCCATTGTCTTCCACTGCAATGGTAGTTTTATCTCCGGATTGCGACCAGGAAACTTTAATGTATTTCTCCTGCTTTTGAATTGCGAAATACCTGAACGCATTGTCCAGCAATTTGGTCAAAATAAAAGAGATCAGGTTCTTATCAGAATACAATGGAGATTTCCAATCTCCTTTTTCAATGCGCAAGGAGATCAACGGAAAATGATTCAATGATTTGAATGAGCTGTACACCTCGTCCAGCAATGCACTCAAGTCCACTTCATCCACGCAAATGGGCAGGTTGCGAATGCGATTGGTTTCCATCAACTGGCTTAACGTCTGATTCAAACCCTGCGCAGTAGATTCAATTTTGCCCAGGTAATCCCTCACCCGCAATGGTTCTTCATAATCCTGCTTGGCGATGTTGGTAAGCCCCATCAGGGTAGCCAAAGGCCCTCTGATATCGTGTGAAGCGCGATATACCAATTGATCGTATTCCTGGGTCATTTTGGTGAGGTCGGTATTGCTTTTAACCAGCTCGCTGGTGCGCTTTTCAATCTCCTTTTCCAGGATTTTCTTCATACGGTGGCTGGCCCGATAGGTGCGATAGATCAGGATGGTGACTACCACCAACAGGACGGAGATTACGCCAATAAGTGTCGTAATCAGGCGTACCCTCTCGATCTCTGTATCCTTCTGCTGAATGATTACCTCGGATTGTTTTCTTTGTGCATCCAGTTGGATGTCCTTTAGATTGCTGGCAAGCTTCTCATTAAAAATACTGTCCTTGATGGTCATGTATTTTGTCTGATACTCTACCACCTTGCTCAATTCACCCATTTGTTCGTAAATCCGAGAATAGGATTCGTAGATATCCCGTTTTAAACGCTTTAGATTTATTTCGTTGGCAATTTCTTCAGACTCGCTCAACAATTCTATTGCCCCCGTATAATCCCCTTCTCTGAATCTAAAGTCGCTTAAATGAAATTGAATATAAGCCAGGACATTCTTAATATTCCCCTTCTTTGCTTGGTCATAACCCTTAATCAGATAGGGTAGTGATTTGTCAAATTCTTTTTTCTTTCTATAAGACAAACCCAAACCATAATTTAGGTTTGCCTCTATATTTATATCACAATTTTCATTGCAAATTTTAGCTACCTCACTTAGATGAGAAATGGCTTCATCATACCTGCCTTGCTCATTAAGAACGATTGCAATATTTAATAAATTCAAAGGAATATCATCTGTGATCCCATTTCTTCTTTTAATTGCCAAAGCAGATTGATAATACTGGAGGGCTTCATCGTAGTTATTCAGATAGTAGAAAACCAGTCCGATATTATTTCGAATAGCTGCCTGCCCCTCTTTTGAATCAAGATCATCTGCTATTTCCAGCGCGAGATTATAAAAGCGTAAAGCACTATCATAAGAATCCTGACGATCGTAAAGGATACCCATATCAGTCAACAGGGACATCAAAGTCCTCTTTAGACCATGGCTTTTAGCAATTTTTATCCCCTGACGATAGTAATAATTTGCAGAATCGATCTTATCATCCACTTTGTAGGTATGTGCTATCGCCCGGTATGCCTTGGCCTGAAATGAATAATTGTCATGGGATTGTGCCGATACAAGACTTTTGGAGGCATAATTTCTGGCAGCCGTATTATCAAAAGCCATGGTAGACTTAAACAATTCATAATAAAGGCTGTCATGGTATAAGGAGTTCGAATTTTCCAATGATTCCAAGAGGTCCTTTTGACTTACCTGACCAAAAACCGAATTAGGTAAAATCGCCCAAAACAATACAAAACCATAACACAAGTGCCTTAAAAACATCTTCTAATAATTATGACCCGTAGCAACTTATTATTTTTGGTTGGAATTTAACCTTTAATAACCCCTAAAAACAAATCTAAATTTATGAAAAAGTTACTCTATTTAGCTGCCTTTGTTATTACCTGCGCAATTACAACCTCCTGCACAGAGGAGCATATTGCCCCTCAAACCACTGAAAGCGGAAATGTAACACCCATAAAATTCTAACTCCAATGAAAAAGCTACTTTACCTGACTGTCTTTGTTATCGTTTGCTCAGTGGCCTCTTCTTGCACTGAAGAAAATATTACCCCACAAACTACTGAGAGTGGAAATGTTACACCCATTAAATTCTAATACAATGAAAAAATTATTATACCTGACTGTCTTTGTTATCGTTTGCTCAGTGGCCTCTTCTTGCACTGAAGAAA